>Ga0185299_10004899_pt1 | contig 15660 bp, 12 predicted proteins | sample PaiPotPPA55metaG_FD_128002 | JGI IMG/M metagenome (GOLD analysis project Ga0185299, IMG submission 128002) | Iron sulfur acid spring bacterial and archeal communities from Banff, Canada, to study Microbial Dark Matter (Phase II) - Paint Pots PPA... ...
AATGCTTTCGCCAGTCACATGACATCTGATCACGACACGCGCCATTTCGATCTGCTGAAGCCTAGGAAGCACCACCCGACGGGCCAAGTGTAAGCCAGACAATTAAAGCTTCCGTTTAAGGCGCAAGAGAGCCCGCCGCGGCGGGACTGCTTCCTCGTCGCCCCGATGCTGAAAGCAGGCAGCGCACCACTACGATTCGTGGCGTTGATTTCGGAGCCCGGCGCCGGCCCCAATATCTCGACGAGCAAGTTCGCCGATGGCGGGCTATTTGTTTCCTGGTCGGAGTGAGCAGATCGAGCCTCCGGCCCCGCGCCTTCAGGACAGCGACCCTCGGCTCGCGAGCCGTGTTCAGGTGCGGCAGACGTTTACATCAAATTTGGTCGGAGTGAGAGGATTCGAACCTCCGGCCCCTAGCTCCCGAAGCTAGTGCTCTACCAGGCTGAGCTACACTCCGCACCCAAATTTGCGCCCAAATTTTCTATCTCGGGCGCTCAAACCCGCGGAACCCTTGGCCGAATTGACCCCCGAAAGCAGTGCTCTGGCCAGAGCTGAGCTGCACTCCGGCGCCCGGCGATATACTGTTTTCCGCCGCCGGCCGCAACCACCCGATCAGTAACCGCGCGCCAAGCAGAAATCGATCGCCTCGTCGAGCGCCCGCCGCTCGGTCCCGTCGCGGAACGGCGCCAGGGCGCGGCGTGCCGTCTCGGCGTATTGCCGGGCCCGATCGAGGGTCGCGCGCAACGTGCCATGCCGCGTCATCAGCTCGATGGCGCGCTCCAGATCCCCCTCCTGCTGCTCGAGCTCCTCGAGCGTACGCCGCCAGAAGCCGCGCTCCGCCTCGCTGGCCGAGCGCAACGCCAACACCACCGGCAGCGTGATCTTCCCCTCCCGAAAATCATCCCCCACCGTCTTCCCCAGCTCGGTCTGCCGCGCCGAGTAGTCCAGCATGTCGTCGACGAGCTGGAAGGCGATGCCGAGATTGCGGCCGTAGACCTCGAGCGCCTGCTCTTCGTCTTTCGGGCGTCCGGCGAGCACCGCGCCGATGCGGCTCGCTGCGGCAAAGAGCTGGGCCGTCTTGGCCTGGATCACCGCGAGATAGGACTCTTCGGCCGTCTCGGTATCGTTCGAGGTCACGAGCTGCAGCACCTCGCCTTCGGCGATGATGGCCGAAGCCTCCGAGAGGATGTCCAGCACGGCGAGCGAGCCATCCTCGACCATCAGCTGGAAGGCGCGGCTGAAGAGGAAGTCGCCGACGAGCACCGAGCATTTGTTGCCCCAAACCGCGTTCGCCGTGGCGAGCCCGCGGCGCAGATCGCTGGCGTCGACGACGTCATCGTGGAGGAGCGTCGCGGTATGGATGAATTCGACGGCGGCCGCGAGCGCGATGTGGCGGTCGCCGCGATAGCCGCACATGCGCGCGGTCGCCAAAGTCAGCATCGGCCGCAGCCGCTTGCCGCCCGCCGCGATGATGTGCCCAGCGAGCTGTGGGATCAGCGCCACCGGGCTCTGCATGCGCTCGAGGATGAGCGTGTTGACGCCGTCGAGATCGGATCTGAGCAGGGCGGTGAGCCGGTCGAGCGTCGCCGGCTTGACCTCGTCGCCTCGCGCACTTGCCACCAGCGCCACGCGGAATTCCCCTTTCCCACCCGTGCGGCCGGCGCTTGCTTGACGGGGCTCCGACCGCAGGCGAGCATAGAAGGCTTGCAGAAGCGGTCAAGCCCGGTCGGCCGCGGGCGCCAGCATAGCACCTGCGCGAGCCCATGAAGGAATTGGTCCGCACCAACGATCCGGTACGTCTGTCTTGGCTGCAGGCGCTGCTCGCCGGCGCCGGCATCGAGACCATCATCCTCGACACCCATACCAGCATCATCGAAGGCAGCATCGGCGCCATTCCGCGCCGTCTCATGGTGAGCGCGGACGATCACCGCCGCGCCTGCGCGGTGCTCGCCGAGGCGGGGGAGGCGGCGGGTTGACCGCGTCCGCATCCGATCTGCCTTACAGCGAGGACATGCTCCTGGGCGGCCGCGTCAGGCTGCGCCAGCCGCGCAGAGGCTACCGCGCGGCGATTGATCCCGTGCTGCTAGCGGCGGCGGTGCCGGCCGGCCCGGCCGACTCTGTGCTCGACATCGGCTGCGGCGCGGGTGCGGCGGCGCTGTGCCTGGCCGTGCGCGTCGAAGGCTGCCGCGTCACCGGCATCGAGGCGCAGCGCGACCTCGTCCATCTCGCCAACGACAACGTCGCGCTGAACGGCCTCTTTGGCCGCGTCGTGGCGGTGCAAGGCGACCTGTTGCGCCCGCCGCCGCGCCTCGAGCCGGGCAGCTTCGCCCACGTGATGGCGAACCCGCCCTTTCTCGAGGGCGGCACAGCCAGCGCGCCGCCCGATGCGGCGAAGGCGGCAGCTCATATCGAGGGTGAGGCCGACCTCGCGGCGTGGGTGCGTTTCGCGCTGATGATGGTGCGGCCCAAGGGCAGCGTCACCTTCATTCACCGCGCCGACCGCATGGAGCAGCTGCTGGCGCAGCTTTCGGGGCGCGCCGGCGAGATCTTGGTATTTCCGCTCTGGGCCGGGCCGGAGAAGCCGGCCAAGCGCGTCATCGTGCGCGCGCGCAAGAGCGTGGCGACGCCCACCCGGCTCACGCCGGGAATCGTGCTGCACGAGGCCGACGGGCGCTATACGCCGGCGGCGGAAGCCGTGCTGCGGGGCGGAGCGGCGCTGCAGCTCTGACCGATGCTCCTTTGTTCGATCGCCGCTTGAAGCGCCCTGCGCCGGAGCAACGTTAAGACTTCCTAGAACATGGGGATTGTAAGGTCCCCGGTCCCACGTGAGCGGACCGTGCAGGGGGGACCATGAGCAGTTTGGCGCATGCCGATAGTGCGCCCGGTACGGGCGAGGAAACGACGGCCAATTCCCTGGCCGTCGCCGTGGTCTTCTTCATCTCGGGCATGCCGGCTCTCGTCTACCAGCTCATATGGCAGCGCTCGCTTTTCACGATGTACGGCATCAATGTCGAGGCCGTCACCGTCGTCGTCGCCGGCTTTCTGCTGGGATTGGGCTTCGGTAGCCTCGCCGGCGGGTACCTGTCGCGGCGATCGTCGCTCAATTTGCTGGCGGTGTTCGGGATTGTCGAGCTGATCATCGGCAGCTTCGGTATCCTGTCGCTGCGCATCATCGACTTCGTCGGCCACAAGACGCTGCATTTGCCGACTGCCGAATTGACGGCGGTCACGTTGTTGCTTCTGTTCGTACCGACGCTCTTCATGGGTTCGACTCTGCCGATCCTGACGGCGTATCTGGTCCGCTGCTCGCGCAACGTCGGCCGATCCGTCGGACTCTTGTACTGCGTCAACACCGTCGGATCAGCCACGGCCTGCCTTGCCAGCGCCCTCTTTTTGATGCGCATCGCGGGTATGCAGGGCGCCGTGACCACCGCGGCAGCCGTCAATTTTACCGTCGGCGCATTAGCCTTGGCCGAGGCCTGGCGAACCCGCCGCGTCGATCAGGCGAGGCCGCGCTGGCAGGCGTGGGAATCGGTCGCGTCCATCGGCGCTGCGCGCCGCGGCATCTCCTCGACATTTCTCTTCGCCATCGCTCTATCCGCGCTCGTCGGCTACGTGTCGCTATCCTACGAGATCGTCTGGTTCCGCGCCTTCGCCATCGCGACGAACACCAGCACGGCCTTCGCGCTGATCCTCGGCGCCTATCTCGCCGGCATCGCCAACGGGTCGTTGCGCGTGCGCCGATCATTCGGTTCCTCGCTGGTGCAGGGCCAGGCGTTCCAAATGGTCTCGGTGGCGCTTCTGGCGGCCAGCATCCTGGGCTTCCTGCTGCTGCCGATGGCCGCCTACGGTGCGACCACCGGCATCGGCTATTTTTTCCCGATGCTGCTGATGGTGTTCGCGCAGACGACCATCAGCGGCATGATCTTCCCGATCATCTGCCACTACGCCATTGCGCCCGATGACCGCGCCGGGTCCCGCGTCAGCTGGGTCTATGTCGCCAACATCATCGGTTCCGTCGCCGGCACGCTCGTCACCGGCTTCCTCCTGATGAACTACCTGTCGATCGCCGCCATTTCCGAGCTGCTCGGCGTGCTCGGCGTCGGCTTATCCCTCCTGGTCGCGCTGACCGGCCAGCTGACCCGTCCGCGGCGCCGGCTCCTCGTGGCGCTCGGCACGGTGGCGATTGGCGCAATCATGCTGACGACCGGCCCGTCGTTCGGCGGGTTCTACGAGCGGCTGCTGTCGAACAACATGGTGGCGGAATCCAGGAAATTCGTCGAAGTCGTCGAGAACAGGAACGGCGTCGTCGCGGTCGATTCGGAGCTATACGTCTACGGCAACGGCATCTATGACGGGCGCGTTGCCATCGACCTGATGGACGACGAGAACCTCCTCATCCGGCCCTTTGCCCTGAGCCTTTATCATCCGAATCCCGAGAACGTCCTGATGATCGGCCTGGCCACCGGCGCCTGGGAGCAGGTGATCGCCAGCCATCCGTCGGTGAAGCATGCCACCATCATCGAGATCAACCCGGGTTACCTGCAGATCATGAGAAAATACCCGGTCGTCGCCAGCCTGCTCGACAATCCCAAAGTCGAGATCGTGATCGACGACGGTCGCCGCTGGCTCAATCGCCACCCCGAGCGCAAGTTCGACGCTATCATCCAGAATACGACCTGGTACTATCGACCCAACGCGACCAACCTTCTGTCGCAGGAATATCTGACGCTGACGGCCGCGCATCTGCGCCCGGGCGGCGTCATCATGTACAACACGACGGGCTCGCAGCGCGTCCAACGCACGGGATGCATGACCTTCCCGAACGGCTTCCGCGAAATCAACATGCTCGTGGTGAGCCCGACGCCGATCAAGCTGGATCCGCAGCGCTTGCGCAACACCCTCGTCGCCTATCGCATCAACGGCCGGCCGGTCCTGGACACGGCCGAGCCGAAGGCGCGCCATAGGATCGAGGAGATCGTCAGCAGCTTGGCGCCGCCGCCCGCCGGGCAGGCGCGGCCGGACGGGGTGATGGAAGACTGCGGCGGCATCCTCGCGCGTACGGCCGGCCAGCCGCTGGTCACCGACGATAATATGGGCGAGGAATGGTCGGGACTGTTGATGACCGACCCGCTGCTGCGCCGGCTGCATCAGCTGTCGGGATTCTAAACGCAAGCTCGCGCCGGCGTCGGGGGCGTTGCGCCCTTGCCAATCCCCCCGGCTCGTGCCCATCTTCTTGGCATGAGCCTCATCGACGACCTCCTGCAGAAAGTCCCGCTGGAGCGGTTCCGCAATCCGCCGCCGCAGGTGGCGGTCCTGCGTTTCGATGGTCTCATCGGCATGCGCGGGCCGCGCGGCCTGTCGCTGCGCCGTTTCGCGCCTGCGATCGAGCGCGCCTTTGGCCTGCGCAATCTCAAGGCCGTGGCGCTCGCCGTCAATTCGCCGGGCGGCTCGCCGGCTCAATCCTCGCTGCTGTTCCGCCGCATCCGCCAGCTCGCCGAGGAGAAGGACGTGCCGGTGGTCGCCTTCGCCGAGGATGTCGCGGCTTCCGGCGGCTATTGGCTCGCGCTTGCGGCGGACGAGGTGTTCGCCGACGAGACCTCGCTGGTGGGTTCGATCGGCGTCATCACCGCGAGCTTCGGCTTCGTCGAGGCAATGCGCAAGTTCGGCGTGCAGCGCCGGCTCTATACCGCGGGCGAGAACAAGTCGCTGCTCGATCCCTTCCTCACCGAGGATCCCAAGGGCGTCGAGCGCCTGACCGCGCTGCAGCGCGACATGCATGAGAGCTTCAAGGACCTCGTGCGCCTGCGCCGAGCCGCCAAGCTCAAGGCCGAGGAGAGCGTGCTCTTCAGCGGTGAAGTGTTCACCGGCCGCCGCGCGCTCGAGCTCGGCTTGATCGACGGCGTCGGCGATTTGCGCGGCGTCATGCGCCAGCGCTACGGCGACACGGTGAAGCTGCGCGTCGTCGAGCCCGAGCGCCGGCGCTTCTCCTTCCTCTCCTGGTTCGGCCTGCCGCGCCGCCCCGACATCGCCGACGTCGCCGGCGACCTGTTGGCGCGCCTCGAGGAGCGCCTGATCTGGGCCCGGTTCGGCCTTTAGAAAATAACGCTGACGGCTCTCCCATAGCCTGATCTGCGGCGGCAACCGCCGCGATCCCTGACTGATCAAACCGCCGAGCGCGTGCTCGGCGGTTTTTCTTTGCCCGCCGCCGGTCGGGCAGCAGAACGACCGGCACTCCCAGAAGGACGACAACTTGATGACCGCAGCTTTGACGGGCCGCGCCGACGCGCGCGGCCCGATGCGGCCGCGCACGCTCGCGTGCACCGCCGATGGCATCTGGCTCTGGCCGGGAACGCCCCTCACCGAAAAGCACGGCGGTGCGCTCGTGCCGATCCCGGTCCCTCAACTCTACCAGCATGTAGCGACGCTGCACGGACCGGCCGTTCACGCAGCCGCGCTTGCGCGCGTGATCGAGCGCGCCGCTGCGTGTCTGAACCGCGGGCGGCGTGAAGAAGCCGATCAGGTCCTTGCCGCCGTTCCGCTGCCGCCGGTCAGCTTCGATGGTGCGGCGCTTATGCAGGCGATCGGCAGACGGCTCGGCGTCAGCGTGCCGGACGTAGAGATCGCCGGTTGGCCGAGCGCGTCGCCGTCCGAGCTTTTCGAGCAGCCGGCACGCGTGCATGACCACAAGCTCGCGGTCGCATCACCCTCGAGCCGGTCTTCAACCCCGACCTTCAGCGCGTCGCACCCGCCAACGTTCCCTTCGATCCGCTGGTCCACCCGCGATGGCCTGCTGGGCGGCCCGATGGCGGCCAGTTCCGCCGCGCGACGGCAACCCGATCGTTCCTGCCCAATGGCAAGGACCGGCGATACGAGTCGCGGCCAGATTGTTGGCTCGCCTCTGGCGCCTGCTTCGGCGTGTGCCGAAGCTGCCCGAGCCCGGTCCTCCTCCGCCGCGCTCTGAACCGGCTCCGCCAGCCCGCGCGCCCGAGTCCGGCGAAGAAAAGCCACCCGGTGTCGGTCACAACGGGCCGCCCGAAGACGACAGTGTTCCCGCGCCCGGTGAGACGGAGAATTCTCCTGCACCGGGTAATTCGGGGATAGGCCGTGACCAGCCTTTCACGCTACCGATCGAACGGCCTACGGGCGAAGGCGAGATCGCGCAATGGGGGCAGTACGCCGCAGGTAAGATCCGCGAAGCCCTTGCGAATAACGATACCAAGAGGCTCACCGAGATCGCGGACGCACTGGCACATGCGGACTGGATCAAGGAGCAGCTCGACAATATCCGCGCCATCGAGGAAAGTTTGCGCGCTCGTGGCACTGAAGCGCGCAAAGTGCTGGTGCCGCTACTGACATATTCAGGCGCGCCATCGCCATTTGCCGAAGACCGAACCGCGCAAGTTCGGCTCAATGCCGCGAAGGAGTTGCTCGCGGTAGTACCCGTGCCGGCGCGAGCAACGCTCGAGCACCTTGCCGCGCACGGCCCCAGCGCGCAGAGCGGCGATGCTGGAATGTGCCTGCAGTTCTTGCAAGACGGCGTCTTCAAGCCGACTTGAGCGCGGGCGCCTTAGACTGGACATGCCTTGACCTTGGCCGCGCCCGCTTCTACACCGCCGCATGTTCGGCTTCAGCTTCAGCAAGCTGCTGCTTCTCGTTCTGCTCATCGTCATCGTCTCGGTCGCTTTCAGATATGCGAAGCGGGTCGAGGCCATCCGGCGTGTGCTGCGCGAGGAGATGCAGCGGCGCCACGCGGCGCGGCGCCCGCGGCCGCTGCCCGCCGAAGACCTTGTCAAATGCGCGCCCTGCGGCGCCTATGTCGCCGCGCGCAGCGCCACAGCCTGCGGCCGCGCCGATTGCCCGTGGGGCCGCTGAACCCGTCTCCCTCGCCTTGACCCCCCGCGGCGGCGCGTCTATGTTGCGCCGCACCCTAAACCCTTGCCGGACATTGGGATGGTGGCCGCGGCCGCTGCGACCGGGAACAGCTTTCAGGCGCTCATCCTCAAGCTCCAGGATTATTGGGCCAGGCAAGGCTGCGTCATCCTCCAGCCCTATGACGTCGAGATGGGCGCGGGCACCTTCCATCCCGCCACCACCTTGCGCGCGCTCGGCCCCCAGCCGTGGAAGGCCGCCTACGTCCAGCCCTCGCGCCGCCCGACCGATGGCCGCTATGGCGAGAACCCCAACCGTCTCCAACATTACTATCAGTTCCAGGTGATCCTGAAGCCGGCGCCGGCCGAGAGCCAACAGCTTTATCTCGACAGCCTCGTCGCGCTCGGCATCGGCGTGCAGCGCCACGACATCCGCTTCGTCGAGGACGACTGGGAGAGCCCGACCTTGGGCGCGTGGGGACTCGGCTGGGAGGTGTGGCTCGACGGCATGGAGGTGTCGCAATACACCTATTTCCAGCAGGTCGGCGGCATCGAATGCGACCCGGTCTCGACCGAGCTTACCTATGGGCTCGAGCGGCTCGCCATGTATGTGCAGGGCGTCGAGAACGTCTACGACCTCGACTACAACGGCGCCGGCGTCAGCTATGGCGACGTCTTCAAGCGCGCCGAATACGAGTTCTCCGCCTATAATTTCGAGCACGCCGACACCGGACTCCTGCTCCGCCACTTCGCCGACGCCGAGCAGGAATGCCGCGCCCTCCTCGACCGCGCCCTGGCGCTTCCCGCCTACGACCAGTGCATCAAGGCGAGCCACACCTTCAACCTGCTCGACGCACGCGGCGTCATCTCCGTGACCGAGCGCGCGGCCTACATCGCACGCGTGCGCGCCCTCGCCAAGGCGTGCTGCGAGGCGTGGCTCGCGCTCCCGGCGCGCGCTGCCTGAGCCGATGGCCGAGCTTCTTCTCGAGCTGCTCACCGAAGAGATCCCCGCGCGCATGCAGCCGCGGGCGGCGGAAGACCTCCATCGCCTCGCCGGCGAAAAGCTCGCCGCCGCCGGCCTCACCTTTTCCGCCGCGCACAGCTTCGTCACGCCGCGCCGCCTGACGCTGCTGGTGGAAGGCTTGCCGACCGCGCAGCCCGATGTCAGCGAGGAGCGCCGCGGCCCGCGTGTCGGCGCGCCGGCCAACGCCGTCGAGGGCTTCCTCAAATCGGCCGGCCTCGCCTCGTTGGACCAATGCGAGCAGCGCGACACCGGCAAGGGCGTGTTCTACTTCGCCACCATCCGCCGCGCCGGCCGGGCCACGGCCGAAATCTTGCCGGCGCTGCTGCGCGCGCTGGTCGTGGAATTTCCGTGGCCCAAATCCATGCGCTTCCCCGCCGCCGGCTTCCGCTGGGTGCGGCCGCTGACCAGCGCCCTCTGCCTGTTCGACGGCAAGGTGCTGCCGCTCGACCTCGACGGCGTGCCCGTCGGCAATGCGACGCGCGGCCATCGCTTCCTCTCTTCCGCCATCGTCACCGTCGGTGGCTTCGCCGAGTATCGGCAGAAGCTGCGCGATGCCCGCGTGATCCTGCGCAGCGAGGATCGCAGCAAGGCCATCACGCTTGCCCTTTATGAGAAGGCCGCGGAAGCCGGCCTCACCGTAAAGGACGATCCGGCCTTGCTGGAGGAGGTGACCGGCCTCGTCGAATGGCCGGTCGTCTTGATGGGCGCCATCGATCCCGCCTTTCTCGATCTTCCGCCGGAAGTGCTGACGACGTCGATGCGCGCGCATCAGAAATACTTCACCTGCCTCGACCGCAGCGGCAAGCTCGCGCCGCGCTTCCTCCTCGTCTCCAACATGGTCGCCGATGACGGTGGCAAGGCGATCGTCGCCGGGAACGAGCGCGTGCTGCGCGCGCGCCTGTCCGACGCCCGCTTCTTCTGGGAGCAGGACCGCAAGGTGAAGCTGTCCGCGCGCGTGCCGAAGCTCGCCGAACGCGTGTTCCATGCCAAGCTCGGCACCGTCCTCGACAAGGTTCGGCGCATGGCGCGGCTTGCCGAGACACTCATCCCCTATATCCCCGGCGCCGACCCGGCCCAGGTCGCGCGCGCGGCCGAGCTCGCCAAGGCGGACCTCTCGGCCGGCATGGTCGGCGAGTTTCCGGAGCTGCAGGGCATCATGGGCCGCTACTACGCGCTCGACGGTGGCGAGCCGCCGGATGTGGCCGACGCCATCGCCCAGCATTATTCCCCGCTCGGCCCCAACGACCGCTGCCCGAGCGCGCCGGTGAGCATCGCCGTCGCGCTCGCGGACAAGATCGACATGCTCGTCGGCTTCTTTGGTATCGCTGAGTATCCTACCGGATCAAAGGATCCGTTTGCATTACGGCGGGCAGCACTGGGGGTTATCCGTATCGTTCTCGAGAACGAACTTCGTCTCCCACTACAGCGAGCGTTCTTCGAAGCGGTACGTATTTTTAACAGCAGTCAGGCTGTCCAATTCAGCGTTGGCGGCGCGGTCGGCCGGCCGTTGGCGGGCCTGAAACATACCGCTCCCACGGAACTGCTCTCGTTCTTCGCCGACCGCCTCAAGGTCCATCTGCGCGAGCAGGGCGTCCGCCACGACCTCATCGCCGCCGTCTTCGCGCTGGGCAACGAGGATGATCTGGTTCGGCTCCTCGCCAGGGTCGCCGCGCTCGATGCGTTCCTCAAGACCGAGGACGGCGCCAACCTGCTGGTCGCCTATCGCCGCGCCGCCAACATCGTGCGCATCGAGGAGAAGAAGGACCGCCGCTCCTATGCCGAGCCGCCCGATCCGAAGCTCCTGGCCGAGCCGGCCGAAGCCACCCTGGCCGCCGCGCTCGGGCAGGCGAGGGCGCGTAGCGCCGCGGCGCTCGAGCGGGAGGCCTTTACCGAAGCGATGGCGGCGCTGGCTGTTTTGCGCCGTCCGGTCGATGAATTTTTTGCCCGCGTAACCGTTAATTGCGACAATAGGGACCTGCGTGCGAACCGGCTGCGGCTCTTGGCCCGGATCCGCGACACGCTCAACCAGGTCGCCGATTTCTCGCAGATCGAAGGGTAGGTGGCGGATGGCGAAGTGGGTCTACGGTTTTGGCGGGGGCAGCGCCGAGGGGCGCGCCGACATGAAGAACCTGCTCGGCGGCAAGGGCGCCAACCTCGCCGAGATGAGCAACCTGGCTCTGCCTGTTCCCCCCGGCTTCACCATCACCACCGAGGTCTGCACCTATTTCTACGCCAACAACAAGACCTATCCGAAGGACCTGAAGGAGCAGGTCGCGGCGGCGCTGAAGAAGGTGGAGTCCACGCTCGGCGCCAAGTTCGGCGATCCCGCCGACCCGCTGCTCGTCTCCGTGCGCTCGGGCGCGCGCGCCTCGATGCCCGGCATGATGGACACGGTGCTCAATCTCGGCCTCAACGACACCACCATCGAAGGCTTGGCCAAGCGCAGCGGCGATACGCGCTTCGCCTATGACAGCTACCGCCGCTTCATCCAGATGTACGGGCAGGTGGTGCTCGGCGTCGATCACCATCATTTCGAGGATCTGCTGGAGAACGCCAAGCTCGATCTGGGCGTCACGCTCGATACCGAGCTCACCGCCGATGACTGGAAAGAAGTCGTCGCCGGCTACAAGGAGGTGGTGCAGCGCGAGCTGGGCAAGCCCTTCCCGCAGGACCCGCAGGAGCAGCTTTGGGGCGCCATCGGCGCCGTGTTCGGCTCGTGGATGAACCAGCGCGCCATAACCTACCGCCGCCTCCACGGCATCCCCGCCGATTGGGGCACGGCGGTCAATGTGCAGGCGATGGTGTTCGGCAATATGGGCGATGATTGCGCCACCGGCGTCGCCTTCACCCGCAACCCCTCGACCGGCGCCAACGAGTTCTACGGCGAGTACCTCGTCAATGCCCAGGGCGAGGATGTCGTGGCCGGCATCCGCACGCCGCAGCACCTGACGCTCGCCGGCAAGAAGGCGAACAACTCGCAGCTCCCGGCGATGGAAGAGGTGATGCCGCAGGTTTTCGGCGAGCTGCAGAAGATACGCGCCAAGCTCGAGCAGCATTACCGCGACATGCAGGACATCGAGTTCACGGTGCAGCAGGGCAAGCTCTTCATGCTGCAGACCCGCACCGGCAAGCGCACCGCGCCGGCGGCGCTCAAGATCGCCGTCGAGATGGCGCAGGGCGGGCTCATCACCAAGGAAGAGGCCGTCCGCCGCATCGAGCCCGAATCGCTCGACCAGCTGCTCCACCCGACGCTCGACCCCAAGGCGGCGAAGACCGTGCTGACGCGCGGCCTGCCGGCCTCGCCGGGTGCCGCCTCGGGCGCGGTGGTGTTTTCGGCCGACGCGGCGGAGGCGCGGGCGGCCAAGAACGAAGCGGTGGTTCTCGTGCGCATCGAGACGAGCCCCGAGGACATCCACGGCATGCACGCCGCCAAGGGCATCCTCACCACGCGCGGCGGCATGACCAGCCACGCCGCGGTGGTGGCGCGCGGCATGGGCCGCCCCTGCGTCGCCGGCGCCGGCGAGCTGCGCGTCGATTACAAAGCCGGCACCATCACGGTGCGCGAGCATGTGGTGCGGGTCGACGAGACCATCACCATCAACGGCTCGACCGGCGAGGTGATGCTGGGCCGGGTGCCGACCATGCAGCCCGAGCTTTCCGGCGACTTCGCCACGCTGATGCAATGGGCGGACGAGGTGCGCAGCATGGGCGTGCGCGCCAACGCCGATACGCCGCTCGATGCGCGCACCGCGCGGCGCTTCGGCGCCGAAGGCATCGGCCTCTGCCGCACCGAGCATATGTTCTTCGACGAGGACCGCATCGTCGCCGTGCGCGAGATGATCCTGGCTGACGACGCGGAGGGAAGGCGCAAGGCGCTCGCCAAGATCCTGCCGATGCAGCGCAACGACTTCGTCGAGATATTCCGCATCATGAAAGGGCTACCCGTCACCATCCGGCTGCTCGATCCGCCGCTGCACGAGTTCCTACCCAAGACCGACAAGGAAATGCAGGAGCTGGTGCGGACCACCGGCAAGGACATCGCCACGATCCGTCACCGCACCCACGCGCTGCATGAATCCAATCCCATGCTCGGCCATCGTGGCTGCCGCCTCGCCATCACCGGGCCCGAGATCTACGAGATGCAGGCGCGCGCCATTTTCGAGGCGGCGGCCGCGCTGATGAAGGAGACCGGCGAGACGGTGGAGCCGGAGATCATGATCCCGCTCGTTGCCATCAAGAAGGAGCTAGACATCCTCAAGCAGATGATCGACCGCATCGGCGCCGCCGTGATGAAGGAGGCGGGTGTCACGGTGCCCTACCTCGTCGGCACCATGATCGAGCTGCCGCGTGCCGTGCTGCGCGCCGGGGAGATCGCCGAGACGGCGGAGTTCTTCAGCTTCGGCACCAACGACCTGACGCAAACCTGCTTCGGCCTGTCGCGCGACGACGCCGGCAGCTTCCTCGGCGAGTACCAGAAGCAGGGCATCCTCGAGCAGGATCCGTTCATCTCGATCGACCGCGACGGCGTGGGCGAGCTCATGAAGATCGGCGTCGAGCGCGGACGCAAGACACGCAAGGACCTGAAGCTCGGTATCTGCGGCGAGCATGGCGGCGATCCCGCCTCGGTGCGCTTCTGCCAGGAGATCGGGCTCGACTACGTCTCGTGCTCGCCCTACCGCGTGCCGATCGCCCGTCTCGCCGCGGCCCAGGCGGCGCTGTCGCTGCAGCCGGCCGAGACCACGGCGTGAGCCGGCGACGACAGTGCGTTGGCGCGGGGGCGCGACCGTCGCCGGGCAGGGTATCTTGATAGCCACTAAGCGGAATGCCACGAATGCGATTTGCCGCCCATGGTGCATCTCAAATGCCGTGGTGAAGTAGCAGAAGGCGGGCTAGTAGGACGCGCCAATAGGCGGATGCATTCGGAAAGCGCCAATCACCGGGGAACCATAGCCGATGCGCGGAACGACCAGGGATGTGGGGCACCCGTCATGAGCACACGAACAACATCGATCTCTCATTTGCTCAATGAAATTCGAGATGGCCAGATAGTTCTGCCGGATCTTCAAAGGGATTTTGTCTGGGACCCTGATCAGATTCGGCTTCTATTTGACAGTATAATGCGCGGCTATCCGTTTGGATCTTTGTTGCTTTGGGAAACACGATTTCTTGAGGTCCCTTACCGCGATTTCGTTTTGGACTTCAGGCAAGGCATTACATTCATCCCGAAAACCAAGCGATCTGGAAAACCAATGAGGATGGTCCTCGATGGGCAGCAACGCCTCCAGTCCCTCTACCTAGGTGTTCACGGCTCGCATGATGGCAAGCGCCTTTATTTCAATGTCAGCAGCGGGCCGGGATTCAAGGATGAGGAGAGCGACGATGTGGCCGGTAGTTATCGTTTTGCGTTCTGGCAGGACGAGGATCAAGCTAACCGTCCAAAACGGCTCGTTCGCGTCGCCGATATCATCGACTGGGTTGCGCGGTTTGAGGCCAACGACATCAAGAGAGTCATCGAGTCGATCCCATTCGAAGCGGGTGAGGCCGACCGGGCGGCCGACAATATGCGACTGCTTCGACAGGTAATGACGAAAACCGATCTCGTACCCGTCGAGACAATCGACGAGGAGGTAAGCCAAAGCGAGCAGGCACGAACCATTAATGAAATCCTGGACATCTTCGTGCGCGTAAACTCGGGCGGCACGCGGCTGCACCGCTCCGATCTTATGTTCAGCCTGATCAAGACAAAATGGACTGGGGCGAGGCGGGCGTTTGACGAACTCCTTGTGCAAATCGACCCCGGCAATGCATTGGGATTGGATAAGGATTTTCTTATCCGGGGGTTGCTGGTAGTCGCAGACGTACCCGTAGCGTTCGACGTGGGGACCATCGAGCGCCACTGGGATGCAATGCAGAGCAGGTTCGACGACTTTGCTGCATCCCTCAAGTCGGCCATTGACTTCTGCCGAGAGCCCGAGATCGGCGTCCAGTCTGCATCACTACTCGATCCCGTCGCGACGTTATATCCACTCATCTACTACCTGAGCCGTCAAAAGAACGGCTCCGTACCAGATCATCAGCGTCTTCCAATGCGCACGCTGCTCTATTTTCTCCTATTCAATGGGTTTGTGCGCGGCAACAGCCCACAAGCGCGGGTCCGCTGGCTCCGGGAAGCACTTGCGAAGGTAGGAAGCGGCGATCCTTTACCGGTTGACGAGCTGCTCGCGATCATCAGGAGCCGGCAAAGGGAACATTCGATTGAAACATCGGTCGAGATGCTGAACTGGAATCCTCGCCTTGCTCTAAACATTGTTCAGCCTGGGGTGTGCCGGGACTCGCTGTCCTGGCAGGTCAAAGCCGAGGTGGATCACATCTTTCCACAGTCCGTCTATCGCGAGAAGTATCCAGATAATATTGTGGATGACATTGGCAATCTCGCTTATCTTGGCAAACTTCGGAACATTCGCAAGAACGACCAACAGCCTTGGGAGTACTTTAAAGACTTACCAGACGACGAGCTCGATCGCAATTTTCTGGTGCGACGATCACTCCTCGCCGAGGAACACTTCGAGGAGTTCGTTAGGGTGCGGCGTGAGCGGATCGTCAAAGCCGTGAGCCAGTTTCTGGGCCGATGAAGGAAAGCTTGACCTGCCCCAGGGATTTCGGACCAATGATTATGTGAGAGACTGGCTCCCTGACCGGAGGGAGCGATGCGCAAGACGAGGTTCACGGACGAGCAGATGGTGGCGATCATCCGGGAGACGGATCGCG
>Ga0185299_10004900_pt1 | contig 15659 bp, 15 predicted proteins | sample PaiPotPPA55metaG_FD_128002 | JGI IMG/M metagenome (GOLD analysis project Ga0185299, IMG submission 128002) | Iron sulfur acid spring bacterial and archeal communities from Banff, Canada, to study Microbial Dark Matter (Phase II) - Paint Pots PPA... ...
AGGCAGGCCGCTTTGAGATGCAAGTTCGCCAATCGTCACAAAATAACCTCTTGACTTGAAGTTCACTTCAAGTCTTACCTTTAGACCATGACTATTGCAACTGCCTTATTTGCTACCGTCCTTTGCGGAAGCATATTCGTCTCGGCTCAGGATGGTTTGACGGCGGCACTCGCCTGCAACCTGAAGGCAATCGCCTCTTCCGAGCGACCCCGGTACAACGATTTTATGAAAAGCCTTCGGGCCAGCGTTCGCGAAAGAACCGAGCATTCAGACGGTTACGCTTTCAAGCTGGACGGCGGAGCCATTGGCCTCAAAGAAGTTGCGGAATGGATCGGCATGGAGAGGCTATGTTGCCCCTTCCTGACCTTTCAACTTTCCGGTTCTGGTAATCAGGCCGATTGGATGTTGACCTTAAGCGGGCCTCGGGGTGCAAAGGCCATTCTCCAAGAAGAATTCCCAACTCGTTGAAACGACGAACCCGGCGCTTTTGCGAAGCCGCGCGGACTTTGATGCGGTCCAAGCTACAATCTCTTTAGGAACGCCAATAGCTGGTCATCCGGTCGGTAACGCTTTGGCCGGGCGTTGATCGGAACCGTCTTGGATAGAGCCCTCTCCTTCAATGCTAGGTCTGCCTCCAAATAGATCTGTGTGGTCTCGACCGATTCATGCCCCAGCCACAAGGCAATGACCGATCGATCCACGCCGGCTTGTAGTAGCTCCATTGCGGCGGTGTGCCTAAGAACATGCGGCGTGACTCGCTTTTCTCGAAGGGAGGGACATCGCCCGCGGGCAACGGTCAAATGTTTGTGAAGAATATATTGCACGCCGTCAGCACTCAGGCAGCCACCCTTTGCGTTGGGAAACAGGAACTCCGAACCAGACCGAGAGGGCTCGCGGAGCCATTCCTTCAATACTCCAACGGTCTTCTTGCCGAACGGCGTGCAGCGTTCTTTCCGCCCCTTGCCGAGAACTCTCACGTGCGCTCCGGCTCCCAAAACCAGATCCACTCTTCGCAATGCTGTGATCTCAGACTGTCGCAGGCCCGTTTGTATAGCCGTCAGCAGGAGGGCGTGATCCCGACGACCGGACCAGGCGCTCTTGTCCGGCACTTCCAGCAACGCATCGATCTCAGGCCGAGTGAGGAACGCCACCTGACGGCGTGTGAAGCGTTTACCAGGAATGGCCAAAACCCGCTGTATCTGACTCGCGTGATCCGGAAGTTCGAAAGCAGCGAATCGGAAAAAGGACCGAACTGCCGTGAGGCGGAGATTCCGCGTTCGAGCCGAGACTCCGCGCGTCTTCTCCAGATCTTGAAGGAAAGCGGCGATAAGTGGGGCGTCAATTTCCTCGAATCTCAGGCCCGACGGGGCCTTCTTCAACCGCTGCCGGGAGAATTCCAGGAACATCCGAAACGTATCGCGATAGGAACTGATTGTGTGCCCGCTGACTTGACGTTGCTGCATTAGGCGCTTCGTGAAGAACGCCTCAAGCAAGAAGGTGAGCTTTCGGCAATTAACCGGCTAATCGTGGCAGAGGAAGGTGTCCAGTCGAAAGGCGTTATTCTTTTTCCAGTCGAGATTTTTACTCGGAGGTGAAGGCCCTTCTCGCGGTTTCGATCTTGGGAAAAGGCCAACGTCGCGAGTGGGGCCCCCACGGTCACGATACTGGTTATCTCACTTTGCCCCGCTCCGGGCAACCTCGAAGCCGATTGGGCCGAGGCGGCCGCGGATATCATTCTGCGCCGGTGCCCGATTTGTGAGCAGGATTCGATCGTCGGTCACGGTCGTCGGCGCAAACAGGCTCATGATGCACACCATGATTGGATTGGGATTCGCCGCGGCGTCTGCAACCGTTGCGGCAAGACATTCACCTTCCTGCCGCCCTTCTCTCCACCCTACGGCCATTACAGCCTGATTGCACGCAGTGAGGCGCTGCACCGCTATTTCGTCGAGGGTTGTGGCTGGGAATCTGCAGCGCCCGCGGTCAAAGATCCCGATCATGTGGCCGACCCCTCGACATTGCGCCGCTGGTTCCGGAGTCTGGATTCTTCTATCCCGCCGTTTTCCTATTTGCGCCGGACGATGCTGGCCATAAGCGCTTGGCTCGGCCGAACCGAGATCCTCGTTCATGATTCCCTGCCGTTGCGCTGCCACACCACTTTTCCATTTCTCGCTCGGTTCTGGCCTTTGCGGCTTTAAGAAACGGCCGCCGCCCACCATCCTTGCCTGGGAATGCCGCTGATTTTCCCCTACGCTCGACCTGGAGGCGAAAACAGCGCCATGGCCGAGAATCTGGAGCGGCTCAAACAGCGCATTCCGCTGCTGGAGTACTTGCAGCGCCACAACTGGAAGCCTTGTCGTGCCGGCTCACGCCAGGAGTTGGTCGGGCTGTGTCCGTTACACCAGGAGACGCGCCCTTCTTTCTACGTCAATGCCGGCAAAAACCTGTTCTACTGCCACGGGTGTGGCCGCGGCGGCGACCTGATCCGCTTCGTCCAACTCTTCTTCGATCTGCCGTTCCGCCAGACAGTGGCGCTTCTCGAACAGGAACTGACGCCCGCTCCCGTTTCCCAGCTGCTGGAGCAGACCGCCGCCTTCTATCAGTTCCAACTCCACCGCCATCCGGAAGCGATCCGCTATCTGGGGCAGCGCGGTTTGCACGATCCCGCCCTGATCGAGGAGATGGGCATCGGTTATGCTCCCGGCGGAAACCTGCGGCGGCATCTTGCCGCCTTGGGCTACTCGTTCGATCTGCTACTCGACAGCGGCCTGATCAGCAGCCAAGGCCGCGATGCCTTCTGCCACCGGGTGATTTTCCCCTGCCGCCAGCGCGGCCAGATCGTAAACCTCTACGGCCGCAGTATCGGCGCGGCGTTTCCTCACCGTTTGTTGCCGCGCTCCAAAGGCGGATTGTTTGCCTGGGAGATCGTCAGCAGTTTTTCCACTGTGATCCTGGTCGAAGGGCTGTTCGACTTGGCCGTGCTGTGGCAGGCCGGTTTTCGTAACACTACCTGCGCCATCGGCACGCAGTTAACGCCCGCTCAGTTGTCTCAGCTTGCCGAGCGGCCGCGCTGTTCCGTCTACATCGCTTTCGATCAGGACGGCAACCAGGCCGGGCAGAAGGGTTCCCGCCAACTCGCCCAGCGCCTCCAGGGCGTCGGCATACGCGCCCACATCGTCCAGTTGCCACACGGGCAAGATCCTAACAGCTACTTCGTCGCCGGCGCTACCGCCGCCGACTTCACCGAGTGTCTTGAACGGGCACAACAGTTATGAAACTGGCCTTGGTTCATCTATCCGCCGCTGCCTGTCCTTATCGCCTGCTCGACGATGCCGACCACGAGGTCGCCTGGGCCAACGACTTTCTCGATGCCCAGCATCTCCGCCAACTGTCGCCGCGCTCACTGCGCGCTTATGCCTATGATTTGCTGCACTTCGCTCGTTGGTTTCAGAGCCAGTCCCAGGCTCTTTCCGAAATCACGGAGTCCACACTGCTGGACTACGTCCGCCATCAACTGAGCCAACAACCCCAGCCTACTCCGCAAACTGTAAATCATCGCTTGACGGTGATTCGTTGCTTGTATCGATTCCACCTCGGACAGGAGATCCCCAGCGGCCATTCCCATTTCCAACGCACCTATGCGACTCGCTGCCCGGTCGGCTACGGTCGTCCCCACCGCATTGTCGCCTTCGGTCTCCGCCTCAAGCAACCGCGGCGCGTTATCCAGCCTCTGTCGGCTGAGCAGCTCTCCCGGTTTTGGGCCAGTTTTCGCACCTTCCGCGATCTCGCCGTCGTGGGCCTCATGTTGCTCGACGGCCTGCGTTCGTGCGAAATCCTGTCGCTGCAACTGGAGGATTTGAAGTTGGCCGATGCCCAGCTACGCGTTCTGGGCAAAGGCAGGAAACAGCGCACTGTACCGCTGCCCGCCGAAATCATGGAGGTGCTGCAAAGCTATCTTCGCCTGGAACGGCCCCTGACCAACTCGCCGTATCTGTTCATCTCGCTAAAAGGCCGCCGACGAGGGCAGCCGATGACGCCAGCCGGACTCCGCTCCCTATTTCGCCATCATCGATTGCGCAGCACGGTTCCTCCCGCCAATCCGCACCGATTTCGACATACGTTCGGAGCGGACATGGTGCGAGCGGGCATCTCTCTACCCGCCCTCCAGCACCTGATGGGGCATTCGCAGATTCAGACCACCATGCTTTATGTCGAACTCGCGCCCCAGGACGTCTGGTGCGAATATGCGCGCGCTGTCGCCAAGCGCACGCGCCTGCCAGTGACCTCTCCGAAAATGCTATGAAACAATCCAGACAGACCCTGGCACAACTCTTTCAGGCACAAGTCGACAATCTTTCTCTGACTCTGCAGCCCTTCACGATAGTCAAGTATCAATATGTGGCTCGCTACTTTGTCGGTTATCTTCGTGATGAATTCCCTGAGATCTGCCGACTCTCCCAACTGCGGCGCGATCCACATATGTTGGGCTTCTTTCGTTGGCTTTGCGAGTTGCGCCCGCCCATTGGCAACCCGACACGCCGGCAACGTCTGCTCTGCCTTCGCAGGTTGTTAAACGATCTGGCAGCTCAAGGCCACCAGCTCCAGCCTGGTCTCATTATTCCCGAAGATCTCCCTACACTCCCGGAATACCTCCCCAGACCTCTGTCCCCGGAAGATGATCATCGCCTCCAAGACGAACTGCGACGCCAAGACGACCTATATTCCAATGCCCTCTTGCTGACACGCCTTACCGGAATCCGCATCGGAGAGTGTATCCACTTGCCACTCGACTGTCTGCGTCAGATCGGGCCGGAACAGTGGGCGCTGCATGTTCCTCTCGGAAAGCTTCACACCGAACGTCTGGTACCCCTCGACTCAGAAGGACTGCGATTATTAAACCGGATTCAGGAACTGCGTGCTATGGCTTCGCCTGGTCGTCTGGCGAAATCCAAAGATTTCCTCCTGCTTCGAGTGGGCGGTCGCTTTGCGTTGTTTCAAATGCTGCGCATGGCGCTGGCCGATGCCGCCAAACGAGCCGGCTGCACCGACAGCAAACCCATCTCGCCTCACCGCCTGCGGCACACCTGGGCCACGGAACTGCTCAACTGTGGAATTGGGCTGCCAGCCCTCATGAAGTTGATGGGGCACAAAAGTATTCAGATGACCCTTCGGTATTTGAAGGTTGCCCAGCCAGACTTACAACGAGAGTTTTACCGGGCCCGCCACAACACAGCCCAGCCTTACTGCATCCCCTCGCTCTCCGTTTCGACCGCCACCTCCGATCTCCCCGGAATTCGTCACGCACTCGCTGCCACGCGGCACCTTCTGGAAATGTACCGACGGCAGTTCTCCGATGACAAGATCGGTCGCCGCCTCCGGCGGCTTGACCGACGCCTGTTGGACGTCGATCAACAACTCCAGAACATCCCAACGGGCGAAAAATGAGGAAAGATTGGCCGGTCAATCGGCAAGCGTGCGTGACTCCAGCTAACCGTGCTGATAAATTCATTCAGTCGCTGAGGAGCGGCTGATAGTGAACCGCAAGAGCGCACCTATTCCCGAGCCAGTCGCGCAGTTGCAACGCCAGTTGGATCAGTTTCGCAGTACCCAGTCGCGACGGACGAAGCTGCCAGAGTCGCTGTGGCAGGCTGCGGTCGAGTTGGCCCGACAACACGGTGTATATTCCGTGGCGCACCCGCTACGGCTGGACTATATGGGGCTGAAGAAACGGCTCACTGCAACCCCAAACCTGCGACAGAAGACAAGCAAGCCGGCATTCGTCGAACTACTCGCGCCGCATCCGGCGACGCTGGAGGAGTGGGTGATCGAGTTGGAGTCCTCGGGCGGGAGCAAGATGCGCATCCAGTGGAAGACCACTGCTCCGCCAGACTGGACGAGCCTTCTGCGCGCCTGGCGCGAGGTAGAGAGATGATTCAGATCACGGCGCAGATGCGCGTGCTGGTGGCGATCGAACCGGTGGACGGAAGAAAAGGAATCGATTCCCTTGCCCGGCTTTGCCAGGACAAGCTTCAGGAAGATCCGTTCTCCGGGTGCGTATTCGTGTTCCGGAGCCGCAGCGGAGCGGCGATCCGTTTGCTCACCTATGACGGCCAAGGATATTGGCTGGCGCAGAAGCGGCTCTCCAAGGGTCGCTTCGTGTGGTGGCCGGAAGCAACCGGACCGGCCAAAGGGCTGGAGGCGTACGAGGCACAGTTGCTGATGGCGGCGGGCGATGTCTCACGAGTCCGGGCCGCACCGATGTGGCGGCGGGTGAGCGCGCTGAAGTGATTGAAAAAAGACAGCCCCCCTTGCGTTCCAAGAGAACAAGGGGCATACTGTTTTTTCGATGGATGAGATCAAGCACCGGGGCCGGGCGATCACCGCGGAAGACATCCTATTTATACGCGAACTGATCTCCTCGCATCCGGACCAGAGCCGCCGAACGCTATCCAAGAAGCTGTGCGAAGCCTGGCAATGGCGGCAGGCCAATGGCGCCTTGCGCGATATGGTGTGCCGGGGCATGCTGCTGATGCTGGACCGGGCGGGCCAGATCAGGTTGCCTGCGGTAAGTTATGTGCGGCACAATCCGCTGGCCAGCAGAGCCCGGCCTGCGCCGGTGTGGATCGACACGGCGCCCATCCAAGTCAGGCTGCGCGATCTCCAGCCATTGGAGTTTGTGCAAGTGCGGCGCAGCGGGGATGAGCCCCTGTTTAACAGCCTGATGGAGGAGCATCATTATCTGGGTTACGAACAGCCGGTGGGGGAACACCTGAAGTATCTGGTGTGGGCGCAAGACCGCCCGGTGGCGTGTGGGGCGTGGTCGAGCGCACCGCGACATATTGGCGCGCGCGACCGCTACATCGGTTGGAATCAACCAGCGCGGCAGCGCAACCTCCGCTTGGTGGCCTACAACACACGGTTTTTGATCCTGCCGTGGGTGAGGGTAGAGCATCTGGCTTCGCACATTCTGGGCCGGATGGCGGCGCGGATCTCCGATGACTGGCAGGGGCTGTACGGGCACCCGATTTACTTTCTGGAAACATTCGTGGATCCGACACGATTCCGCGGCACCTGTTACCGCGCGGCCAACTGGGTGTTGCTCGGCAAGACGACGGGACGAGGCAAGCAATCCAACAGCTACGTGCCGAACCGGTCGATCAAAGAGGTTCTAGGATATCCGTTGACGAAGCGGTTCCGCGAACTGCTGGGGGCACCAGGATGAAGTCCGCCAGGCGCCGTGTCGATGTGAACCTGGACGAACTGGACCGAGTGCTGGACGGAGCGCGGCAAACGCCGCTGAGCGAGGCCGATTACGACAAGGTCAAGGGCGCCTTGCATGCCCTTGCAGGGATGATCGCGCCACCGCGCAACACGGAGAAGACCAGCGCCGTGCTGGGAGAATCGGAAGGCTCGGAAACGGACGCCGGAACTCAGCCGGACACCAACGCTGCCCCGCCGCACGGACACGGCCGCAACGGCGCACAGGCGTTTGACGGCGCACGTAAGGTCGACATTGCGCACCAGAAGTTGTCGCATGGAGATCGCTGCCCGGAGTGCGGGAAAGGCAACGTATACGGACAGAAGGAGTCGAAGGCGCTGGTGCGGATTGTGGGACAGGCACCCCTGGCGGCCACGGTCTACTCGTTGGAGCGGTTGCGATGCGGCGCCTGCGGGCAGGTATTTACGGCCCAGGAGCCGGAAGGAGTGGGTCCGGAAAAGTACGATGAGACGGCCGCGGCGATGATCGCGCAACTCAAGTACGGCAGCGGGACTCCGTTCTACCGGTTGGAACAACTGGAAATTCAGCTCGGGATTCCGTTACCGGCGGCGACCCAGTGGGAGGTTGTGGAAGAGGCCGCGGAGTTGATCAAAGCGGCGCGGGATGAGTTGATCCGGCAGGCGGCGCAGGGCCAGGTGGTGCACAACGACGACACCAGCATGCGAGTGTTACGGCTCGCGCGCGAGCCATCGGACGAACGCACCTCGACTCCGGTAGGCCGGTATCCCATAAGGTCCCCGGAGCGGCACAGTTGTGCATCCAGTGACACTCGGCGAAGCTCTGTCGCCAAGCCAGGTCTCGCAGTTCTTGAATTGTCCGGCCAAGTGGATGTTTCGATACCTTCTCGATCGCAAAGAGCCAGGTACCGCGGCCACCGCATTGGGTAGAGCGTTCCATGAGACCATTGCCCACAATTTCCGCCAGAAGTCGGAGACGGCGCACGATCTTTCAGTCGCGGAATGCCTGGACTGCTTCCGGAAGGTTTTAGGACATCAACTGGAAGAAGCCAAGCTACAGAAGGGTGAACATCCCATGGAACTCCTCGAATTGGGAGAGACCATGGTCACAAAATACATCGAAGATGCCGCTCCGTTAATCCGGCCGGCCGCTGTCGAATCCAGAGTCTCCGGCGTGATTGGCGGTGTCAAGGTGTCGGGCTACGTGGATCTGCTCGATATCGAAGGACGGATCATCGACGCCAAAAGTGCGCTCAAGCCGCCCAAGGGCATTGCGCACGATCATCACCTGCAGCTTACGAGTTATGTGATGATCACGCCGGCCGCAAGCGGGGCCTGCCGGTTGGACACCGTGACAAAAGGGAAGACGGTCAGCCTGATTCAAAAGAGCTTCTTGATCAACGAGAAGGACAGGCGCTACGCGGAAACGATCTTTCCGATGGTTCAAGATTCGATCCGTGAAGGGATTTTCCTGCCTCGGCGAAGTAGTCCCTTGTGTTCGCGACGATTTTGCGGATTCTGGAATGTGTGTGAGAAGGAGTACGGCGGCTCAGTGCGTTGCGACTAAGGTTGCGACTAAGGTGACGACGAAGTACCCGATTCAACTTCTCCACACGTCTATTGGGTTTTTCGAGGGTCCACGCGAGATTTTGGTCTAGATTGTTGCAATTCGGTTACGTTCGCTGGGCCGCAACTTTCGGTTGTTAAACGGTTTACCTGGGGAAGGTTGTTCTCGTCTTTCGAGGCTTTGGCCGATGAAAGCTGTACCCATTCAGGCCCTCGCAGTTTACTCCGTTGCGTTTGTGCTCGGGCATTCGGCGTTCGGGCAGAGCGACGACACCGAACGGCTGGTCGCGGATGGCGATAGGCTGGCGTGGTTGAAGAACTGGCAGGCAGCGGAGCCATTCTTCGAGAAGGCAGAAGTCCTGTTCCGAGAGCGCGGGGACAAGCGCAACGAGTCGTACGCGCGGATCAGCCGCATGCGCGGCCAGTTGCCAAGCCGCGGGCTTTTCGAGACCTCAACTTATCTGGCGTCCGTCCTGGACGACCCTCTCACAAAAGATGACGCTCGCCTACGGCTTCGATGCCTGACCGTGAAAGGGGATGTCGATTTGGATTTCGATACAGCTCTCGCTGCGCGCGATTGGACAGAAGTGTTGTCAATTGCGAAGCACCTCGAGGACGCAGCATGGATCAATCGCGCGAATGGCGAACTCGGAATCATCAGCTTCGTTCAGGGCGATTATCGGACCGGAACCGCGCGAGTCTTGGGCGCCCTGTCACAGGCCACGAAGCTGAATGACGTAGGGGCCCAGATTCGATATCTCACTCTGGTCGGCGTTGGTCTGATTCAGCTTCAGCGGAACGAGCAAGCAATTTCCATGTTCGATCAGGCGCTGGCGGTAGCGCAGACTATTCCAGAACTCGGGCAACCTGTGATGACGTATGCCGGAAAGGCGCAGGCCCTGGCCGCTCTCGGCCGGACTTCGGAAGCGAAAAGACTGCTGGAAAGCGTCTTGGAAATCTCCCGCAAAAGAGCCGCTCTTGGATACGAAAGCGAAGCTTTGCTAGAGTTGGCGAAGCTCGAAGAGAGGACCGGCCAAGACACGCAGGCGATCGATCACTTTAGACAAGCCGTTACTGCTGCGACGAAAGTTGACGGGCATAACCTCATCAGTGAAGCGGACCTGGAATTGTCGAAGGTGCTGGCGAAGGAGAAACGCTACGGCGAGGCAGAATTGGCGGCGAAGGAAAGTGTAGAGGCAAGCCGGGCGATCGGCGACAAGCTCTTAGTGCCTCGATCCCTGGCGCAGCTTGCTGCGGTGGAGGAATCAAGAGGCAAATATCACATCGCGGATCAGCTGTTCAATGAGGCGACAGATGTCGTAGAGGCAATCCTCTCAACCACGACTACCGCAAGCGCGAAAAGCTCCATGGCGGGATCTATGGACGGGATCTTCCTGGGCCACTTCGAGCTGGCCGCAATGCACCTGAATAGCCCCAGCAAAGCGTTTATGGTAATTGAAGGAGTGCGGGGCAGGTCGATAGCCGACAGCTTACGGTTCAGGAGAGTGAGCCGTGAGCCCGAGCCAGCATCGCTCACGCGCACCGAAAAGGAGATCTCCCAGCTTCAGCTTCGGTTTCTTAGGGCCAGCACCCGGGAGAGAAAGCGATTGCTGACGGACTTGCTCAGCCTCGAGCAGCGAGCCATTGAAATTGAAGCCGGACAAGATCCGCCGTGGCTGCGCCAGCAAGTGCAACCGATCCCGCTCGCACGCTTGCAAAGAGCTCTGGGAGGAGATGAGGCTTTCCTAGAATATGTGCTGACCGACCCGGTTTCATATTGTTTGGCAATCACCCGAGATCATATCGAGGTGCTCAACTTGGCTGGACGTAGTCAGATTGGCAAACAGGTTGAAGCGGTTCTGACTGTGCTCCGGAAGGGAGGCACGGACGCAGGAGCAGAGGCAGCTCTATATGCGACGGTGGTTGGCCCCATGGCGAGTGTGGTCTCTTCCAAGACCAGATTGACCATTGTTCCTGATGGCCCGCTTTATCAACTTCCGTTGGAGATGCTCGGACCTCGACCGGACCAGCGCCTGTTGGCCTCTCACGTTGTGACATACGCCCCATCGGGGACAGTATTCACACTTTTGTCGGAAAAGAAGGGGAGCCGGCCATCCCTTCCTCTGCTTGCGGTAGCAACTGGAACTGATTCTTTGGCCGAGGCGCGTGCTCGAATGGCGGATCAACAACAGCGTCTTGGGAACATTAACCGCGAGATCTTCGACGCCGGGTCATCTCAGCTCAAGCCTCTTCCGGCCGCCAACGGCGAGGCTCGGATGGTAGCCGGAATGATGGGCTCGGGCTCTGTGATGCTGTTAGCGGATGCTGCAACGGAAAGCGCCTTGAAAAAGCAACCGCTCGGACAGTTCCGCATCCTTCATTTTGCTGTCCATGGCCTTGTGAGCACGAACTTTCCTGACCGATCGGCGCTGCTTCTGAACGCGGATCAAGCGAGCAACGAAGACGGTTTTTGGCAGGCGCGGGAGATTGCGCGAACTCAATTGAATGCGGAACTGGTGACGCTGTCTGCGTGTGATGTTGGCTCCGGGTTGATTGTGGGAGAAGAAAGCGTCTCGAACCTGGTGCGCCCTTTCCTGATCGCGGGTGCTCGCACCGTGGTCGCGAACCTATGGGAGTCCAACGATGATTTCAGCCGCGGGTTGATGCGCGAATTCTATACCAGATTGGCGGCGGGTATGGATAAGGGACGCGCATTGCAGCAGGCAAAGCTGGAGATGATTCGGAAGTATGGACAGGATGCTGCTTCGCCACGTCTTTGGGCGGGCTTCATCATGGTTGGTGAGAGCCGACGGAGCCTTCTATCCGATTAAGTATTCGGAGGATCAATGAACTCGCTCACGAGAGACCAGCTGGATTTGATGTTCCGGAAGGTCGTGGACACGTGTGAGAAGAAGCTCTACGATCCCAAGCTGAATGGCGTCAATTGGCGCCACCTGGCCGAAGCACGGAAGGACCGAATCCTCGCGGCTGCCAGCGACGAGGAACTCGAGCGGGAGTTCAATGATCTCATCAAGGAATTGAAGGTCAGTCACGCGGGTTTCTATCACGAGAAGCGGCCTCGCGCGGCGGGAAAGATGGCGATCAGCGCTACCCTTTTCAAGGCGGAAGATGACGGTCGAAGTTGTTGGGTTTTCCAAGATGTTCATCCTGGGGGCGCGGCATTTAAGGCTGGTGTGCAGCCGGGCGATATTCTGTTGCGAGTCGGAGAGAACGAGATTGAACCACCCGACCTTCCGTTATTTCCGTTAGGGGAAACAACCTCGGTTGATATCAAGCGGCGGGACAGCGCCCATGTGAGACTGCGGATCGAGGTGCCGAGGTCGAAGACGAAAGAGCGGCCGCTGATTGAGCTGCAACCAGTCTCGTCGATGAAGCACGGCGAAGTCGGTTGGTTGAAGGTCTCCATGTTCCCGGGCGCAATCGGTATCGACGTCGCGCGCGATATCGACAAGGCAATCAAGAGCCTGGATTGCGAACGATTGATCATCGATCTCCGAGGCAATACTGGCGGGGGAATCGGCTGTCTTCGGCTGATGAGCTATCTGACGCCAGATCAAGTTCCCGTTGGCTACAGTGTTACGCGACGGCGGGCCGAGCAATCGTTCTCGAAAGAGAAACTGCCCGTGTTCGACCGCATTCCGTCGAAGAAAATCGGCCTCATCGGTCTGCTGCTGAAATTTGCGCGTCGCGACCAGTCGGTAGCCATAGCCACCGAGAGGCTTGGAAAACAGCGCTTTCATGGCAAGGTTGTTCTGTTGGTGAATGAGCATTCCGCGAGCTCGTGCGAAATGGTTGCCGCGTTCGCGTCGGAAAACAAGCTTGCCACCATTGTCGGGACAAAAACGCCAGGCCGGCTTCTCGGCGGGCATTCTTTCCGCGTCGGGAACGGATACCGGATTGCCCTACCAGTAGCCGCCTACTACACATGGAACGGGACTTTTCTGGAGGGAAGAGGAGTGACGCCCGACATGGAGGAGCCGTTCTCAGTGTCAGCGATACGCAACGGCCGAGATGCGCAGTTGCAGCGGGCGATCGAAGTGGCAAACGAACTGTGACCCACTATTGGAGGACAACAGAATAGGTTCGCCATTCGTCGCCGTTCTTTTTGACGGCGAGCGTGTGGAGACCGGGCGATAGAGAACTCAGGTCGAGTTCAGCGACGGCCGTTACGATGTGATCCTGGAGCGTTGCATTCACATGCTGCTTTAGAAGCGTGCGCAATTGGCCATCGAGCAACTGCAACGAGTACTGGCCTTCGTCTGCACCGACTGGGAAATAGAGAGTGAGGCGCAGATGCTTTCTCGGAAGGATCAATGGAGGCTTGGGCGTGTTCGGGCGGCCCTGCTCCAAGCCGCGATTCTCTGTTAACGGTCGAAGGTCGAGAGTGGCCGGAGTGGTCACGCTGGCGATTTGGACGGGGGGAGTTGGTCGGACTACGCCGGTCCAGTAAATAATGGCGGCGAGGACAAGGACTGCGGCACACGCAGCGGCCGCGATCCGAAACCTAACGACTCGCCTTTGACGCATCTCCTGGCGGATCGCCAGAAACGTCTGGAAGCAAGGCGAACAATGAGTGACGTGGTGCAGTTGGTCCTGCGTCATCTGTATGATTCGCCGAGACATACCGGCTAAGGTCTCGGCGTCGGGACACCCCACACGTTCTGGGTTGGGAAATTCCCTAAGCGCAGACTCCTGCAGTTCTTTGCGGACGCGGTCGATGTTCATTCGATAGCATATTATGCCTTAGTCTCAGTCAGTGTGGCGCCTTAATCCGCGTCGTAAGGCCCGAGTATATTACCCCAAGCTTGGCCTTGAACCGCCTCATTCGTGCCGAAGCAGCTTTTGGGCTGATGCCCAAGCGCGGAGCGATGTCTCTGGGATCGTCGTCAGCGAGGAATGCGTCCAGGTACGGAATCTGCTCCGGTGGAAGCTGCGCCTCCACAAGCGCCACGAGTTCTTGGCGATAGACGGTCTCGAAGGGATCCCCCCGCGGGTCGGCAATTCGCTCCAATGAGGGCCGGTCAAGGTAAACGAGTTTTCCATTACGTCGCTGCTCGGGAAGGGCGGCGGACCATTGGGCCGGAGTCAGTGCTTTTGCTTCATTGGTGATAGATTCGAGATCCGCGGAGCCCCGGCCACGGAAGTAAGCCCGCACGCGCCGAACGGTATCCTTCGCGCGCGCGGAGACGCACGAAAACCCTTCCGACGACTGCCCGCCCGAGTCGGGAGCCACTAGTGGGGGAGGCTTGACCGGCATTTACGGCCCCGATCAGAATGCCCTTATTATACTGCCAAAATAACGTCATTCGAACGGGCGAACTTGCAAATTGTCATCGTCAAGGGCCTTAATACCACCGGCATACTACCAAGTTGCCGGCTCGGCGGACGGACAAAGTCTTGCTCGAAGCTTGAACGAGTGGAAAGGTTGCTACTGCACACCGTTGTTAGAGAAACGCTAGATCCGACTGGTGGAAGCGGCAACGACCCAACGGGCCGGTTTAGGCAAGGCTTTGGTTTCCAATTGCTAGGGGGTGATTGGTGGAATACACCCGCTAAAAAGGCTTCCCCCCTCCCCTTCAAAAAAACTTCAATCGAAACGGCGAAATCGGCCTCTCCGAATGCCTATTTATATAGGGGCCTTTTTTCCCGCGTGCGCGTGGTACCCGCGTTGAGAGCCCTGGGGGTATCGCTGTTGAGGGGTCTACATGAGCGCGAAACACGGCGCAAAGGAAAGTGCCGCCTGGACAAGGGAACTCGACGTCATCCTGCTGGATGGCATCGAGGACAACAGGCAAGGGAAGGATCTGGCACACGAGCGAGTGAAAGCTTTGCATCCTATCCCGCAGGGAAAGGATCGCTACCCCAAGGATTTTGAGAAGTGGCTGGCCAAGGTGTTTGAGAAACCATCTGAGGATGGGGTAGCTCCCTGGCTGTCCTTGGAATTCTGGCAGCACGAAGTTGACAAGGTGCTGATCCAGGGAATTTTCGCGCGGAATGTGACGCAAGATGAAGTGGTACAGCGGGTCCGCTCGGTCTGGCCGAAGCTTTCGATCTCATGGCTCGGCGCCCGCATGGAGGAAGTCGCACGGACAGGGCTCCCCCGCTGGATGGACCAGGCGTTCTGGGCGACCGAGATCGACCCGATCCTGCTTAGCGGTCTCCGGAATGCCAGCCAATGTCAAAGCGAAGCGGTTGAGACGGTCCTGCATGCATTCCCGCAACTCCACGTCGGCATGATCTGGGATCGTCTCCGACGATTGCGAAAACAACGGACGGCGGACTTGCAAGCAGTAGTGACGGCATTTGTGGTGGCGAATGATTGCAACGACCGGGTAGAGGCCGGTGGCGGACAAGCCGATTCGAGCGCGACAGCCCAATTGGACGGGATGGTGCCGCCGTCAAGAATCGAGCGACGGTTCTGGCGCACAGAGGTCGACCCGATCTTGCTCGGGGGAATTAGAACCGCGAACCGATTGGAGCGCGAAACAGTTGACAGGGTCCTGCGTAAGTTTTCCGAACTGCGGATCGGCACAATTTGGGCGCGTCTTCGACGCCTACAGGAACAACGAAAAGAAAACGGACACACAGGCCCACCGTTTCGATGGACAAATGAATTGGATGAACGGCTGATCCACATTCACGAAGAAGGGGGTTTAAGCGCAGCCGTGTCTGGTGTTCAAAGACTAACCGGCTGGCCACGAAAAGCCATCTTACGGCGGGCCCATAAATTGGGGCTCCCCACCCGACCTTTGGGCGCTCGCCGGCGCTGGACGATGGTAGAGTACCGTTTCGTTATCGAATCCTTGAACCACATGAGCGTGCGGGAGATCGCCGAA
>Ga0185299_10004902_pt1 | contig 15654 bp, 14 predicted proteins | sample PaiPotPPA55metaG_FD_128002 | JGI IMG/M metagenome (GOLD analysis project Ga0185299, IMG submission 128002) | Iron sulfur acid spring bacterial and archeal communities from Banff, Canada, to study Microbial Dark Matter (Phase II) - Paint Pots PPA... ...
CGCGCTCCGCGAGCGATTCCTCAAACCTAGCGATTCCTCAAACCATGGATGGCTGGCCGGGTTGTGGTTATGAAATCCCCACTTTTTTGGATTAGAGGCCGAGATCTCCTCCAGCAGAATGGGACTGGCCCTACCTCGTTTTTAGCGCTAGAATAGCTCTCAGCATCCACGAAGATGCTGAACAGGCTCTATCCGGCCGGGCCGGAGGGGCACTGGAGGGCAAAATGAGTGTCACCCCGATTGGCGGGCGTCCCCATGACGAGCTCCGCCGGAAGGTCACAACCGCTTCTCTGCGGGAACAAAAACTCCGTCACGAACCTATTACTTGCCTGACCGCTTACGACTATGCCACTGCGCGCTTGGTGGACGAAGCGGGAATCGAAATGATTCTGGTGGGCGATTCGCTGGCGCAAACCATGCTGGGGTACGAGAACACGCTATCGGTGACGGTCGACGAGATGCTGCACCATGTGAAGGCGGTGCGGCGAGGCGTGAAGAATGCGCTGCTGCTGGCGGACATGCCTTATGGGTCTTATCAGGTTGACGCGAACGACGCACTGCGTAATGCCACGCGCTTTGTGAAAGAAGGTGGCGCGGAGGTAGTGAAGATCGAGGGCGGAGAAAAGCGTGCGGACCTGATTAGGCGGATTATTGACGCGGAAATTCCGGTGGCTGGGCACATTGGGTTGACGCCGCAGTCGGTCAATGTGATAGGCGGATATAAGGTGCAGGGGAAAAATCTCAGTGGCATAGAGCAGCTTATGCGGGATGCGGTGGCGCTGGACCGCGCGGGCGTGGCCTGTCTTGTGCTGGAAGGCATACCGCGCGAAGTGGCGGCGATGATTACGGCGGAAGTGGGCACTCCGACAATTGGCATTGGTGCCGGTCCGGAATGTGATGGCCAGGTGCTGGTGATTCACGACCTGATCAATCTGACGTTCTCATCTCCGGCAAAGTTTGTGCGGCGGTATGGCGACGCGGGCGCGCTGATCAGCCATGCGGCGCAGGAGTTTCGCGCGGACGTAAAGTCGCTGCAATATCCGTCGGATGCGGAGTCTTATCATCTGCCGAAAGAGACGAAGGCGGGGTTGGACACTGTCCTGGCGCGAAAGCGGGCGATGCAGCGCTAGACAATTTGTGGCCGCGGCTTTGAGCCAATCACAGGGATAAGGCTGAAGGTGGGCTTCAAAGACAGCCCGGTGCGGTGCTAGGCTATGGTTCTGGAGGATTTATGACATACCTCTTGCCTGGGTTTTTCCTGCATTTTATCGGCTTTGGCTTTGTGATGTATTTTCTGCCGACGATCATTGCTCTGGCGCGGAGCAAGCGGGACATCACAGCGATCCTGCTGTTGAACCTTTTTCTTGGCTGGAGCGTGATCGGATGGGTGGTTGCCCTGGTTTGGGCGGTGAAGACGGACGTTCCCATGGTGGTGCGGTGAGTTTTTTCGTGCCTGCGTGCCGGCGGTGGCGCAAGGCCCTGCTTAGCGTCTGGATGGGGTGTTTTTTGCTGACGGGCTGTACGCAACAAAAAACCGAGCCCGCGCCGGATGCGGTCTCTCGGCTGCAGGCCGTGGCGGCCGCAGATCCGGCGAAGTTTCCAGCTTTGCGGGAGAGCAAGCATTGGAGCAATCCGTACCTTGTGGTTCGTCCCGAGACGGTTGGATTGCTGACTGACCTAGCGGCGAATGAAGAGAAGATTGTGAAGCCGGAAGAAGTTTTGCAGGTTCTGGCGGAGTTGCCGGCATCCGCGTGGCCTTACGGGCGGGCGGTGGCGATCCTGGTGGATGCGAAGGCTTCGAGCTCGGAGCAAGATAAGATCGCTTTGCGACGGAACCGGGGCATTGTTGCCGGGGAATTGCAGAGCGCACACGTCGCGATTAACTGGATTCCTTCCTCCTGACAAACATCCCATTGCAATGAAAATCTGCGAAACCGTTGTAGACATGCGCGCGGCATGCGGTGGTGTGCGGCGCGGCGGGAGGCGCCTGGGATTCGTGCCTACAATGGGCGCGCTGCATGAGGGTCACTTGTCGCTGGTGCGGGCGGCCAAGGCTCGCAGCGATGTGGTGGTGGCGTCGATTTTTGTAAATCCAACGCAGTTTGGGCCGACGGAAGACTTGGCGAAATATCCGCGCACGTTTGATCGCGACCGCGAGTTGCTGGAAAAAGAAGGGGTGGAATTACTCTTCGCGCCAACGGTGGAGGAGATGTATCCAGCGGGCGCGGTGAGCTGGGTTACGGTAGAGGGGCTGAGTGACAGGCTAGACGGGCGGTCGCGGCCGGGGCATTTTCGCGGTGTGACCACAGTGGTGGCAAAGCTATTTCACGTTGTGGAGCCGGACCTGGCATTTTTTGGGCAGAAGGATGCAGTGCAGGTGGCAATCATCCGGCGTATGGCGCGGGACCTGAACTTTCCTGTGGAGGTTGTGTCGTGCCCCATTGTGCGGGAGGCAGACGGACTGGCGATGAGTTCCCGGAACGCTTATCTGGATCCGCACGAGCGACGACGGGCGCTGGTGTTGCATCGGTCGCTGATGCGGGTGGGGGAATTGTGGGAGAGTGGCGAACGCAGCGTCAAGAAACTGATAGCCACGGGTCGCGGGGAAGTTGCGAAAGAAGAATCGGTTCGTCTCGACTATTTTGAAATCGTCGATCCGGAAAGCCTTGATCCAGTTGAGCGGGCTGAGGACGGAATGCTCGTGGCCGTGGCGGCATTTGTGGGAACGACGCGGCTTATCGATAATCTCGTGCTGTGAGTGTGCCTGAGAACTGGTGCCGTCCCTTCGAAGACTCGCGCGTCCACAACTCGGCCCTGTCGCTTCTCGAAGAAACCCAATTTACTTCGCTTCGGTGGGGTTTAGCGGCTCGGCTGCGGCTGCGGCTGCGGAGGTCGGCTGAGGCGAGAGCCGTTGTCTTACCATGTTTTCGATCTGCGTCCAAAGATGGGGATCGCATTCGCTTTGCATGTGGCCGGGAGTGAACGCGTGGGCGAACCAGGAATATTCCGGGCATTGAACGGGATCTTTTTTGTAATCCATGAGGTAGTTGCCCAGGATTTCAGTTCTGACGGGGTCGGCGGCGGTGATCTCGCGTCTGCCGTGAATGATGCCCTGGGTCTGATAAAAATTCACGGCTTCCGCAACATTGTCGGGAATAACGGAATCGTTTTGCCACACTTTGGCGACACTATCTACTTGAACCGTCAATAAAACAGGCACACCCAGGCGTCGCAGGTCGCGCGCCAACAGGACGGCCGCGGACGCACCCCAACTGTGGCCGAACAGAATAATATGAGCTCGCGTTTTTTCCTCGGGAGAAAGAACGCCGTCTCGATCAGTGTCGAGAAGACGAACAACGGCGTCGTAGGCTCGCTTCCTGCGGCGGTTTTCGAAAACGCGGACGTAGGTTCCCTGGGGAACCGCTTGCCGAATGCGTTCTGCCAGTTGGACCGGGCCGTGGTGGGAGTTGTCGTGACTCACAAAACCGCCCACGAAACCGATGACAATGTTGTTGGGCGGAGATGAGGTGGAATCGAAGCGCAGTACCGCGGCATCGACGGCTCGCGACAGACGGGGCGCAGCGGCGGCTAGAAAGGCTAGGACGACGATTGAAACGCGAACTGCGATGGACCGGCGCAAGCGGGCTCCTATTCCATCAGATGATTTGTTCCGCAGGGAGGATGCCGTAAAACCGCTCGAGCTTCCACACTTCGCCGAAGGGAATCACCAGGTCGGCCAAATGCCTTGACCCGTGCGGTTTTCCGTACCTTTGACCCGAGCGACAGTCTACACCCGTTTGTCAACCCGGGGTCGGCGATTATCGACGGGCTGTTTCCTGCCGGAGAGGAAGGGATTTCCGGCAAGGATAAATCGCAGCGGCTCATCGGTGGCTTTGGTGATGCCGATACGTGGCGTGATTTGGATAGTTGTCGCCTGGAAGCCATCTTGGCCAATCCACAGGCCAGAACCTGGCGATGTGAGATCGCATCCATGGTCCCGGACGCGGGTGATACCGAAGGCCTGGGCGAGGCGTCCGGGGCCGCTAGTTAAGGGGGGAAGCTCGCGAGGGCCAGACATCGTGATCCCGCGAGCGCGCGCCATTTCCTCAAGTCCCAGGAGCGGTTCGAGGGCGCGGAAAAGAACGCTTCCAGCCTTTCCTTCGCGCTCGCAGGAGACATTCAAACAATAGTGATTGCCATAGATGAAATACACATAGGCGTAGCCGGGAGGGCCGAACAGAACTGAGTTGCGGGCCGTATTGCCGGCGGCGGCATGGGCGGCCGGATCATTCTCTCCGAGGTAAGCCTCGACTTCCACTATGCGGGCCGTCAGACGAAATTCGCCTTCGCGAACCAGAATCTTACCGAGGAGGTCGCGCGCGACGCGACGCGGATCGCGGCGGAAAAAAGTGCGATCCAGAGGCTGGATGGTAGGCCCGAGCTCGCTTGCGCGTTTTTTCATAGCCATAGGATCTTACCGGCGGCGCGGGCTGTTACGGGGAAGCGTCCTGGACGCTGCTCGATGGTTTGGTCTCGGTGTTCCTTGTGGAAGCGCAGGCGAACTTCTCGTGTTTAGCGGCCAACCTTGCGTATGGCGATGCGGCCTGGCCAGAGCCAAGGGCGCTACCCAGGGGTAGTGGATCGGCGAGGTAACTTTGTACCTCGCGCGCTCGGTTCCGGATACTGCATGCGCAACGAAACTAGGCCGCGCCTTTGGCCGATTCTTTCAGGTAAGCCAGAACTTCGACTGCATGGCCTTCAGGTTTTACCTTGGGGAAGATGTGCTGGATTTTGCCGTCGGGGCCGATTACGAAAGTGGTCCGGACAATACCCATCACTTTCTTGCCATACATATTTTTTTCCTGGACGACGCCGTACGCTTCGGCGACTTTCTTGTCAGCATCCGCCAGAAGGGAAAACGGCAGCTTGAACTTCTCCTGAAACTTTTTCTGGGCTTTGGGTGTATCGGGGGAAATCCCAAGGAGCACGGCGCCGGTTTTCTGAATCTGCTTGTAGGTGTCACGGAACGAGCAGGCCTGGATGGTGCATCCGGGTGTGTCGGCGCGAGGATAAAAATAGAGCACAACCACTTTGCCCTTCAAGCCCTTCAGCGAAACATCGTTTCCGTTCTCATCGTGCAAAGTAAACTCGGGAGCCTTATGATTGATGTTGATATTCATGAGCATCTCATTTTCAAAGAAATCATTTTCAGGGCAGTCAGGTTCGGTGAAGCCGGGTTTAACGAAGCCAGGTTTAACGAAGCCAGGTTTAACGAAGCCAGGTTTAACGAAGCCAGGTTTAACGAAGCCAGGTTTAACGAAGCCAGGTTTAACGAAGCCAGGTTTAACGAAGCCAGGTTCAGCGAAGCCAGGTTCAGCGAAGCCAGGTTCAGCGAAGCCAGGTTCAGCGAAACCAGGTTCAGCGAAACCAGGTTCAGCGAAACCAGGTTCAGCGATGCCAGGTTCAGCGAAACCATGGTCGAGATCTGCGTTCATGCACTCGGCATTAGTAATGCTGAGTGGGAGACGAGTGATCTCCAGCAAATCGTTATACCGCAGATTGGGGTCATCCGTCATTGTCCTTTTTGCCCTATGGGGTTCGGTTGCTGTCCGAAGTCCGGGGCAAGACGAGCGACCTCAGATCCTCCCTCAAAAAAACAAGCCCCAAGAAAACAAGAAGCCGAAGAACGGTAAACAGCCACGAGCAGTAGGAGTTTTGCAGCTTAGCAGCGGCGGGAAGGGGACGTTGATACCGGTTGCGATCTTGATCGATGGCAGGTTCTACGATGCGAGTGCGTACAAAGCGGATCCGATACCGATGGCGCTGGAATCGGGCACGGTGTATGAGGCCGAGCAGTCTGGAGATTCGCAGGGATTGTTCACGGTTAATGGCGCGTTGCACAGTAAAAATTCTGTGGGCGCGCATCCCTGGGTGGGCACGGGAACTTATCTGCCGCAAGGGGCGGAGGCTCCGAAAACCACTCGTAAAGCGGAAGATGTGCCAGTGGGCCTGGACAGCAGCGGGGATGCGCCGCCCCGGCTGACGAGGAAAGATGGGTCCAAACCAGCGGGGAGTCCGGACTCCGGTTCTGCGGGCTCTCCGGCATCAGGAACGGGGGAAAAACCGAGCGGCACGGATCCAGCATCTTCGAAACCCGCGAGCGGTTCGCCTTCCGGTTCGGCCTCTGGGCCGGACGCTGCAAAGGGCGGGGACAAGCCGACTCAGGAAAAGCCTGCGGATTCAAGTGGAAAGCAACAAGCGCCGGCGGGGCAAACTGGTTCGGACAAGGGATCAAAACAGTCATCGGCGAGTGACACGGCTGCGGGCCAATCCTCAGGAGACTACTATCGCCCTCAACTGCGGCGGGGCAAGCCGACGGCGGCTGCGCCTCCGGACGAAGACGCGAAGGGGGCGCGGCAAAAGGGCGGCGACGCGGGGTCGGTGGCGATGTCAAGTGCTGCCAATGTAGGCCCCGTGCAGATGGTGGCCGCTGTTTCCGATGCGGCGGGACCCGAACCGCAATCCTACAAGTTCTTCTGGAAGAATGGCGAAGAGGAAGAACGGCGCAATCAGATGTTGGCAGCGGCGGCGGATGAGGTGAGGGCTTATGCCACAGCGCTGGCCAAAAATAAAATCGTGGCTCGGCCGATTGTTCCGAAGGCAACTGCGGCCAGCCATAAGGCGCAGGCAAAGCAAGCGCAGCCAGTGTTTGAGAATGTTCAATTTCGTGGGTTCGATGTGTGGCTGACCAACCAGCCGGTGATGATTTTGAGCGCGGAAGCGCATATTCCCGGGGCGCCGGGAGCGGCCGGCGAAGCGAATGATTCGTATAGCGTTACGCTGGTGGCGCGAACTGATATCTATGGCAACCTACGCAAACTGTATTCGGGCGTGACCGACAAATTTCATCTGGATGTAACGCCCCGGATGGAATTGATCGATGTGGTGGATGCGGATGGAGACAGGCGTGGGGAACTGCTATTTCGCGAGACAACCGATGCGGGGAGCGGGTACCTAATTTATCGGGCGACGCCCGATAAGTTGTGGAAGATGTTCGATAGCTTGAATGCGGAGTAGATGGGCGAGTCTTAGTTCTCGATCGGAGTCGTGCGGCACGGATTTACCGAGGACTTACAAATAATTGCGATTCAGTTGCTTAGGTTTCGATCCCTACGTAACAGACGCGTCCTACGAGATAATCGGAGGCCGATTTGCCTTCCTCCAAGGTCATAACTTCGATGGGATAGGCTTGGTTGTGTGGCCGCAGAATTATTTGTTTTCCCGCTGTTTCCACGTATTTGACAGTGCAGGTCCCGTCTTTGAGCACGGCGTACATATTGAACTCGCCCTTGCGATAGGGTTTGACTGAGTTGTAGTGGCGGTCGATGAGCAATGTGGCACCCGGCTGCAAACGCGGGTACATGCTCATACCTTCACGGCCATCGACTTTAATCACCACAAAGCGTTCCCATTGTTTCCGGTCGCCTTCGGTTTCGGGTTTCAACTTCTTGAGAAAAGTCTTCTTGAATTTCAGAACTTCCTTGACGTCCATGCTGGTAATTAAGGGTTGGGTAGCGGCGATGGCTCCAAGGGTCAAGAGAACATTCTGAAACTCGTCATCGCTGGGAGGCAGGATTGAAGCGCGCTTGTTAATCTCGGAGGGGTCGAGGAGGTCCAGGACCGACAGGTGTTGAACCGCGAGGACGCGATCCATGCCTTCAAGGCTGAGGCCGCGCTTGCGGTTCAGGAAGTTCGAGATGTGGGCCTGCTTGAAACCCGTCTGCTGTGCCAGGCGCAGGCCGGTGAGGTCGCCTTCCTCGATGCGCTCCCAAAGAGTTTGGCGGAGGTTATCTTGCAGAACTCTGAACTTCATTATGACCGGGAGTATAGCATGGCTATAGCAATGCGCTAATTCCAAAATGTTTTCCATAGCCTATTGGGTATAACGACTGAACCACGATTATGTACTTGACACATCACGCACTTTTTGGCGGAGCCGGGTCGGTAACTATATAGGTCCAGAAATGATAGGGCACGGCGACGTAATCTTGCCCGCCGATCTGTGTGCGGGTGGGAGCAGCGAGAGTTTCAAATTTCCAGGCAGCGTGCGGTGGAAGCGGCAGATCCCCACGCGCCGGGGGAGGAGTGTAATAAAAGGAGCGAAAGACGAGGCGATAGTAAGTCAGGTTGACTGCTCGGTGGCGCGTTTTTCCCAGAAGTCTTCGCCTCGCGACAGCGCCCACTCTGCTGCGGCTTCGCGCTGTGGGCCAGCCGGAATTTCGTCCAACTCGACTCCCGCCGTGGTGTGCATGGTCCATTGAGCGCGCCTGGCGGCGTTGTGGAGGCTGATTGCGCGCCGGTGCGCGCGGAGACCAGCCCCCAGGCAGCGATGCTGCTCACGGCCGAAGCAGCTAGGCCAAGTAGTACGATCCTCATTAGTTGTTTCATCGGCGACCTCCCCTTTCACATCCCCTTGCTACTGCGAACAAGCGCAAAGCGGGCGGCACTCTTAAGAAAAGATGGGCCAGCCCGCCGGGCCGCGTTCATCTCGGACTTGGTACTTCGATTCCCAATCGGCCGAAGCCCATCAGTCGCCTGCGAACGCTCTCTGGAAGACTCACCTTCGGTGCTTCTCTGGCTTCACTCGGGCTGGCGAAGGTGTTGTTCACGTCTCGATCGACCGGCGTGGCCAAGAACGCATGAATCGTGCCATCGTTAAGGTCGGTAGCCATGCCCGAGATTTGTCCGCGGGTGTTGATTTTGTTGGCCATCGTCGGATACAGGTGATAGCCGGGAGGAAACAGAGTGCTGAGGTCTGTCATGACGCCGTTTTCCCATAGGAAGGCGTGGGCCGGGTTAAGGTTCGCGTCAAACGAGGTTCCAACCACCTGGCCTTTGTCGTTAATCCCCGAGGCATAACTGGCAAAGTCGCCGGAGATCGTACCCAACTTTCTAATTCCCCCGTTCTGCCACAGAACGGCGTAGAAGGTGGTTGAGTCGGGGCTGGAACCACCAACAATCTGGCCCCGATTGTTGATGCCCAGGGCGTCGTTCTGGGACGTGCTGCCCAGGTTGGGGAGTTCAGTGGCCACCCCGTTTTCCCAGAGCACTGCGTGAAGGGCGGCGTTGCAGGTTCCACTGTAGCCAACCGCCTGGCCCGAGTCGTTGATTCCACTGGCAACTCCGTCGGGGTCACCCTCGACCGTAGGGAGTTGTTCAGCCACGCCCTTTTGCCACAGAACAGGGGGTGCAATCCGATTGGGCGGGCATCCTGAGTCCGCCGCGGTAGTTTCCGCTTGCCCCACGATTTGGCCTCGGCTGTTAATGGCGCTGGCCTGACCGTTATTTCCTCCGAGCGTCGGCAGAGCGGCCATGTCGCCGTCTTGCCAAAGGAACGGGCGACAAGTAAGTCCGGTACCAAAAAAGCAAAAGTCCTCTCCGTTGGGGTCAGGAGTGGAGGTTTCCGCAAAGCCCACCGCGTTGGCGCGCTGGTTGATGCCGCCCCAATTGATCCAGCTATTGGGGCCTCCAAGCGTGCCCAGGTCTATCTTCACTCCATCTATGCGCAGGCTAGCGCGTAGAAGCATATTGCCGGACTTCTGGTCCAACAAAGTGTCCATGACCTCGGTCCAGCCTTTGTTGTTGAGCCCCATGGCGCAGGCGAAATTGCCACCCCTCAGAGTGCCCAAGTCTTGGACTGAGTAGTGGGTTTGGGCTACCGCCCCGGTGACGAATAGAGCAACGATGGCCAAAAGTAAGCCGTGTGTCCAGGCTGCCCAGACAGACATTTCGCGCACTGTTTTCATTTCAGTTCTCCTCTCTTCTTTCAGTTTTCGCGCCCGGTGGCATAAACCACTTCTTCCACTGGAATTGAGGTCGGACTACCTGAGCGATCCTGCTATTCCGCTTCTCACCTGTAATTAGGATTCCACTCTTCCGATTTCGTTCAACAGATGAGTTCGTTCCCTTGCTACTGAGAAGAAGCGCAAAGCGGGGGTCAACTCCCTCACCGAAAAGAAAACAATTTTCTGAGGAGCAGAGTTCCTTGGCAGGCCCTCTGTTTTCATGGAGTTGATTTAGGTCTAGAATTGCGACATTCTGCAAGTCCGGGTCCGCAGACTGGGGGCCAGCATTTGCCGGGCACCACATCCAACCAAGTTACCGAGCTACTACGGAGATGGAGAGAAGGCGACCAGGCCGCGCTTGACTCGCTGATGCCGCTGGTCTACGACGAGCTTCGCCGGGTAGCACACAACTACCTGCAGCGGGAGCGCTTCGATCACACGTTGCAAAGCACCGCGGTCGTACATGAAGCGTATCTCCGACTGGTCGAGGGTGCGGTTGAGTTTCAGAACCGGGAACACTTTTTCGCAGTGTCATCTCAGCTCATGCGGCAAATCCTGGTGGACTATGCCCGAAGACATCGTTCCCTCAAGCGCGATGGCGGCTACAAGCTTGCGCTCGACGAAGCCTTGAAACTTCCGTCGAGGGACGTTGATCTCGTCAATCTCGATGATGCCCTCAAAGAACTTGCCCGCATGGATGCCCGGCAAGGTCGCATCGTAGAGTTGCGTTTCTTCGGTGGTCTGTCGATCGCGGAAACGGCTGACGTGTTGTCGCTCTCCGCAGCAACGGTGGAACGCTCGTGGTCTTCGGCGCGGGCGTGGTTGTACCGTCAGTTGAAGAGGAAAGCTTCATCATGACAGGGGAGCGCTGGCAGGAAATCAGAATCGTCCTGGAAGCCGCGTTGCGTCTGGATTCTGCGGGACAGCGCGCTTATCTGGATCAAGCCTGTGCCGCAGATCATTCCTTGCGCCGCGAAGTGGAGTCGCTCCTGGCGGCCGACAAGCAGGCGCAGACCGGGTTCTTGCAATCCCCACCCTTAGCTGTACGGCTCGAAAAAGGTACGCGGCTCGGGGACTACGAAATTCAATCGCTGCTCGGGGCGGGGGGCATGGGCGAAGTCTACCGAGCGCGCGATCTACGCCTGCGACGCGATGTCGCCCTCAAAGTATTGCCGGCCGTCGTTTCCTCCGATCCAGAACGCTTGCGGCGCTTCGAGCAGGAGGCGACAGCGGGGGCCGCCCTGAATCATCCCAACATTCTTGCCGTGCACCAACTGGGTACGTATGCGGGAGCACCGTACCTGGTTTCGGAGTTGCTGGAAGGGGAAACGCTGCGCGAGCAGATCCGGCGCGGTCGCATCGCGCCGCGGCGAGTGATCGATTACGGGGTGCAGATCGCGCACGGCCTGGCGGCGGCACATGAAAAAGGAATCGTGCATCGTGACCTGAAACCAGAGAACCTGTTTTGTACCACGGATGGACGCATCAAGATTCTCGACTTCGGATTGGCGAAGCTGACGCAGGCGCAAGCGGACTCCGCACACAATGCGCCGACGATTGGCGGAGAAACCGAGCCGGGCCTGGTGATGGGCACGGTCGGCTACATGTCGCCGGAGCAGGTGCGGGGACAGGCTGCGGATGCCCGCGCCGATATTTTTGCCTTCGGTGCGATTCTGTACGAGATGGTGACGGGCAAGCGCGCCTTCCAGAAGCCGACTTCGCCGGAGACCATGAGCGCCATCTTAAACGAAGACCCTCCTGGGATTTCACAGATCACTCCCGGCCTCTCCCCCGCACTGCAGCGGATCGTACGTCGCTGTTTGGAGAAAAATCCGGAGCAACGATTCCAGTCGGCGTCGGACTTAGCGTTCGCGTTGGCCGCGCTCACGGACGCACCGGAGATCATCAACAAAGCGTTGGAGAAAGACCGAAATGCGCGGAAACCGTCTATTGCTTTGGCCGCTAGCATCGCCCTCCTGGCAGCGGCCTTGCTGGCCCTCAGTTCACTGTGGGTTGCGCGGAGGTGGCAGTCCAAGCGTGGCGCTGCCGAAGCTTCTGGCATTCGATCATTGGCGGTCCTTCCGCTTGCGAATCTGTCCGGCGACCGTGAGCAGGATTATTTTGCCGATGGCATGACGGAACAGCTCACAACGACCCTCGGTCAAATCAGTGCCCTGCGCGTGATTTCGCGGACGTCGGCAATGCACTACAAGAACAGCAACAAGACCTTGCCGGAGATTGCAGGCGAATTGCACGTGGATGCCGTCGTAGAAGGATCCGTGGAACGAGTGGGCAATCAGGTGCGGATTACGGCCCAGTTAATCGAAGCATCCACGGACCGGCATCTCTGGGCCAGAAGCTATGAGCGCGATTTGCGCAGTGTCTTGACCCTGCAGGACGATGTGGCCCAAGCAATCGCCAGTGAGGTCAGAATTAAATTAACTCCGCAAGAACACGGGCACCTCACAACCGCGCGCCAGGTCAGTCCCGAAGCCCACGAGCTTTATCTTCGCGGCCTGTATGAACTGCGCAAGGGAACAGATGAGGGCATTGCAGAAGCCATCAGGAAATTCCAGCAGGCGGTCGCCAACGATCCTAACGAAGCGCTGGCCTATGCTGGGTTGGCTGATGCCTATTATGACCAGAGCACAATCCTGAGGGCTCCACTAGAGGTGATGCCCAAAGCGAAAGCCGCCGCCGTAAGGGCTATTGAAATCGACGATTCGCTTGCCGAAGCCCACGCTTCGCTTGGTTATGTCAAGCTTAACTTTGACTGGGACTGGCCGGGAGCAGAGCGTGAATTCCACCGCGCGCTTGAGCTCAACCCCAACTTGCCTCGGGCGCACGCCGGCTACGCCCACTATTTGCTGACCCTTCGTCGTACCGAAGAAGCCGGCGAAGAACTCAATCGCGCAGACTTAATCGATCCGTTCTCGGGGCAATCCCACATTAACAAGGCATTTTTACTGTTTAACGCGCGACGCTACCATGAAGCAATCCAGGCCGCAACGCAACTGGGGGATGATCGTGTGATCGCAATGTCGTATGCTGAGTTAGGCCGCTCGGAGGAAGCCACTGCGGCTGCAGACCGAGCGGTGAGGACCTCGAAGAATCCCGTGATTCTGGCCCAAATCGCTTCCGCGTATGCCTTGGCCGGCAACAAGAACAAGGCTCGGGCTATGCTCGGTGGTCTAGAGGCGCAAGTGCGTCAGCGGTATATCTGTGGGTTCAATGTGGCTTGCGTATATGCAACCCTCGGCGAGAGAGAGCACGCGTTCACTTGGCTGGAAAAGGCTTATCGGGATCGGTCGGATTGAATGCCCCTCCTCGGGGTGGATCCCCGACTCGACCCCTTACGAGACGACGCTCGCTTCGCCGATCTCCTCCGGCGCATCGGTTTGCCAACATCGGCCCGGTGAGCCCGTTCTGCCGTTTAGTCCAATTCCTGAGACGCACGTCCAGGGTCTTTAGGCGAATTGCTTCTCGCGGTGACGTCATATATTTACCGTCAGCCGTGGAAAGACGGTAAGCTGATGGGGGCGCCTCAGCTCGTATTGAATGTCCCCTTTGCTTTTTCACTCGCATATGGCACGAACGCCTCCGATTTTCCTCGCGACCTTCCACAATCGTCTATGAACGTCCCGGCAGCAACGCTGACCTGTACCTTCTAAGCCAAAAATAAAACCTTACTGTTGGACTTCCATTCCCTTTCTCATCGCTGCCAAGTTCGAATCCGCGAAGCTGAGATGCCCCGCTCGCTTGGGAGAAATCCCTCGCATTCTAGTTCGGGTGCCAGGGTGACAGCGCAGAGGGTTTAGAGGGAAAACGCGCTGGAGACCAAAGCGCCTATGGATTTTATGGAAGTGCGAAGGAACATTGCAGCGCTGGTACGAAATTCTGCGAACGATATTAGTCAGTCGATTCATTGAAGTGGCCAAGAGTGGGCAACTGGCTCCGGCGAAGTATTTGTTTGAAGCGGTGGGTTGTACCCGCCGACAGCAGAGACTTTGGCAAAGCCGGAAAATTCGCTGGCTTACACGTTGCTGAAGCGAATGGGTTTGCCGACGGATCCGGTAATTTGCGGGAAAGGTCCGATGGTTCGATGACAAGCGTAGCCAAACCAGGAAGGCGGGAGGCAAGCGAGGCTGGAGCAGATTCCGGTGGCGAAAAAGGAAGGAATCAACAGCTGGACGAATGCCAGAGTGAAAGCGAAGGCTCGCCTCGGAGACCGCGAAGACGCGGAGGATACCGTAGAATGAACCGAAGCCACGACACCGAAGCGCGGGGTCCGAGCCCCGGGGCTCTCGATTTCGCCGCGGTTGGAAACGAATGGGGCGAGGCTACGCGCAGCGCTTGGTGCGGCACGTCCGGGCAAAGGAACTTCCGGGAAAAATTCCAGCGGGTAGAAAGGTCCGGGTAACACGACTAAAGATGGGGATCGACATTACGTGGGTGACGGACCGGATTGGAGTGGGCGGGGGAATCTGGACGGCGGAGAACATGGGGGCGGCTTCACGCGCCGGGATCACGCACATTATCGATATGCAGATTGAGTTTGACGATACGCATTTGGCGAAGCCTTATGGAATCGTGGTGTGTTGGAATCCGGTGGACGATGATTTCGAGCCGAAGCCCCCTCAAGTTTTCGCTCGGGGAGTGGAGTTTGCGCTGAGAGCCTTAGAAGAGGACGGCACGAAGTTATTCGTGCATTGCGCGGCGGGAGTGCACCGGGCTCCGATGATGACGCTTGCTTTATTGGGCGTGATGGGATGGACGGTCGAGGACGCTATGGAGTTAATTGAGGGGCGCCGGCCGGTAGCGGACTTTGCCGAGGTTTATGTTCGAAGCGTAGAAGCATTCTTGCGGGGACAAGTTTGAGGGTTTAGCTTTCGGGGCGTCGGGCTTTCCCGCAGGTCCAAGCGGGCGAGAGACGAGAAACACGAAGCAATAGAAACGCTTTTGATAACCCCTCAGCCTCTGGGCTGACGAAGGCTAGCCAACTTCTTCGCTCCAATTCTCAAGCGTCTTCTTCACCAACGCCATATATTGGTCGGCGACGGCACCGTCGATCAGGCGGTGGTCGTAGCCGAGCGTGAGGTGTACAACCGAGCGGATGGCAATCGAGTCGTTGCCCTCTTTATCGCTGACTACCAGCGGCTGCTTGGTGATGCCGCCGACGCCCATGATGGCTGAGTTGGGCTGATTGATGATCGGAAGACCGAAGACCGCACCGAACTGGCCGGGATTGGTAACCGTGAAGGTTGAGCCTTCGACGTCTTCCGGCTTGAGCTTTTTGCTGCGGGCGCGCTCCCCAAGGTCAGTAATCCCGCGTTGCAGGCCGAGGAAGTTTAGGTCTCCGGCATTCTTGAGGACGGGGACGATGAGACCCCAGTCGAGGGCGACGGCGATCCCTACATTGATGTGACGATGGTAGCGAATGCTGTCGCCTTCGAGTGAAGCGTTGACGATTGGCCATTGCTGCAGCGCGATGATGGCGGCGCGCACGAAGAACGGCATGAAGGTAAGGCGCACCCCGTGGCGCTGCTCGAATGCATTCTTGTGCTTGGCACGCAGAGTGACGATGCGGGTGAAGTCCACCTCATACATGCAGTGGACATGAGCGCTGGTACGGCGCGACTCGATCATCCGCTGGGCGATGATTTTGCGCATGTTCGTTATCGGGACGAGATCGCCAGGATAGGCGGGGGCGGGCGGTGACGCTGGCCGCGGCTCGGAAGATGTGGCTGCCGGCTGCGGAGGCGGCGCTGACGGAGCGGCAGGTGCTGACGCCGGCGCGCGCTCGACGAAT
>Ga0185299_10004903_pt1 | contig 15654 bp, 17 predicted proteins | sample PaiPotPPA55metaG_FD_128002 | JGI IMG/M metagenome (GOLD analysis project Ga0185299, IMG submission 128002) | Iron sulfur acid spring bacterial and archeal communities from Banff, Canada, to study Microbial Dark Matter (Phase II) - Paint Pots PPA... ...
CTGCTGGCGCCGCACGCGGTCGGCGCCCTGCGCGCCGCCGCCCCACAGGATACGGCCGCTGGTAGGCTCGAGCAGGCCGTGGCAGAGCCGCAGCAGCAGGCTCTTCCCGGCGCCGTTGGGGCCGAGCACGATGCTGCGCGGGCCGGCCGCGAAGGCGAGGGTGACCTCGGCCAGGAGCGGCACGCCGCCCGCCGTGTAGCCGATGCCGTCGAGCCGCAGCGGCAGGATCGAGGGAACCGCGTGCATCCGCGACAAACTGGCGGAATTCCGCGGCCAAAGGAAGCGGGTTGCACCGCGGCCGGGGCGCCCCCATCATCGCCGGCATGAAGGAGTTCAGCGTCCGCCCCGACCCCGACGATCCCAGGCTCACCCGCCGCGTCAGCGGCATCGACCAGGAGGGCCGCCCGGTCGAGACCTCCGTGGTGGTGGAGCGGCCGCTGACGCTGTTCCTGAACGGGCAGGAGATCGTCACGATGATGACGATCGGCGACCATGCGGATTTCCTCGCCGTCGGCTATCTGCTCAATCAGAACATGCTGCGCTCGGACGACGTCGTCACCGGCATCGACTACGACGACGACCTCGAGACCGTGGTGGTGCGCACCAAGCGGCGCACCGATTTCGAGAAGAAGCTGCGCAAGAAGACGCTGACCTCCGGCTGCGCCCAGGGCACGGTGTTCGGCGACCTCATGGAGAAATTCGAGGAGATCCGGTTGCCCGCGGACGCGATCCTCAGGACGTCATGGCTTTACGCGCTGGCCAAGAAGATCAACACCGCGCCGAGCCTCTACCTCGCCGCCGGCGCCATCCATGGCTGCGTGCTGTGCGAGGAGGACCGGCCGCTGCTCTACATGGAGGATGTCGGCCGCCACAACGCCATCGACAAGATCGCCGGCTACATGCACCTGAACGGCATCGGCCCCGAGGGCAAGATCTTCTACACCACCGGCCGGCTCACCTCGGAGATGGTGATCAAGACCGTGCAGATGCGCATTCCGATTCTCATCTCGCGCTCGGGCTTCACCGCCTGGGGCGTCGATCTCGCGCGCAAGGCCGGGCTCACTTTGATCGGCCGCGCCAAGGGCAAGCGCTTCATCGCGCTCGCCGGCGAGCGGCGCATCGTCTATGACGGCGACCCTGCCAAGGTCGAGGAAGAGGCGCCGCGGCAGCGGCGCAAGGCGAGCGCGGCAGAGGACGCGGCGTGACCATCGCCGGCATCGTGCTCGCCGGCGGCTTGTCGCGCCGCATGGGCGGCGGCGACAAATGCCTGCAGAAGCTGGCCGGTCGCCCGGTGCTTGCGCACATCGTCGAGCGCGCGCAGGGCCAGGTGACGGCGCTCGCGCTCAACGCCAATGGCGATCCCACGCGCTTCGCCGCTTTCGGGTTGCCGGTGGTGGCGGACAGCGTGCCGGGCTTTGCCGGGCCGCTCGCCGGCGTGCTCGCCGGGCTCGACTGGGCGGCCGAGAGCGTTCCCCGCTGCACGCATGTGGCGAGCTTCGCCGGCGACGCACCGTTCCTGCCGCGCGACCTGGTCGCGCGTCTCGCCGCGGCGATCGCCGACGGGCGGCACGATCTCGCCTGCGCCGCCTCGGGCGGGCGGGCGCATCCGGTGTTCGGGCTGTGGCCGGTGGCGCTGCGCGACGCGCTGCGCCGCGCCATGGTGGCGGAGGGGATGCGCAAGGTCGATGTCTGGACGGCGCGCTACGATCTCGTCGCGGTCGATTTCGCGGCGGCGCCGGTCGATCCCTTCTTCAACGCCAACCGGCCGGAGGATCTGGCCGAGGCCGAGCGCCTGGCGGCCGCGCTGCAGCCGGTCGGCATGGTGACGCCGTCGCCAACCGCCGGTTGAACTATCCGACGCCCACCCCAGTTATGGTGCATGATCGACGCGTGATCCGTTTGTGTTGTGCCCGCCCTGCCGGCCATTATGCCGTTATAGGGAAAGGCAGATGGACCGGGCAGCCCTGGCGAATGGTGGTAGCGGCGAGATGAGCATGCTGGTCGAGATGCGCGTGGTCGAGCTGCTGAATGCCAGGCTGTGCCACGAGCTGGTGAGCCCGGTCGGCGCGATCAACAACGGCGTCGAATTGCTCGGCGAGGAAGACGCCGACTTCGTCCGCGACGCCATCCAGCTGATCGGCCAGAGCGCCCGCAAGGCGAGCCAGCGGTTGCAGTTCTATCGCTTCGCCTATGGCACGAACGCCAGCGCCAGCGCCAGCGGCACCCCGGCGAGCGGGCGGGATCTTTCCCTCGGCCTCTTCGAGGAGACCAAGATCCGCTGCGACTGGCTGGCGGGCGCGGCGACGCTGCCGAGCGATTGGCAGCGTCTCGCCTGCAACATGCTAGTGCTCGCGGGCGAGGTGCTGCCGCGCGGCGGCAGCGTGGCGGTGCGCCCGGTGCGCCCCGGCATCTCGGGCATCGAGGTCGTGGCGGAGGGGGAGAGCGTCAATGTCTCGCCGGAGATGCGCGCGGCGCTCGAGCCGGCGGCGTCCGTCGACGAGCTCACCTCGCGGACCATCCAGGCTTATTTCGCCGCGCGCCTGGCGGCACAGCTCGGCGCCATGCTGGCGCTGGTCGAGGCGGAGCCGCAGCGGGCGCTGTTCCGCGCCGCGATCGGCTGAGCCGCGCTTTTGCGGCGATACGCCTAACGGTTGATTAACAACCGTCATCGCTAACCGCTTCTTAAAGTTTTTTCGACAAGTTTTGAGCCAATCTCCCTGGCCGCCTTCCGCGGCTCGGCACGGCGCGACGCGCTTCGAGGAACCGCATATGGACGATCTGCTCCGCGAATTCTTGACCGAGACGAACGAGAGCCTCGCCGTGATGGATCTCGAGCTCGTCAAGCTCGAGCAGAATCCGGAAGACCCCAAGCTGCTCGGCAGCATCTTCCGCATCGTGCACACCATCAAGGGGACCTGCGGCTTTCTCGGGCTGCCGCGCCTCGAGCGGGTGGCGCACGCCGCCGAGAGCGTGCTCGGCAAGATCCGCGACGGCGAGATGGCGGTCTCGCAACAGGCGATCAGCCTGGTGCTCGAATCGCTCGACGGCATCAAGTCGCTGCTGGCGGCGCTCGAGGAGAAGGAAGTCGAGCCGGAGGGCGACGACAGCGATCTGATCGCCCGCCTCGTCCAACTCGCCGAAGGCGCCGCCGCCGCGCCGACGCCTGCGCCGGCGCGTGTCACCGCGCCGGCGGCGAAGCCGGCCGAGCCGATCGAGCCGATCGAGCCGGTCGAGGCGATGGATGACGAGATAGCGAGGATCATGGCTGCGCCGGCCGAGCCCCCGCCCGCACCGGTCGAGCCGCCGCGCGCGCCGGTCGAGGCCGTTCGCGCGCCCGCAGCCGCCGCGGCGCCGCCCGCCGGGGAGGCGCCCGAAGCCAAGGAATCGGCGATCGCGGCGCAAAGCATCCGCGTCAACGTCGATGTCCTCGAGAATTTGATGACGATGGTGAGCGAGCTGGTGCTGACGCGCAACCAGCTCATGCAGATCCTGCGCATTCACAAGGACACCGACTTCGCCGTGCCGCTGCAGCGGCTGTCGCATGTCACGACCGAGCTGCAGGAAGGCGTCATGAAGACGCGCATGCAGCCGATCGGCAACGCCTGGGCGAAGCTGCCGCGCATCATCCGCGATCTCTCGCACGAGCTGCGCAAGAAGATCGACCTGCAGATGCTGGGGTCCGAGACCGAGCTCGACCGCCAGGTCCTCGAGATGATCCGCGACCCGCTGACGCACATGGTGCGCAACTCGGCCGACCACGGCATCGAGCTGCCGGCCGAGCGCGTGCGCGCCGGCAAGCCCGACACCGGCACCATCACCCTCAACGCCTATCACGAGGGCGGCCACATCATCATCGAGATCAGCGACGACGGCCACGGCCTCGACACCGACCGCATCAAGCAGAAGGCGGCGCTGATGGGCATTGCCAGCGAGAGCGATCTCGACGGCATGACCGAGCAGCAGATCCATCAATTCATCTTCAAGGCGGGCTTCTCCACCGCCACCACCGTGACCAGCGTTTCCGGGCGCGGCGTGGGCATGGACGTCGTGCGCGCCAACATGGAGAAGATCGGCGGCACGGTGGAGATGAAGAGCCAGCGCGGCAAGGGCTCGACCTTCATCATCAAGATCCCGCTGACGCTGGCCATCGTCTCGGCGCTGATCGTCGAATGCGGCGGCGAGCGCTTCGCCATCCCGCAATTGAGCGTGGTCGAGCTGGTGCGCGCCGCCGTCAAGGCCGACACCAGCATCGAATGGCTCAACAATGCGCCGGTGCTGCGCCTGCGCGACCGGCTCCTGCCGCTGGTCTCGCTGCACGAGCTGCTGAAGCTCGGGCGCCGCCCGGACCACCCGAGCGAGACCTTCATCGTGATCACGCAGGTGGGCACGCTCACCTTCGGCATCATCGTCGACCGGGTGTTCGATACCGAGGAGATCGTGGTGAAGCCGGTCGCGCCGATCCTGCGCCACATCGCCATCTTCTCGGGCAACACCATCCTGGGCGACGGCAGCGTCATCATGATCCTCGATCCCAACGGGATCGCCTCCAGCGCCGGCGAGGTCATCGTCGGCGCCAGCGGCGCGCGCACCGACCACTTGCCGGCGCGCGCGGTGCAGCGCGACGACCACACCAGCCTGCTGCTGTTCCGCGCCGGCGGCGGCGCGCCCAAGGCGGTGCAGCTCTCGCTCATCGCCCGGCTCGAGGAGATCGATCTCGCCAAGATCGAGTTCTCGAACGACCGGCCGGTCGTGCAATATCGCGGCAAGCTCATGCCGATCGTCACCCTCGATCCCAGCGCCGAGCTGGGGAAGGACGGCCGCAAGCCGATCCTGGTCTTCGCCGAGCGCGACCACGTCATGGGGCTCGTCGTCGACGAGATCATCGACATCGTCGAGGAGAGCCTGCATGTCGAGCTCACCGCCGACCGGCCGGGGCTGGTGGGCAGCGCGCTCGTCGCCGGCAAGGCGACCGACATCATCGATGCCGGCTTCTACCTGACACAGGTTTACAGCGACTGGTTCGGCAAGCGCGACGAGGGCGAATACGTCGATCAGCGCAACTCCGCCGCCGGCAAGAACAAGCGGCTGCTGCTGGTGGACGACAGCCCGTTCTTCCGCAACATGCTGTCGCCGCTGCTCGCGTCGGCGGGCTACCAGGTCACCACCGCCGAATCGGGCGACCACGCGCTGCGCCTGTGCGAGGCCGGCGAGGATTTCGACATCATCGTCAGCGACATCGAGATGCCCGGCATGAACGGCTTCGAGTTCGCCACGGTGGTGAGGAACGACAGCCGCTGGCAGCGCACGCCGCTGGTGGCGCTCTCCTCGCACGCGACGCAGAAGGATATCGCCCGCGGCCGTGCGGCGGGCTTCCGCGACTACGTCGCCAAATTCGATCGCGACGGGCTCCTGACGACGCTATCCGAAGCCATCAATGATCGAGGTGCCGCATGAACCGGGGCACGGCAGCAGCCGATTTGCGCAACCGGGTCGACGCCGGCGGCGAGGCGCAAGAATTCGTCTCGGTCACGGTCGCCGGCCAGCTCTTCGGCATTCCCGTCCTGCAGGTGCAGGATGTGCTGGGGCCGCAGCGCATCACGCGCATCCCGCTGGCGCCGCCGGAAGTGGCGGGCTCGCTCAACCTGCGCGGCCGCATCGTCACTGCCATCGATCTGCGCACGCGGCTCAAGCTGCCGCGGCTGCCGGACGGCGAGGTCGGCATGAGCGTCGTCGTCGATCACGACGGCGAGCTCTACAGCATCCTCGTCGATGCCGTGGGCGAGGTCCTGAGCCTCGGCGCCGCGGCGTCGCAGCGCAACCCGCCCACGCTGGACGCGGCGTGGCGCGATATCTCCAACGGCATCTATCGCCTGGACAACACCCTCATGGTCGTCCTCAACGTCGCGCGCGTTCTCGACTTCACGATCCGAGCGGACCTCGTCTGAGGCCATCCGGTGCCGTTCCAGCCGTCTGCAGTCCGGAGTGTCGGGATATGAAGTCGTGCCTTGTCGTCGATGATTCCCGTGTCGTGCGCAAGGTGGCGCGCCGGATCCTCGAGGATCTGCAATTCGTCATCGAGGAGGCCATCGACGGCAGGACGGCGATGGACGCGTGCCTGCGCAAGATGCCGGACGCCATCCTGCTCGATTGGAACATGCCCGGGCTCAGCGGCATCGACTTCCTGCGCCAGTTGCGGCGCACCAAGGGCGGCGATACGCCGGTGGTCGTGTTCTGCACGACCGAGAACGACATTCAGCACATCCGCGAGGCGATCGGCGCCGGCGCCAACGAGTACATCATGAAGCCGTTCGACAGCGACATCCTGCAAGCCAAATTCGCGCAGGTAGGGTTGTTGTGACGAGAGTGGAGGCGGCTCCCGCGCCAGGCTTGGGCAGCGCGCCGAGCGGCCGTGCGCTCGCGCCTTATCGGCTGATGGTGGTGGACGACAGCGCCGCCATCCGCGGCCTGCTCATCCGCTCGCTCGAGACGGATCCCGAAGTCGCCGTCGTCGCCTCGGCCAGCAACGGCGCGGTGGCGCTGGCGGCGCTGGCGCGGCACGACGTCGAAGTCGTCATCCTCGATATCGAGATGCCCGTGATGGACGGGCTGACCGCGCTCCCCAGGCTGCTTGCCGCCAAGCCCGGCATCAAGGTCATCATCGCCTCGACGCTGACGCGGCGCGGCGCCGACATCAGCATCAGGGCGCTCGCGGCGGGCGCCGCCGACTATCTGACAAAGCCCGGCTCGCTGGTGCTCAGCAGCGCCGACCAGTTCAAGCGCGAGCTCCTCGCCAAGGTCAAGGTGCTGGGCCATGCCAGCCGCGTCTCCGTGGCGCTGCGTCAGGCGCGGCGTGTCCCCGGTCCGCGGCGCCCAGCCGAGGCGGCGGCGCCGGACCTGGCGCCGCGGCGCGTCATCGCGCTGCGCCCGGCCGCGCGCGAGACCCCCGAGGTGATCGCCATCGGCTCCTCGACCGGCGGGCCGCAGGCGCTGTTTTGCGTACTGGGCGCGCTAAAGGGGGCGGTGCGGCAGCCCATCTTCATCACCCAGCACATGCCCGCCACCTTCACCACGATCCTCGCCGAGCACATCGCCCGCAGCAGCGGCTGTCCGACCCGCGAGGCGGTGGACGGCGAGCCGGTCAATGCCGGGCACATCTATCTCGCGCCGGGCGACTTCCACATGAGCGTCGAGACGGTGGCGCCGGGAAGCCGTGTGGTGCGGCTGTCCAAGGGGCCGCCGGAGAACTACTGCCGGCCCTCGGTCGATCCGATGCTGCGCAGCCTCGCCCTGTCCTATGGCCCGCGCGTCCTCGGCGTCATGCTGACCGGCATGGGCCGCGACGGGCTCGCCGGCAGCCGGACGGTGGTCCAGACCGGCGGCACCATCGTCGCCCAGGACGAGGCGACCAGCATCGTCTGGGGCATGCCCGGCGCGGTCGCCATGGCCGGGCTGTGCAGCGCCGTGGTGCCGCTCGACGACATCGCCGCGCTGGTCGAGAAGCTGGCGTCGCGGGGCCGGCCATGATCGCCGCCGATTTCGAGCTGCTGTGCCGCCTGCTCAAGGAGCGCTCGGGCCTGCTGCTGGCGAGCGACAAGGCCTACCTGCTCGAGAGCCGGCTGCTGCCGGTGGTGCGCCGCCGCAACATGAAGTCGCTGGATGAGCTCGTCGCGGTTCTGCGCGGCCGTCCGGAAGAGGAGCTGGTGCGGGACATCGTCGAGGCGATGACCACCAATGAATCGTCGTTTTTCCGCGACCTCAAGCCGTTCGAGCAGTTCCGCGACTTCATCCTGCCGGAACTGATGAAGGTGCGGACCGGCAAGAGGACGTTGCGCATCTGGAGCGCGGCGTGCTCGAGCGGGCAGGAGCCCTATTCGCTCGCCATCCTCTTGAGCGAGCACAGGGACAAGCTTGCCGGCTGGCAGATCGAGATCGTCGCTACCGATCTGTCCACCGAGATCCTCGAGAAGGCGCAAGCCGGCGTCTACACCCAGTTCGAGGTGCAACGCGGGCTGCCGATCCAACTGCTCGTCAAGTATTTCCGCCAGGAGGGCGAGCGCTGGCGCATCGACCCCGCGATCGCCGCCTTGGTGCGCTTCCGCGGCCTCAACCTGCTCGAGGATTTCACCCATCTCGGGCGTTTCGACATCGTGTTCCTGCGCAATGTGCTGATCTATTTCGACCTGGCGACCAAGACGTCGGTGCTCGACCGGATTCCCCGCGTGCTGGAGCCGGACGGGTATCTCTATCTCGGCGGGGCGGAGACGATCATCGGCATCACCGACAAATTCCAGGCGGTTCCCGACCAGCGCGGCGTCTACACCCCCGCCCTGTCGGCGAGCGCCATGGCGAAGCGGCTGGCGGCGCGCTAGAGCAACGCCCAATGACATGGAATCGTCGCTCCCATGTCGTCATTCCCGCGAAAGCGGGAATCCAGTGCGCTGGGTCCCCGCTTTCGCGGGGACGACGGGATAGGGCGGGTCTACCTAAGCGGAGTCCGCTCTAGCTCGCGCGACAATCAAGGAGTAGCGATGATTTCGGCGGTCCGAGGACGACGGTGCGAGTATGCTTCCTGCCGCCGCTGCCCGCTCGATGCCGGGATCTCTATGCCTTGGCGGCGAGCTTGCGCGACGGGCCGCTGACGGTCTCGGCCGGCGGATCGCGCAGCACGTAGCCGCGGCCCCATACTGTCTCGATGTAGTTGTCGCCCTTGGTGGCGGTCGCCAGCTTCTTGCGCAGCTTGCAGACGAAGACGTCGATGATCTTGAGCTCGGGCTCGTCCATGCCGCCGTAGAGATGGTTCAGGAACATCTCCTTGGTGAGGGTCGTGCCCTTGCGCAGGCTCAACAGCTCGAGGATGCCGTATTCCTTGCCGGTGAGGTGGAGCGGCGAGCCGTCGACCTCGACGGTGCGGCTGTCCAGGTTCACCGTGAGCTTGCCGGTGCGGATCACGGATTCCGAATGACCCTTGGCGCGGCGCACGATCGCCTGGATGCGGGCGATCAGCTCGCGCCGATCGAACGGCTTGGTCAGGAAATCATCGGCGCCGAAGCCCAGGCCCTTGATCTTGTGATCGAGCTCCGCCAGGCCCGATAGGATGAGGATCGGCGTGCGCACCCGCGCGGCACGCAGCCGGCGCAGCACTTCGTAGCCGTCGATATCCGGCAGCATCAGATCGAGGATGATGATGTCGTAATCGTAGAGCTTGCCGATCTCCAGGCCATCCTCGCCGAGATCGGTCGTGTCGCATATGAACCCTTCGGCGCGCAGCATCATCTCGATGCTGGCCGCGGTGGCCGAATCGTCTTCCACCAGAAGTACGCGCATCTTACCGCCTCCGCTCGAGCCGACTTTCAGCTCGTCATAACCATAACCGGTTTTAATGATCCTTACCAACCCGGGTTAAAGACGGGTTAACCAAGCAACGAAAAAGCAGCTTTCTTCGCGTGAGATCGCGTGGCGGTTGCCGAGCCATCGCTCCGGCTCAGGCCAAGCCCGCCTGATTAACCGGCGATTAAGCGCGCGCGGCGATGATGCGCGGCCACCCGAGGCTGGCAAGGAACCCTGGTGAGCCCTCCCGATCTCGTCGCCGACATAGCCCTCATTCCCGAGCATCGCCGCTTCGGCCGCGTTACCGGCGTCATGGGCATGGTGCTCGAGGTGGGCGGCCTGCCGCGCCGCCGGGGGGTGGGCGGGCAATGCGCCGTGCCGGCCCAGGACGGCCGCCGGCTCATCTGCGAGGTGCCGCGGTGAGCGCGCTCGACAGCCTCATCCGTCTGCACCGCTGGCAGGTGGACGAGCGCCGGCGCCATCTCGCCGACCTCGAAGGGTTGGCGGCGCAGCTCGCCGAGGAGCACCATCGCCTCGACCGCGAGCAGGCGCGCGAGCAGGCCGCAGCCGCAGCCTCGCCCGAAGCCGCCTTCGCCTATGCCGCCTATGCGCGCCAGCTGATCGAGCGCCGGCGCAAGCTGACGCAGTCGCAGGCCGAGGTGGCCGAGCAGATCGAGCGTAGCCGGGCGATGCTCGCCGAGGCGTTTCAGGAAGTGAAGCGCTACGAGATCATGGCGGCCAACCGCACGCGCCAGCAGGAGCGGCGCGCGGCGCGCCGGCAGCAACGGGTGCTCGACGATCTCGGCGCCGACGCCTTCCGCCGCCGCGGCGCCGGCAAGGACTGAGCGACACTCAGGCGGCGTCGGCCTTGCGGCGCTGCGCCGCCGGCAACACGACGTCGATGCGGGTGCCCTTGCCGCGGGCGCTCTGCACCGAGATCTCCCCGCCATGGGCGGTGACGATGCCGTGGACCATGGAAAGCCCGAGCCCGGTGCCCTTGCCCAATTCCTTGGTCGTGAAGAAGGGCTCGAACATGCGCGCCCGGGTCGCCTCGTCCATGCCGCAACCGGTGTCGGTCACGGCCAGTCGAACGCGACCATCGCCGTCGGCGCCCAGCGAGATCGTGACCGTCCCCGGCTTGTCGCCGATGGCCTGCGCGCCGTTGCTCACCAGGTTGACCAGGACTTGGTTGAGCTGCCCGGGATCGCCGTAGATCGTCGGCACCGCATCGACCTTGGCGTCAAGGTTGATGCTCGGCGGGAAGCTCGCGCGCAGCATCCTGATGCCGTCGGCGACGATCGGCGCGAGATCGAATTCACGCTGCTCGACGGCCTCCTTGCGGCTGAAGGCGAGGATCCGCTGGACCAGCTCCCTGGCGCGCCCGGCGCCCATCAGCGCCAGCTCGAGATTGGCGTGTTCGCGGCTCTCCTTCCTCAGCCGCGACAATACGATCTTGGTCATCGCCAGCACCGGAACCAGCGCGTTGTTCAGGTCATGCGCGATGCCTGCGGCCAAACGCCCGAGCGCATCGACGCGGCCGGCATGGTTCATGGCCATCTCGAGCTCGCGGCGCTTCTCGCGCTCGGCTTCGAGCAGGCGGGCGGCGATGGCGTTCTCCTTGAAGACGCGCATCGCCTTGCCCATCTCGCCGATCTCGTCCTTGCGCTCGGCCTCGTCGATCTCGACCGCGAGATCGCCCGCGGCCAGCCGGTGCATCTGCACTTTGAGCTGGCCGAGCGCGTCGCTGATGTTGCGATTGACGAAATAAGCGAAGACGGTGGCGATGCCGAAGATCGCCGACGCGATCACGACGAGCTTCGCAAGGGTACGGAGGAATTCGGCTGCAATGTCGTCTATGTAGACACCCGTGCATATCGCCCATTGCCATGGGTCGAAGCCGGTGGCGTACGACACTTTTGGAAGTGGCGCATTGGCGCCGACGCGCGGGAAGCGGTAATAGACGAAGCCGCCGCCGCTTCTCGCCGCCTCGATCTGCAGTCGGACATTGGGAACGCCGTCTGGATCTGTCGCGTCCCAGCGCGCCTTTCCCTCGAGTTCGGGACGGTTCGGATTGAGCACCGTCACGCCGTCGTATCTTTGAATGAAGAAGTACTCGTTCGTGCCGTAGCGGAGTGATCTCAGCGCGGCGATGGCGCCGTGCCGGGCCTGCTCTTGCGTGAGCGTCCCGCTCTTCGCCTTGTCATACCAACTCTCGACGATGCCGCGCGCCACCTCGACCAGCCGCTTGGTCTGCTCTTCGCGGTCGCCCACGATCTTGTGGTGGAGCAAGTAAGCGCCAAGCACAATCGTCGCTGTGAGCGACAGCGCCGAGATAGCCAGCACGAGGCCCAGCTTGGCTTTGATCTTGAGGCGGTTGAGGATCCGCAAGGCACCAGGCTCCCACGCGACCGAAGAGGTCGGGCGCGGTTCTATAGTGCAGTGCGCCCGCTGAAGAACTGATTAAACCCGCACGACCCTCCCAAGCGCCGGCGGCGGCTTGCAATTTGACGCGCATTTGTGCCGTCTTGTCGCCAGCGCCGTCTAGGCGTCGATGCCGATGGGCGGCCGCAGCGCCTCATTGGCGTGGCGCTCGAAGGTCTGGCGCACCGCGCCGATGAATTTCCTGGAGCCGCTCGGCGGCATGCTGAGGTGGCGCTCCTCGCCCTGGCGCCAAACGGATCGACTTTTTTGGCCGCGCCTCGGGTCGGGATCGGACCCGCCGACGTATGACAACTTAGTGATGTGCTAAACGGCGCGGGAGTATGCGGCAGCACCGACTCAGGATGAGTTAGCGATCCTGGCCGACACCACGGTAATCTTGCAGCCGCGTGACGCGAAGGCCCGGCAATCCATGGCTCTCCACGAGTCGCTGCCAAGACAGAAACTCTTCGATTGAGAGCGTATAGCGGCCGCACGCTTCCTCGAGACTGAGAATGCCCGCTCGCACCGCGGCCACCACTTCCGCCTTGCGTCGGATGACCCAACGCTTGGTTTCGGGTGGAGGGAGGCTGTCCAGCGAGCCGATCGGTCCAACAAGGTCGAGCCAGTTCCCCGGCGCTGATTTCGGCGCGGGATGTGGGTCTACCTTGGTGGTTGCCGCAGAGTCGGATTCCATAACCGGGAGTTTAAGGCGCCCCGCTTAAAAAACCGCTAAGGCAGACGGTTAACGTACTGAGCAGTTTGCATAAATACGAAATATCGGGCGCGTTCAGGGGCGACGGAGGTCCAGTATTTTCCCCGTGAAGAGCACACTGGAATTTCGGATAAGACGCAGATTGTTTTGTCGATTCAGACGGTCTCTCGGCCTTATGCGTCGATCGCCGCCGGGCGCAGCCCGGCATGTTCTCGGATGTGATCGACCTGCGGGTTGCCGTCGAACTGGCCAGGCTCGACGCAGGGCTTTGGCCGCCTGAAGAATTATCAGTGATTTCAACGATCTGCGTTCTTCCGAGTCGCTTGCCCAAGCGCGGGCCGATTCATATACTCCGGCACGATTTCGGGTCTTCGGGCTTTACGGAGCAGGTGATGCGGCCAACGCTTCCGCCAGACTATCGGCCCTCGGAGGGAGAAGAGTTCATGAACCCGGTACAGCTTGAGTATTTCCGCCAGAAGCTGCTGCGGTGGCGTGCGGAGTTGTTGGCGGAATCCTCGGAGACGCTGCAGCACCTCAAGGAGGAAAGCCTGGCCGAGCCCGACTTGGCGGACCGGGCATCGCTGGAGACCGAGCGCTCGATCGAGCTGCGGACACGCGACCGCGAGCGCAAGCTGATCTCCAAGATCGACTCGGCGCTGATGCGCATCGAGGACGGCAGCTACGGCTATTGCGAGGAAACCGACGAGCCGATCAGCATCCGCCGCCTGGAAGCCCGCCCCATCGCCACGTTGAGCCTCGAGGCGCAGGAGCGCCACGAGCGCATGGAACGCACCCACCGCGACGATTGAGCCAATCCCAGCTTAAACCGTGGTTGATGAGCTTAACCGACCGTAAAGACGCTTGGCATAAGTTACGCGCATGCCCGAAAAGCCGGCTCAACGCAGCGGCTCGCCGGCAAAGTCCGGCGAGGACAGCGACCTGACGCGCAAGCTCGATGCGGTGCAGGCGAGGACCCGCATTGCCGTCGATACGACCGAGGTCGCCGCGGTGGTCGAGGCCATCGTCGAGAGCCTGTCCGGCGACATGTCGATCGCCGATCTCAAGCTCTACCGCGAGCTCGAGCAGCTCGCCCAATATATCCAACGCGCCAAGCGCGAGATCGCCGAAGCGAGGCCGAACGACATCAGCGAGCGCCACATTCCCATGGCCACCGACGAGCTCGATGCCGTGGTCGAGGCGACGGCGGCGGCGACCGGCACCATCCTCGACGAGGCGGAGGCGGTGCAGAAGCTTGCCGCCACGCTGCCGCCGCCCACCGGCACCATGATCGCGGCGGCGGTCACGCGCATCTACGAGGCCTGCAATTTCCAGGACATCACCGGTCAGCGCATCACCAAGGTGGTGAAGACCCTGAAATACATCGAGAGCAAGATCGATGCGCTGCTCGCCGCGTTCGGCGATACCGTGGTTGGCAAGAACAAGAAAGCGTCGGCGCTGAAGGCGCCCGACGAGGACTTCGTCAGCGGCCCCCAGCTGCCCACGGCCGCCAACAGCCAGGACGAGATCGACGCCATCTTGGCGAGTCTCGACGGTAAATAAAGGAGCGCCCTCGCTCTTCGCTTATCGCGCCGCATCGCCTTCATAGAACGCCTGTGCGTCGTCGTGGAGACGGTGGCGCGATCCCGAGCGCAGATACATCATGTGGCCGCCGGGATAGAGCTTGAGCTCGACCCGCGACGCGGTGACGTTGGCCGGCAGATGATCGACGACGAAGCGGCTCGTCATATAGGGCGTGATGAGGTCGGTGAGTCCATGCGCGATCAGCACGCGCATCCGCGGCTGGAGCGCCAGCGCCCGACGCAACGCATCGCCCGCGCCGAGCGAATGGCGCCCGCCCGAATCCCCGTCGCCCCACTCCCAATGCCGGCTGACATCGCTGTTGAGCAGCTCGTAGCCGAGCTCGGTCGCAAAGCCGAGCTCGTTGCGCGCATAAGCGAGGAAGGCGCTGGTGAAGGGCGCGATCGAGCCCTGCAAGACCGGATCGTCCTCGGCCTGATAGCTGTGCGGCGAGGGATCGGCGCCGGCAATGCTGCCGTCATAGCGGCTCAGGATCTGGCCGTCGGGCCGCCGCATCTCCTTGGTGTAGGCGCCCACCGGCACGCGGCCGCGCCAGCGCGCCACCATCGCCGCGTCGAGGCCGATGAAATCGGCGATCGTCGCGTAGAGGCGCTCCGAGCCCTTCGCCTCGCCGGCGCCGGCGGCGAGCGCGACGAGGTAGTCGTTGAGGGCGAAATGCTCGGCCTCCGCCAACCCCTCGGGCGAGAGCGCGCCTTTGGCTTCCAGCGCGACCGCGGCGTAGGAGGGAAGCCGCAGCGCCCAGGGCAGCACGTCGAACTCGTCGCCGCTCATCAGGCGGAACTCGAGCGCGGGCGAGACCAGCATGACGCCCGCGGCGGCGATGCCTTGCTGATTGGCGAGCTGGTGCGCGAGCCGCGCCGCCCGGAAGCCGCCATAGCTCTCGCCGATGAGATAGACCGGCGAGTTGAGCCGGTCGGCGCGCGTCAGGTGCAGGCGGATCATCTGCGCCAGGGCGTCGAGGTCGGGGCGCACGCTCCAGAATTTCTTGGCGGCGTCTTCGCCGCCGATGGCGCGGCTGTAGCCGGTGCCGACCGGATCGAGGAAGACAAGGTCGGTGAACGGGAGCCAGGTGTCGGGATTGTCGCCGACGCGGTCGGCGGTCGGCTGCGGCTTGCCGGAGGCGCCGAAATCGAGCGCGCGCGGCCCCAGCGCGCCGATGTCGAGATAGGCCGACGCGGCGCCCGGCCCGCCGTTGAAGGCATAGGTGATCGGCCGCTTCGCCGCATCGGCGACGCCGTCGCGCATGAAGGCGACATAGAAGATGTCCGCCTGCTTCTCGCCCTTGTCGTCGCGCAGCGGCAGCGTGCCCGCGGTGGCGGTGTAGGCGATCTCCTGATTGCCGAGCGTGAGCTTGTGATGCGTCACCGCATCCGGCGGCAGCAGCGGAGCGGCGGATGCCGCGGGTGCCTTGGCCGCCTCGTGCGTCTCATGCGCCGGCTTGTCCTCGGCGCGCAGCGGGAGCGCGAAGGAGAGCAGGAGGAGCAGGGCGGCGATCCCCGCGGCGGGATGGCGAAGGAAGCGGCGCATGGCGGCCTCGCTGGCGGCAACGCGCCAGCTTAGCGGCGACCCATGGCTTCGGCTATCGTGGCGTCGCC
>Ga0185299_10004905_pt1 | contig 15650 bp, 12 predicted proteins | sample PaiPotPPA55metaG_FD_128002 | JGI IMG/M metagenome (GOLD analysis project Ga0185299, IMG submission 128002) | Iron sulfur acid spring bacterial and archeal communities from Banff, Canada, to study Microbial Dark Matter (Phase II) - Paint Pots PPA... ...
AGCCAGGGATGGGAACCGCACACGAAATAAATAGATCGTACTCACCCTCTTCTGGAACAGTAACGTTCCATTTAATGTTGCTTGAATCCTTGCATTTCACAGAGATCTTCAGATCGTCTAGTTTTGCGTTGCCTCCGATCTCCGCCGCTGTTGCTCCGTACAGGCGGATATATGGCGTGAGTCCACGGACGAGAGGTTCTGTTGCCGGGGGAACTGCAGCTCGGAGGGATAGTGGGGAACCAAAGCCTGCTGAAAGAACGCCGGCAGCGCCACTCACCATAACCTTTAAAAAGTTTTTTCTGGTAAGGGTGTGAGGTTGAAAGGACGTTTTCAAATGTTACTCCCCTCACGCAGATCGTGCGTATGCCCCGGCATAGTGCCCGCAATCACCTGATTTGGCGCAGGTGAAGTTCTGGTCGTAATAGGGCGAACCAATTCCCGGGGCGACAGCACATCGTCGCGCGAATGACCGAACAGAGGGCTAGTGGCCGGCGTCCGCCAGCTAGCCCAGTTCATTGAAGTCAAAGCGCAACCCAGTTAGAAGTAAAGCTTTAACGCTAATTGCAACTGCCGCTCCGTGCTGCGAGTGCTTGTTATCGATCCGAACTGTGCGTGATTGTTCAGATCGTTGACCGGAATTCCCCATGTAGGCGTATTTGTAACGTTGAACGCATCGGCCCGGAACTGAAGTTTCATCTTCTCGGTGAACGGGAAGTCACGGAATAGTGATACATCCAAATTCTTAAACCAGTCCGCCCGGAGTGAATTCCTGCCGGAATTGCCAAATGTAAAGGGCGCTGGCGGGGCAAAAGCGCCGGTGTTAAACCATTCCCGCGTGCTCGGACTTGGCACGTTGGGATCTCCAACTAGATTCGCCCGAACGTTGCCGCTCCAAGGTGCGAAATTGCCAACATTGGGGATGTCAGACGAGATGAAAACATTGTACGGCACACCTGAAGTGAGCGTCAGTATGCCATTCAGTTGCCAATTTCCGACGATGTAGTTGACCAAACCACTGGAGTTTGCGAAGCGCCTCCCTTTACCGAATGGCAGGGGGGCGACGGCGCTGGCGGTGAAGTCATGCGTTAGATCAAAGCCGGAGACGCTGCGGTCTCCAGCAATGTTGTAGGGGTTCTGCACTGAGCAGCTCTCGATACCGAAGAACCCAGAGCAACCGACGTCAATGGACTTTGACCAAGTGTAAGCAACCAGATAAGTAAGCCCGTTCGAACTACTGTGTTTGGCAGAAAATTGGAAAGCGTTGTAGGAGCTATTACCGATGCTTCGATCATAAAAAGTCGGGCTGATATACGGATACGGCTGTCGAGCCGTAACCTGGGCGGGCGTCCCTGGTCCCGGAGTTAATGCAACGTTGTACAAGCCACCAACTGTAAGGCGGTGACTTTGGGAACCCACATAATTCGCCGTCATGACCGTGTTCGAGCCCAACTGCCGCTGGACTCCAAAATTCCATTGTTCCGAATATGGATCTTTAGCCTTCGGGTCACGGTACCACTCAACTTGGCCGAATGGCGTTGGAGCGGGTAACCCCGCCGAACCTAAGCCTGCCAGCGGATCTTGCCAATTTACTGTGGCGACTTGATTGGACGTATTTAATGCGGGAGAGAGTATTTGCGCTATTGACGGCCAGTCGCCACCAATGCCCTGCACCGTTTGCGTGACGCCCGCCCAGAGGTCATTGAACATGCCGAGCGAGGCACGGAACACAGTCTTGTCGTTAAGACTGTAGGCAATCCCGATTCGGGGTTGGATATTGTCATAAGTATTGGAATATAAGCGATTATTTCCGGAAACAACCACGTGAGGCTGCGGCAGGCCTCCAGGAATGCAGGGAGCTTGGCCGGCGCTCGCGCAGTCCGGCACACTTCTTTGAATCACATAGGTCCCATTGTTGAAATCGATATTCCCGACCGCGCTGGTTGGATCGCTGGCATTTGACCCATACCCTGGCCAAAGCATTAGGTCATACCGAAGCCCAACATTCACAATTAGTCTGTCCGTCACCTTCCATTTATCCATGAAATAGAAGCCGTAAAGCTTCTGCCCAGTAACGGGTGCCACAGTATTTCGACGCGAGGCGCTGGCGGCTGTTCCGATAAGAAACGCTGCCATGGCATCGCCCGTACCGGCCGGCGCTTGCGGATTCGCTGTTTGCGCAGCACCAAAAGTGTCACTCGGACCGCCACCATGTACAAAAAATGAGTCTGTCTCCAAACTGAAACCACTGGTAAACGAGTGTTTGCCGAGAACTTTCGTCAAATTGGCATTCCACTGATAAATGTCAGTGAGCTTGGTTCCACCAGTTCCTGTGCCACCACCGCTGAAGTACGCGGGGATGGTCAGGTTCGGGATCGCGCAAGACGCCGTACCCGTGAAACCACAGGCGAAACCAGGCGCTAGGCCGGCGGCGTTGACCACCGACGGCACGTTCAGATGTGAATAGTAGGAGTCAACGTTATGCGTGAGGTCCGCATGTCCGAATTGCGCGTCCAGGATTGTGGACGGGCTGAACTGGTGGTAGTAGCTCAACACGTATTGCTTTCCGAATGTATCCGGCGCACTGGTCAGCCCAACGATCCCACCTGTCCCGACCACCGGCTGGTCCGCACTCGTGTATCGAAAAAAGAGAGTGTTAGAGGGGTTGATATTTTCGTCTATTCTGAAACTGTATTCATTCTGAGTAGTCAGATTGGAGCGAAGATCATAGCCATTGAAGCCGTTTACGACCGGCAGCGGGGCGGGAAATATCGTTTGGGCAAGGGACACCGCGCCTGGATTCAATACGCTTGAAATGTTGTTGTTCGGAAAGGGATCGCGGATGAATGACCCGGGATTGGCCGGGTCGGGCCGCGTCGTGAACGGATTGTAAAGCTGGATGGGGTTAGGACCTTGCAATAGTGCGCTAAAGTCGCCTGCCAGTTCCGCTGGTGTAGGCACATTATAAAACGCGCCGGACGGTTGGCCTGCAATACTCGCGCTTGCACCGGTTGCAGGCTGCGCGCGGCGAAAGCCTTCATAGCTAACAAAGAAGAAGGTCTTATTACGGCCGTTGTAATGCGGGAGAATCACCGGACCGCCGAAATTTGCACCGAACTGATTCTGTTCTAATTTCGAAGCGATGCCTGCAAGGGGGTTCTTAGCATCCAGCACAGTGTTGCGGAAGAACTCCCACGCTGTGCCATGGAAGTTGTTTGTGCCAGACTTGCTGACCACGTTGATGATCCCGCCCAACACGCCGCCGAACTGCGCCTCATCACTGTGGGATTGGACCTTGAACTCTTGAATATCGTCAAGGATTGGTGCTATCGCGTAGGTGGTAAAGACCTGGTCGGTATCGTCGATCCCATCTAGCATGAAGTAGTTGCTGCGGTTCGACTGTCCGTTAACTGCCGGAAAAACGAATGATCCGACTGGAGCGGCCTGTGCCCCTCCAGAATTTTGTGCGACGCTGACCGGGCTCACACCCGGCGTGAGGGCCAGAAGTTGCGTGAAGTTTCGCCCGTTGAGCGGCAGGTCCGTAACTTGCTTGGACTCGATCACCGTGCCTAGCGTCGCATTCGCGGTTTCGAGGTTGACTCCGGAGGCCTCGACTGTGACGGATTGCGCGGTCGATCCTACCCCTAGCGAAAAGTCCTGAGTGCTGGCCTGATTGACGAGAATATGCAGTCCAGCCTGCGTCGCGGTAGTAAATCCATCTTTTCTTACCGTCAGAGAGTATTCACCGGGTGGCACGCTCACGAACGCATACAGCCCCGAATCGTTAGTGAGACTCTCTCTCTCCGTGCCGGTGCCAGTATTGTGGAGAGTTACCGTTGCCCCCGAAATTACCGCGCCGCTCGAGTCTCGAACGACTCCGTTCAGAGTAGCAGTCGCCTGCGCCGAGGCGCTGTGCGGAATCACAAGTATCAATACAAGCGCCACTAACGGCAACGAGATGCGGTTAGCGAATCCGAATGCACGCAAGCGAGATGAAGCCTCGCATCCTCGAACCAGCGCAAAAAGACTAGAAGCACGGTTATCCATAAACGCCTCCCCTCAATTAGTTCGCGATCGATAACCCACAACTCTCCTGTACGGTCACTTGAAAAACCTGCCCTCTGCGGCTAAAAACCAACTGCTGGACTTTTATACATGAAACTATAAGTTCGCATATCAAACCGCTTACTTATAGGCTTGATTAATAATGCTTGTCAACTATTTTTTTATTGACTATAAGGAAGACGTTATTTGGGCGATTCTTAGATACCGGGACAATGCGGAGGAACTGGCGGCGATCCAGTTCATTGAGGCAGCAGTTGCTCTTCCAAAACGAATTTCTTGAGACGGAAGCCGTTTCTTTTGTGCAACCAGATTTCTTCTAGGTTACAACTGAAATCCGATGATCATTCCACTCTGGACCGTCGGGGTACCGGTATGCCAGCAAAGTCTCAGGAAGTATCTCGGTGCTGTAGCCGGGTTTCTCAGGCAGCAGATAGTGGCCATTTGCTATGCGAGGAGGATCAGCAAAGTGTTCATGCAGATGATCTACAAATTCAGTAACACGGTTTTCGAGCGACGCTGATACACGCAGATAGTCAAAGATAGCCAGGTGCTGCACGCATTCGCACAAGCCGACACCGCCCGCGTGAGGGCAAACCGGTATGTTGAATTTAGCGGCCATCAACAGCACCGCAAGATTCTCGTTCACGCCAGCAACCCTGCAGCTGTCAATTTGACAGACATCCATTGCGCCCGCCTGCATGAATTGCTTGAACATCACTCGATTGTGGCAATGCTCACCCGTCGCGATGCGAATCGGAGAAACCTCTCGCCGAATGCGAGCGTGGCCCAAAATGTCGTCGGGGCTGGTGGGTTCCTCCATCCACCACGGATCTAGTTCGGCAAGTTCCTTCGTGCGCTGGATTGCCTCAGTTACCCCCCACTTCTGATTTGCATCCATCATCAGTTTGTTGTGCGCCCCGATTTCTGCGCGCATCAGCCGTCCCCGGCGGAGATCATCGGCCGCGTTCCCACCGACCTTTAACTTGAAATGTGTCCATCCTTGGCTGAGAGATTCACGGCACAGGCGTCGAATCTTATCGTCACTGAAGCCGAACCACCCTGCGGATGTCGTGTATGCGGGATATCCTTTCTGTTCAAGCTTCTTTAAACGCCCGGCTTGAGATGCGGCGCGCGTCCTCAATAGATCAAGAGCTTCAGCCGGAGTGATGGCATCATCGATATATTTAAAGTCAATCGAACGGACAATCTGCTCGGGTTCAAAATCTGCCAGTAGCTTCCAGAGAGGTTTGCCTTCCATTCGCGCATAAAGGTCCCAGACTGCATTGATGAGGGCTGCGGCAGCCAGGTGGATTACGCCTTTTTCGGGCCCGAGCCAGCGGAATTGACTGTCTTCCGTAAGCTGTCTGGAAAAGGCGACTGTGTCATCTGTCACCGATGATAAATTGCGGCCCCGGACAAATCGCGCAAGGTACTCGAGTGCAAGCACGCATAGTTCTGTTCCGTGACCCAAAGTGAAGGCGAGACCGTATCCTTCGACACCCACATCCGTTTCCAGAATGCAATATGCCGCCGAGTAATCGGGGTCTGTGTTGACCGCGTCCGAGCCAATCTGGTGGCGTGAGGTTGGAAATCGCAGATCGAGAACACGAACATTCGTGATTTTAGGGTCGCTCAAACGATCAACTCTCCTTCGGAGGGTTTTCAAGTCGCGGCCAGCCCTCGACCATGAAAATGAAAATGTTCCTCCGCTGACGCGATCTCGCCAGTAGACTGCCGGCCCATGAAGCAATTTCCTGCAACGGCTGGCTCAGAATCATCATTTCTATTCCTGAAATATTAAATTTGTCAATAAAAATCACTAGTGCTTGCACTCAAGCGAAGATTTTTGGAGTTGGCTAAAGCCGGTGCGATTTAACGGGCCTAACTGTCCAACTTCGGGCGCTCTCGCGAGATTCCCCCGATTCCGTGTGAAAGCTGAGAACTCGCTCGTTTCAAGGCTTGGCGCACAATAGTCGTGGTAGTGTTGTCGCCAATTCGGCGGATGTAGGGAACGGTCAACGCGGCAACCGCATACCCATGCTCGTCCAAGACGGGATAAGTAACGTTGATGATTCCCTTCACTTCGTAACTTTCCTTCTCTTCATAGCCTCGCTCCTTAATGGCGGCAAGGTGCGAAGTCAGATCACGCGGAGCTTCAGTTCTGTTGCGTTTGCACCAGCTCTGAATGGCACGTGCACGAGCTTCTTGCGTTTGGTGTGCCAGAATGACGTGACCCGTAGCAGCATGCATCAGATCGACAACTGCGCCAGCCTTAACATAGAAGCCAGGGCTCACAGGGGAATCCACCTGCGCGATAATCACGACCTGATCCCCGTTAAGCACGCCCAAATGACAAGACTGACTAAGTTCGTGCGCAACTTGCTGCATAATCGGCAAGGCTTGCATAGTCATTCGTTTGATCGGCGGATGCTCTTGCGCGAGCCTAAACAGGTGTAAGGTGAGATGGTAACGATCGCTGTCCGGGCTCTGCGCGATGTAGCCACGTTCTTCGAGGCACACCAGCATTCGAAAGATCTCTGAAATCGTGCGGTCGAGCCTGCGTGCCACGTCGCTCTTTGTCAGTCCTGACGGCTCGCTCGCAAAGAGCTCCAATATATCCAACCCCTTCTCAAGAGCCGGAGTAGGATACCGGCCGGAAGCTTTAGGCGACTTTGTCTTCATAAATTGTCGAAGCCAAACGCTGGATTTCGATGAACGCAAAGGGCATTGATGCAACGAATCTTTTGACAGCGTTGGGCCGTTGCCAGCCAGACCACCGCTGCCCAGCCAGGTCGTTGAAATACTATCGCACTTAGAAAATTCTTGACAAAGCATAAAAGCTGGCGTAACGTCCGCTTCGGTTTTCGTAGGCGCATATAAATTTTTATATATGAAATCCACGAGAATGACAAATAATGGAGTGGTAGCGCTGACGGTAATCAAGAAGAGCCGCTCGGTGACGTTCGGAAGGGTTTTTAGGGTCACTAATTAACCATGGCCAAACGACAACGGCCGCTCCCGCGAGTCGTGAACATAAATGACTTGATGATTCTCGCAAAGCGACGCTTGCCAAAAGCAGTGTTCGACTACGTCGATGGAGGTGCTGAACAGGAGGTCACCCTCCGTGAAAATTGTGAAGCATTCAAACAGGTCACGTTCCGGCCAAAGCAAGCTGTCTCAGTGCGGGATTGTGAACTGAGTACACAAGTACTGGAAGCCGACCTGGCTTTTCCGGCTATGCTGGCGCCAATCGGGTACAGCCGACTTATGCATCCTGGTGGTGAGGTGGCTGCTGCTCGCGCTGCCGAGAAAGCTGGCATTGGATACATACTTTCCACTATTTCTGGACACAAAATGGAGGATGTAAAAGCGGCGATGTCGGGTCCGGCGTGGTACCAACTGTATTTGTTGGGCGGCCGCGAAGCTGCCGAAGGCGCTATCGAACGAGCTCGAAGGTCCGGATTTCGTGCCTTGGTGATCACCGTTGACACCTCTGTTGCCGGTTTGAGAGAGCGGGACTCACGTAACGGCATGAGAGAACTTCTGGGCGGCAGCTTGCTTTCTAAGATTCCTTACTTGCCGGAAATTTTGGCACATCCAGCGTGGTTGATTTCTTTTCTTAGCGATGGCGGCGCACCAAAGCTGGAAAATATTGTGGTGCCCGGGCTTGGACCGATGCCGCTTATGGATGTTGCAGCTGGCCTGAGCCGTTCGGCTGTGACATGGGAAGACTTCAAGTGGATCCGAAATTCTTGGCAAGGCCCCCTCGTAGTTAAGGGCATTCTCACCGGAGAGGATGCGCGACGTGCTGTAAACGAGGGAGCCTCAGCAATTGTGGTGTCCAACCATGGAGGCCGCCAATTAGATTGTGTATCTCCGACTTTGGCTGTGCTTCGCGAGGTGATTACGGCGGTCGATCGACGAGTCGAGGTTCTGATCGACGGTGGAATCCGACGTGGCAGCGACATTGTGAAAGCAATCTGCATGGGCGCAAGGGCGGTGCTGATTGGCCGTGCTTACGCGTATGGATTGGCTGCTGCCGGCGAAGCTGGCGTGGGAAGGGCTCTCGAAATCCTAAAGGACGACGTGGAACGAACCTTAAGGTTATTGGGTTGTCGATCTACGAGCGAATTGGATGTCTCCTTTGTGAGATTTCCGCGCGAGTGGCAGGCGACGAACTGATTCCGTACTTTAGGCCAGGAAAACCGGTCGAGCAATAATTGTCATATAGGAGAACTAATCTCTGAGCCTTCAAGAACTAAACGCCGAGACCTTCAGGTTATCTGGCCGCTTGGCAGTTATTACGGGTGCTGGCAGTGGCATCGGTCGAGCGATTGCCCACAAGTTTGCTGCAAGCGGCGCTTCAGTGTGCCTCTTGGATATTGATCGAACACATACAGAAACGGTTGCGGCAGAAATCACCAAGGCTGGTGGGATAGCCTCGGCATATGAATGCGATGTGAGTGACAGGGTTTCAATTGGATCAACATTCCACACAATTTCGCAGCACGGTAGGGTTCACATCCTCGTAAATAATGCTGGTGTCTCGCACATTGGTACGGTCGAAAGCACGACTGAGCACGACTTCGACAGCGTTTTTCGCGTTAACGTCAAAGGCTATTTCAACTGTATCAATGCTGTAATCGGAACGATGAAGTCTGGAGGAGGTGGAGTCATTCTGAACATGGCTTCTGTGGCCGGATCTGCCGGACTGGCTGATCGCTTCGCATATTCCACCAGCAAAGGCGCGGTGATTGCCATGACCTATTCCGTCGCGCGTGACTATATTGGCCACAACATCCGATGTAACTGCATTTCCCCGGCCCGGGTGCACACTACATTCGTGGATGGTTATCTGAAAAAGAATTATCCCGGCCGCGAGCAGGAGATGTTCGAGACACTGGCGAAGACGCAGCCGATCGGCAGAATGGGAAAGCCGGACGAGGTAGCTTCGCTCGCCCTCTTCTTGTGTTCTGATGCGGCTTCGTTTATTACCGGAGTGGATTACCCTCTGGATGGCGGTTTTCTGAATTTGCACGGTTGATCGCGAGAGAACAGTGGACTTGCAACTTGAAAATAAGGTAGTGCTGGTCACCGGCGGAGCCAAGGGCATTGGCGCCGCAATCGTACGAGCCGCCGCTGTGGAGGCCGCGATTCCTGTCATTGTGGACCGTGACGCCGAACACGGCAAACAACTTCATGCCGAGGTACGCACAAGCCACGTGATCATCGTGGATCTGTCATCTCCGGCCGATTGCCAAAGTGCTATCGATTCAACAGTTGAGAAGTTTGGCCGCCTTGATGCTCTCGTGAACAACGCCGGGGTAAACGACAAAGTCGGGCTAGAGAGTGGAAGTCCAGAAAAGTACGTAGACTCACTAGGTCGCAATCTGCTGCATTACTACAACATGGCACATTTCGCGCTTCCGTATCTGAAGAAAACGCGCGGCTGCATCGTGAACATCAGCTCAAAAACGGCTATCACCGGTCAAGGTGGTACGTCAGGATATGCGTCATCGAAGGGAGCAATATTGGCTCTGACCCGCGAATGGGCGGCGGAGCTACTGGGCTGCGGCATTCGCGTGAACGCGGTTATTCCCGCAGAGGTCATGACGCCGCTCTACCGGCAGTGGCTCGACACATTTCCTGATCCCGAGCAGAAGCTTCAGTCCGTGCTGGCCAAGATCCCTCTGGAAAATAGAATGACCTCTCCGGACGAGATTGCGGCCACGGTAGTCTTCCTACTCTCCGCCCGCGCCGCGCATATAACTGGCCAACATCTGTTCGTGGATGGCGGCTACGTTCACCTCGATCGGGCGCTAACCTAAAAAATGACAACCTCAGCACCCATCACCGAGCGGCGGTATGTCGCCCCACTAATTCTCGTCACCACCCTATTTTTTCTCTGGGCGCTAGGGGTCAACCTTAACGATGTCCTCATTCCGCATTTGAAGAAGGTCTTCGACCTGAACGACTTTCAATCGGCGCTCATCCAGGTTGCATTTTTTGGCGGTTACTGCCTTTCCGCGTTGCCTGCAGGACGGCTGCTGGAAAAAATCGGCTACAAGAACGGAATAGTCGTTGGGCTGCTTACATGCGCAATGGGCGCGTTGCTGTTTATTCCCGCGGCCTCAATTCAGGTCTATGGATTATTTCTTTTTGCGTCATTTGTTATGGCGTGCGGCCAGGGGGTGCTTGAAGTCGCCGCTAACCCATACGTAACCTTGCTCGGGCCTGCGGAGAGCTCCGAGCGGCGATTAAATCTCGCACAGTCGTTCAATGCCGTGGGCGCAGTGGTGACGCCGTTCATTGGCTCGGCTTTTATCCTCTCAGCTCTCGAGTATTCGCGGGAAAAGTTGGCTACCATGACGCCCGCACAAATGGCTACGTATCGCACGGCCGTGGTCAGCACTGTGAGGATGCCTTACCTGGTCATCGCTGGAATCTTTCTCGCCTACGCGGTTGTGATTTTCCTTTCCAAATTGCCAGAGGTCGGAGCAACCGACGGAGCGCTGAAGCAGGAGTCTACTCGGGAAGAGCTACGCGATATCTGGCGTTATGGCCACTTGGTAAAAGGAGTTATTGCACAATTTTTCTACGTTGGCGCTCAGGTCGGTGTAGGCAGCTTCGTCATTCGACTGGCGCAGCATAGTGTTCCTGGAATGCTTCAAAAGGATGCGTCCTTCTATTTGAAGTTGCATTTGATTGGATTCATGATCGGAAGGTTCTCCGGTTCCTACGTCATGAAGCGTGTGCCTGCCGCCAGGCTGCTTTCATTGTTTTCGCTGTCGACTCTGGTCTGTCTCCTCGTGGTTCTTCTCGGCTCCGGCGTGGCGCCCCTTTGGGCGGTCGTACTTATCGGTTTCTTTCATTCGATCATGTTCCCAACCATTTTTGCCCTAAGCATCAAGCAGCTTGGGCGATACACAAAGCTGGGATCGTCCTTGTTGGTGGCTTCGATCATTGGTGGGGCCGTCTTCCCCGCTATTATGGGATTCATCTCCGATCACAGCACTATTCGCATAGCTTTCATAGTGCCCCTCATCTGCCAGGCTTATGTGCTCTACTTCGCGGTGCGAGGCTATCGACCTGTCCTGGTGGCGGGGTCCAGCATTGCAGAACTGAGTACGGCGAAATGAGGCGCCGCTTTTGCTTCACCCTCGACTTGAAAGACGATCCCGCTCTGATTGCCGAGTACCAGAAACACCACGAGAAAATCTGGCCCGAGATCACGCAAAGCATAAAGGACTCTGGTATCGAAGATCTGGAGATCTACCTGCTCGGTACACACATGTTCATGATCATGGAGGTAAATGAGCGCTTTTCGTTTGAAGAGAAAGCCAAGGCCGACCAGCAGAATCCGAAGGTACAAGCGTGGGAGGAACTCATGTGGAAATTCCAGAAAGCGTTGCCGGAAGCAAAGCCTGGCGAAAAATGGCTGCGCATGGAACGTATTTTTAAGCTAGAGCCCTAGCTGTGAGGTCGCAATTCAGGTCGTTGCGAGATTAAAACATTGAGACTTATTCGATTCGGCGAAGCTGGCGCAGAACGGCCGGGAGTACTCCTCGAAGACGGCTCTCGTCTGGATGTGTCGAATTTCGTGTCGGACTATGACGAGGCATTTTTCGCGCGAGGCGGCATCGACGCTCTTCGCGACTGGGTAAAAACCCTTTTCTCTCCCGCTTTGCTCGTCCCGTCCGCAATACGTCTGGGGCCACCGATTTGTCGTCCCAGCAAAATCGTTTGCATCGGACTCAACTACCGTGACCATGCGGCGGAGACCGGGGCTGCAATTCCGAAAGAACCAGTCATCTTCTTCAAAGCGACAACATCCTTAGTCGGACCTAACGATGCGCTGATGATTCCGAGGAATGCCACCAAGGTGGACTGGGAAGTCGAACTTGCGCTGGTAGTGGGAAAGACTGCGCTCTATGTCCCGGAAGACGAAGCGCTCGATTACGTGGCCGGATATGTCCTGCACAACGACTATTCTGAACGCAGTTTTCAGCTCGAGCGCGGAGGACAGTGGGTGAAGGGCAAAAGCGCAGATACTTTCGCGCCCTTGGGCCCGTTTCTCAGCTCTCCGGAGGACCTTCCGGATCCGACCAATCTAAAAATGTGGCTCAAAGTTAACGGGAAGATTCGCCAAAACAGTTCCACCGCAAATATGATCTTCGAAGTTGCGACGCTCCTGTCATACGTGAGCCAGTTCATGACGCTGCTTCCCGGAGACGTGATCAGCACCGGAACGCCTGCCGGGGTTGGGCTGGGAATGAAGCCGCCGCAGTATCTCAAATCTGGAGACGTAGTCGAGTTGGGGATTGACGGTCTTGGCGAATCGCGGCAACGCGTCGTGAACTTTTCAGAACAGCGCTATTCAAAGACGGTATGAACTGCGCATGCGCATCGACGCTCACCAGCATTTCTGGCGTTATATAGGTCCGGATCGATGATTCGACGCCGCGCCTTGGTGGCTGGAATAAAAGATCAAACCTGAATCGTTGGCAGACCGGAAAACAATTAGGGATTTAGAGTGCCATACGCCAAGATCGATGCTCACCACCACCTTTGGAAGTATTCGGCTTCCCAATATCCCTGGATTTCGGAGAACATGAGCCTTCTTCGGCGTGATTTCCTGATCCAAGATTTAATGGATGTCCTCGAAGAATCTGACATCGAGGGCGTTGTTACTGTACAGGCCAGGCAGGCATTGACGGAAACTCGATGGTTGCTAGAGCTTGCTCGCACTCACGATGTTATCCGAGGTGTCGTTGGGTGGGTTGCGCTCACCGATCCGAAGGTTGAACGCGATCTGGAACATTTCTCCACCCACGCGAAGTTGAAGAGCGTGAGGCACGTGCTCCACGACGAACCCGATGACTTGTACATTCTGCGCGAGGACTTCAACCGCGGAATCAAGTTATTGAAGGACTTTGGTCTGCTCTACGATCTCTTGATATTTGCGCGTCACCTGCCGCAGACGATTCAATTCGTTGACCGCCATCCCAACCAGATATTTATTCTCGATCACATTGCGAAGCCCCGAATAAGGGAGGACGCGATATCCCCATGGAGAGAGAACCTTACGGAGTTGGCGCGACGTGAAAATGTTTTTTGCAAGCTTTCGGGCCTGGTCACTGAAGCAACTTGGCAGTCCTGGACCGAGGCGGATCTCGATCCCTACTTGCAAGTTGTTCTGACAGCCTTCGGAGCAAAGCGACTCATGTTCGGGTCGGATTGGCCGGTGATGCTGCTCAGCAGCTCCTATAAGCGATGGGTGGATACGGTTCGACACGCTATGTCTCACCTGTCCGAATATGAGCAAGAGAGAATATTGGGCAAGACCGCCACGGAAGTCTATCGGCTGTGAGCGATACGACGTGCAAGTTGTGGCCTGGTCGAAAAACAATAAAGAATGTAAATTTTTATTGACAAATGTACTATTTCAGTAATAGAAAAGCGCCACGGGGGCATGAACGACAAGAGATTTAGTGCCACCAAGCCGAACCGAGGATTGCGGCGTTCGACAATCTGAGATGGGGTGTGAATGACTTCGAAAAATCTCTTGAATCGCCAGTCGGGGACGGCATTTAAGGAACGGCGTTCCTTTATCGGCGCCATGGCGACCTTGGGGGCAGGGTTAGCCGGTTCGGCGATCATACCCGCAACAGCGTTAGCGCACCCCACGCCGGAAGCTCCTCCGAAAACAAAATCAGCCGCGACCGGTTGCGGACGCACCACGGTCATCGCTTCCGACGCTGCCACAGTCGTAGAAACAACTGCTGGAAAAATCCGTGGATTCAAGCGAAACGGTGTTTACGTTTTTAAAGGTGTACCCTACGGCGCGTCAACCGCTGCCCCACGGCGCTTCATGCCGCCCGTCAAGCCTGAACCGTGGACGGGAATTCGCAACGCTCTGCAGTATGGCCGTGCTTGTCCATACCTGGACTCCGCACACTTTGATATGAACGGGAAAAATCTAGCGAACTCCGATGAAGATCAGTTCCTACTACATCGTGGCGCGGCCCTGGTTCCGGGCGAGGATTGCCTGCGTGTGAATGTGTGGACGCCGGAGATCAATGCGTCGTACAAGCGCCCCGTCATGGTCTACATGCACGGCGGAGGATTTACCGCGGGCAGCGGGCACGATCTTCTTGCCTACGATGGCGAAAGTCTTGCGCGCAATCACGATGCAGTGGTTGTGAATCACAATCATCGGCTCAACGTGTATGGCTATATAGACCTTGGACACCTGGGAGGAGAAGAATATGCCAGCTCCGCCAACGTTGGCCTGCTTGACCTGGTAGCTGTTTTGGAGTGGGTTCGCGACAACATCAGGACTTTCGGGGGCGACCCGGGCAAAGTAACCATTTTTGGTCAGTCTGGCGGGGGTGGAAAAGTCCTTGCCCTTATGGCGATGCCGGCGGCCAAAGGCTTGTTTCACCGCGCAATTGTGCAGAGCGGGCCCTTTCTTAAATCTCTTTCTCCTGACTACTCAGGGCGATTGGCTGAGCTGCTGCTCGCAGAGCTGGGGTTATCCAAGTCTCAGTTGAGCCAAATTCAAATAATTCCGGTGGATCGGCTTACAGGCGCTGCGACGGAAGCCATGAAGAAAATGCCTCGCCCCAAACCTTCCCTTCGCAGAACGTACGGCGAATACGATTGGGGGCCGACAGTAGACGGCCTCATACTGCCTCGTCATCCATTCGATCCGGGAGCTCCACCAATAGCTGCGGACGTCCCATTATTAACCGGAACAGATCTTCACGAGGGTGTAAGTGGGGTCGACCGTCCAGATGCCAATGCGATGGGAGTGGAAGAACTTAACCGATTGGTGAAGGAAGAACTTGGCGACCGCAGCCAGGCGATCATCGACGCCTACCGGCGCGATTACCCTAAAGCGAATCCATTTGACCTGTACGCCACCATTGCTGCCTCTTCCTTTCGGCGGCCGGCCTTCGAGCAGGCCGCCAGGAAGGCTGCTTTGGGCAGCGCACCGGCGTACTCTTATATATATTCCTGGCGGACGCCCGTGCTCGACAATCGCCCCGGTCCCTTCCACGCCTGTGAAATCGCGTTTACGTTCGACAATGCTGAAATTTGCGACCAATACAGTGGGGGCACTCCCGAGGCATTCGTTCTATCGAAGCAGATCAGTACTGCTTGGGTGAATTTTGCCCGAACCGGCAATCCTAATCACGACGGCCTGCCGCATTGGCCCGTATACACTTCGGAACAGCGGGCAACGATGTACTTTGACACGCCCTGCGCAGTGCGCAATGACCCCGAAGGAGAAGGATTAAAGCTGATTTACAGTCCTGAGTAAACCATCGTCAATATAGCGCGCGTGGGAACCCGGCGGTTGGGCGAATGATGCTTAGTCAGATTCGTTTCTCGTTAGGCCTCATAATGGTTGCGCTCGGCTGCATTCAGCCTGCGCATGCACAGGGGGTGGCCACTGGAGGCACAGCAGTTCCGGCGCGACCGCTTCCTGCCGGGATGAAAGCTCCGGCAGTTGAATATCGAGATATCGCGAACCAAGCAGGGCTGGTTGGCGTGAACATCTCTGGTTCAGAAAATTCTAAGCA
>Ga0185299_10004906_pt1 | contig 15647 bp, 11 predicted proteins | sample PaiPotPPA55metaG_FD_128002 | JGI IMG/M metagenome (GOLD analysis project Ga0185299, IMG submission 128002) | Iron sulfur acid spring bacterial and archeal communities from Banff, Canada, to study Microbial Dark Matter (Phase II) - Paint Pots PPA... ...
GAGCCCGGCACGGGTTTGAAATGCTCTGAAGAAACGGTTTACACCGGTGAACATGCACAAAGACGACGCATCCCGGGAGCGCCTGTAAGCCGCCCGACACCTGGTGGCTCGTCGCATCCGCGGTGCGCGACGTCGCTTTCCCGCCTGGTCAATCTCTCTCAGCCCGATCCGTTCTATATCACATGGCGATATGATATGGGTAATACGGCAATTTCTCGGCCAACTCGTCGAAAGCCCGCAGGGGTTCGGCACGAACAGGTATAGAAATTGACGTTGCGTTATGTCATACAAATGGTCTCACGCAACAGGAGGTGGACTGCCATGTTGATCACATTCAAATCAAGAGCATCACCCGATGTTTTGATGCTCGCGGATCTCGCAAATTTCCTTCTTGGCATCGTTGGTAAGCGCTTTAGTCCGCGCGGCGTTATCGAACGCCATGAGTTATCCGATGTCATTAGCCGTATGGAAGAGGCTATCGCGGAAGACCAGAGAACGTCCGATGCACACGATGAGATGCACTATGGAACACAAGCTGGTGTACGCGAGCGCAGTGCAGGACTGGCACAGCGCGCGTATCCGTTTTTGGACATGCTTCGTGAAGCTCAAAAGCAGGACGTGGACATTATTTGGGGCCTGTAGCGACGTGCTTGCGCGTTCTGCTCGTAACCAATCCGACATGTCATCCACCGATCAACTTCAATCCAACGGGCAGTGACTCGCCGAACACGCGCCCCGTATCTGCGTTATCGAGCGTCACGACCTCACGAACCATGTCGATCCACGCTGGCGGTGCGTTCGCGGCTTCGAGTCGTCGCATGACAGCTTCGCGGACCGGCTCCTGCAGATCCCTTGAACGGTCGCCTGTCATACGCGCGATTTGCACGGCGGCAAACACGGCCGGCTCAAGCTTTTTCCAGTCTTGCGCGAAGATTGCGTCCAGCCATCGGGTCGCCACGTCCGCTGGCACGACGCCATGCGCGCTACCGTAGAACGGCCGGCGCGCACCGATGCGTCCAACCGCCCACCAGCCTTGGGGATTTTCCGAGGGCCGTTGAAGCCGAACCAGAAGCTGTTCCGCGATTTCGATCTTGCGATCGACGGGGATGCGTTCAAGCGAGGCGTAAAGGCGAAGCATATCGGCGTAGCCCACCTTCGCGGGATCGAAGGGCAGCTTGTGCCGCTTCGTGCCCGCAGCGGCCTGAAGCCAGGCCATTGCATCGAGCACCTGGAGCTGCGTGTCCTCATGCAGCCCGCCCGCCGCGCGACGCCACAACGTCCACCATTCGGACCACACCTGCCCTTCGTTGACATACTGAATGCCATCGTCGAACAGCGACCAAAGCTGTTCCACGCGCCATTCGTCGAGCGGATAGCCAAATCCCGGCCGCACGCAATAGCCCGCCAGATTCAACCATAGGCGTTCATGATCCGCGGAACGCCGCCGCCGGCCCGCGCGCTCCCAGAGCGCCCCGAACAGCTCGCGCAGCAGTGCGCTATCCCAACTCTGACGCGGCCCCAGTAGCTGTTCAAGTCCTGCACGCAGGCGCCTTACTTCCTTGGGATCGACATTCGCCGAGCGGCTGCCGAACGTGCGGTCGATGAGTTCGATGGCCCTGTCGAGCGACGGATGACGTATAGCCGCGGAGACGTCGTGTTCCGCATCGTCACGCCGCAACTGGAACTCGAGCAGCCATCGCTGCGAAGCGTCGTCGGTTGCGATGCAGTGCATCTCCAGCCTGCCGAGTTCCGTCAGCGACGTCGTGAGTTTGACCAGCCGCTCGCGAGGCCCCTTCGCGTCCTGCTGCTGCACCACAGTCGCGACCGGCGGCAAGCGGACGAAGTCGCCCGTCGTGAAGTCGACAAGCTCGCCTGGCTGCCAGGCCGTGTCGGCAACGGTGGAGACCAGATGGAAGCGCACCGGAGCCCCAAGCCGCAGCGCAAACACGCGATCCTCGAGATATACCTCGTGGCCTTCCTCCGTTCCGCGTGGCAACAGGCACACGCCTCGCGACGCCTTCGCATCATCGTCGAGGACGAGGAAGTAGCTGCGTGGCGAGCCGCCGCCAATGCGCGGCGCGTGCCCCGCGCGGGCCAGGCCGTAGGCGACCGCACCGCGCGCGACGGCGACGTCGGGATGGTCGTTTTGCAGCACATGCAGAGGCTGCTGGCGCCATGCACCGAGCGAACTCGCCAGACGCCCGGAAAGCGCTTTGGCACGGAAGACGCCGCCGTTGAGCAGCAAGGTATCGGGCATCGGCACCGACGCTGGCGCACTATCCGACGTACCCAATGCGTCGCGCGACTGCGCATTGAGCCTGTTCAGAAACGCCGCGATGTGCCGCGTGATTGCCGGGTCGGCCGCGTAGGGCAAGCCGAACTCGACGATTCCCGCCCGCGACCGGCGAGGCTGTTCGTCCGGGCCGCCCATCGGAAAGAACCCTTCGACGATGATCTGCTCGACTTCCTCCCGGCTCAACTCCGTCGTGCGTGCGCCGCCGACAAGCCGGGCTCCCGCACCGAGCAGCGTGATCGCGACGGAGCCGGGCGCCTGTGCGCCAAGCAGTTGTTCCTTCGCGGCGCGGCACCGTTCGACGAGCTGGGACAGGCTCGCCGCCGACAGGCGCGTTTGCTCCTTTGCAATGCGCGTCTCGACCAGATGCGCCAGCGCGAGGTCCATGTTGTCGCCGCCGAGCATCAGATGATTGCCGACGCCGATGCGGGTCAGTTGCGGCTCGCCGTCCTCGAAGTGCACCTTGATGAGTGTGAGGTCCGTCGTGCCGCCGCCGACATCGCAGACCAGCACGAGCCGGGTCTGGGCGAGTTCGGCGCCAAGCGTCGCGCGATGATGAAACAGCCAGTCGTAGAAAGCGGCCTGAGGCTCTTCGAGCAGGCGCAGCGCGGGCAGCTTCGCGATGCGCGCAGCCTCAAGCGTGAGCGCACGCGCGCCATCATCGAACGATGCGGGCACGGTGAGCACCACGTCCTGATCTTCGAGCAGCGCGTGCGGAAAACGGCGGTTCCACGCAGCGCGTACGTGAGCCAGATAGCTGGCGCTTGCGGTCACTGGCGAGACCTTGCTGACTTCATCGCCTGCGCCCCACGGCAGAATCGGCGCGAGACGGTCGACCGACGCATGCGACAGCCAGCTTTTCGCGCTGGTCACGAGCCGGCCCGGCACCTGCGCGCCCAGCGAGCGAGCGAGACGTCCAATCACGGCCGGTTGCATGTCCCGGTCGTCGGCGCCGCTCCACGGTAATTGCAGATCGCCTGCCGCCAGCTCGCCCGGCGCCGGGTGATAACGCACGGACGGCAACAGGTCCTGCGCGCCGACCTCGCCGAGGCCCAGGAGCTGATCGATATCGAGGACGCGGATCTCGTCAGCATCCGCCCCGACGTACGCAACGACCGTATTGCTCGTGCCGAGATCAATGCCGACGATGTATTGCTTCATCGCGCTCAGGCGTTCGCGCTGCCGCGCACATCGAATTCGACTTTCCAGCGCTCGTTTGTGCCGCGCGGCACGGCTTCGAGTTCCAGAGTGCCGGCTTCAGTGATTCGTGCATGCAGCTTCACCGGCACGACTTCACCAGGCGTGCGTCCTTCGGGTGGCAGCGTGGCCTGGATTTCCTCCAGCTCCTGCAATTCGTCGGGCGTCCAGTAGTCGAGCATCGTGCCGACCTGGTCTTGCCGACGCACCGATGAACCGAAGAAACGGAAGTGCACAGGTTCGCCGACCACGAGACCGAATTCCTGAGCCGGCAAGGCCGCGTCCGTTCCTTCTTCCATTCCGAAGGGCGCGAGGCACAACGCCTGGACAGGCGGTTCCATGCCGGGCACGGCCGGCATGGCCGACTCGATCGCAATATAGTAAGCGCGTGCCGTACCGCCGCGAATGCGCACGCCCTTGCCGCGTTTCACGTAGCCGTAGTACGCCGCGCCGCGCGCGACCGCGAGGTCGAGATCGGCGCCGCCCAACAGGCGCGCAGGCGCTGTGCCTTCCGCTGCGAGCCAGCCGTTGAGGGTCTCGAGAATTCGCTCGACGAGCAGCGTTGACTTGAACACGCCGCCGTTGAACAGGACCGCTGTCGGATGCAGGAAGCTCGCGTTCTCGGCCGGCACGTACTGCAATCCGTCGAGCTCGGCGAGCGCTGCAATCTGGCGGCCGAGGAAGGCGGCGAGGTGCCGCGTGATGCCCGCATCCTGCGCATACGGCAGGCCGAGCTGCGTCAGGCCGGCTCGCGCGCGGCTCATCGGCCGCGCCGATGCATCGACTTGCGGGAAGAAGCCGTCGAGAATCGTCTGCGTGAGTTCGGCGCGGGTCAGTTCGGTGCGGATCGAGCCGCCAATCAGTTTCGATCCCCGGCTCGGCACGACCAGCGGCACCGTATCCGTACTGCGGTCGGTCAACAGCGTTTCCTTGGCTGCCCGGCACGCATAGGTGAGTGCGCGCAACTGCCACGGATCGGCCTGCGTCCCCTGGGCGGCCAGCTTGCGCGCGACCACGTGCGCAAGCGCCAGATCCATGTTGTCGCCGCCCAGCAGGATGTGTTCGCCGACCGCGACACGATGCAACTCGAGATTGCCTTCGCGTTCGACAACCGCGATCAACGACAGGTCGGTCGTGCCGCCGCCCACGTCCACGACCAGAATGATGTCGCCGACTTTCACCTGCTTGCGCCAGGCGCCGTCGCTTTTCTGGATCCAGCTATAGAGCGCCGCTTGCGGTTCCTCCAGCAGCGTCATGCGGGCATAGCCAGCCGCTTGCGCTGCCTCGGCCGTCAATTCCCTGGCCGCCGGATCGAAAGAAGCAGGAATGGTGACCGTGACCTCCTGTTCGCTGAACGGTGCATCGGGATGCGCGTGGTTCCATGCTTCACGCAAATGCGTGAGATAGCGAACCGAACTTTCAAGCGGCGAGACGCGCGTCACTTCGGGCGGCGCGTCGCTTGGCAGAATCGCCGCGCGACGGTCCACACCAGGATGACAGAGCCAGCTCTTGGCGCTCGACACCAGACGAATCGGCGTCCCCGCGCCTCGGCTGCGCGCCATTTCACCGACCGCGAAGTCGCGCTCTGTGGTCCACGGCAAGGCCAGGTCACCCGGCGTCAGTTCGCTCGGATGGGGCAGGTAGAGAAACGATGGCAGCAGATCAGGTGCTTCGATGGCCCCCGGTGCGGTGAGCTGCGTGATCGGCAGGACGGCCTGACTGGTTTTCTCGCCGTCACTGGCGGAGAGATCGACGTACGAGAGGGCGCAGTGGGTTGTGCCCAGATCGATGCCGATCGAATAGCGCGGTTCAGTCATAGTTCCACCTCGGCCTGTGCGATCACGGTCGCGTCATGCGTCTTGGTCAACATCGGGAGCCTGACCTCTTCGACTCGCCAGCCGCGGTGACTGATGTTGCCGTTGAACGGCGGCTTGCCGACCACGTTGCCCGTCAGCCGGATCGCGGTTGCGTCGAAGCCGTCGGCGAGCGTCACACGGCTGCCTTCTGCCTCTTCACGTACCGGGCGAATCGTGAAATGCTCGCGCAGCGTCGCGCGGCAACCGTCGTGCACGAGCCTCGCGGCGGCGCCGATGTCCGCATCGGAATAGCCCGCGATGTCCTCTTCGACGAAGTCGACGAAGCGTGCGCCACGCTGGAGAAGTCCCAGAAGCTGAAGCGCTGACTCCGGGTTTGCCTCCTTGATCGCGGGTGCGGCCGTTGCCGCGGGTTCGGGCGCCGTGAATGGCGCCCCCATTACTGCCCCGTCGCGTAGCCGACGCACTTGGGCGGCGAATTCGCGGTCGCCCAGGACAGCGAAAAAGGTTCCGGCGGCAAGGGAAAGCCTGCCGAGGAAGGACATATTCGATTCGGTCATACAAAAATGCTCCTGTGGGTTCGCTTGAGCGGCGAGCTATCCTGCCGGACGCGGGACGAGGCTCGTTAAGAGCCTTGGAGGTCGGGTGCCGGCATTCAATATGTAAGCCCAGCGGGGGCCAAAACCCGTATTTTGCCTTGATGTGGCCAAGAGCCGTTCAATACGCGAATGTCGCAGCCTATTGCCGCCGTTGCGACACCGCGTGCGCGAGTGCGTGGGCTGTGCCTGAGCGCATCGACATACCGCTCTTCTATCACGGTCACCGCTTCCCGGCGGAGGTCATCAGTTGCGCTGCGCGATGTTATTTTCGCTTCCAGTCAAGCTTGCGCGACATCGAGGAGTTGCTCTTCGAGCGCGGCGCAATCGTGACGTACCGTGACGCACCGTGACGTACGCCCCGCAGGTAGTCCCGTAGGGACGCCCCGCAGGTAGTCTCGTAGGGACGCCCCGCAGGTAGTCTCGTAGGGACAAGACGCTATCAGCGCTATTCGACGTGAGGAGGTGTTTCAAATGAATGAAACGGCACGGGGCTCGGCAAGGTCCACTCCAGGCCCTCGGCACCATCCCACGGTTTCGCGTCGGCCCGTACTTGCCCCGTCCCGCGGTAGGTAGGCAACGCCACCCAGAACAGAAAGTAGACCTGCAAAAGACCGAAGCCGAACGCGCCGATCGTTGCGATCTGGTTGAAGTCCGTGAACTGCGCAGGGTAGTCGGCATAGCGTCGCGGCATGCCGGCAAGTCCCAGAAAATGCATGGGAAAGAACGTGATGTTGAAGAAGATCATCGATCCCCAGAAATGAATCTTTCCGCGCAGTTCGTTGTACATATAGCCGGTCCATTTCGGCACCCAGTAGTACCAGCCTGCAAAGATACTAAAGAGCGAACCCGCCACCATCACATAGTGAAAGTGCGCAATGACGTAGTAGGTGCCGTGCAATGCGACGTTCAACGGCGCCATGGCGAGCGTCACGCCGCTCAGTCCCCCTATGACAAACACAAAGATGAACCCCATCGCAAAGAGCATGGGCGTTTCGAAGGTGAGCGAACCCCGCCACATCGTTGCGACCCAGTTGAACACCTTCACGCCGGTCGGCACGGCGATCGTCATGGTTGCGTACATGAAAAACAGCTGGCCTGTCACGGGCATGCCGGTGACGAACATGTGATGCGCCCAGACCATGAAAGAGAGAATGCCGATGGATGATGTGGCATACACCATCGAGGCATAGCCAAACAACGGCTTGCGGGAAAACGCTGGAATCACTTGAGACACCATCCCGAAGCCCGGCAGGATCATGACGTAGACCTCCGGGTGACCGAAGAACCAGAAAATGTGCTGGTACAGGACCGGATCGCCGCCCCCCGCCGCGTTGAAAAACGACGTGCCGAAGTGCCGGTCAAACAGCAGCATCGTCACCGCGCCAGCCAGCACGGGCATGATTGCGATCAGCAAAAATGCGGTAATGAGCCATGTCCACGCGAACATCGGCATCTTCATCAACGTCATGCCGGGCGCGCGCATGTTGAGGATCGTTACGATGATATTGATCGCTCCCATGATCGAAGAGGCGCCGGCCAGATGAATGGCGAAGATCGACAGGTCCATCCCGGGTCCCATCTGCGTGGAAAGTGGCGCATACATCGTCCACCCTGCGGCCGGCGCGCCGCCGGGTACCCAGAACGAGCCGATCAATAACACGCTGGACACAGGCAGGAGCCAGAAGCTCAAATTGTTCATCCGGGCAAACGCCATGTCGGATGCCCCGATCTGCAGCGGAATCATCCAGTTGGCGAGACCGACGAAAGCAGGCATGACCGCCCCGAAGATCATGATGAGCCCATGCTCGGTCGACAACTGGTTGAAGAACTCCGGCCGCATGATCTGAAGTCCGGGTTCGAATAATTCTGCGCGAATCATCAGCGCCATCACGCCGCCGATCATCAGGTTAGTGATCGAGAGCAGGAGATATAGCGTGCCAATGTCCTTGTGATTCGTCGCCAGCAACCATCGACGCCAACCGGCGGGAATAACGTGCGCATCGTGGTGTTCGACAACAGGGTCCGAGGTGACATCACTCATTTTTATTCATGATCCAGAGTTGGCGAAACAATCGAGAGCGCTCTTTAAACAAACGCGATCCCCGACTATTCGTGTTGATTTGAATCTTGGCGCTAGTAACCAAGCAACGCTGCGCAGGCGACGAGCGCATCGTTGCCGGAAAGACGGCGAGAGAGTTCCGGGGGAATGACAAGCGGCAAGCGCAGCGTCGCATTCATCCATCCGATCCGGTGTGCGAGCCACTTTGCCGGGACAGGATTCGTGTCGGCCGAGAGAAAGTCATAGAGCGGCCGCAAGCTGTCATCGATCCGGCCGGCGTCTCTCGTGTCGCCTCGCCGGAGTGCGTCGCACAGGGCGCGAACCGCGGAGGGCGCGACGTTCGCCGCCACGGAAATGACGCCCGCGCCACCGGCAGCCATCAAGGCGAAGGCCGTTGAATCATCGCCGCTGACAATCTGGAACCCGGCGCTGACAGCACGCAGCAGCCGCTCTGCCCGATGCAGGTCCCCCGTAGCGTCCTTCAGGCCGATGATGTTCGGATGGGCGCTCAACTCCACGATCAGATCTTCCGGAAGCGCCACGCCGGTGCGGCGCGGTACGTCATAGAGGATGACCGGCGTATCGGTCGCTTCAGCCACTGCCGTGAAATGACGCTGCAAGCCCAAGGGATTGGGCCGGTTGTAGTACGGCGTCACGCAGAGGATGGCGTCGACCTGCTCAGTCGCGGCCGCTCTCGCCAACTCACAGGCGGCATGCGTGGAGGGTGACCCCACGCCGGCGATCACCGGAATGCGGCCCTCGGCGCAGAGGACGGCGGCGCGATACAGAAGCACATGCTCTTCGAACGTGAGCGTTGGCCCCTCCCCCGTTGTCGACGCAACCACGATCGCGCTCGTTCCAGCATCCACATGCCGATCGATGAGCTGTTCGAGTGCAGGGAAATCGATTTTCTCATCGGGGGTCATCGGCGTGAGCAACGCCACGATTGATCCCTGCAACAACGACGAATCTGTCATGGCAATTGCTCCGCCCGCGTAATCCGATTTGATGCCTCAACGCGCTCCCACCGGATACAGCGTGCGAGACGCCGGATGCCCTCCCCAATCTGCTCGACCGATGCACTGGCAAACGACAACCGCAAACGCGTGCGCTTTGGATGCCCGGCGTAAAACGCTGCTCCGGGAACGTAAGCCACGCCGTGCTCATCTATCGCGTTGCGCAGCATGGCCGTCGTGTCCACAAACGGAAGGTCCGCCCAATAGAACATGCCGCCCTCGGGATGCATGGCGTTGAACGGCGTACCGCTTAGTTCCGCCTTGATCGCGCGCTGCATCGCGCGTGCCTGATTTTCATAGAAGCGCCGCGTGCGGCTGAGCGAAGGTTCAAGCGAGCCCGCGTTCAGGTAATGGAAGGCAACGAGCTGCGACAGTGTCGAGGCGTGGGTGTCGCCCAGTTGCTTCGCGACGACCACGTGGCGCAAGAGTTCCGCTGGCGCCGACAGCCATGCGAGCCGAAGCCCGGGCGCCAGTATTTTCGAAAAGCTCGCCAGATGGACCACCCACTGGCGCTCTTCGTCATTGGCCAACGCAAATAACGATGGCGGGGGCGGATCCCGGAAATAGAGCTCCCCGTACGCATCGTCTTCGACAATAAAAAACCGGTGAGTCTTCGCCAGCGCCAACACTTGCTTGCGACGCCGTAAAGACATCACATAGCCCGTTGGATTGGCGAAATTCGGAATCAGATACAGCAACTTCGGCCGATGCTGCACGACCATCGCTTCCAATTCCTCGACCCTCACCCCCTCGTGATCGGCCGGCACGGCCTGCAGGTCAGCACCTTGAAACTGGAAGGCTTGCAGTGCGCCCAGATAGGTCGGTGCCTCAACCGCAACGCGGTCACCCGGATCCACCAGCACGCGTGTGATCAGATCGATCGCCTGTTGGGATCCCGTGGTGATGAGAAGGTCCGATGCGTCGAGCTTCATGCCCTTCGTCTTCGCACGCTGGGCAATCAATTCCCTGAGCGGCTCATAACCTTCGCTATTGCCATACTGAAGCGCAGTCGCAACCGACAAGATGAGCGCACGCTCTGTGGCTCCGCGCAACCCGTTCAGGTCGAGCGCGGCGGCGCTTGGGAAGCCGCCGGCGAGCGAAATGACATCAGGTCTGGACAACAGCGAAAACAACTCGCGAATAGCCGACGGTTGAACGCGACGGGTCGCACTCGCATAGTGTGAAGTTTCGATAGTCAATTCGAGCTAGCTTCCAATAACCGCATACAAATGATTGGGAGGGCGGACAATCAGTCACAGTGGAGTCACGCGACGACGCTTTCCTTCTGATACGAAGCATAAGAAAATGGCAGGCACTGCCATAGCAGCAGATGACGATTTTTTAACGAAGCAGTTGGGTTGCGCAGGGACATTGAGAGCCGATGAACAGATACGAAATACTGGCCAACGCAATGGCGGCCGAAATTCGCTCGGGCAGCATCGCGGTCGGCTCGCGCATGCCCTCGCTGCGCCAGATCATCGCGCAACACGGCGTGAGTCAATCCACCGTGTTTCGTGCGTACTACCTGCTTGAGGAATGGGGCCTCGTTCGCGCGCAGGAACGCTCCGGTTATTACGTGGCACCCGGCGCGAGTGTCACCGCCGCACGAACGCCTCGTACCGCGGCCCTCGCCGAATCAAGCAAAGTCGACATCAGTGACCTGGTGTTTTCCGTGCTGGACGCGGCAAAAACGCCGGGCATCGTGCCGTTGGGCTCCGCCTTCCCCTCCCCGCTTCTTTTCCCGCTGCCCCGTCTTGCGAAGTCGCTCGCACAGGCCTCGCGGCTGCTCAGCCCGTGGAGCACCGTGGTCGATCTGCCACCGGGCAATGAACACCTGCGCCGTCAGATCGCCATGCGTTACATGGGCATGGGTATATCGCAGCCCATCGAGGAGATCGTCATTACCAACGGCGCGCTGGAGGCATTGAACCTGTGCCTGATGGCGGTCACCCGGCCTGGCGACGTGGTCGCCGTCGAATCCCCGGGTTTCTACGCCGCGCTTCAGGCCATCGAACGGCTGGACTTGCGGGCCGTCGAAATCCCGGTCGATCCGGTGACCGGCCTCGATCTCGACGCACTCGCCGACGCCTTGAAGAAGCATCCAATCCGCGCCTGCTGGTTCATGACGAACTTTCAAAACCCGACCGGGGTGACGCTCTCGCTTGAGAAGAAGAAGACCCTCGTCGCATTGCTCGCGGAGCATGAGGTACCGTTGATCGAAGACGACGTCTACGGCGAGTTGCACTTTCAGCCCGAGTATCCGTTGCCGGCATTGGCGTTCGACAAACAGGGACTCGTCATGCACTGCAGTTCGTTTTCGAAGACGCTCGCGCCGGGCTACAGAATCGGGTGGACGTCGGCAGGACGGTTCACGGACAAAGTGCAGCGGCTGAAATTGATGACGACCCTGTCGGCCAGCATTCCGGTGCAGGCCGGTATGGCCGATTATCTTCAGCATGGGGGCTACGACAAGCACCTTCGAAAATTGCGCGGAGCACTGAGCCAGCAACTCGGCGAAATGGATAACGCTATCCGGCGCTGGCTACCCCACGGGGTGCACCGCACGCATCCGGGCGGCGGATATTTTCTCTGGCTCGAACTTCCCGAAGCGATCGACGCAATGGAGTTGCACCGTCTTGCAATCGAACAAGGCATCAGCCTTGCCCCGGGCCCGATCTTCTCTGCCACCCACGCTTTCGAGCACTATGTGCGGCTCAACTTCGGGCATCCATGGAGTCCCAGGATCGACGACGCAATTCGCGTACTGGGCGAGTTACTCGCTCGCCCGTCGGTGCGTGCCAAATAGCGACGCCCCGCTATGCGACTGAACCGTCCCCAAGGAAACCACGTTGTGAAAACTCAGTGCGCCACTGTTGAAGCAAGCCGCGCGAGACAGAACAGGAGCGCGCCAAAACCTCCAGCCAGTCCGATTGCAATCACCGGTAGCAATGGCAGCTTTACCGCCGCCATGTCGGCCTGATGCGACGCGCTCTTGCGGACGCCAAAAAAGCTCCATAGTACGATTCTCAGCATTCTCAGAAGAGTCATGACTCACCTCTCTCGCTCTCTCGGTTTACCAACGACAAAACATTTTCATCGATTCCATCATAGACGGGCTGAGGCGCGCAAAACAGCAGCAGTTGGGTGAAGTTTTGCAGCAGCAATCTGCTACCCAACATTCGGCGCCATCTGCTTCTTGAACCCGACGCGCGACTCCCTTACCTTAAGACACTGCCCTAAGTCAGAGGTCAGGGTGATTTACGCAAACGTCGGCTCGTGAGCATTCTCTATCTGGCCCATTTCGCCTCACTTTCCAGTGCGAAGCGATTTAAGGCTCAGCGGACGTATTCCAACGCTCAAACATTCGCTGACCAATCGAAAACAACACGCGACCCAATCGATAGGGTCGCAGGATCGTCTCGACAATGTACCAATACACCGAATTTGACAGAGCCTTCGTGCACAGTCGAGCTGCGCAATTCCGCGACCAGATCGAGCGGTGGCAGACCGGCAAGCTGAGTGAAGATGATTTCCGTCCGCTTCGCCTGCAGAACGGCTGGTATGTCCAGCGCCATGCCCCGATGTTGCGCGTGGCCGTGCCATACGGCGAATTATCAAGCGCTCAGCTTCGCGTACTCGCCCGAGTGGCCCGTGAGTACGATGAACCCGAAGCGGAGGTATATCGCCTCGCATCAGAGGCCCAACGAAAGCTCGGCACCGTTCGTCTGCCCACCCACTACGCTCATTTCACCACGCGCACGAATGTGCAGTTCAACTGGATCCCGCTGTCAAAGGCGGCCGACGTGATGGACCTCCTGGCAAGCGTGGACATGCACGGCATCCAGACCAGCGGCAATTGCATTCGCAACATCTCCTGCGACGAACGGGCAGGTGTTGCACCCGACGAGGTCGCCGATCCTCGACCCTTCGCGGAAATCATGCGCCAATGGACGACGCTGCACCCTGAATTCGCATTCCTGCCGCGCAAGTTCAAGATTGCCATTACCGGCGCGGCCGAAGACCGTGCTGCCACAGACTGGCACGACGTAGGCCTCCATTTACTGCGCAATGACGCGGGCGAGCTGGGTTTCCGTGTGTCTGTCGGAGGAGGCATGGGCCGCACGCCAGTCATTGGAACCGTGCTGCGTGAGTTCCTGCCCTGGAACCAGATCATGAATTACATCGAGGCGGTTGTGCGCGTCTACAACCGGTATGGCCGTCGCGACAACAAGTACAAGGCACGCATCAAGATTCTGGTGAAGGCCGAGGGCCAGCGTTACATCGATGAAGTGGAGGAGGAATTCCACCAGATCGTGGAACACGATGGCGGCCCGCACACCATCCCGCAAGTCGAACTGGACCGCGTGAGCGCATGCTTCCTCCCTCCACAGTTGCCGGGGCGGGCGGCGCAGGCAAGCCCCGACGCTCTTGATACGCTGAACACCAGGGCCGCGCAGCATCCTTTGTTCGAGCGCTGGCTGCACCGCAACGTCTCCCTGCACAAGGATCCGTCGATGCGCATCGTCACGCTCTCGTTCAAGCGGCTCCTTCAGGCGCCGGGTGACGCGTCAGCCGATCAGCTCGACTTGGTCGCCGGGCTCAGCGACCGCTTTTCTGCAGGCGAAGCACGCGTTACACATACGCAGAATCTGGTGCTCCCGTGGGTCCATGCCGACGACCTGTTCGCGCTTTGGGAAGCAGCACGCGACGCGGGCCTTGCAAGCGCGAATGTGCGTCTGCTCACCGACATGATCGCGTGTCCCGGGGGCGACTTTTGCGCCTTGGCGAATGCACGCTCAATCCCGGTGGCCGAAGCAATCACCGAGCGTTATCAGGATCTCGACGAACTCAATGACATCGGCGAAATCGATCTTCATATCAGTGGCTGCATCAACTCCTGCGGTCATCACCATAGCGGCCATATCGGCATTCTCGGCGTCGATAAGGACGGCAAGGAGTGGTATCAGGTCACGCTCGGCGGATCGGACGGCTCAGCCACGAGCGGTGCTGCGCAACCGGGCAAAGTGATCGGACCATCTTTTTCAGCGCCGGAAGTGCCCGAAGTCATCGAGTCGGTCCTTTCGACCTACCTGGCCATCAGGCAAAGCGCCGGCATACGGCAAGAGCACTTCATCGAGACGGTCAGGCGCGTTGGACTCGATCCTTTCAAGGCGGCCGCGAACAATGTGCGCACGAATGGCGAGCGAGTCGCATGACGAATACTGCACGCATCAGATTGCTGACAACACTCGAGCACTCGCTGGACTCTGGTTACCAGGTTGTGTCGCTCGCCAATGACGAAGATCCCCTGACATTGAAAGACAAGATTGACACTATCGAGCGCATTGATCTGCATTTCCCTCATTTCACGGACGGCCGTGCTTACAGCCAGGCGTATCTGCTGCGCCGAAGACTCGGCTTCAAAGGTGATCTGAGAGCGACCGGCGATGTGCTGATCGACCAGCTCATCCAGATGAAGCGCACCGGGTTCTCCAGCGCCGTATTGAAAGAAGGCGTGGATCCAGCTGACGCCCAGCGTCAATTCGAGCAGTTCCCTGCGTTCTACCAAAGTGATGTGGTGAATGAAACGCCAGTGCTTCGACGTCATGCCGCGAAAACACTAAAGTAAGCGAGACGGGGCGAAGACTGGCTTTCGTGGCACGCGCCATAGTTGTTCCATAATATGCGAGCGGTATCGCCAAGGACAGGGGGCACGGCCTCCCAGCCAATATCGACATCAAAGGAAACCCCTTGGAACTACGCCAGCTTCGTTACTTCGTTCGCGTGATCGAACACGGCAGCATGGGCCGTGCGGCGATGGAGCTTGGCGTGGTGACGTCGACGCTGAGCCAGCAGATCAGCCGCCTTGAAAGCGAGTTGTCCACGCGCCTGCTGCAACGCACCGCGAACGGCGTGCGCCCGACCGACGCGGGCCTCGCGTTCTGGCGCCAGGCGCAATTAGCGCTGCGGCACGTCGACGACGCTGCGCACGCGGCGCAGCACGCGCGCCTGTCCGGCCACGTCAGCGTCGGCATGGCGCCGAGCACAACGGGTGTGCTCGGCCTCGCCTTCATGCGCGCCATGCGCGAGCGATATCCCGATGTCCGCCTGCGCATGGTGGAGAGTCTCTCGGGCCACCTGTCGGGCATGCTCAGCGCGCGTCAGATCGACCTGGCCATCCTGTTCCAGAGCGACAACATCAAACGCTTTAGTGTGACGCCCCTGCTCGACGAGAGCCTGTTCGTCATCTCGGCCGCAAGCTTCGAGTCGATGCCGAAGACCAAAAGCGCGAAGCTCACGCACATCGCGAAACTGCCGCTGATTCTCCCAAGCGGCCCGCACGGGTTGCGTTCGCTGCTGGACACGGCCTTCGCCCGCGTGAACGTCGAACCGAACATCGTCGCTGAAATCGACGGGCTTGCGATGCTGATGGATGCGGTCGGCGGCGGACTGGGCGTGACCATCCAGCCGGGCGCAGCGCTTGCTCGACGCGATGCAGCGTCGTTCCGGGCGATTCCCATCAGCGATCGCTACATGGTCCGTCCGAACCAGCTAGTCAGTCTTTCCGACGATGAACTTTCGCCTGCCGGCCTCGCTGCACGCGTGGTACTGGCCGATGTCGCGCGTACGCTCGTCGCCCACGGTCAATGGGCGGGCGCGACCTTACCT
>Ga0185299_10004907_pt1 | contig 15635 bp, 18 predicted proteins | sample PaiPotPPA55metaG_FD_128002 | JGI IMG/M metagenome (GOLD analysis project Ga0185299, IMG submission 128002) | Iron sulfur acid spring bacterial and archeal communities from Banff, Canada, to study Microbial Dark Matter (Phase II) - Paint Pots PPA... ...
CTAATATACAAGGTTTTATTATCGCTATCAACAATATAACATCATATACTGGGTACATAGGATTACCCTCGAGAGAGGGTCGAAGTGGGCCAGAGGCAGGTAAGACAAGTACATTTATTCTCTATATCTTCCCGGCTGGTGTCGTACTGGAAGCATGAGGATGATTCATCAGGTGCCGCCTGCCATAATGAAAAAACTGGGGATGACCAAGGACGATTTCCACTGCGATAGCTCGGAACTCTCCCTGCCCGTCAATGCTCAGGGCTTCATCGACCACCCGAAAAGGAAACCAGAAGATGAGGATAGAGACGAGCGGCAGGTGCTGCCCGAGCCAAGGAAACCTTTCTAACGGTTGAGCCTTCGTCGCAGCTAGAAGCCACGTGGCAGAGAAGATGAACCACGAACCCAACATCTACGGAGCTGACGGAGATACTCGCAAAGGAGCCGCCGAGATACAAGTTCGGATCGAGTCCGGGAAGGCGCCATCATGTACCTCACACTCAGGTCACGCGCCACGACCGGAATGAGTCCCAGTACATGTCCAGCGTTCCGGATCAGCCGAGTCTATAATCCGAAATAGACGGGACATTAATCCGAATCAGACGGAGCCTTCACCCGGCATGGACGATACCGATCACGCGCTCTTTCCTCGCTTTTCCGCCGAACTGGTGGCTACCGCGCTCAAGGACACGCCGGTTGTCATGGTTACGGGTCCGCGTCAGTGTGGCAAGACCACATTGGTTCGCGATTTGGTCGCGGGCAATCGCGAATTCATCACCATGGACGACGACACAGTTCTGGCCGCGGCACGCAGCGATCCCACTGGGTTGGTGCGCGCTCTCGATCGAACGACCATTGACGAAGTACAGCGAGTGCCCGACCTTCTCCGGGCTATCAAGAAGTCAGTGGATGATGATCGCCGGCCCGGCCGGTTTCTGTTGACGGGCTCAGCCAATATTCTCACTCTGCCTCAAGTCTCGGAGAGTCTAGCTGGCCGCATGGAGATCGTGAGCCTTCTGCCCCTCTCGCGGACTGAAGTCCGAGGCAAGAAGCCGGGGTTTCTCAAAGCAGCGTTCGATAGCAAACTTGGCAAACCTGCGGAGCCAATGATCGGCAAAGACCTCGTACAATCCGTGCTGATTGGCGGCTAGCCCGAAATGCTGCGGCGCGGAGATCCAAAGCGACGCCAGACATGGGCACGCGATTATGTAAGAGCCATCGTGCAGCGGGATGTGCGCGAGGTTGCCGACGTTGAAAAACTCGACCAAATGCCGCGTCTGCTACAGGTTCTTGCCCACCATTCTGGCCAGCTCACCAATTTCACGCAGATAGGCGGCCAAGTTGGGTTTGACGACAAAACCACAAGGAAATACGTGGCCATCCTGGAGCAGTTGTTTCTCGTTCGTCGGGTGGAACCGTGGTTTCGGAACCAGTTGAAGCGTTTGGTAAAGACGCCCAAGCTGCATTTCCTTGACTCCGGCCTGCTCGGCGCCCTCTTAGGAGCTAGTGTGGAGCGGGTCGCGAAAGACCGGACAATGTTCGGACCATTGCTGGAAACGTTTGTCTTCTCCGAGGTGTTGAAACAGGCGTCTTGGTTTGGTGAGAGCTGCGCTTTATACCACTACCGGGACAAAGATCAGGACGAGGTTGACCTTGTGATTGAAGCGGGAAGTGGCGCATTGGTCGGTATCGAAGTCAAGGCGAGCGCTACCGTGAATGCTGGCGACTTCAAGGGACTCCGAAAGTTGGCGGAGGCCTGCGGCGATAACTTCAAGCTGGGAGTGGTTCTCTACGATGGCGGAAGGCCGGTCCCCTTCGGCGACCGTCTTGTTGCTGCGCCAATGTCTTGCTTGTGGGCGTGACTCGAATTTTCGCGGTCTTCGGGGCGCAGTGGATTGAGGTGTTGCAATACGTCATTCCACACCAGGAAGTGATGATACATATCGATGTTGGTGACTACAACTCAACGCCAGAGCAAAACATGCTGCGCATGGATAGAATCGAACTCTCACACGCCTTTTGAGGCTTGCGGATTTTGCTGCCGCTGATGCCGTGCGACCCGCTAGACGTTTGACGGGGTTATATACTTCGGGAAAAATTCGGCTACACCCCCCCTCGCCTTCCACCACAGACCTGGTTTTGACTTTGACTTTCAACCGCCCCGCCCTCGCCCGCGCGGCGTGGCGATGCGAAGGGTGGGATAGGAAGGGTTGCTTAGGACTGCGCGAATGGAGCGCGTGCGCACAAGAGCAGCGCTCCCCGGACGGTCAGTGAGTGTAATAGAGATGTTACGACAGTTACACGAGCTGTGGCTGTCGTAGGCCGTACACTTGGAACGGCACAATCACCCGAAAATGCATGATTCCCCATCATGTCCTGTTGTACCCGCTGCAATCACGTTCGGGAATTCTTAATGTGCCGCAGGCGAGAATATGTTTGAGAGCTTAGATCCTCTCGATCGAACGGTGCATCGTCGATTGCCGCTTCTGATGTACAGCACATTCGCCGTCGTAGGTCTTTTTTTTCTAGTTCTGGAGGTGCGAAGGCATGGCCTTTCCCAACCATTCTGGCTTGTCGTCCTGGCCGCCGTGTTCTTGCTATCTTTGACTTGGCTAGTAACAGCCCTCAGATCGGCAGTTGCACCGACCTGGCGCGAGGTTCGCGTTCGCCATATCATTCTGCTCTTGCCCATGTTCGTGTTCGGGCACATGGATACGTTCGCGCCGACTTCACAAACTGACGCGAACGTCGCCCGAATTCTTCGAGCGGCATACGACGGCGATTTAGAAAAGACCCGGCTATTACTTAGGCACAATCCTAACCTGGTATTCGCTAAGAACAGGGAAGGCTTCACCGCTCTCCATTACGCGGCGCGCCATGGCTATGTGGAAATCGCCAAATTGCTACTAGCCGAGAGGGCCGATGTGAATGCAAAGACCGGCAAAGGCGCTACTGCCCTCCAGTATGCTGTGTGGTATGGCCACAAGGAAACGGTGCAACTCCTACTGTCGAGCAATGCCGACGTAGATGTCCGAGGCGAAATCGGAAGCACGCCCTTGTATGACGCTGCGGCAAACGGTCAGATCGAAGAGGTCAGGATGCTTCTGGCCGCCAAGGCCGATGTTAATGCGAGAACTTTTCAAGGTTATACAGCACTGAACGTGGCAGCTTCTGACGGACATGAGGATGTCGTGCGGTTGCTGATCGACAACGGGGCCAACGTTGACGACGCAGACATCAATGGTTGTACGGCCCTGTACTGGGCGCGGACAAAGGGACACGAGCGCATCGAGGAGTTGCTGCGCCAGCACGGTGGCTTAGAACCGTGTGCAAAATCGGAGTCGCCCTCTCATTGATATTCGCGTTACGCGGACCATCACCGTCAACCGTTGCTATCAGGCGTTAGCGCGTTTTGACCACGATGAGCGATTTCTCGCCAACTACGGATGTGATGACTGTTCATTGGCGACAGTGTCGTCGGGAGCGGGATCCGGTTTCCACGCTATCAACAGAACAAGTGCAACCGCTAAGACTGTATCGACCACCCACAAAGGACCATGGAAGTAATACAAGGCGAGGCCCCACGTTCCGACTGAGGTCGCGCTTGCGAGGCGCATGACATGTCCGGCCTTCCATCGAGTAAAGGGTGTCGATTTCGACCCAGCTCGCTGGGGTCTCTTTGCAGTACGACTCAGCTTGCTCTGGAAGGTGAATCCCACAATCGCAGACCAGCTTGCTCCCACGATCATCAGGAACTGCACGAGCTTGATTTCCCGACCAGCAGGTTCAAGGCTTCCAAGCAGACCAAAATGCAGGAACAAGACGCACAGCACAATAAACAGTAAGCAGCCGCCTTGGACGAGACGAAGCTGGAGTGCTGGTTTGTCCATCTCTTGATTCTAGCGAAACGGACGAAGCGCCGGAGCGTAACTGCCGTAACCAGGCCTTTACACTCGTTGACAAGATGAGAGGGCCTAATGCGCCTTCGACATTTCCAAGGTTCGGCTTTTTCTTGGTTCATATGAGATCATGCGGAAGGTTGACGCGATGTTCCGGCGCTGAACGTCATCATTTAAATAGCCAAGCCCAGACTGCAGCCCAAAAGATCTCCGTCGGTTTTAGGACGTGCTCAAACAACCAGACTGCTGCCCGTCCACCAGCTTTCTGCGTTCTTGCTACAGTACGGTTTCGATAGCCCTTGCATTCGGGCGGGCAGCTTATGAGCGGTGCCCAACTTGGAATGCTCATGTAGGTCACAGGGCTTAAAGAGCGCATTTGGGTGTTCGGCATATCAAAGCACTCTGCAATTCCTTGCCTATCGAATCTGCCCTCGTCACACATAGGCATAAACAACTGCTGGTGTTGCAGCTTCACTGGAGCGCATCGCAGATTCGCGCAAGGACGAAACTTCTCAGTCTCCAAGAACTTCTCCACCGCATTCCGATCAGAGAAATTGATGTTCTTCGGCTGCGGCGCGTCGTTCAAATTGAGTTCTGTAAGGCTCATTTATCAGAAATTCGCGGCGTGGTTTGCTACTTGCCGTTGATGTACTTACAAACCGACTCAAAGTGATGCTTGAATCGACGCGTGAAGTGCGTCTCTGGATGAGTTGTCATCAGCACATCCCCGTCTTTGTTGAGCAGGGTGAAGTGCCAGTGGCTGTATGAACCCCCGTCCGAGTAGGTCGTTTTACTTGAAGCCTCCAACACATAGTCGGCTTTGGCTTCGTTCTCGGTGACCACAACGTTCGGGCAATATTTGGTAAACCCCTCTGCAACACTGGCCGTGTCCAGATTAGACTTCGGAGACAGAATCAAATGCTTGGTCGCTGAGGTCTGCCCAAGAACTAATACCGACGCGGCGACGATTACGAGAATTACAACGATGTTTTTCATCATCCTTCCACTTAGGTACTTCACATGGATTGTACACATCGCAGTGATGTAGATTACGCCATAAGGGATTTAACGCAAGCCTCCAGTGGCTTCGAAAGTTCTTCTGGGAATTCGTGCCCGATACTACGGAATGCAGCAATGAGAATCTTGTGCATGGTGACGACGGTGTTGAAGAGCGCGGTGGTACCGATCTCAGCGTTGCGAACTGGTGTCCCGCTTTGAGAGTCGTAAACCTTGAAGGTTTTGTCCGGTGTTGCAGCATGATTATCGAGGCTGTCAACGGTCACGTGCACAAATTGTGACGTCCAAAAATAGATGATCCTGTAGTCGAACTCCCAAGTGAACGGCTTCATCTTGGGTTTCCCACGTTTGTTCAGCACGGGCTTACCCTTACTATCGACGACGGCGACTTTCTCGAACCGATCTGGCTCCATTGCCATGGTCCAGACGCCCTTTGCGTGTTTCTTGCTAGCCTGTAGCCAGCCCTGCTTAGGGTATTTGCGCTTCAGGACTTGGAATTCTTTGTAGGAAGCGGCTGTTTCTCGCAGAGTCCTCTGCGTCCAAGCGAGTTGTTCGATGGCCCTAGCACCATACTCCATTTTTATCTTTGCAACGAACTGGATGTATCGCTTCGCCCGAAGCTCGGGATTGGCTCCGTTTGTTATGTAACGCAGATTCAATGCAAGTTCGAGCAGGGTTCGCGAGGACGCGAAAGCCTCTTCATGGAAACCATGCTGGACGAGACAGACCGTGCTTCTTGCCAAGGCCAGACTTTTCGATAGAAGAGTTAAGACGGTCGCGTCAAGGTAGATTCCTTTGCGGGGACAGATCCACTGCTTATCCAGATAGCGAATGATCTTGCTCAAAACTCCTTTTACCTGTTGTACCTTCGACTTCAAGTGCTCACGTCGAGTGGACATGCCCTGGATCCTACACCTTCTTTTCTGAAGCTCACAAAAGGCGAAAGCACTCCTACTCCTTGGGGAATTGAATCGCCTCTTTGGGATCGGCGAGCGCGGAGGCAACGTTCTCTGATACCTTCGCTATCAGCTTGTCTCCCCAAAATGGGTCATTCACATCGTAGTAGATGACTCGGACGTGTCGGACATCGAAGGGTACGTCTGCCTCGTTCGACGAGATGAGCACGACTGGTTTGTGGAGTGCGTGGGCGAGTCCGAGCTCATAGAGCACGTTGGGATTCCTGCCCGTCAGTTCTGCAACCAACACCTTAGCGCGTTGGAGACCAGCCCATATCTGCTCAATGATCTTGCCTGTTCCGAAGATGTCAGTGTCGGCTCGAACCGGAGTGAGGCCAGTTTTCTTGATGGCAGGTTCGTATATCAGTTCGTAGTATCCACCGATTGGAAGAGCAAAGGGCATGATCACGAAACAGGAATCGCCCGCTGCAACCGAGATGCCCTTGCTCACCTTCTTCAGATGATCTTCGGTCGTGATGGAAGAAGACTCCGGCTGCTTCCGAAGGAGTGTGAGTAATGTCCAGCACGCGTTTCTTACCGCTCAAGTCTTCCAGGAGTTGAGCCGCCTCTAAGTCCTCCATGAGGACACTGATGAATTCAGCAACGCGGTCAGCCGGGATCTTGAATTTGTCGGTCGCTGTGTTGGCTAAGAACGACACATCTTCGGGAAGATTCTCACCGCGATAATGCTTGTACACATCGGAGATCAGCGGAGCCTTTAGCACGCCTTCCCTAATGGCTTCCACTTTGTCGTTCGGTTTTTGAGGCTTGAGAATGCGCCGGGTGATGTCTGTGGGCTTTACGTTGCCTGGGTTGGGGCGTTCGAACAGACCGTACTTGAGAGCCGAGCTAATCTCCACTGCGATCTGACCGCTCCAGCCGAGGCCAGCAAAGTTCGTGGCCTCGCGGTCACTACATTCTTTTCCTGCATTGTTCTCCAGTACTGCTTGTGGTATCCGCAGACACTTGAGAATGGGGTGCTTCGGGAAGACCATCGGGCCGAACTTCGTAGCACCACGAGCCTTCTTCTTGGCTGATTTCTTCTTAGCAGATTTCTTTTTCGCTTTGCCTTTCGCAGGCTCAGTAGTGACAGCAGTTGTAGCGTTGTCTTCGGCCATAACCCAAGATGCTACCGTAACCACAGTGGAAGATGATAGCGAAATGTGGGATTAGTCTGATAGGTGGCGCTCAATTTGAGAGAAGTCATTTAGAATTCTTTTACGTCGACCGAGACACCTGACAATCGAGCCAGTATCTGCCAGTGTCGTGCATGCGGAAGGCGTTTACCAAGGCGGATTCTGGCTGCGTAGGGAACCGAAACGTTGAGGCCGCTTGCGATCTCGGAAATCGAAGATTGGACCAACAGAGGTTGGATTGTGGTTGTATATGCCTTTTCGGTGAGCCAATCCGGTTGGCTCGATGGCTCCCAACCCCTTCGAGCAGCCGCTTGGCGGCGCTGCGTCGCAGCGACTCGTGCCCTAGCCTCGGGAGACTTTGAGGCAATGCGTCCGCGCCGCGCCAATTCGAGCATCTTTTCTCTTGAGACTTCGACCGCGCAGTGAGCGCAGTGAGTGACGCCCTTGGCCACAGCCTTACCGCACCCAAGACAGATGTTTTCCGGACGAGGTGCGAGTGTGGGGAGCGAAATCGTCTTGCCTTTTGCTTCGCGCTTGTTGGTCTGCGTTAACCGCGTAGCGAACGGAGCATCGGGCCTACTTATCGTCTGCCAGAACGCACGAGCGACCCACTCTGCAATCGGTGCGACAGCACGACCCCACATCGGTGCTGTTTTCGAGAGTTGGACTGCGAAAGGTGCCATCAGACGGCAATTGCCGTCACGCTGCTCGAAGAACCATCCCCGATTGAGGGGCTGTCGCGTAATCCAGTCCAACAGGTAACCGTCAACTTGAGGACGGACTACTTCCATAAGGTCGCACGCCAAGCTGTCGCGTGCTGTTGTGTCTACGTGCAGAACACCCATACCAGGATCGAGACCGAGGGCAGCAGCTGCCAGTCGAGCCTCGGATTCGAGCAACGCATACAGATAATTGAGAAGTGCATTTGGCGGATTGGTCGCGAGCCGGGGTGATCCCGTCAACGGGGAGACACGGGTTCCGAAGCTTCGCCAGTGCTCTGGGACTCGATTTAGGTCATTCTTCGGGAAGTTGATCGGCAATGTGCTCCAAGCAGACCAGTACGCTCGGGCGGCCTGCGACTCAATGAGCCGGATTGTTGTGATGCTGTCGCCGCTGGGCACTTCAGCCCTGAATTGAGCGATTGCGTCCGCAGTTGTTGAATCGAGCAGCTTGTAACGCGCAACCCGTTCTTGTCCAGCGAGCTTCTGGCTGATGAGTTCGCGCGCGATGCGCAAGGCAGCACCAGAATGATGAGACAGAGCTTGAGCACGCCGTAGCTTCGCATCCGATGAGCGAACGGGACCTGTCGTCGCAAGAACTGACCCGTCGCGTTCGAGCATCACAAAGCTCGCATCCTGGTCAGCCAGCCAACGTAGCGCAGCCAGAGACACCATTCCGTCCGGGCCGATTACGACGAGGCGGCGTAGGCCGTGATTGACGCGAGGAAGCCGGTACCGGCGACGGTCAGCGCCGATGCCGTCATCGAGCAACAGATGACCCCGATCTAGGCGGACCTGGATACCATAGCCGTATAGCGTTACGACGCCGTGATGAGGAACGATAGTAGTAGCCGCCGAAGCGGCAAATTCGATGGCGTGACCCTTCACCGTGATCTCCTCTTTAAACGTGGATTTTGTCTCAGAAGCCGATAACGCTCCCGCATATAGCGCCTGCGGTGCTCCTTCCATTCGTCGGTCTGCGTGTAGTTCTTCTGCTGACACTGTTTCGAACAGAAGTCTTGGTGTCGGAACCTTGCAAACAGCCATTTTTGGCAGTGAGTGCAGCGTCGCAGACGAGTTAGGTCGCCAAGCTGAGTCAGCTTCAGAATCATTTCCAGCGCCTCGCTCGCAACCAGCCCGAGGTGCTTTTCTCGCCCGCCGCCTGCATCACCTTTCCACCATGCTGCCCATACGCTTGGACCTCGCCCCCCGCCACCCATCATCACCTCAGCATGAGGTGTGAACCGATACCTAGATAGTTCTCTTTGAAGAATTGCCCTGCGTTTGTCAATTTGCAAATGAATCTGAAATTTCTTTGGGTCGGTCCTCTTCCACTCTAAGGCCACGATCATTGGTTCTTCGGGCTTGATGGTTCGAGTCATCTCTTCAAGCTCCAACATCTTTTCGAGAATTTCCACAATCCGTTTTCCGCGTGATGTTCTTGTCCGGTTGAGGAACTCAATCAAGTCACTGAGCAGGCTCACCGAAGGTGGAAGTCCGCCCGCGATATTGATCCCCGCCAATCGCTCCAATTGACGTTCATCTCTGTCTAACATATGGCTTTTAACCTCAGCCTACGTACTAAATTGTATTACTAAACCATTGAGCATTCAAGGTTTATCTGGGACGATTGGCATGGAGCAGATGACTGATGCAGCCTGCTATCGCAATCGAATCTGGTAGGGAGCTAAAACAATGCCTAGAAAACGGAAGTCTCAGATTACACGATCCAAATCCACTCGTAGGACGCGACCTTTGACCCTACGTCAACAAGAAGAAAGGGTTAAATGCCTAGCCGCTATCAGGCGGTATCGGCGAGGCGAGGCAAAATCACTTTCGGCAGCCGCACGTACAGAGGAAATCACCGTCAAAACAATCCGGGCACTCCTGCCGGGAGCGATTCTTCAGGATCGACCCGGCGGTCGCATTCGCGTAAAGGGCAGCGACCGGTATTCAGCGCGAGTTGAAATCCTATCGATCTTTGGGCCCGAAGTGACAAAGGCACGCGGCTCCCGTCAGCGTGAGCTTGCTGGACAACACCGCTCTATTGCGCTTCGCGCTCTCCGGGGACAAGAACCTCCGTCGTCCTTGGAGCGATTTCGTGGAAAGACAGTTGGAGGCCGCGAATTGATCAGCGACTTCGAGCGACTTTCCTCATTTGCGCACGCGGGAATCCTTGGGAACCTCGATAGCCTCTATGTGGGCCCGGACGTAAGCGCGTGAAGAATCCGTACCCCATCGCGCGAGCCAAGCGCATTGAGATGCGCCGCAAGCAGTTGGGGTACGCTTCTCGCTGTTTCTATTGTCCAGAAACGGAACTCTTTTGTTTCGAAGAGGACCACCCTGTTACCGAGGGCCTAGACGCCAAGTTCAAAAGAGTAGTGTGCCGCAATTGTCATCGGAAGCGGGAAGCCAGTAGAGACATTCAGGGTCTCACCAAGAATGGACAGCACAATGTAAACGAAACGGAAAGCGAAGCTAGGCAGCGTCATTTACTGCTAGCGGCGGAAGACCTGGATACAATAGCCGAACACGCACTGACTACCCCACCCGAGTTGATCGCGAAGGCTCTGCGCGAATCAGCAGCCTCGCTTCGCCGCAAGGCGCAAAGCGTTATCATAATTCCTGAACCCGACGCCAGAATTCTAGAAATTGACGCTCCCGTTGCCGCGCAGCAGTCGGATTGAAGGCTTAATGCTCGACAGACCCGCCGAACAGAAACGCCTTCTGCGCGAGATTCAACCCGAGCGGGTACCCTTCTTTGTTCGCGTCCACACGCGTGTGACAAACGAAAAGCCGCGTAAGGGTGGCCAGTGGAAATTGCCGGACAAATGGGCCAACTTCGCGCTTGTCTTCGACTGTGAAACCACGACCGATATCCGTCTGGACCTCAATTTTCTCTGGTGGAGATTTTGCGAGCGGAAGGCGGACAGGTATGTCTGCCAACAAGAGGGCCTTGTATACGCCGACACGCTCGACGCCGAGTCAATCGAGCTGATTTACGCCTACGCGCGCAAACGGCGCGCCGATGTAGAGGACGGGTGCCCGGAAGACATCCTCGTGCAATCGCGCACGGATTTTGTGGATGGCGAATTCTGGCAGGCCATTCAGGCTGGCGCGGTCATTGTTTGTTTCAATGCACCGTTCGACCTAAGCCGACTAGCACTTGAGTATCGAGAAGCGCAAAGCAAGAACACCGGATGGTCCATGGTGATGTGGAAATATGAAGACACATTAATGCCGAAGCTGAGAATTAAACCGAAGGATTCGCGTTCGGCGTTCATCAGTCTCGCAGGCGGCGACCCGCCGAGCAGCGTCGTATATCGCGGGCGGTTTCTTGATCTTTCGGTGCTGGGTTGGGCACTGCGAAACAGGCACATGACGCTAGACGGATTTCTTCATTCTTTTGGCTTGGAAGGGAAGATAGACCACGAGCCCACGGGATGCGTTACCGAAAAAGAGTTGGCGTATGGTCGCCGCGATACTGAACGCACTGTTGCGCTGCTTAACGCAATGAAAAGCGAGTACGACGGATTCCCAATTGATCTCTCGCCCGAAAGCGCTATGAGCGCCGCCAGTATCACCAAGGCGTTTCTCGACAAGATGGGTATTGAGCAACCATCCCGGAAGTTTGAATTACCAGACGAAATCCTAGGCAAGTGTATGCAGGCTTACTACGGAGGTCGCAGCGAAATTCGGATTCGACATCAGGAAGTGCCAATTGTGGTCTGCGATACAACGTCTGAATATCCGTCTGTTGCCGGACTGCTCGGACTATGGCCGTTGTTAACCGCAGCCAGTATGGAAGTGGCGGAATGCAGTATGGAAGCGCGCAACACTTTGGCTAGCGTAAGTGCTGAAACAGTTCTCAACCCGTCGAAGTGGCAGGAACTGGCATTCTTTAGTCTGATTGAACCATCCGGAGATATTCTTCCCGTTCGAGCCCTTTATGGCGATTCCGGCAATACCAACATCGGTGTGAATCCACTCACCGCCGCAGAGTCGATCTGGTATGCCGGGCCAGATTTAGCTGCGTCCAGAGTCGCAACCGGGCGCTCACCGAAAATTCTTCAGGCGTTCAGGCTCGTTCCGCACGGTGTGCAAAAGGGCATGAAGACTACGGTTATTGGCACGCGAACAATCGATCCCGAAAAAGACGATTTTTTTCGTGCCGTTATTGAAGAGCGGAAAAAGCTTCCAAAGTCACATTCGCATTACCTGCTGTTGAAGATAATTGCGAACGCGCTGTATGGAATCTTCGCGGAGTTGAACAAGAACGAATACGGAAAGAACAGTGCGAAGCAGCTGGAAGTATTTTCAGGTGAACACAAATTCTCTCAACCAACTTTCGTGGTTGAGAGTCCAGGCAGATTTCAATTCCCTCCGGCAGCGGCGTTGATCACAGCGGGTGGGCGGCTGATGTTGGCTATCTTGGAGCGCATGGTCAAAGATCGAGGAGGGTCCTACTTGCTCACCGACACAGACTCGATGCTTTTTGTCGCGTCCCAGAGGGGTGGGCTCGTGCCTTGTCCTGGCGGACCACACAGAATGGCGAATGGAACGTCAGCTATCAAGGCCATCACGTGGAAACAGGTTGAGAAATTTTGTGCGACACTCAACCGCTTGAATCCATACGACCAAAGTGTAGTCGCAGATATTCTCAAGGTAGAGGATTCCAATTTTGATCGCAGGGGGGAGCAGCATCAACTGTACGGCCTGGCGATATCGGCGAAGCGATACGTCGTTTACACACGAAAGAAGAAGCGCATAGAAATCGTTAAACCTAGCGAACACGGATTGGGGATTGTATACGTTCCCGATAAGCGATCCCGCTACGCGCCAGTCGATTGCAAGGATAAAGAAACCAGCTATCCCCGATGGATTGTTGAGGTTTGGGAGCGGCTTCTAATCGACCATTTCCGAAACATCGAAGACCCTGAAAACGCCCTTGTCTCGCGTGAATTGTGGTTCGACAATTTGCCAGCCGTCATGCGTATTCGCGTCACAACTCCGAACGTCCTGAAAGCCTTACGGAGGCGTGATCCGGGAGCAGCCAAGCCTTACAACTTCGCACTCTCTCCGATACTCATTGAACCCCCACTGAATTGCACATTGATCGCACCGGCTAGCAAAAAACCCGAAGAATGGTTGACGCGGGAATATACGGAGATTCACAGCGGAGAAACAGTCACACTGGGAAGCGAGTATAGAGGTAAACTCCTCACGCCGCAGACCCTCTCAAGCGTCATTTGGCGTCACTACCTCCATCCAGAAGACAAGTCCCTTTCTCCCGAAGGGGGCCGCTGTGAGGCGTACACGAGAGGCCTCCTCTTGCGACGCCCCATCGAAGCGATGAAACCCTTTGTCTTTATCGGGAAAGAGATTGAGCGGAAAGCGCAAGAAGGCGAAGATGTCAGTGTTCTCGAAGGCACCGGACCCATCAAATATCACCGGCAACAGACTGCCAAGAGTCGGCCCGCCGATGCTGGACTTGTGCTCCGAGCACAACGATATGGACTGCGGCAACTCATGCGGCAGTCCGGGGTATCTCAACATTCAGTTGAGCGATTCCTTCAAGGCGAGCGCGTCTTCCCCGCTACGCGCGCAAAGCTGGCGCAAGCGGTGGAAAAACTAGAGCGCAGGGGTCAATGAGTGGAGTCGAGAACAGGCGCAGTGGCGGTAGTCTCCCGGTGGCATACGGAAGCACTGCTTTCGCAGGGCGCGCCTCAGTCCGGTTTGGCATGGCTCTGTTTCCTGTTCCCGCTCATCGAACCGGACAGGCGCGTCTCGCGCATCCGGCTCTCGGAGAAAGTTTCACGATTTCGCCCACGGAAAGCTGCGTGTCCGAGTGGTAAGTTCGACAAGGCCCAGCACCTGATGCAGGACAGTAATTGAAAACTGCTTGGTTGCCTGCCCTCGCAGCTTGTGCTTGGCGCGCAGCCACTGTCGCAGCCTCTTGCGAGCATGTCGTTCGACAGCTCGATAAGCAGGACTGACTGGTCCCAAACAGAAATAGTTAGCCCACCCGATCATCATTCGATTGAGTGTCGTGATTACTGTTTCTTGGGTCAGCAGGGTCTTGTTCCGTCCGGTTTCCTGGCTGATCGCCTTGCAGATGCGCTGCACCCGTTTCGTTGACGGCTTCGCCCCTAGATGGACTCGTCCCGTCTTCGGCGAGTAGCATCGCCCGAACGTATACCCTAAGAAGTCGAACTTCTCTTCCGGCAGCTTGCAGACCCGCGTCTTCTTCTCGTTCACCGTCAGCTTCAGCTTCGACATCATGTTCCGCATCGTGACTAAGGCTTCTTCGGCCCTGTTCCGACAACAGATCACTAGATCATCGGCATAATTAACGATGGACGCTTTCAGGCGCTTCTCGTGCCCCAACTTCTTCCATCCGAGTACGAACCGGCGCATGTACAGATTACTCAACAGCGGACTGATCGGAGACCCTTGTGGAGTACCTCGACCATCGTCCCGATTGCGCGTACTTCGACGCTTGTTTCCACGCTCGTCCGTTTCCTCGACTGGAGCTTCCAGCCACATCTTTATCAGATGGAGCATCGCTCCGTCGACGACGCGTCGAGCCACCGACTTTAGAAGCTCGGAATGCGGAAGAGTATCGAAGTAGCTGCTGAGATCTGCATCTACAATTTCTCCATGGCCAGTATTGATCAGCTTATGGACGTGTCTGACCGCGTCCAGTGCGCTGCGGTCTCGCCGATAGGCGTACTGCTCTGGCAGTAGATCGGCCTCGAAGATTGGTTCGAGAACCAGAACTGCTGCCATTTCCGCTGTCCGATCCCGGATAGCGGGCACTCCTAAAGGCCGCTGTTTCCCGTCCGGCTTCGCTATATAGACACGCCGCACAGGAAGTGGTTGATAGGTTCGGTTCTTCAGCTCTTGCGCCAGTTCGTCCAGCCAGCGCTCTTTTCCGTACGTCTCGATGTCCTCGAACGTCTGATTGTCCACTCCTGCCGCTCCGCCATTGGCTTTGCAGCACGCGTAGGCGAATGCCAGAACGTCCTTGCGGTACACCTTGTCGTACAAGGCATAAAAGCGGAAGCTGGGCGATTCCTTCGCTTTGTCGTGCAACGCCGTCTGCAATTTCTGAACGCTTGCTGGGGTTGTTAGGTTCGACACCAATCCCTCCGCCTTCGTTGCTTCTTGCGTTTCCTTTCAACTGAGGCCCCTTCCCTCCACCGGCATTACCCGGCTTCATCAGTACTACGGGCCTCTCCGTCACCCCATACGGCCCGGCCTGTCTCTCACGAGATGCCGGTTGATCGCATCCACGATCACCGCTGGGGCTTCCCGTGTTGCTACTGGTCAACTTTGCATGTCTGCCGTCGCCATTACCCCGGCAGGTCTGATGGAACTCGTTCGCTCGTACTGTCCCATCAGCGGCGGCCATCCCGATTACACGGCGGGCTGGCTCCTGCGTTAATCGTTTCGAGGCCTGCTCAGCGTTCACTGCACGTTACGGCCTACATGCTCGCCAAGTCACCTAAGTGACCCTCTACACCAGAGGCTCCGACGGCTTCGTTTCCTCCGCCGCCGCTCTGATTGCTTCCGGGTGGAGCGAACCTAGTTCCCGGGCGGGACTTTCACCCGCAGTCGTCCAGCGCCTTTCCACGGCGCACGTGTAATGGCGAATTTGACGTCAGTTGAGGCGTGGCAGTCTTGGTGCGTCGAGGAGACCGGCGTCACTCTCATTAGCGCTGTGACCGCCTAGGCCCAGCCCAGCCTTCCTTCAAAATCGAATTACGATGCCGGTGAGTATGCGCGCCCCGTTGGGAGGGTCCGACCCCTGGCTGTCCCACGTTTGAAACCCTGTGTGCAGCCAGTCCACCTGACCGCGAAGCGCCAGCCGCCGCGTTAGGCTGAAGTCAATGCCCCCTCCGGCGG
>Ga0185299_10004909_pt1 | contig 15633 bp, 13 predicted proteins | sample PaiPotPPA55metaG_FD_128002 | JGI IMG/M metagenome (GOLD analysis project Ga0185299, IMG submission 128002) | Iron sulfur acid spring bacterial and archeal communities from Banff, Canada, to study Microbial Dark Matter (Phase II) - Paint Pots PPA... ...
CCGAGCTCCATGCCGATTTGCAGCGTCTGGGCGTAGAGCGCGCGCTGGAAGTCGTCGCGGGGTTCTAGGTGCCGCATTTTTTCATAAAAGGGCTCGGCGCCGGCGCCGAGGGCGCGTTCCAGGTTCTCAGATCGATATGCATCTTCCATCCAGGTCTGATCGAGAATGGTGGCGATTGTGACGGGAATCAGACCACGCATGTCCTTGGTCTCGGGGCCGTAACGGGCCAGCGTGCGGTCAAGCAGGATAAAGTCGGCTGACATCTCGGTGACTTCTGTGCTCTGCGTGTCATGAGAACTCTTCGCCGATGCAATCAGCAGGGCGAGAACAAGGGCCGCCATCGTCGCGATCAGGCCCATCCCCAGCTTTACGACATCCTTGGAGTCCTCGCTCAAATGATGCTTGGGTAGTATGCGGCGCAGAACTATCCCGAGCAGCGCACCGGCGAACGCACGCGAATACGATCCAACTAATTGTCATCGGTGTCACGTCTATTTTCTCCCATCAGCGTCAGGCTTCCTACGCCGCCGAATTACGACTCGCATGCCAGCTAGTGAGATGACGCTTTTGAAGCCGCCTCCGTTCCTAACGCGTGGACCAGGGCGGAGGACGAAACCAGAAGGTCTGCCTTGCTCTGGACCAGCGTGTACCTCGCCGCCATCAGATCGCGCTCCGCACCGATCAAGTCCGTGATCGTCGCAAGCCCGTGCCGATGGCTTTCAAGGTTGGAGCTGTACGATTCTTGCGATGCCGCTAACAGCGCCACTGAGGCGTCGTATTTCTTTTTCGCCGACAGGAAATCGTAGTAGGCCCTCCATACGGAGGCGACGACATCAAGTTCCAGCGACTTTAGTTCTGAGCGCGCTGCGTTCCGCTCCGCCGTCGCTTTCCGCACGCCGTAATAACGGTCGAATCCGGTAAAGAGATTCCAGCGAAGCGTGAGGAGCGCTCCATAAAAGGGTTGGTTCAGGTTCTGAGTACGGCCGCCATTGACGGTGTAGCTCCAGATTATCTGTCCATAGTTCCCGCTGACCTCGACCTCCGGGTAGAATTCCGACTTGGCGCCGGCGATCGCTGCGTCGCCCGCGCGGACCGCAGCAATTTGTGCGGCGACATCGGGTCTCCGCTTGAGCCCATCGGCTATGAGTCTTTCGACATCGTCTGCCAGGTTTGGCGGAAGATTCTGTCGGTCGATGCCCAGAACGTCGATGGGCACGTCCGGAGCGACGCCTATCGCGTCGTACAGAACCGACGCAGCGTCGTGGACCATGGATTTGGCGTTCTCAAGATCGAATACGGCCTGTGCCTCGACTTGAGTGGCCAACAGGATTTGCGGGTGAGTCGCGAGACCTACCTGGTGCCGCTGCTGAACCGCGCTCAAACTCGTGCGCGCCAGCGTCAGGTTGGAATCGGCTGCACGCACGCTCGCTTTCGCGGCGGAGAGGACGTAGTAAGCTTTTTCGACGTTGAAAACGACGTCCTGGATCGCGCGGTTGAAGGAGAAGTTTGCGGCGATTAACTGCTCGCGGGAACCACGTTCCGCGGCGCGAGTCCTTCCGAAGTCGAGCAGATCGTAGCTGACTTTGATTTGCGGCAGGAATGCCTCATTGCGGACGACCAATGTCTGCCCCGGGAACTGAATAGGCAGCTTTAGATAGCCACCCTCGCCGTCAAAGGCAATTTTCGGATAATCGGCGGCCTGCGATTGGCCGAGTTGCGCATTGGCGGCTTGCGCCGCGTACCAGGCACGCCGTGTTTGTGGATTTGTCTGGAGGGCAAGGTCGACTAGCGCAGGTAAGTCGTATCCCCCGCCGCTCAGGGCCTGAGGTGTGTTGCTTTCATCAATAGTTCTGAGTTCTGCAAGCTTTGGCGCGGCCTCATTGGCGACACTGATGGACCCCGACGGAGCCCACACGCGCGTAAAACTCGCGGATGGCGCCAGCTCCGGATCCGGATTGAGACGAAATGAGCCGCAGCTTGCGGCGAAAACCAAAATAGCAAGTGGCAAGAGCGTTGCAGATGCAGGCCATACGAATTCTCCTACCGCAACCCGCGGGACATGGCGGATCGCTTTGCGCGCAAAGTAGCGGAACTGGCGGGGAAGGGCCGATTCGGGGGGATGCCCGAACATCGCCACGCCGCCGGCCCGCTTGGTGATCATACCTCTCCTCCTTCCGACATCCTTCTACTGAGAAGGCGACATAGCTCATTGCGGTCTCATGTGCAGATCGTCGTTGTTAATGAGACTCGCGAGCAGGTTGAGCTAGGTTCGCCCGGGATTTGGGTCGATCGATTCCGCTCATATCGAATCCGTGTGGAAGCACTCGCGACTAGCACGCAATTCATACTGGAGCGCTCGGTCTTTCCGTACTGCGACCGGGAGACGATGAGTCTACAAGTGGCCCGACCTGGGCCCCGGGTCTCGCGGCGCTGGCGTGCCCGAGCGTCTTCACGAGCTCGTCGATCTGCGCCAGGTACGTGGTATATTCCGGGGCGTTTCGGGCTGTGTAGTTCAGATTCTTTAGTAAGCCGGTGAGTTGAGTGAAAAAGCGGTGCGCTTCCTCCTTGTCAGTAAATGGGTAGTCTCGCTGAATGAGTCTTCGGAGTAGAGCAAAAGACTCCTTCTGGCGGTCCAAGGGCACTGAGACATCCACCTTGTCGTAGGCGTCCTGTTGCAGGTAGACCATGTCGAGGAATAGTGACTTTTGATAAGTGACATAGTCTGCGAGCGTGATCCCTTCTTCACCGGTGACCTGCATCATTTGATAGATACTGTCTCCCTGATGGAGGAGTTCTGAGAGGTCACGGACTGCATCCGTCCAACCCGGCTGCAGGTGCCGTTCGAAATATGGCCGCAACTGATCGAGATACCGCGACCAGGAGATCAGTGGATCGACTGCCGGATAAAAGCGCTTGTAAGCCCGCGCCGATGACAGTCCCAAGAACGTCTTGACTGTGCCGAGCGTCGATTGCGTCACCGGCTCATCGAAGTTGCCGCCGGCGGGCGACACGGTGCCAACCATCGTCAGACTGCCAATTGACCCATCGTTCGTCTGCAATACTCCGGCGCGCTCGTAAGCGCCCTTGATCCTCGAGTCGAGATAGGCCGGAAACCCTCATCCCCGGGAATTTCCTCCAGTCGCCCGGAGGTTTCGCGCATCGCCTGCGCCCAGCGCGATGTCGAGTCGGCGATCAGGAGCACGTTCAGCCCCATCTGGCGGTAGTACTCACCGAGCGTGAGGCCCATATAGATCGAGGCTTCGCGCGCGGCCACTGGCATCGATGAGGTGTTGCAGATCACCACCGTGCGATCCATGAGCAAGCCGCCGCGCGGATCCTCCATCGTGGCGAAATCCGAGATCGTCTCCAGCACTTCGCCGGCCCGTTCGCCGCAGGCGACCTGAATCACAACATCAGCCATGGAATAGCGAGCCATCAGGCCCTGAAGCACCGTCTTGCCCGCCCCGAATGGGCCAGGAATACAGGCCGTACCTCCCAGTGCGATCGGGAAGAACGTGTCAACTAACCTGATCGTGGTGGTCAGCGGTTGGATCGGATAGCGGCGCTCGGATAGCCCGCTGCGCACCAGTCGCTCCGGCAGCGGCCGCCGCACGGGCCACACTTGCGACAGCGTCAACTCGCGCTGTCGACCCGCCGCATCGCGGATGTGAGCCACCGGTTCGTTGACCGTGAATTCACCTTGCCGGATTGAAGTGACCTCGACCTCGCCGGGCTCACCGAAGGGCACCATGATTTTGTGGACGAAGCGGCGCTCTTGCACCGTGCCGATGGCGTCACCCGCATGCAGACGGTCGCCCGCCTTGCGCCCGGGCACGAAGGGCCACTTCTGCGTCGTGTCCAGCGGAGCTACTGACTCGCCGCGCACCAGGAAGAAACCATCCCGTTTCGCGAGGGCTTCGAGCGGATTTTGCAGTCCGTCGTACACCATGCCCAGTAGACCTGGCCCGAGGGTCGCGGAGAGCAGATCCTTGGTCAGGGTGACCTGCGCTCCGACTCGGACTCCCTGGGTCTCTTCGAAAATTTGTAGGTCCGCGCGCCGATTCTGGACGCGCAGCACCTCGCCCTTGAGTTGCGCGTTCCCAACGTGCACGAAGGCTACCGAGTTCTTCATGATCGGCGCTTCGCTCTCGATGCGTACAATGTTTCCGGTCACCCCGGTAACGCGCGTTTCAGGAGTAGAGTTTTGCATATTCACCCATCGCCTCCGTGACCAACGCTTCGAAAACTGCCCGGCCTCGCTCGGCCTGCAACTGCTGCCAATGGCGGATGATGTCCCAGCGAACGATGTACAGCACCACGGCTTCGAAGCTGAAGCAGTCGTAGTCCCGAGTGCGGTTCCTCACGTATACCCACGTTTCCGCCAACATCCGCCGGTAGAGGGTGAGCACATCCTCGTGCTCGAGCAATTGATCGAACGGAAGAAGCCAAGGGAAGACGTGGCCAAGCCCGAAGTCGGGCTGGTTGAAGTGGCGGCGGATGTGTCCGAACCAATCGCCGAGCCCAACCACGGGCGCGCCCAGTCCGTGGCGCCGACGCCGCAAGGCCGCGACGATCATACGCACGTCAATGCCGACGCCAAGCACTTCGCGCACCAACGTGTTGGTGACGTCTTGCATAAGATCCTGGTAGCGCTTCACCACGGCCGCGTCGGTTGCCTCCACGACCTGTCGGCTCCACGCGAGGATATCCAGTATCCGATTGATCGCGTCGGCATCCGCAGGCTCAAGCATGCGCAATCGCCCCTGGAGCCGTTCGAGAGTGATGGGCAGTCGGTCGACCTCGAAACGAGGTGGTAGCGCCGGCAGGCTGGAGATAAGCATGTGATACGAATTCGCGCTCGCGACGGCCCTATCCTGATCATCTCGGATCGAGAAAAGATGGGTGCTCATGCTCATGCCGCCGATCGATTGGTCTCAGCCACTTCAGGCTGCTTCGTGTTTTCGTGATCGACTACCACCGAGCCGCGGAATAAGGCGCGGAAGCGCGGAAGCATGTGGCGTAGCAACAACTGGCTGACAGCGGATTCAGTCAAGTCGATCTGCACGCTCTCGTCCACCAACTTAACTCGAATCCCCGCCTGGATATCGTCGGTCACGCCGAAGCTCAAGCCCTCACGCAACATGCCTCCCCCTAGGGAGAGTACGAAGTGCGTCAGCGTGCCCGGCTTGGCCTCCTCCGGTTTGCGCCGTAAGTCCTCAAGCGAGACGAGTTCGGCAGGGAGCAGTAGCTCGGCCCCCTCCGTTGATGACGCCGCCTTGCCCGCAACCTCCAGGATCAGGCGCTGGAGAAATCCCGGATCCTCGAGCATTCCTTTGACCAATCCCTGCAACATGTTCTGGAACCGGTTGGTCAGGTCGGCTTCCAGCGAGAGCATCGTATCGCGCATCGCCAGGCGAATGGCGTCTTCACCGGCGGCTTTCAGTTTCCCGGCATCCTCGTTGGCTTTGACCGCAACGGCCTCCGCTTCTCGCTTGGCTGCGGCAACGATGTCGGCGGCTTGTTGCTTCGCCGCGTTGACGAGCGCTTGAGCTTGACTACGGCCTTGCGCAATTCCTTCATCGCGCAGGCGTGTGATGAGGATCTCGACTCCGGCGGATTCTACCGCAGGGGTTTGCGGTGTCTGCTGTTGAGGAGCAGCGGCTGCGCCGACTCCCGACGACTCGATTCGTTGTTCTGATGTCATGTTAGACTCACCCCTTTGGGATCGCACCGCTGACGATGAGGGCAAACACGAAGGCGAATACCGCAAACCCTTCCACGATCGCCGCCGGTGTCACCGAGATTCCGAAAATCGCCGGCTTGCCCTTGCTGGCGTTGATCGCCGCCGCACAACAGTCGCCTTGCAGAATGCCGATGTAGAGCATAGCCACGCCCACCAGAAGCCCCAAGCCGAACAAGCCGGGTGAGGTCGAGGGCACCACGGGCCGATTGAGGCTGAACATAATGACGATGCCGTAGATGACGATCGAGGACGGCAGCACCGACAGTCCGATGTAGCGCCCATAGCCGCCGTCAACTTCCAGAATGGCCCCGCACGCAGCCTTCCCGGCAGTAGTACAGCCGACGGCACTGCCTACAGCGGCCAGCGCGACCGGGCTGTAAATACCGATCCAACCTAGGAGTAAAAGAAGATTTTCCATCACTGTCTCCTTATTCGTCCGCTTTCATTGCCTTCTTCTCGAATGCCCGAAATACTTCCCCTTCTTCAGGAAGGCTCCAATTGAAGAACTCGATCAGGTTGAGGCGCAGGCCGTGCACGACCCCGCTCATGATCCCCATGGCGAAGTTGATGCTGTGGCCGACGAGCAGGACCAGCAGGCCGAGCAACACCCCAACGCCTCTGGACGCGAAGGAGGTCGCGGCCAGGTTGTTGAAAGCCTCCGCGAGTTTGATCGAGGCCAACCCGAGGGCGAACAATCGCAAATAGCTAAGGACGTCGCCAAAGGCCTTGGAGAGTCCGGTGATCCCTTTGAGCCCATCGACGAGTCGGCCGAACACGTTGGTCAAGGCCAAGCTGAATGGACGCTCGCTGGTAAAGAGCAGTACCAGCAGACCGCCGAGCGCAAGACGCCACAGTCCGATGCTTGGCAGAGAATTGAGCTCTGGAAGGCCCGGATAGTTTTTGCCCAGCCCGACGCAGAAGCCGCCAAGAATGATCGCGGCCCAACCCAGTGCGCTCAGCGCAGTCAACGAATGCCGGCGCCACCAGACGGTGACCAGGTTGGCATAGACGAGGTGTGCCGTCCCAATGCCGATCGAAATCCACATCATCAAGCTTTGATTGTTGGCATCGAGGACGTGTAGCGACGCCAGCCACGAGCCCGCGGGCGGTGTAACGCCAAAGTATGATCCGACCAAAACCCCGTAGACGATCGAAAAAATGACCAGCGCCAGCATCACGTCGCGCAAACCGCGACCATTTGCAGTGCGGCCCATGCGCTTCCACATGGCCAGCAAAAGGAGCCCCAGCAGCAACGCGTATCCCGCGTCGGAGAAGATCATGGCGAAAAACGCGGCGAACGCGAAAAATACAGCCTTCGAAGGGTCCCACAGGCGGTATGCGGGAGTCATGTAAAATTCCACCAGGCCTTCCCCACCACGCAGTGTCGGGGGGTTGTCCAGCAAGGTGGGAGGCGTGTCCTGGGGGCTAGGGCCCGCGATCGTCAGGGCCAGTTGGCGTTCAGCGGCGAACTGACGCAGCGCTGGAACGCGAGCGCTCGGTGCCCAACCTTGTACAGCGAATACCTGATCCCGTTCCAATGCTCGCATCGCGGCCCGCTCTCGAGCGGCGCGGTCATCTGCCTCATCCAGATGCGCGCGGAGAGTGTCCCTATGGAATGTCAGGCCGATGCGTCGATAGTCGAGCTCTTCCAGCTCTCGTTCAACCTGCTCCAGACGCCCGCGCATCTGTGAGACCGAACGCGGCTCGAGCGGCACGACTGGCACCGGCATGCCTGTAGGTTGGTCGGCGGACACGACCACCACGTATGCAAACCGATGGTCGCGTGCCACGACACTCCAGGGGAGGGTGATCGCGTCCAAGCGTCGCGTCTGATGATGTGGAATCATGTAGAACCAGAAGCGCAACGCGTCCTTGCCGGCCCACTCCGGCGGCAGCTCAAAGTTTCCCCAGGGCCCAAGGTCAGCTATCCACTTGCGCAACTGCTCGCGCTCTTCAGGCAGTGCTCGCGAGCGGTCGCGAATGTCGAGCACCCCTTTCACCAACGCCTCGATGTCGAGCTTCGCTTCATGCCGGGCCGTACGTCGGCGCACTGGGCTGTCCTGTAGGTACTGCAACGCCTGATGGGCTCCTGGGTACGAGGGACTGGAGTCGACTCCTTCGGCAGCAACCGGCCGCAGGTTGTTCAGATGCACGCAGCCGAGACTTTGGAGCCCGTCCAGCACAACGTCCTTTTCATCCGCCGGGCCGTACAACGTCACCTTCGATAGAGCCACGATGGACATCAACGGACCTCCTCTACAAAATCCGCGGCTTCTGCCGACTGACGAGCGCGCTTGCCTTTAGCGATCTTCGAGGTCACTACCGCGGCCCGCCCGACGTCCGAGAGGAAGATCTGGATGCGAGCGATGTTTCGCTTGGCGGTGGGTATGAGCACTTTCTCGAATAAGTTGACGCGCTGGGTTATGCGCCGGACGGCACTCTGCATCCGAGCCGCCCGCTCGCGATAGACGTGCAAGCGAATGCGATAGGTGGCCACTTCCTTGAGGCAGGTCACGAGATCGTCGATCCAAAACGGTGTCGCCAGCAGCGAATACTCCGTCGTAATGAAGTCGACGGCCTTCAGCACCGGCAGGCGCACTCCCAGAACGTCTTCCTCACCGATGTCGATGCGGCGGATGCGCACCAGGCCGGACAGTTTCATCGTTGCGCTGCCAAGAATGGGCAGCAATCCTGTCAACGACCGGCTCGCCTTGCCCGCACCCTGCTCCGCTTCCGCGAGTGTCTGCACGGACTTCTTGTACTCCGTCGTGAGCTGCTGCCGCTTCAGATCGAGCGAAGGCAAGAAACGCTCGAATAGTCCAAGCTTCTCGCGTTGCTGCTGAAGCGAGCTCTTGCTTAATGAGAGGGTTGCCATGTCCTATCTCAGGCGTGCGCCTCGGTCTGTGCGTTAGTCGCGGCAGTAGGGTCTTTGTGGGGGTAGTACTTGTCGATCAATGCCTGTTTCATCAGGAGCTCTTGTGGCTCGAAGCATTCCGCTAGCGTATGCCATCCCACGTCGAGCGCTTGCTCCAACGGCATCGACACATTGAGATTCATGAACCGGGTCGTGAATGCATCGGCGAACTTGATCAACTTGTGATCGTAGGCGGATAGATCAAAGGCCATTGCCTGCTTCTGCTGCGCTTCCTTGCCGCCCGCATAGAGCCGGATCATGGTGTTCATGACTTGGGCATGGTCCTCGCGCGTCGCCGTGCCGATGACGTTCTGCTTCAGGCGGGACAGCGAGCCGAAAGGGTCGATCATGCCGTCGTGCAGATAGAACTGTCCTTCGGTGATGTACCCAGTATTATCAGGGACAGGATGCGTCACATCGTTGCCCGGCATGGTCGTCACCGTCAGGATGGTGACCGACCCCGCCCCCTTGTAGCTACAGGCCCGTTCATAGCGCACCGCCAATTGGCTATAGAGATCGCCGATGTAGCCGCGATTGGAGGGCACCCGTTCCATCGAGATACCAATCTCCTTCAGCGCATCGGCATAAGCTGTCATGTCGGTCATCAACACCAACACCCGTTTGCGTTCCTCCACTGCGAAACGCTCCGCGACCTTCAACACCAAGTCCGGAGTCAGAACGCGCTCGACGATCGGGTCGGAAGCAAGATTCACGAACATCACGGTGCGGCCGAAGATGCCCTCGTCTTCAAATCGGGAGCGGAAGAAGTAGTAATCGTCGAAGATCAGCCCCAGTCCGCCGAAAACAATGATGTCCGCATCAGCTTGGATTGCGATGCGCGCCAGCAACTGATTGTAGGGTTCGCCGGCGACGGAGAAGATCGGGATCTTCTGACTTTCAACCAGGCAGTTAAAAACATCGATCATCGGAACTTGGGTGCGGATCATCTGCGTCGGAACCACGCGGGTCACCGGGTTGACGGATGGCCCACCGCTGTCGACCTGGCGATCGCCCGACAAATTAGGGCCTCCGTCCATCGGCTGCCCATCGCCGCGGAACACGCGACCCAGGATGTTTGGTGAATAGGTCACCTGCGTTGGGTGTCCGAGAAAGCGCACGGTCGCCTGCGTGGAAAGTCCTTCACCGCCGCCAAAGACCTGCAACGACACTTCGTCGCCCTCGAGCTGAATCGCCTGAGCTAGCGATTGCTCACCGTCGGGCATCTCGACGAGAGCCATGTCGCCCAAGCCGACATCGCGGGCGCGGATTTTCAGAATATCGCCGACGATTGCCGTAGCGCGCGTGTAACGCAGCAAATCCTGCGGTCCTGTCGACCTCCGATCATCTCTTTCAGCCATTATCTCTCACCCTTGCTAGCCGCCGTGGCTCAGCAGTTCGACGGCTGCATCGGCGCGAATCCGCGGCAGAGCATGCCCGTCGACCGTCTGCCATTACTTGCGTGAAAAGCTTGGTACCGTCCCGTGCAATCGCGAGTCCCGCGTCAAGGATGGCTGAAAGCGATGGAGGTCGACCTGGAGATGACTCGGGCGGCGCGTCCGCCCGGGTGAAGTGCTCGATGGCGCAGGAAGCCGTACGAGGCTCGATGTTCATAGCGAAGGGCGATCGGGAGAGCCGACGTGGTGATGCTTCAATTGATCTCTCGCAAGCCCTCGCCCGCGGTGAAGCTGTTTGGCACAAAACGGGACCGGTGTTTTCACGCCTGTTCTGTGTGAGCCAGCCCATTACCGAGGCCGGGAAGGTTTTCTCCGCGATGGGTTGCCGCGTTACAAAGAGCGGCGCGACAGGCGCCCTCAGGATTCAGATGATCGGGTGCGAGGTAATCGAGACATGGCCAAAGCAGCAAAGCCACGCCACGTGGAATTAGAATTGGTGGATGTCGCTACTAAAGAGACCCTCAAAAAGGGGGCGAATCCGGGATTTCTGCCCCGCGCGGGCGAAACTATCCTTCTGCCGCTTGGACCCCAGTCTTGGGCGCGCTACAAAGTCATGACCTTGGAATACTTCATGGACTACCCGGACGATCCGGGCAAGCCTGAATCGCAAACCTCCTACTTCAAGATCGCAATCTATGCGGAACGCGAGAGCTGATTTTCGATCAGACTCAGTTTTCGATCAGACTCAGAGATGATCGACGGCGATTGAGAATACAAAAGTATGGATCAGCAGCGGTCACTACGGGTCGAGTCGGTTATCCAGGAAAGAGGTGCACAACGATGAAAACGCTCGCAAAAACTTCCGAAGCGGTTCACGCTGACGAAAAACTTTCTGCATATGGTACGGCTCGCTCGACCGCTAAGGGTGCTCCGCTCAGCTCCGATGAACTGCGCAAGATCGACGCCTACTGGCGCGCCAGTCTCTACCTCAGCTTGGGGATGCTCTATCTGAAGGAAAATCCTTTGCTGCGCGAGCCACTGAAAATCGAGCAAACCAAGCCTCGACTGCTGGGCCACTGGGGCTCCGACGCCGGCCAGAGTTTCACCTACATTCATTTCAACAGGCTGATCAACAAGTATGACCTGAATGCGATCTTCATCTCCGGCCCCGGACATGGTGCACCCGCCGTCCTGTCCAACGCGTACCTCGAAGGAACGTATTCTGAGATCTACCCGGACAAGAGCGAAGATGTCGCCGGGATGCAGCGCTTTTTCAAGCAGTTCAGCTTCCCCGGCGGGATCGGCAGCCACTCAACCCCCGAAACCCCTGGCAGTATCCACGAGGGCGGCGAGCTGGGCTACAGCATCTCGCACGCCTACGGGACGGCGTACGACCATCCGGACCTGATCACGCTCGTGATGGTGGGAGACGGTGAGTCCGAGACCGGCCCGCTCGCGACGAGCTGGCATAGCAACAAATTCCTTAATCCGATAACTGACGGCGCTGTGCTGCCGGTCTTGCATCTCAACGGCTACAAAATTAACAACCCCACAGTTTTAGCCCGCATCAGTCACGAGGAGTTGGAGGCTCTGTTCGTCGGATACGGGTACACGCCGTACTTCGTCGAAGGCAGCGATCCGCAGAGCATGCACCAGGCGATGGCTGCGACTCTGGAGCATTGCGTTCTTGAGATCCGCAGGATCCAGGATGAGGCGCGACGCACGGGAAAAGCGCTGCGACCGCGCTGGCCGATGATCGTTTTGCGCAGCCCCAAGGGCTGGACGGCGCCGCGACGAGTCGATGAGCATTACCTGGAAGGCTTCTGGCGGGCACACCAGATCCCGATTACTGACGTCGCCACAAATCCGAGCCATCTGAAAGTTCTTGAAAATTGGCTGCGCAGTTACAAGCCCGAAGAGCTTTTTGATCACGCAGGCCGGTTAATCCCCGAGTTGAAAACTCTGGCTCCCAGGGGAAATCGGCGCATGAGCGCAAACCCGATCGCTAACGGCGGTTTGGTGCGCAAACCCCTCGATATGCCTGATTTCCGCGATTCCGCGGTCGAGGTCAAAAAGCCCGGCGCAACCTTGGCCGGGAACGTCCCGACCCTCGGCAATTTCCTACGCGAAGTGATGCGAGTGAACATGGACCGCTTCCGCGTCTTCGGACCGGATGAAACTCAATCCAATCGACTCGAGGCAATTTACGAAGTCGCCAAGAAAGTCTGGATGGCAGAGTACTTCCCTGAGGACAGCGATGGCGGCGAGCTTGCTCCAAACGGACGCGTGATGGAGATGCTGAGCGAGCACACGGTCGAAGGATGGCTTGAGGGTTACATCCTGAGCGGCCGACACGGCTTGCTCAACAGCTACGAGCCGTTCATTCATGTGATCGACTCGATGTTTAACCAGCACGCCAAGTGGCTGGAAAAATGTAACGAACTTCCGTGGCGGGCCGATGTCTCGTCGCTGAACCTTCTGATCACTGCGCTGGTCTGGCGGCAGGATCACAATGGTTTCACGCATCAGGATCCCGGCTTCCTCGATGTGGTCGCCAACAAGAGCCCCAGCGTCGTCCGCATCTACTTGCCACCCGACGCCAACTGCCTGCTCTCCGTGGGTGACCACTGCTTGCAAAGTGTCAACTACGTGAACGTCATCGTTGCGGATAAGCAAGTGCATCTGCAGTACCTCGACATGGAGGCGGCAATCGAGCACTGCACGAAAGGCGTCGGCATCTGGAATTGGGCCAGCAACGACCAGGGCGTTGAGCCCGATGTAGTCATGGCGAGTTGCGGCGACGTACCGACGATGGAGTCTTTGGCCGCCGTTGCGCTGCTCCGCGAGCAACTACCCGACGTGAAAGTGCGGTTCGTTAACGTGGTGGACCTCTTCAAACTGGTGCCGAGCACCGAACACGCGCATGGAATGACGGATCGGGAGTTCGAGGCCATCTTCACGCCGGATAAGCCGGTCATCTTTAACTTTCATTCCTATCCATGGCTGATTCACCGGCTTACCTACCGGCGGCCCGGTCAGCACAACATCCACGTGCGTGGTTACAAGGAGAAGGGGAACATCAATACGCCACTGGAATTGGCTATCCAAAATCAGACGGACCGGTTCAGCCTGGCAATTGATGCCATCGACCGGATGCCTCGTTTTCGGGTTACCGGAGCCGGCGTTCGCGAGGCGCTGCTCAACCAGCAGATAGCGGCCAAGAGCCACGCTCACGAATTCGGCGTCGATCCTCAGGACATCACGAATTGGCAGTGGCCATTCTGACGCCAGCGCATTTGAAGATCAGCTTGGTGCATCAAGGTTTACCGAGAATTTAACGTTCAACTTGAAGTGGAGCAACTAAGAGCGACGAACATGCGCTACGGTTTCGCAGTGACAATGGCGATTCTGGCGCTCATCTTTGCCCTTGCCTATCAACGGTCACAGCTAGTCGTAGTTGTGCACGCTGCAACGAAACAAAGTCATGAATGAAACACTTCCCGTCGTTTACCTCGCAAGGCACGGTGAGACCGCGTGGAGTCTCTCGGGCCAGCACACCGGATTGACCGATCTACCGCTGACCGACCGCGGCGAGCGCAACGCCCGCAAGCTTGGGGAACAACTCCGGGGACGGTCATTCGCCTCGGTATTGACGAGTCCATTGCGACGCGCATCCCGGACCTGCGAGCTGGCTGGCTTCGGCGCCAAAGCCGACATCGATCGTGACCTGCTTGAATGGAACTACGGCCAGTACGAGGGGCGACGCACGGCGGAAATCCATGCCGACCGCCCAGACTGGCAACTGTTCCGCGACGGTTGTCCCGGAGGCGAGTCGCCCGCCGAGGTTGGAGCGCGGGCTGATCGCGTGGTTGACCGCGTGCGCGCGGTCAAGGGGGACGTTTTGATTTTTTCGAGTGGGCACTTTCTGCGGGTACTGACTGCGCGATGGCTGGGGCTGGAACCTCAGGCCGGCAAATGTTTCCTGCTGAGCACTGCCAGCTTGAGCGCACTCAGCTACGAGCACGATCTGTCGCAACCTGTGATCCAACTTTGGAACGACCTGCATCACCTCATGCATCACTAGGCTCCGACCCGATGAGTCAGTGCCCGAGATCCGCGAACTTTGGGAACAAGCTGAAGAATTCAGCAGAAGGGAAAAGACATGGCAGTGTCTCTTAAGCCGGCCGGCTCCGACAAAATATCGAAGCTTATCGCACAATACGGATGCGGCCCCGTTAAGTTCACAGGGACCGAGGAAGCGCTTTACGAGCGCCATCTCCGGTTCGACAACATCGTCGATGCAAGCCAGGTCAACCTGCGTGAGCGCTTCGAAGCCGTCGCCCGATCGGTACGCGACATCCTCTCGCAGCGGTGGATACGTACCGAGCAAACCTACGACCGCGAGAATCCCAAGCGCGTCTACTATCTCTCGATAGAGTTTCTGCCTGGCCGCTCGCTCGCCAATAACATCGAGAATCTCCTGCTCGATCCGATCGCGAAACAACTGATCAAGGAGAAGAACCTCGATTGGCTCGGCCTGCTCGAACAGGAACCCGATGCTGGTCTGGGTAATGGCGGGCTGGGACGTTTGGCGGCGTGCTTCCTGGATTCGATGGCGACGATGCAACTGCCCGCTACGGGTTACGGGCTGCGTTACGAATACGGGATGTTCAAGCAGTCTATCAAGGACGGCTGGCAACAAGAGCGGCCGGATCATTGGCTGCGGCGCCCCGATCCTTGGCAGGTCTTGCGGCTTCAGGAAAGCGTCGAAGTTAAGCTGAACTGCTCTTTCAATATCGCTGGCGGAAAGTTGCACGCCGAGGTGGGAAAACCATCCAGACTGTTCGGCATACCGCGCGATCTCCCCATCGTTGGATACGGCGGCCGAACTATCAATTCACTTCGCCTGTGGGTCGCCGCGGTACCGGATTACTTTGACTTTCAAGAGTTCAGCCACGGCGATTTCGTTGGCGCGCTGGCGGAGAAACTGGCCGCCGAAACGTTGACGAGAGTGCTGTATCCCGACGATTCGACAAGCCTTGGGCAAGCGCTGCGGTTCGTGCAGGAATACTTTCTTGTCGCATGCTCGCTCGCCGACATTGTGCGACGGTTCCGACGCGGCAACGCCGATTGGCGCGCGCTTCCCGAGAAGGTCGCGATCCAGCTCAACGATACGCATCCGACGATGGCGGTGCCAGAGTTGATGCGGATTCTGCTCGACGATGCGAAGCTGGGCTGGGATGAAGCCTGGGACCTGACGCGAAGAACGTTGGCGTACACCAACCATACGTTGCTGCCTGAAGCTCTCGAGAAATGGCCGGTCGAGTGGTTCGAGAAGCTGCTACCGCGTCACCTGGAGATCATCTTTGAGATCAATCGCCGCTTGCTCGACGACGTCCGAACCCTCTTCCCAAGCGACGAAGGCCGTGTCGCAAGCGTGAGCCTGATCGAGGAGGGCTCGAACAAACACGTGCGTATGGCCAACCTGGCTATCGTCGGGTCACACAGCACCAACGGCGTGGCCGCGATTCACTCGCAGCTGCTGCGCACGACGACGGTTAAAGATCTGGCCGAGGTCTTTC
>Ga0185299_10004910_pt1 | contig 15632 bp, 17 predicted proteins | sample PaiPotPPA55metaG_FD_128002 | JGI IMG/M metagenome (GOLD analysis project Ga0185299, IMG submission 128002) | Iron sulfur acid spring bacterial and archeal communities from Banff, Canada, to study Microbial Dark Matter (Phase II) - Paint Pots PPA... ...
CCGCGCGGCAGCAATCGTTTGGCAAGTTCATGGTCAGGATGGCTTTCCAGCGCCGGGTGCAGAACCCAGTCGACCGCCTTGTTGGCGGCGAGCGCCTCAAGCACCGCATGCGTATTGGCGATATGGCGCTCCATGCGAATGCCCAGCGTCTCGACGCCCTGCAGCAGTTGAAAAGCATTGGTCGGCGACAGGCACGCGCCGAAGTCGCGCAGGCCTTCGGTGCGCGCCCGCATGATGAACGCCGCCTGGCCGAACTGCTCGTCGAAGACAATGCCGTGATACCCGGCATAGGGTTCGGTCAGGACCGCGAATTTTCCGGAAGCTCGCCAATCGAACCTGCCGCCGTCGACGAGCACTCCGCCGATGGCGATGCCGTGGCCGCCGATCCACTTGGTGGTCGAATTCATCACGATGTCGGCGCCAAGCTCGATCGGCCGGCTGAGATAGGGGGTCGCGAATGTATTGTCGATCAAGAGCGGGATTTTCGCGTCATGCGCGATGTGTGCAACGGCTGGAATATCCAGCACTTCGAGGCCGGGATTGCCGATGGTCTCCCCGATCAGGAGCCGTGTGTTGGGTTGGATCGCCGAGCGGAACTGGTCCAGCGCACGCGGCTTGACGAAAGTGGTCGTGATGCCGAAGCGCGGCAGCGTATGCGTGAGCAGGTTGATACTGCCGCCATAGAGCGAGGCAGAGGCGACGATGTGGTCGCCCGCGTTCAGCAGGGTCGCGATCGCCAGATGCAGTGCCGCCATGCCGCTCGCTGTGCAGATCGCGCCGACGCCGCCTTCCAGTGCCGCCAGTCGCTCCTCGAGCACCGCCGTGGTCGGGTTGGAAATGCGCGTATAGATGTGCCCTGCGCGCTCCAGATTGAACAACGCCGCGGCATGCTCGGAATCCTGAAAGACGTAGGAAGTGGTCTGATAGATCGGAACTGCACGGGCGCCCGTAACGGGATCCGGATGCTGGCCGGCATGCAGGCTCAGGGTCTCAAAAGCGGGCGGCCTTGGTGCGGGCATGTTGAGCTCGAAAAGCGGTGGGTTCTTCAGCCATCAGAAGGCTGCGGTACGGTGTGCCATAAAAGCACCCAGATTGTTAGTCCCCGGGGTCGGTGCTGTCACGGCGTTGCCGCCAACATTAGCGGCGCGTTCACGGAAACTCGAGTTCCCCTGCGCGCCCCAGATTAACCATTTTGCACGACGCGAGTGCCAGGAAAAATGCGCCGGAATAGATTGTGAAATGGCAATAAACACATCGTCGCGAAGCCCTTGCGCAGCGCTGTCATTGCTATTTTTTGCAGAGCACTCGACACTTATTTGGAGCAGCACCATTATTCCCCAAGAGGCTGACATGAACACCGCCATACGCAATACCGGAATCGGTCGCGACGTTACTTCTGGTGACTTCCGCAACGCCATGCGTCATTTGGCGGGCGGCGTCAGCGTCATCACGGTCGGGCGCGGCAAGGATGTCGCGGGGATGACCGTTACGTCGGTATCGTCGCTGTCGGTCGATCCGCCGGCGCTGATCGTCAGCATCAACCGGGCATCGTCTTCCTGGCCGCTGATGGAACGTTACGGATTCTTCGGCGTGAACATTCTAAACGCCGATCAGGTCGAGGTCGCCGAGCGCTTTGCCGGCAAGGGCGGGCTAAATGGAGCGGAGCGGTTTGCCGGGGCCGAATGGATCACCGGTGCGTCGGGTGTGCCGCTGCTGGTAAGCGCCCTGGCGGCGATCGATTGTGAGGTCGAGAATGTGTTCGAACGTCATTCCCATGCCATAGTAATCGGGCGTGTAGTGGATTTGCGGCTCTCGTCGCGTACCGCGGCGCTGGCCTATTGGCAGGGGCAATATGTCGCGATCGACCAGAACGAGGATGCGATGAAACTTGCGGAAGTGAGCCTTCCGGCTTCGCGCTGCCTGCGTGGAACGTCGCGCGTCCTGCGTGGAATCTGACGCTGCCATTTGACTTGGCAACTGACTTGGCATCCTGAAGTGCCAAGCCGGAGAAGGTAGCCTTTTCGCCGTTCGCAGCCTAAAAGGCTCCCCGGTGTCCTGCGGCACGGCAGCCAGGGGAGGTCACGCGATGGAACGCAAACTTCTTCAGTTCGCCTTTGCGCTTGCGGGCCTGGTGCTGGTCGGGTTTGGTCTCGCCGGCGTTTTCTTCGGCGCCGGCTTCACGGACCTTTCCGGCAATGTGGTAATGGACAGCTATATCCGGTTTCTCAAGGGGATGCTGGTCGCGATCGGCCTGGTTTACTGGTCAGCGGTTCCCGATATCGAGCGGCAAGGCGAGCGGATTTCGCTGGTGACGTTCATTCTGGTGCTCGGCGCCGTTCCACGCCTGATGGCGGTAATCGGTCACGGCGTGCCGACCATCGGAATCCTGATCGGTCTGGCGGGAGAACTGATCTTCGCGCCGCTACTGTGGCTGTGGCAGGGCCATGTCGCCCGGGTCGCGCAACGCGGCGCGCTGACCTGATGAAACGTCTCGCAGTCTGGGCATTTTACGGGATCGCCGCGCTCGCGATTCTCTATCTCGCGCTCTACGCCCATGCAGCATTCACCGGGCGTGGGCTGCAGCCGGGCGGTCCGATTCACATCTTTCGCAATCCCGACGCGCCGGATTATTCCTGAAACCCTGGTGTCCCGGGCGCGGTGCGGCGCCGCCCCGGCGCGGCGCTGCATCCGGGGAACGCTGCGCTAAGCGGTCACGCCGTCGCGGTGACGCGGTGAATTTCTCCGGCCCCTGCCGGCGTAATCGGCAGGCCGCCATCGGCATATTCGTTCAGCTTGTTGCGCAGCGTGCGGATCGAGATGCCCAGGATGTTGGCCGCATGGGTGCGGTTGCCGAGGCAATGTTTCAGTGTCTCCAGGATGAGATCGCGCTCGACGTCGGCAACCGTGCGTCCGACCAGTGCCCGGGTCACCTGTTCGGCGGCGAAGGTGGCGTGCGCCACTGCGGGCACGGTCTTCGGCGCATCGAGACGGTCGCCGTCCGGCGTCAGGATGGCGTCGACGCCGATCTCGTCGCCCTGCGCCATCAGCACCGAACGATGGATGGTGTTCTCCAGTTCGCGGACATTGCCCTGCCAGCGGTTGGAGGTCAGCACCCGCCTTGCGTCGGCGGAAATCGGCCGCAACGGCACGCCGTTGGCGTCGGCATATTTCTTGGCGAAGTGCTGCGCCAGTTCGAGAATATCCGCCGGGCGTTCGCGCAACGGCGGTATCTTCAGGTTCACGACGTTGAGCCGGAACAGGAGATCCTCACGGAAAGTGCCTTCGCGCACCGCGTCGGCCAGGTTGCGGTTCGAGGTGGCGATGATGCGGATGTCGACCGGAACCGGCCTGGTGCCGCCGACGCGATCGATGACGCGCTCCTGGATCGCGCGAAGCAATTTGGATTGCAGCCGCACATCCATCTCGGAGATTTCGTCGAGCAGCAATGTGCCGCCCGTGGCCTCTTCGAATTTTCCGATACGCCGCGCAATGGCCCCGGTGAACGCGCCCTTCTCATGACCGAACAGTTCGGATTCAAGCAGGTGCTCGGGAATTGCCGCGCAATTGATCGATATGAACGGCTTCTTGGCGCGGTTGGAGCGGGAGTGGACATAGCGCGCCAGCACCTCCTTGCCGGTGCCGGATTCGCCGGTGACCATGACGGAGGCGTCCGAGCCGGCGATCTGCTGAGCCAGCTTGATCACCTTGGCCATCGCTTCGTCGCGGTAGACCATGTCGCGCGAATCATTGGCGACGGCGGCGAGCACCGCGGCGATCAATTCCGGATCGGGCGGCAGCGGGATGTATTCCTTGGCGCCGGCATGGATCGCGGCCACGGCCGCCCGGGCGTCGTTGGAGATGCCGCAGGCGACGATCGGCACGTGAATGTGTTCGGCCTCGAGCCGCATCACCAGATCGCGGATGTCGAGGGCAACGTCGACCAGCAGCAGGTCGGCGCCCTTGCCGCCGCGCAACACCCGCATGGCCTGTTCGTGGTCCTCCGCATGGGTAACGGAAGCGCCGTTGTCCATGGCGATCTTGGTGGCTGTCGTGAGCTGGCCCTTCAGGGTGCCAACGATGAGAAGCCGCATGGTAATCTCCTGTTCGTCTGTTCGCGCCCGTAATGCGCGTATCGCTAATGTGAAAGCGTCAGGTCCGTTCGGCCTTGATGATTTCCGTCATGGTCACGCCAAGCTTGTCTTCCACCAGCACTACCTCGCCACGCGCCACCAGCCGGTTGTTGACGTAGATGTCGATGGCTTCGCCGACGCGGCGGTCGAGTTCGAGCACGGTGCCGGGCCCGAGCTTGAGCAGTTCGCCGACATCCATCTTGGAGCGGCCGAGCACCGCAGAGACCTGCACCGGCACGTCGAATACGGCCTCGAGATCGGCGGCAATGCGCGAAGCCTGCTCGTCCTCATGATATGCCACGTCATCCGTCGCCGCCGTGTGCGGGGCGTTGAGATCGGGGAGCGGAACCTGTGCGTCGGTGTCACTCATGGTTCATTCCTCTCGGCCATCTTCTCGACCATGGCTCAGGCCTGATTGCGGGACGCTATGTAGCGCCCGACGAGTTCGTTGATCTTTGCGTCGATCGCCGCACGCTCCAGCACCACGCCGCCGTCCGCCCATTCGATCCGGCAGTCGCCGGTCTCGATCTCGGGTTCGGCCAGAATCACCAGGCGTCCCGCGAAGCCGCTTTGCTTCGCCAGCCGTTCGATGCGCTCGTGCGCCGCCTCGTAAAGCGAATCGTTGATCCGGACCACCAGATGCGGCGTCGAAACCAGCTGCGCAAAGCAATCGCTCACCAGTGCGGTGATCTCGCCAAGCGGCTCGCGGACGATCAACGCGCTGCACAGTTTGCGCGCCACCGCGACCGCAACGTCGACGGCCTCGGTTTCCATCCGGACCTCTATGCCGGAAAAGCGCGCCGCGATGCCCTTGACGGCAATTCCGATTTCCTCCAGCGCCAGCGCGACGCGGCGGTCGCTCTCCACCTTCGCCTCGCGCAGCGCGGCGTCGTAGCCGTCGCGATAGGCGCGGGCCTCGGCTGAGGCGATCTTCTGGGCGATCTCCGACGGCGTGGCGGCTCGTTCCCGCATCTTGTCCGGCGCCGAGAAATCCATGTCGAACAGGAATTTTGCGGGAGCAGCCATCAATACACCAGCTCGTCGTCGGCGCGGTTCTTGGTCAATGTGATTTCCCCCTTGGCAGCGAGGTCCTTGGCGAGGTTGACGAGCAGCGCCTGCGCCTCGTCGACATCGCGCAACCGCACCGGCCCCATCGCGGCCATGTCGTCGAGCAGCATCTTGCCGGCGCGAGACGACATGTTGCCGAGGAAGAAGCCGCGGACATCCTCGTTGGCGCTTTTCAGCGCGATGCCGAGCTTGTCCTTGTCGATGTTGCGCATCAGCGTTTGCGCCGACCCGGAGTCGAGCTTGATGAGGTCGTCGAAAGTGAACATCAGCGCCTTGATGCGCTCGGCGGACTCGCGGTTGTCCTCCTCCAGCGAGGTGATGAAGCGGGTTTCGGTCTGGCGATCGAAGTTGTTGAAGATCTCGGCCATCACCTCGTGGGCGTCGCGGCGTCGGGTCTGCGAAAGGTTCGACATGAATTCGGTGCGAAGCGTCTGCTCGACGCGTTCGATCACTTCCTTCTGCACCGCCTCCATTCTCAGCATCCGGTTGACCACGTCGAGCGCCATGTCCTCGGGCAGGATCGCGAGCACCCGCGCGGAGTGCTCCGGCTTGAGTTTTGACAGCACCACGGCGATCGTCTGCGGATATTCATTCTTGAGATAGTTGGCCAGTACCTCTTCCTGGACGTTGGAAAGTTTCTCCCACATGTTGCGGCCGGCGGGTCCGCGGATCTCGTCCATGATGCCGGTGACGCGCTCGGCGGGAAGGTAGAGCTGCAGCAGCCGCTCGGTGCCGTCGAAAGTTCCCATCAACGCCCCTGATGCCGACATCCTGGAGACGAATTCGAGCAGCAGGTCTTCGACCACGTCAGCCTCGACCGTGCCGAGCGTCGACATCACCATCGACAGCTCCCGCACTTCATCATCGTCGAGCAGCGACCAGACCTTGCCGCCATATTTCTCTCCCAGCGCCAGCATCAGGATCGCGGCCCGTTTCGGGCCACTCAGCGGAGGGCTCTTCTCGCGGTTGCCCTGACGCGCCGCCAGCGAGGCGATGACGCTGGTGATATCGTTGGCGTTTACGGTTTGCGGTACGGCCATTTCAGATCACGCCGGGGTTTCGCTGAGCCATTGACGAACAATGGACGCGGTTTCATTAGGATTTCGCTCGGCCAGTTCACCGACGCGATGGACCGATTGGGCGTGGACCTGGCCCTGAACCTGGGCGACATCGATCATCTGCGCGGTGGCGTTGGTGCCGGGCACCAGGCTGTGGCCGGTTGAACCGCCGGCTTGCGCGTCGGTCAGCGCCGGCAGCTCGCCGGAGGGTAAGGCGGTCTCTTCGGAGGCGAGGATGCGCCTGACCAGCGGCCGGATCACCATGAACAACACGGCCAGGCCGAGCAGCATCATGACGCCGAGTTCGATGATGTACATCACGTCGTCCTTGGTGAACTGCAGCAGCCCGAACAGGCCCGTCGGCTCTGTGAGCGGAGCGACGACCGGGGCTTCGGCGAATCTGAGGTTGACGACCTCGACCTGATCCCCGCGTTTCTGGTCGAAGCCGATTGCCGAGCGCACCAGCGCCGCGATGCGATCGAGCTGCTCCTTGCCGCGGTCCTGATAGACCATCTCGCCTTTTTCATTCTTGGCGTAGCTGCCGTCGACCAGGACGGCGACCGAGATGCGGTTGACCCTTCCGGCCTCGGTTACCTCGGTCTTGGTGGTGCGCGAAATCTCGTAATTGTTGGTTTCCTCGGTCTTCTTGCTTTGGTCGCGCGCGGCCGGCGCCGCATTGTTCTGGCCCGGGTTGCCCGGCAGCTCGTTATTGACGGTGACCTGGCCGCTGTTCTCGGCCGTGGCGCTGGATTCTTCGCGGGTCTGGCTCGAGCGCAGTACCCGGCCTTCGGGGTCGAAGCGGTCCGAGGTCTGGGTGATCTTGTTGTAGTCGAAGTCGGCCGAGAGCTGGACACGGGCGCGGCCTGCGCCGACCACCGACGACACGATCGCCTCGATTTCATTGCGCATCCGCTTCTCGAAACCGGCGCGGCGCTCGTCTCCGACGGCGTTGTCGGTCGCGCCGCTGGCGCCATCGGCCAGCAATTGCCCGGCTTCGTCGACGATCGACACCCGCTGCGGCTTCAGGCCGTTGACGGCCGAAGCGACCAAATGGCGGATGGCTCTGATCTGCTGCGGTTCGAGGGCGCCGCGCACGCGTACGACGATCGAGGCCGACGGCTCGGGCGTCTCGCGGGAAAACAGCGGGCGTTCCGGCAGCACCAGATGGACGCGCGCCGCCTGGATGCGGTCGATGGCGCGGATGGTGCGGGCAAGCTCGCCTTCGAGCGCGCGCAGATGATTGATGTTCTGGACGAAGCTCGTGGTGCCGAGCGCGTCGGATTTGTCGAAGATCTCGTAACCGACGCCGCCGCCCTTGGGCAGGCCGCCCTCGGCCAGCTTCATGCGCAGCCGCGTGACCTTGTCCTTCGGCACCATGATCATGGCGCCGTCGTTGCGCAGTTCGAAGGGAATCGCCTGGCGTTCCAGGTCCTTGATGACCGCGGAAGAGTCCTCGACGCTGAGGTCGGTGTAGAGAGTGGTCATCTGCGGCGTGGTGACGCGCATGATGACGAACGCGAAGAAGCCGAGCAGCGCGATTGTCACCGCGACCATCGCCATCAACCGCGCAGCACCGAGGCCCCTCAGGAAGCTTACGAGACTCTGCAAAACCAACCGCCCCTCAGATTCGGCTCCAGGAGCCGACTGGGCAATTATTGCCTATGGGATGGTTTCGATATGGTTAACGAAGGTTAAGGGCCGGCGGAAAAGTTCAAAACAGAAAAAATCGGCTTCGCAGGGCGAAGCCGATTTTACTCAAATGCCGACGGCTCCGGGAGAGCGCGGCTATTGGCGATATTGCTGGATCCGGGTGGTGCGCAGCCCCGCAAGACCGTGCTGATCGATGGAAAACTGCCAGGACAGGAATTCGTCGACGGTCAGCGTGTAGCGGCTGCAGGCTTCCTCGAGGGAAAGCAGGCCGCCGCGAACCGCGGCCACGACCTCGGCCTTACGGCGGATAACCCACCGCTTGGTTCCGGGCGCGGGCAGATCCGCAATTGTTAACGGACTACCGTCAGGCCCGATGACGTATTTTACCCTCGGGCGATGGGGCTCTGTCATGGCGTACTCACAAACTCTCAACCACTGAACTCACAATAACAACCTACGCCCAGCGACTTAAAATTTGCCTAAGCCCAAGGCTTCAATACGAATCTCCTTGAAAATGCTTCGACGGCGGCCGGCCGGGCGCCGCTCAGGGCGCCCGGACGACCGGTCGGGGGGCCCCGCGGGGCCGGTTAAGGCTGCAAGTCGGCGGTGTCAGACGATGGCGGCTGGGACCTGCCGTCGTCAGTTCACGATGCTCTGGATCTGGTTGACCGTATAGGTCTGGCCGTCGATCGACAGCAGCGGCGGCGACTGGGTGAGATCGACCGAATTGACCACGCCCTCGATCTGGGTTGCGATGGCCACGGAGTTGTTCCCGGAGTCCTTCGCGGTAGCCGTGAGCTTGTAACTGCCGTCAGGCCATTGGGTGCCGTCGTTGCCCTTGCCATTCCAGGTGAACGGCTGGTTGTTGCCGGCGGCGGCGGCGTAGTTGCCGGTGAAGACAGTCTGACCGCTGCTGTTGGTAATGTTGACGGTGACGGTCGAAGCGGTGGGAACGCTGAGCTGCCAGGTCGCCGTGCTGTTCGTCACGGTCGCGGTGCTGCCATTGACCACCGCTGTTTTGCCGACAAATCCCAGTGCCTGGGTCGATTGCGCGGTCTGCTGCAGGGATACCAGCGTCGCCAGCGAATCGTTGGTGTTGAGCTGCTGCTGAACGCCGGCGAATTCGACGAGCTGCTGGGTAAACTGGTTGGTGTCCAGCGGACTGAGCGGATTCTGGTTCTGCAATTGCGTCGTCAGCAGCGTCAGAAAGCTCTGAAAGTTGCCGGCGATCTGCGAGGAAGCCAGCGCGCTCGAAGCCGCGGCCGAGGAGCCGGGTGAAGATGAAGATGAGGCCGGTAACGGCGTCGTGCCTGATACGACCGGGTTGGACGTGCCTGCTGCTGCTGTCATGTCAGTCTCCTCAGACTCTGATATCGACGCCGCTGCTCGATCCGAGCGAGCGGCCATAGGTTCGTCCCGCGACCGCCGCGGGAATGGCGTCGTCGGCGCTGACGACCAGCCGCTGGGCGTTGGGGCTGGAGTCGTTGCCGCTGTTCTGGCCGGAAGAAGACTGGTCGCGCAGGCTGAATTGCAGGCCGCCGTTACCGGTCTTGAGCCCGGCGTCGTCCAGCGCGCGCTGCAGCTGGGGGGCGTCCTGGCGCAACATGGACAGCGTTTCCGGCTTTTCGACCGTCAAATGCGACGTGACCTGGCCGTTGCGATCGATATCGATGCGAACGTCGATGCGGCCAAGATCGGCCGGATCGAGCCGGATTTCGAAGCGGCTCTTGCCGCTCTTTGCCGAGGCGGCGATCTCCATCGCCAGCCCGCTCAAGGGCACCGGCCCGCTCGCCTGCGCGGTGACGGTGAATGCTCCGCCCGGTGCAGCGCTGGTGGCCGGCGAATTGAGCTGCGGCTGAATCGTGCCGGTCACCTGAGTGCTGGGATCCGGCGAATTGGTGAGCGCATGTTCGCTACCGGCGGCCGGCGAATGTTCATGGGCCGATACCGCGGCCGCTAATGTTGAAGAGGCGGCGGCATCTGCGGTTGCCGCGTCGGCGGCCGGGTTTGCCGCCACCGGCTTGGCTGTGGCCGAGGATTGCTGCAGTGGGCCGTTTTGAGCCCCCGCGGGCGAGGTGGTCGCGGACGGATCGGCCGTACCCGACGTCGTGGTCGAGCCATCGGGTGCCGCGGCGGCTGCCGACGATTTTCCGGTTGTCGCCTTCGGTGTGACCGGCGCCGTCGCGGCCACGGCGCTCGTCAATGCCGCAGCATTCGCGGGCGTGGCATTGGCCTGCGTCGTTTGCTGGATCACAGGAGCGGCTCCGCTAGTCGCCACGGCAATCGCGGTCTTTGCGGTCGCGGTTCCGGCGGTCGTCGCCGCTCTCGTCGCCGCCGCGTCGGCAGCGGCCGTGTTCGAATCGGTCTTGATTTGGGTTGACGAGGCCGCCTGCGCCGAGACCGCTTGTGTGCTGGCTGCGATGGCAGCCGCGGCGATCGCCAGCGGCGCGGTGGAATTGCCGGACGGAGTAGCCGCAGGGACATTCGCTGCCGCGGTGGTGACCGGAATTGCGACTGCGACCGGGTTCGGCGTCGTCGCGGTGAGAGCGGCCTGCTGGGCCTGGATGGTCAGATCTGCCGCAGACGTAACTCCGCTGGCCGGCTTGTCCGTTGACTTCGAAGGATCGGCTTTCGGGGCGCCGGTGGACTTCGCCTGGGATGGCTGGGTTGCACCATTGCCGGTTGGGCCGCTGCTGCTGGCATTGTTGGCATTGTTGTTGGAGGGCGGTCCGGCATTGGCGTTGCTGTTCGGATCGTTGCTTGCCGCCTGATTGGACGCGGCGTTCGCCGCTCCCGCGTTGTCGGCGGGCGGCGGCGTGTCGTCGCTGCGGCGCGGCGGAGGCGTGTCGTCGGTGCGGCGCGGCGGAGGCGCCGTTGCGGTGTCGGCGGCCGTGTTTTGGTTGACCAGTCCCCCGAAAACGTCATTTGCCGGCGGCTGGTCGGACCGTGTGGACCAATGCGGCGCGGCCTGGAACGCTGCATTTGCTGCGGCTTCTGAAGTGACGCTGAACACAGGGCAGGCCTCTCGCGATGAAACTGGACCTGGGATCAGCAAGGACCGGGCCACCCCGGTTCGTTAAAAAATACAGATATATTTCAATGGCTTACGGAGGGGCCGGCCGGGGATGGCGATCCCGGCGGCGGTCCCTTTTCTGCCCGGCGGCAAGATTTGCCGTTTGCGGCAGGCAAAAGCGGTGAGCGTGATTGCCTCGCAGGAATACGGCCTATATTAGAGAGTGGCTTTTCAGCTGCCCCCACAAGGCGAGCCCGCTTTCTGAGGGAACCGCTCCAAAAGCCTCTAACCGCAAGGTGGCTTCCTGGTCGCGAAGCGTTAGGCGCTGTCGCGATCGCATCAATGACCGGAACCATGCTCAACAGTCTGGATCTTCAAGGCCGTCCACAGGACACACGGATCGTCGTCGCCATGTCCGGCGGCGTCGATTCCTCGGTGACGGCCGCGCTGTTGAAGTCGGAAGGGTACGACGTCGTCGGCATTACGCTGCAGCTTTACGATCATGGTGCGGCCACCCATCGCAAGGGCGCGTGCTGCGCCGGCCAGGACATCCACGACGCGCGCAATGTCGCCGAGCGGATCGGCATCCCGCATTACGTGCTCGACTATGAGAACCGCTTTCGTGAATCGGTGATCGACAATTTCGCCGAAAGCTACGCGCTCGGCGAGACGCCGGTGCCCTGCATCGAGTGCAACCGTTCGATCAAGTTTCGCGATCTGCTGGCGACCGCGCGCGAGCTCGGCGCTTCCGCGCTTGCAACCGGGCACTACGTCGCTTCGCGGCCCCTGGCCGACGGTTCGCGCGCGCTTGTCTGCGCCGCCGACGCCGACCGCGACCAGAGTTATTTCCTGTTCGCGACCACCCGCGAACAACTGCAATATCTTCGCTTTCCGCTTGGCGACATGACCAAGCCGCAGGCGCGTGAGCTGGCGCGGCGCTTCGGACTTGACGTCGCCGACAAGCAGGATAGCCAGGACATCTGCTTCGTTCCGACGGGGCGCTATACCGATATCATCGGCCGGTTGCGGCCGAATGCGGTTCTGCCCGGCGATATCGTCGACCTCGACGGCCGCGTCATCGGCAGGCATCAGGGCATCGTCCATTTCACCGTCGGCCAGCGGCGCGGACTGGGCATCGCCGCCACGGCGCCGCTCTATGTGGTGCGATTGGAAGCCGCGAGCCGCCGCGTCGTGGTAGGTCCGCGCGAGGCGCTGCGGACCGATCGGATCGCGCTGCGCGACGTCAACTGGATCGGCGATGGCGCGCTTGATCGCGCGGTCGGCGAGGGTGTCGAGATTTTCGTGCGTGTGCGGTCGACCCGCACGCCGCAGCCGGCGTGGCTGCGCGCGGCCGATGGCGGCTATGAGGTCGAGCTGGTCGCGGGCGAAGAGGGTGTTTCTCCCGGCCAGGCCTGCGTGTTCTACGATGCGGCTTCGGGCCAGGCCCGCGTGCTCGGTGGCGGTTTCATCCAGAGCGCCACGGCGAAGGGCGTCCCGGAGAAGGGCGCGGCAAGGGGAACTGTCGCAGCGCCGCCGTTCGTCGAAGCGATGCGCGGATAATATTTCAGGGCAGGGGCATGGCTGCAGACATCGACCGCGCGGGGGTCGCAAAGGCATATGGGCGCTGGGCGCCGGTCTACGATCTGGTGTTCGGCAAGGTTTTCGATCACGGCCGTCAATCGACCATCGCGGAAGCCGACAGGATCGGTGGGCGGATTCTGGATGTCGGCGTCGGCACCGGCCTGTCGCTGTCGGATTATTCCCCCACCACCAAATTGTGCGGCGTCGATATCTCCGAGCCGATGCTGCGCAAGGCGCAGAGCCGCGTGCGGGCGCTGGGCCTCGGCAATGTCGAGACGCTTGCGGTGATGGACGCCAGGAATCTGGCGTTCGCGGATTCGTTTTTTGACGCGGTGGTGGCGCAATATGTCATCACCGCGGTGCCGGATCCCGAAGCCACCCTCGATGATTTCATCCGCGTGCTGAAGCCCGGCGGCGAACTGATCCTGGTCAATCACATCGGCGCCGAGAGCGGCCCCCGCCGGGTCTTCGAACTGGCGTTTGCGCCGCTGGCACGCCGGCTCGGCTGGCGGCCCGAATTTCCCTGGGCGCGTCTGGCCAACTGGGCTGCCAAACATGGCGGCGTCAGCCTGGCCGAGCGTCGCCCGATGCCGCCGATGGGGCATTTCTCGCTGATCCGTTACCGCAAAGCCTGAAAGCTCCCGATTCTCTGCGGAACCTCCATGCGCGCCGGCCGTTGCCCCGGATGCGAACGAAATACGTAGCTCTGTTCTCTTACGCGCTGATGGCGGCGTCCGGCGGCGCCAGTGCGCAAGCCCCACCCGGGCCGGCGATGCCTCCCGCCCAAACGGCTCCTCCGGGCTCAGCCAATAATTGCACGCCGATGCAGCCGGTGCCGCCGCGCGGCACGGTCGCACCGGAGGGTACAACAACCGGGCAGCGGGCCGAACCGCTCGGCGACAGGCTGGCCAAATCCGACGGCGTGCTGTGTCCGCCTGCCGGCATTGATCCGGAAATCCATGCGCCGACACCCGATACCGGCAACACGCCGGTGATCCCGCCGCCCGGCAGCCCCGGCGGCAATCCCGACATCCGCCCGAAATAGCCGTTTATGGCGGGCATTGGGCGCACGAAGCGGGCTCCGGCGGGTTTGCTTGACAGGGCCAAGACCTGCTTCTTATATGCCGCGCGTTCGCGACTGCGGTATATGAAGCCGCGTTTGCCGACGCCGTGGCGGGGTAGCTCAGCTGGTTAGAGCACGGGAATCATAATCCTGGGGTCGGGGGTTCGAGTCCCTCTCCCGCTACCAAATCGCCGCTAAAGCATTGAATTCAATAGAACTTGATCTTTTGCCTCTGACATCGAGAGATGTCACACCACTACATCCGCGAGTACAATTTTGCAATTGCCGCGAGCGGTCCTTGTCCGCATCGAAGATGGCGGCGCGAGCTCGTACAGGCACAATGACTTTTAATCCTGGTGGTCGGGGGTTCGAGTCCCACTCTCTCCGCCAGCCGGCCGAGGATAGGCCGGAAACCCAATAAATCAGGCGCTTTCTGCAGACCCATCTGACGGCCTGTGTAGCAGTTCAGTGTAGCAGCTCTGGCGATGCAAAGAAATGCCAATCGACCCAGGCAACCGTGCTTCGCCGGGCCCGGCCGGAATACGGTTCAGAGTGGTTGAAGAGTCTATGTTGCGTAACGGCCTTGGGAATCCCTCCCTCTCCGCCACCTTAAAATGGCATCGAGAAAGCCCCGTAAAATAAGGCCTTTGCGCACCCCAGGAACATGGTGGTGTAGCCCCTGGATGTAGCCCCAAGGATAGCCCTATCTGCCACGGCGCGAGGCCCAATGGCAAGCCTTCTCCTGGGCCCGGCTTCAAGCAGCCCGCAAAGCGCCATTTGGCGCAGTCACACTAGGAACGTCGGTCCAAGAAACGCGACGTAGAGCGTACGACCGGTTCTGGCGCGAAGCGGCCATTCGCCGTCCGAGAAGAAATGGTCGCAAGCTCGCGTAGTCTGTTTGGCGGTTGGCGGCGACATTTAGCCAAGGGAATTGCTGGCTGCCGGGAGTGTAGGATTGATGGCGCTCATGTAAAAATAAAAACGTGGAAAAGCCTGCCAGAGGGAAGCTAACTCACGTTAGCTTCCCTCTGGCGTTTGGGGCATGTCGCTTGAACAAATACTCTCTGGTGCGGGCCCGAGTGCTTAATGCAACCGCGGCGATAACCAGGAGAAATAGTCATGATCGAGATCGAGACATTGGCGCCTACGGATATAAAGAATTTTCTCAAACAGTTGTCAGCTGCAATCGAGCTGGATCAGGTCCGCGTCGATGTGTTGCCGCAAGAGAGTTTCGCGCCTGAGTACAACGACAGCATGTGGCGCGCTTGGCGGCGCGATCATCGTAGGGTTATCGAAGAATTGCTGTCGACCGCCGACAGGATCCCACCGGCCATGCTAAGCGAGCTGACCAGACTGGCGATCACTCGTGAGCCCGTACTTATCGGCAGCGCTGTGCTCGAATTTTTTGCCGAGGTCGTGTGTGGCGCTTGTCCGCGGGAGCGGCTTGGAACAGCAGAGCGATTCATTGGTTGGCTGACAGCAAATTTGAGCAACCAGCCCGAAGGCAAACCCCGGCACGAGAGCGCCAGAGCTTCGATTTTGCAATGGCTGCCTGTTATCGATCCGCTACGCATCGCTCAAGATCCGGAATGTGGTTATGGCGCCGCGACGCTTTCGTTAGCCGAGTGGTGAGTGAGGTCCGAAAATGGCGCTTACACCCGACTTGCAGGGAACGGTATTCGCGGACGTCGGTCACTATCTTCCGGAGGAAGCGCCCCGGGAGTTCGTGGACCAGATTGTAAGATTTGCGAAACTTCGGTCCTAAACCGCTCGTTTACCGCATTCACGGAGGCGCCATCGTGAGAATTGCCTGCGTCAGTAAGACGGAGCCGAGAGCTGCGGACTAATTGAGCCACGCTTTGAGTACGTGCTGCGTAGTCAGATACTGATCGAAAGGATTGATCCTGAACGCTGTCCTCAAACCGGAGGCGTGACCGGTCAGGTTGTCAATTCCCCGCAGTGAGATGACCGGATGGCGAACACCCGTCGGGTCTCGAATCAGAAACCGACGTTGGTCATTGCCCCCGCGCTCGCACCCCGGCGTAGGATCCGCAATGCGAGAGACCCTT
>Ga0185299_10004911_pt1 | contig 15628 bp, 14 predicted proteins | sample PaiPotPPA55metaG_FD_128002 | JGI IMG/M metagenome (GOLD analysis project Ga0185299, IMG submission 128002) | Iron sulfur acid spring bacterial and archeal communities from Banff, Canada, to study Microbial Dark Matter (Phase II) - Paint Pots PPA... ...
TACCGTTCGGAGCCTCTTTAGAATTGCCGCACGCGCGCTTGTCCCTCATTGTTTTCCGCGATTGTGTCTTGCGGATGGCTTAAAGGCTCGCGTCGTCTGTTCACCGAGCGTTCCTCAAATCAGGAGACGAGCATGTCCGCTGTACCCGACGAAGTGATGAAATATGTCGCCAACGCCAAGGACGACGAAGATCCCCAGGAGACCGCTGAGTGGCTAGAAGCCCTCGACGGCGTGATTTCGGCAGTAGGCCCGGATCGTGCCCACTACCTGATCGAAAAGCAGATCGAATTCGCGCGCGTGCACGGCGAACATCTGCCCTTTTCCGCTAACACCCCGTACATCAACACCATTCCGGTCGCCGCCCAGTCGAAGATTCCAGGCGATCAGGACATCGAACACAAGATCCGCTCGTACACGCGCTGGAACGCCATTGCCATGGTGCTACGCGCGGGCAAGGACACGAACGTGGGCGGGCATATCGCTTCGTTCGCGTCGGCGGCCACGCTGTATGACGTCGGTTTCAACCATTTCTGGCACGCACCGTCCCCAGAACATGGCGGCGATCTCGTGTTCGTGCAGGGCCATTCGTCACCGGGCGTGTACTCGCGCGCGTTCTTGCTCGGCCGGCTGAAAGCCAGCCAGCTCGATAATTTCCGCCAGGAAGTGGGCGGCGAAGGCATTTCGTCGTATCCGCATCCGTGGCTGATGCCGGACTTCTGGCAGTTCCCGACGGTGTCCATGGGCCTCGGCCCGATCATGGCGATCTATCAGGCGCGCTTCATGAAGTACATGGATGCGCGCGGTATCGTCAAGGCAGGGAGCCGCAAGGTCTGGGCATTCCTCGGCGACGGCGAAACGGACGAACCGGAATCGCTCGGCGCGATCGGTATGGCCGGCCGTGAACGGCTCGACAACCTCGTCTTCGTGATCAACTGCAACCTGCAGCGTCTCGACGGCCCGGTGCGCGGCAACGGCAAGATCATCCAGGAACTGGAAAGCGAATTCCGCGGCGCCGGCTGGAACGTGATCAAGGTAGTGTGGGGCAGCCGATGGGACTCGCTCTTCGCCCGCGATAAAACCGGCGCACTGATGCGCCGGATGATGGAAGTCGTCGACGGCGAATACCAGACCTACAAGTCGGAGTCGGGCGCCTACGTGCGCGAGCATTTCTTCAACACGCCGGAACTCAAGGCGATGGTGGCGGAATGGTCCGATGAAGACATCTGGAACCTGAATCGCGGCGGCCACGATCCACACAAGATTTACGCGGCGTACACGGAAGCATCGAAGACGAAGGGTCAGCCGACCGTCATCCTCGCCAAGACCATCAAGGGTTATGGCATGGGCGAAGCGGGTCAGGCGATGAACATCACCCACCAGCAGAAGAAGCTGCACACGGATCAGCTGAAGAAATTCCGTGATCAGTTCAAGCTGCCGATCCCCGACGACCAGATCGCTGACGTGCCGTACCTGACGTTCGAAGAAGGTTCGAAGGAACTCGAGTACATGCGCGCTCGCCGCCAGGAACTCGGCGGTTATCTGCCGGCTCGTCGCCAGAAGGCCGAGTCGCTGCCGGTGCCGGATCTGTCGGCGTTCGAACCGGTGCTCAAGGGCACGGGTCCGGGCCGCGAAATCTCCACGACCATGGCGTTCGTGCGGATTCTCAACATCCTGCTGAAGGACAAGGCGCTCGGCAAACGCATCGTGCCGATCGTGCCGGATGAATCGCGTACCTTTGGTATGGAAGGTTTGTTCCGTCAGATCGGTATCTGGAATCAGGACGGCCAGAAGTACGTGCCGGAAGATTCCGATCAGTTGATGTTCTATCGTGAATCGGAAACCGGCCAGATCCTGCAGGAAGGGATCAACGAAGCCGGCGGGATGTGTGACTGGATCGCGGCTGCGACGTCGTATTCGACGCACAACGAGATCATGATCCCGTTCTACATCTTCTACTCCATGTTCGGCTTCCAGCGTATCGGTGACCTCGCATGGGCTGCAGGCGACATGCGTTCGCGCGGCTTCCTGCTGGGCGGCACGGCTGGGCGTACGACGCTCAACGGTGAAGGCCTGCAACACGAAGATGGCCATTCGCTGATGTGGGCGGCGTCGGTGCCGAATTGCGTGAGCTACGACCCGACCTTCGGCTACGAACTCGCGGTGATCATGCAGGACGGTTTGCGTCGCATGGTGGCGGAACAGGAAGACGTGTATTACTACGTCACGGTGATGAACGAAAACTACGAACACCCGGCGATTCCGCAGGGCGATGGCGTAGCCGCCGACATCATCAAGGGCATGTATTCGTTCCGCAAATCGGACGCCGACGCAAAGGCACCGCGCGTTCAGCTGATGGGCGCGGGCACGATCTTCAATGAAGTGATCGCCGCTGCCGACCTGCTGAAGAATGACTGGAACGTCGCCGCCGATCTCTGGAGCGTGCCGAGCTTTACAGAACTGGCACGCGAAGGCATGGATGTTGACCGCTGGAACCTGCTGCATCCGGCGGAAGAGCGTCGTGTCTCGCACGTGACCAAGCTGCTGAAGGACGCGAAGGGTCCGGTGATTGCATCGACGGATTATGTGCGTGCCCTCGTCGACCAGATTCGCGGTTATGTGCCGAATAAGTTTGTCGTGCTCGGCACGGATGGCTACGGCCGTTCGGACACGCGCGAAAAACTGCGTCATTTCTTCGAAGTCGACCGCTACTGGGTCACCGTCGCGGCGCTCAATGCGCTGGCCGACGAAGGCACGATCGACCGCAAGCTTGTCGCCGACGCGATCAAGAAGTACGCGCTCGACCCCGCCAAACCCAACCCGATGACGGTTTAACGCATCGGCCCCCGAGTGTTGTTGCGCGAAGTCGCCTTGCCTAAAAGCAGGGCGATTTTCGTGTCGCGACCCAGGAGACAATAAACAATGAGTCAAGCGATCGAAGTCAAGGTGCCGGATATCGGCGATTACACGGACATTCCGGTGATCGAAGTGCTGGTGAAAGTGGGCGACACCGTCGAGAAAGAGCAGTCGCTCGTCACGCTCGAATCCGACAAGGCGACCATGGACGTGCCGAGTTCGGCAGCCGGCGTCGTGAAGGAAGTGAAGGTGAAGGTAGGCGACAACGTGTCGGAAGGCGCGTTGATCGTGGTGCTGGAAGCGGCTGAATCGGGTGCTGCTGCTGCGTCCACGGCCGCCGAAGCGCCTGCTAAAGCTGAAGCGCCTGCCCAGGAGAAGGCCGCTGCGACGGCCGCGTCTTCGGGTGGCGGCTCGGTTGAAGTGAAGGTGCCGGATATCGGCGACTTCAAGGACATTCCGGTCATCGAAGTGAACGTGAAGGTTGGCGACAAGGTCGAGAAGGAGCAATCGCTCGTCACGCTCGAATCCGATAAAGCCACCATGGACGTGCCGTCGCCGGAAGCAGGCACGGTCAAGGAACTCAAGGTCAAGCTTGGCGACAACGTTTCGGAAGGCACGTTGATCCTCGTGCTGGAAAGCGGCGGTGGATCGGCCGCGCCCACTGCTGCGCCCAAGCAGGAAACCGCGAAGGCAGAAGCGCCTTCAGACGCGCCCGCGAAATCCGCGCCGGCTCAAAAAGAAGCACCTTCCGCGCTCGCGCTTGCGCCGGCCATTCCCGCTGGCGAGGGCGGAACGCGGACCTCGAGCCACGCTTCGCCGTCCGTGCGCAAGTTTGCGCGCGAACTGGGTGTCGATGTGTCGAAGGTGACGGGTTCGGGTCATAAGAACCGCATCACGCAAGCCGATGTCACCGCGTTCGTGAAGGGCGTGATGACCGGTCAGGGCAAAGCACCGGCGGCTGCCGCAGCGCCGGCTGGTGGCGGCGAGTTGAATCTGCTGCCGTGGCCGAAGGTCGACTTTACGAAGTTCGGTCCGGTCGATCCGAAGCCGCTCTCGCGCATCAAGAAGATTTCGGGCGCGAACCTGCATCGCAACTGGGTGATGATTCCGCACGTCACGAACAACGACGAAGCCGATATCACCGACCTCGAAGCGCTGCGCGTGACGCTGAACAAGGAAAACGAAAAGGCCGGCGTGAAGTTCACTATGCTCGCGTTCGTGATCAAGGCGGTGGTTGCCGCGTTGAAGAAATTCCCGACGTTCAATGCGAGCATCGACGGCGATAACCTCGTCTTCAAGCAGTATTACCACATCGGTTTTGCCGCCGATACCCCGAACGGTTTGATGGTTCCGGTGATCCGCGATGCCGATAAGAAGGGTCTCGTCGATGTCGCCAAGGAAATGGCCGATCTGTCGAAGGCAGCGCGCGAAGGCAAGCTGAAGCCCGACCAGATGCAGGGCGGATGTTTCTCGATTTCGTCGCTGGGCGGCATCGGTGGGACGCATTTCACGCCGATCATCAATGCGCCTGAAGTGGCAATTTTGGGGCTGTCGCGGGGCGCGATGAAGCCGGTATGGGATGGCAAGGCGTTTGTACCTCGCCTGATTCTGCCTTTGTCGCTGTCTTACGATCATCGGGTTATCGATGGCGCCGAGGCTGCGCGGTTCAATGCCTATCTTTCTGCTGTGCTGGCGGATTTCCGTCGAGTGAGTCTTTGATTTTTTTGGTGCTTGGCGGGCCGCTTGTCTTGGTCCGCCAGGCGCTTCATTGAACTCGCATTGCACTGCATTTTGCTAGTCGCCCCCGTGCGGGGCGGCACTTACTTTCTTTGAATTGCCAAAGAAAGTAAGCAAAGAAAGGCAAGTCTGCCGACGGCAGAACCGATCGCTGCGCTTAAGCGTTTTCGCCGGTTCCGCCCGCTTCCTTCTTAGGGGACAACATGAGTCTCACCGAACTTAAAGTACCCGATATCGGCGATTTCAAAGACGTCGATGTCGTCGAAGTGAATATCAAACCCGGCGACGCCATCGAAAAAGAACAAGGCGTCCTCACGCTCGAATCGGATAAAGCTTCCATCGAAGTGCCGAGCGATCTTGTGGGTACGGTCAAGGAAGTCAAGATCAAAGCCGGCGATAAAGTCTCGCAAGGCACCGTGATCGCATTGGTGGAAACGGCTGATGCCGGTAGCGAAAAGCCTGCGGCTCCCGCTGAAAAGCCCGCCGCGCCGAAAGAAGCTGCTGCTTCCAAGCCTGCTGAACAAAAACCCGCAGGCGGTGGATTGCAAGACGTGAAAGTGCCGGATATCGGCGATTTCACCGACATTCCCGTCATCGAGATTCACGTGAAAGTTGGCGATACGGTCGAGAAGGAACAATCGCTCGTCACGCTCGAATCCGACAAGGCGACCATGGATGTACCGTCGCCCGCAGCGGGCACGGTCAAGGAAATCAAGGTCAAGCTCGGCGATAACGTCTCCGAAGGCTCTGTGATCCTCACGCTCGAAGGCCAGGGCGGCGGCGTCAGCCAGGTTGAAGAAAAGCCGAAGACCGCTGCGTCGCAACCCGCCGAAAAGGCGACCGCTGCGCCCGCGCCGAAGGCCGCTTCGTTCTCAGGTTCTGCCGATATCGAATGCGACATGCTCGTGCTCGGCTCCGGCCCCGGCGGCTATTCGGCCGCCTTCCGCTCAGCCGATCTCGGCATGAACACGGTTCTCGTCGAACGTTATGAAACGCTTGGCGGCGTGTGCCTGAACGTCGGCTGTATTCCGTCGAAAGCATTGCTCCACGCCGCCGCGATCACCGACGCCGCCAAGGATCTCGCACACCACGGCATTTCCTTCGGTGAACCGACAATCGATCTCGACAAACTCCGCGACTTCAAGTCGGGCGTCGTCAAGAAGCTGACCGGCGGACTGGCCGGCATGGCGAAGATGCGCAAGGTTCAGGTGGTGACGGGCGTCGGTGAGTTCGTTGGCCCGAACCACATGGAGATCGAAGGCGAGAGCGGCAGACAGGTCGTGCGGTTCAAGAACGCGATCATCGCGGCGGGTTCGGAGGCCGTGAAGCTGCCGTTCATGCCGGAAGACCCGCGCGTCGTCGACTCGACCGGCGCGCTCGAATTGCGCCAGATCCCGAAGCGCATGCTTGTGGTCGGTGGCGGCATTATCGGGCTGGAAATGGCGACGGTGTATGCGTCGTTGGGTGCGGAAATCGATGTCGTCGAAATGCTCGATATCCTGATGGTCGGCGCGGATCGCGACCTCGTGAAGGTGTGGGAGAAGTTCAACGCCAAGCGCTTCGCGAACGTCATGCTCAAGACGAAAACGACCAAGGCGGAAGCGAAGGACGACGGCATCTATGTGAGCTTCGAAGGCGAAAAAGCGCCCGCCGAAGCGCAGCGTTACGACCTCGTGCTCGTGGCGGTCGGCCGCAGCCCGAACGGCGGCAAGATTCGTGCGGACAAGGCTGGCGTGGCGGTGACCGATCGCGGTTTCATCGACGTCGACAAGCAGATGCGTACGAACGTCGAGCATATTTTTGCTATCGGCGATCTGGTCGGCCAGCCGATGCTCGCGCACAAGGCCGTGCACGAAGGCCACGTTGCGGCGGAAGCGGCGCACGGCGAAAAGTCCTACTTCGACGCGATGCAGATCCCGTCCGTGGCCTACACCGACCCCGAAGTGGCGTGGGCCGGCAAGACCGAAGACCAGTGCAAGGCCGAAGGCATCAAGTACGGCAAGGCCACGTTCCCGTGGGCCGCATCAGGCCGGGCGATTGCGAACGGTCGCGACGAAGGTTTCACCAAGCTCATCTTCGACGAAGAAACGCACCGGATCATCGGCGGCGGGATCGTGGGATTGAACGCGGGCGACCTGATCAGCGAAGTGTGTCTCGCGATCGAAATGGGCGCGGACGCGGAGGATATCGGCAAGACGATCCATCCGCACCCGACGCTCGGCGAGTCGATCGGCATGGCGGCCGAACTGTATGAAGGCGTGTGTACGGATTTGCCGCCGCAGCGGAAAAAGTAACGGTTGAATTGTTGGTTAAAAATCGGCGCGTTCCGAGAGGGACGCGCCGATTTTCATTTGCCGGCACTATTCAGAGCGCTCAGATCAGGAGACCCCGGCCACGAAAGTGCGAAAAAAAGCCGTTCCAACGTGAGTTGGAACGGCTTTCTAATCCTGCGCGACTGCTACACAACTACGCCAGATTCCCCGGCGTTGCCGCGCCAGGCGGATACGTTTAAACAGTCTTCTTGGCGACGCGCGAAGCTTGAGCCGTAGCTTGCGACGCAGCCTTCGTGGCGGCCGTAGCGGCTGCGTTGAAGTTGCTTTCCGCGATCTCGACAGCTTGCTTGCTTGCCTTGTGGATCGTTTCGTACGTGGTGTTGGCGGCGGTGATAGCCGACTTCATCACGGCGACAGCCGTTTCCGAACCTGCTGGTGCGTTCTTCGCGACGTTTTCGACGAGCGTTTGCACCTTGCGGTTCTGGTCTTCGTACTGCTCTTCAGCGACACGGGCGAATTCAGCTTGCGTCGACGATGCGATTTCATACAGGTGGCGGCCATACGACAGCGCCTTTTCTGCGACCGGCTGAGCCAGGCTGGCTTGCAGTGCGAGCAGTTCTTGCGCATCTTTCACCGACAACGCGCGCTGCGCGTTTTCCTGGCTTTCGGCCAGCGTCGACTTCACGACTTGCAGGTTCAGCTCAAGCAGCTTTTCCAGACCTTCGAACGCTTTGTTCGTCAGACCGAAGAGGGTGTCAAATTGAGCTTTGTTCGCAGCGGCGAATTGTTCCGGGGTCAAAAGGGTCATGTCACGCTCCTGAAAGAATCGACCCATCATCAGCGCGGGTCGTGGGTTTTGGCGGCGACCGGAAATCCGGACGCCGTATGAGGCGATCAGCTATTGGTGCATCGCAACATGGAGCCTATTCTAGGCATATTCCGATAGATGTCAAGCATCTTTTTGTGCGACGCAACATTGTACGATTGCTTATTAAACAAAGGCTTACGAGTGTGATTCGGTAGTGGAACTACATTTCGATATATGCTGCACCAGCTTGGAGCAGAGGACGTAAACACTTCCGATGCTAGGATGCCAGTTCCGGAAAAGTGAAATTTCATTTCGAATGAGAGCTTTTTATGGTGACCGTTTCGTGATGCCACTGCCGGCCGGCCACTGGTTTCCCATGCGAAAATATTACCTTCTTCGCGAATGCGCCTCGCCAAGCGCGACTCTGTTGTATTCAGTGCCGCCGCCGGGAGAGATTTGCCCGTGGCGATCGCGATGGCGGGTGGTTACGGCCAAGATATCGGCGTCACCGTCGATATTCATCTCCAGACCATTCAACTTGCCACCGTTGTATACGCCGCCAGACCCAGCGCAACGGTGCCCGACACGCACTTTTCGGCGAAATTCATTTGAAACGGTTTGAAACTCAGTAAACCAAATGTGTTAACCCGACGTTAACATTCCAGATCGACTGACTTCGTCAAAGTTTGTTGAACAAAAACTTTCGATGCTGGTCGAAATGCCGGTCGAGAATCGGCATGTCTTGCCGAAAAGCATCGTTTCCTGTCGCCGTCCACGCCATAAGTGAAATTTTTGTCTTGAGGAAGGGATCAAAAACCCGCCCTCAAGTCTTACCAACTATTGCCGATATCACGTTGATAGCGAGGGTCCGGCAACAGTGTGTGGCAGTCAAAACGATTGCGGCCTCGGCGATGATTTTTTACGATCGGAACTGAGAACTTGTTCGCTCCCATAAATCGCGTCTTACAAAGCGGTTTAAGTAGTGCAGATAAGTGCTTAATATTGCTAATTTTTCGAAGCTTTACTACACTGGCGACACTCTCTCGCCGGTCCAGAACAGAACACTAATGAAAACCGAAATGTTTTCGTCGCTCAGGGTGATCCACGGCGTTGCGGTCCGCACCGCGCTGTCGGTCGCCGTGTCGGTGGCGCTCGCGACGTCTTTCGCGGTCGCACCGGTCGACGCTTTTGCCAAGACCACTACCTCGAAATCCACCAAGAAACTGGCCAAGGGCGCAGCCGCGGCGCCACAAGCCAAACCCGTCAAGTCGTCGAAAGTTTCTGCACGCTCAGTTGGGGCGGCCAAGCTTGCTCCCGTCGCCGCTGCGCAAGACGAAGAGGTGCCCCGCGCCGAGCGCCGGCATCGCGTAAGTTACCGGATGGACGCGCACGGCCGCCGTGCTGCAGTGCGTTCGGTGGCTTTCCAGCCGCGCCCGCCGACCGTCGGCCAGGCTTTCGGCCTGCACGACACGCCGGACAGTCTCGCGTTGCGCTCGAGCGTCGCGTACGTGGTCGACCAGAATACGGCGGAAACGCTGTTCGATAAAAACTCGCGCGCCGTCGTGCCCATCGCTTCGATCACGAAGCTGATGACTGCCATGGTCGCGCTCGACTCGAAGGCGCCGCTGACTGAAGACATCACCGTTACCGACGAAGATCGCGACTACGAGAAATACACAGGTTCGCGTCTTTCCGTCGGTTCCGAGTTGAACCGTGAAGACATGCTGCATATCGCGCTGATGGCATCGGAAAATCGCGCTGCCGCGGCGTTGTCGCGTTATTACCCGAATGGGCGTCCTGGCTTTATCGCCGCGATGAATGCCAAAGCGAAGATGCTCGGCATGACCGACACGCATTTCGAGAATTCGACCGGATTGACGAGCCAGAATGTATCGAGCGCTCGCGATCTCGTGAAAATGGTGAACGCGGCATATCAATACCCGTTGATCCGCAAGTTCTCGACCGATCGCAGCTATGACGTGTTTACCGGCAAGCGCAATCTGGCCTACAACAACACGAATGCGCTGATCCGGAATCCGAGCTGGGAAATCGGCTTGCAGAAGACCGGCTTCATCAACGAAGCAGGCGAGTGTCTCGTGATGCAGACGACCATTCATGGCCGTCCGGTCGTGATGGTCTTGCTGGATTCGTCGGGCAAGTATTCGCGTTTCGCCGATGCCGGCCGTTTGCGCGGTTTCCTCGAGACCGAAACCGCTGGCGAGCCGCATATCACCAGCGCCGATGCCGGCGGTGGCGGTACCTGAGGATCGTTTGAGTATTAGCGGGTATCAGGATTAAAGAGCATTAAAAAAGCCGGCTTTATCGAAACGATAAAGCCGGCTTTTTGTTACCCGTTCAGAAATCTAGCGCTGTTGCGAATCGGCGCTGGGTTCCGGGCGATATCCAAGCGAGCGCGAAATCTCCAGCGCGGTGCCGCTCAGTTGATTCAGCCATGAGTCTTGCAGCCGGTCCGCGGGTGCCGAAAGCGACAGGCCCGCAACGAGCCGCCCGGTGTCGTCATAGATACCCGCCGCGATGCAGCGCACGCCCAGTTCCAGTTCTTCGTTATCGCGGGCGCACGCCTGGCTGCGCACGAACGACAATTCGCGCTCGAGCTTGCCGATATCTGTAATGCTGTTCTGCGTGTGCCCGGACAGACCTGTCCGCGTAGCGTAGGCGCGCACGCGGGAGGATTCATCGGCGGCGAGAAAGAGTTTTCCCACCGACGTCAGATGCAGCGGCGCACGTCCGCCAATGGCCCGCACGACCTGCATGCCGGAGCGTTCCGAATAAGCGCGTTCTATATAGACGATCTCATCGCCTTGGCGCACGGAGAGATTGACCGTCTGGCCCGTTTGCCGATGCAGTTCGCGCATGGGCGGCATGGCGGCTTCGCGCACCGAGAGCCGCGCTTTCACCAGATTGCCGAGCTCCAGCAGGCGCATGCCCAGCCGATACGTGCCGGGATCGGAACGATCGACCAGACGGCACGTCACCATGTCATTCAGGATGCGATGCGCGGTGGACGGATGCAGCGACGTGCTCTGCGAAAGTTCTTTCAGGCTGACGGGGTCGGTGTGCGCGGCGAGCGCGTCGAGCAGGCGCATCATGCGCTCGATCACCTGTATGGACGTTCTGGATTCCGGGTTCGTATCGCTCATGGAGGAAATCAGTTGATACGTCAATCAGCGGAATAATGATTGTATCTCGTATTGTGAAAAGTGCGAAAGATTCGGCCACACGATCGCCGTCGCCATTCAAGTTTTCCGCAGATGATAAGAACCGCCCGGAATCGGAAAGATCGCGGACGGCTGTAGGTACCGGGAAAGCGGCGTAGCAGCCTCAGTGGTTATGCTCGGGTTGTTGCGGTGACGCCTTGCCCCAGTTCGAACGGCCGATATACGGCGAGGATCCGCGCGCCTGCGCTTGCGGCGCCGGTGCGGGCGGCCCGCCCGGATTGCCCGCCTGCTGCTGTGGCGGCCTGCCGCCTTGCGGGCCGCCAGCTTGTTGTCCGCCGTGACCGCCCCGGTCGCCGCCCCAATTGCCGCCACGATCACCACCGCGATCACCACCACGACCGGGGTCGCCGTCCCGATCACCCCGGCCACGGTAATAACCGGGGCCATCGTTCCAATAGCGAGGGCCGGGGCCGCCGTAATATCCGCCGCCTCCGCCGATGATCACGCCCGACTGGACCACCGGTCCTCCATAGCCATAAGCCGGCTCATAGCCCGCGGGATAGGCAGGATAAGCGGAGTAGTAGCCGCCATTCGCGTAAGCAGGCGTGCCGTCTGGGTAGACGGCACAGCCGGCCACCAGGGCGGACGAAGCGAGGATCAAACCTGTAACTGCGAGTTTCATAATGAGCGAGAAGGCGTTCGTTGACTGATTACCGTATCTGACAGTTTCGCGGACCGGATGTCGCAAGAAGTTTGTAAAGTTTTATCTCCGGGGTAACAGAGTGAAAGTGGCAGAAATCACTCATTACCCGGGAACACAACGCCGACGCGACATGCGCTGTTGACAGGCCTGCAACAATGCTTTGTGCTGCGGCACCTTTATGAGGCTGGGGCAAACCCTTAAAATCTAAGTGTCCGGAAGTGGGCCCGTCAGTCCACAGGACCTGAGAAGGGGTTTGAAAATGAAAAAGACAATATCGACCTACTGGCCCGTTGCGATGCTCGTGCCGCTCTTACTTGCCGGCTACTGCCACGCGATCCACCCGGTTTCCGGCGCCGCCGCACCTCATCCGCAAAGTGCCGCCAGCGTCAGTGCCGAGTTCGCGCGTGCGATTTCGCTGGGATTTGTCGACTTCGATAACGGCGCCAATGGTTATGGGCAGCCTAACGGCTCGTCGGCTACGGCCGTTTCGCAGACGTTCTAAAAAGGGCCGTCCGGGCGCGCAAACGCCGTCCTTTGTATAATTCGGGACTGCTTCGCGCGGACTCGTTTGGTCGAGCCGGCGGAACTCAGCCGAGTTGCAAGCCGTGCTCAAGCCAAACGATGTCTGGAACCCGATGAACACTATCGCCGTATGTTTCGTGTGCCTTGGCAACATCTGCCGTTCGCCGAGCGCCGAAGCCGTGATGCTGCATCAGGTGAGCCGAGCGAAGCTCGCGGACAAGATCCTTGTGGATTCGGCGGGCACCGGCAATTGGCATATCGGCCAGCCGCCCGACGAGCGTGCCCAGCGCGCGGCCAGGAAGCGGGGTTACGACTTGTCGCTGCTGCGCGGTCGGCAGATCGGCACTGAAGATTTCGCGCGCTTCGATCTGCTCATCGCAATGGACGACGCCAATGCTGTTGCACTGACTGAAGTGTGTCCGCCGGAATATCGCGACAAGATCCGGCTGTTGATGGAATTCGCGACCCGCGACGACAGCCGCGTGGTGGTCGACCCGTATTTTGGTGGCGACGAAGGTTTCGAGCGTGTGCTCGACCAGTGCGAGGATGCCTGCGAAGGCCTGCTGAAGGCGCTTCGCACGCAGTTGGTGGTCTGATGCGCCGCGCCCGCCAGCAAGTTTCAATAGGTGCAATGTTCTCAGCAAATTCCTAAGAAAATGCTTGTGGATACTTGACTAAATCCGTAGGCTATTTATACTTGAGCAAATTCATCGAGTATTAGCTGTAGCCCCCGGTAGCTTACAAATTATGAGACTCACCACGAAAGGCCGTTTCGCCGTCACGGCGATGATCGATCTGGCATTGCGCCAGGAGCAGGGCCCGGTGACGCTGGCAGGAATCAGCCAGCGCCAGCACATCTCGTTGTCCTATCTCGAACAGTTGTTCGGCAAGTTGCGCCGGCACGAGATCGTCGAGTCGGTGCGCGGTCCGGGCGGTGGATACAATCTTGCGCGCCGTGCCGAGAACGTTACGGTGGCGGACATCATCATTGCGGTGGACGAGCCTATCGACGCCACGCAATGTGGTGGAAAGGGTGCTTGCGAAGGCACCAAGCAGCATGACGGCCACTGCATGACCCACGAACTCTGGTCCACGCTCAATCAGAAGATGGTCGAGTATCTCGACTCCGTCTCGCTGAAAGATCTCGTCGACCAGCAGCGTGCACGCGAAGGATCGCCGGCGGTATTGCGCGATCGCCGTGCCGAGTCGGCGGGCGTGGAGCCTGTGCGCGTGGCGCCGAAAGGACCGAATTCCGTTTTCAACCTGGCCGGCTGACGGCTGCCGCGTAGCTGTATAGACGCGGCCGTCTCGCCTTGAACGAGCCAATTGAGTTAAATCCCCGGAGCAACTGATGAACAACGACATTCCCCACCTGCCCATTTACATGGACTACAGCGCTACGACTCCTGTCGATGCGCGCGTGGTGGACAAGATGATTCCGTACCTGCGCGAGCAGTTCGGCAATCCGGCCTCGCGTAGCCACCAATACGGCTGGGACGCGGAGCGGGCGGTCGAGGAAGCGCGTGAGAACGTCGCGAAGCTGGTTAATTGCGACCCGCGCGAAATCATCTGGACGTCGGGTGCAACCGAATCGGACAACCTCGCCATCAAGGGCGCGGCGCATTTCTACAAGAGCAAGGGCAAGCACATCATCACGGTGAAAACCGAGCACAAGGCCGTGCTCGATACCTGCCGTGAACTCGAACGCGAAGGCTTTGAAGTCACTTACCTGGATGTGAAGGACAACGGTTTGCTCGACCTGGACAAGCTTCAGGCAGCCATCCGCCCGGACACCATCCTGGTGTCGGTAATGAGCGTGAACAACGAGATCGGCGTGATCCAGGATGTGGCCGCGATCGGCGAGATCACGCGTGCGAAGGGCATCGTGTTCCACGTCGACGCCGCGCAAGCTACCGGCAAGATAGAGATCGATCTGGACAAGCTGAAAGTCGACCTGATGTCGTTTTCGGCGCACAAGACGTACGGCCCGAAGGGTATCGGCGCGTTGTTCGTACGTCGCAAGCCGCGGATTCGTATCGAAGCGCAAATGCACGGCGGCGGTCACGAGCGCGGCATGCGTTCGGGCACGCTGGCCACGCATCAGATTGTTGGCATGGGCGAGGCTTTCCGGATCGCGCGTGAAGAAATGGCCGTCGAAAACGAACGTATCCGCATGTTGCGCGACCGTTTGCTCAACGGCTTGAAGGACATGGAAGAGGTGTATGTGAACGGCGACATGGAAGCGCGTGTGCCGCATAACCTCAACATTAGCTTCAACTTCGTGGAAGGCGAGTCGCTGATCATGGCGGTCAAGGACGTGGCGGTATCGTCGGGTTCTGCCTGTACGTCGGCTTCGCTGGAACCTTCTTACGTGCTGCGGGCGCTTGGCCGCAACGACGAACTCGCGCACAGCTCGATCCGCTTTACCGTCGGCCGCTTCACGACCGAACAGGACGTGGATTACGTGATCAACTTGCTGAAGGGCAAGATTCAGAAGCTGCGCGACCTGTCGCCGCTTTGGGAAATGCATAAGGACGGTATCGACATTTCGTCGATCCAGTGGGCTGCGCATTAAGCGCTTGTCTGGCCGCTCGTTGGCGGCCCATTCGCGCTCATGTTTGAACGCACACGCATACGAATTCAAGGAGTTTGAATCATGGCTTATAGCGACAAGGTTCTGGACCACTACGAAAACCCGCGCAATGTCGGTTCGTTCGGCAAGGACGACGACACCGTCGGTACCGGCATGGTCGGCGCGCCGGCATGCGGCGACGTGATGAAGCTGCAAATCCGCGTAGGCGCGGATGGTGTGATCGAAGATGCGAAGTTCAAGACGTATGGCTGCGGTTCGGCGATTGCTTCCAGTTCGCTCGTGACCGAGTGGGTGAAGGGCAAGACGCTGGATCAGGCACTGACGATCAAGAACACGCATATTGCGGAAGAACTGGCGCTGCCGCCGGTGAAGATCCACTGTTCGATCCTGGCTGAAGACGCAATCAAGGCCGCCGTTGCCGATTACAAGCAACGTCATGGTGCGGGCGCAGCAGAAGCTGCTCCGGTTGAAGCGAAGCAACACGCCGCGTAAGTAGGGATCCGCAGGATTCGGGAAGGGCGCTTCGGCAATGGTTGGCTCGGACGCTCTGGTTTTTGATTCAAAGCAAGGCTGCAGTACGCGACCGGAGAAACGATTGACTCCGGACGAGCGGCTGCTGAAGAGAGACTATGGCAATCACGTTGACGGACAAGGCAGCACAGCACGTGCAGAAGTATCTGGTTCGACGCGGCAAGGGCGTCGGCCTGCGTCTTGGCGTGCGCACGACCGGCTGCTCGGGCCTGGCTTACAAGCTCGAGTATGTGGATGAACTCGCGCCTGAAGACCAGGTGTTCGAGTCGGCCGGCGTGAAGATCATTGTCGATCCGAAGAGTCTGGCTTACATCGATGGCACCGAACTGGATTTTGCGCGCGAAGGGCTGAACGAAGGCTTCAAGTTCAATAACCCGAACGTGAAAGACGAGTGCGGTTGCGGCGAATCGTTTCGCGTATAGCGTTGCA
>Ga0185299_10004912_pt1 | contig 15628 bp, 11 predicted proteins | sample PaiPotPPA55metaG_FD_128002 | JGI IMG/M metagenome (GOLD analysis project Ga0185299, IMG submission 128002) | Iron sulfur acid spring bacterial and archeal communities from Banff, Canada, to study Microbial Dark Matter (Phase II) - Paint Pots PPA... ...
TAAGACCGGCGGCGTTGAAGGTGACGCCCTGGATGTTGAGCGTGGACTTGCCGGTTTCGTCGAAGGTCAGCTTGAGGTTGTCACCATTCAGCAGGTTGATGCCGTTGAAGGACGAATCCTGGGCGGTCGTCGTGATCTGCGTGATGATGTTGTTGTACTGGCTCACCAGGCTTTGGCGAATGGACTGTGAGTTCGCATCGGCAACCGGCGCGCCGGCGGTGCCGCCGGTCGGAGTGACAAGGGCCGGCGTACCGGTGCCGCTGATCGCAATGTTGTTCGCGGCTGCGGTCGTTCCCGTTGTCAGCGTCTGGCTTGCATTGTCGTTGCTGGAGGTGAACGTGATTGACCCGTTGCTGGCCAACGACGCCGTCAATCCCAGGCCGGCAGTCGTCAGCGCGGCATTGAAAGCGGTGATTGAGTTGACATTACCGGCAGCAACCGTGTCGGTGACCGTGATGGTGGTCGCGGCACCGGTGGCAGGCGTAAAGACGAAGGTCTCGCCCTTGAGCGAGTTGGCAGTGCCGCTGCCGATGTTGACCAGATCGGCGGCGGTTCCTGCAACACTCAGCGCGCCCGCACCTGTTGGCGCCGCGCTCGTCGCGGAAGCCTTCACCGTATAGCCAGTAGGCGCCTGCAAAACCTGGTTGGCGATCGACTTGGCGGTATCAACCAGGCTCTGCAGCGAAGTGAGGCCGGTGTTGGCCGCCTGCAAAACCTGGACGCCGTTGCCGATGCTGTCGAGCAGGTTGTTGATGTCGCCCGCGCGGTTGTTGAGGCCCTGCGCCGTGAAGAAGTTGGTCGGGTTGTCCAGCGCCGAGTTGACCTTGTTGCCGGTGGCGAGGTCGTTCTGGGTGGTGGCGAGGAGCGCGGCGGTGGATTGCAGCGAAAGCAGGTTCTGGCGAACGGCTGCCGAAAGAACAATACCTGACATGTTTCAGACCTTTCTGGTGTGAAATTGGAGTACGCACATCCCAATCTTTTCTGATCGGTTGACCCGGCGGACGGTGGCGGCAAGCGTCTAACAAAACATGAATCGATGCCGCACTACCGGCGCTCCGGCCGCGGCGGCGATGCGCGGAACGGCTTTTTCGTCCTCGTGCGGTTTGGAAATACCGTTGATAACATTGGACAATTACGCAGCGTCCGGCGTCGTTTACCCGGCGTTAACCTCAATCAGAAAGGATTGCGGCGACAACCGGCAGAAAGCCGCAGGCTGCGCCTTTGGCGCGACCAAAGCCGACACTCGATGGCATCAGCCGCATGTTAGCTCGCGTGAAATACGGCAACGGAGACCCGGCATGGCCTTAAAAGTCGAACTTAAGCCGCACGAGCGGATCATCATCGGCGCCTGCGTGGTCACCAACACCGATCAGCGTGCCCGGCTGCTGATCGAGGGCGACAACATTCCGATTTTGCGCGAGAAGGATATCCTGACGCCGGAGACCGCCGATACCCCGGCCAAGCTCGTCTATCTGGCGGTGCAGTTGATGTATATTTCGCCGGACCCGCAGGTCAACCACGGCATCTACTTCAACCTGTTGCGCGACATCGTCACCACAGTACCGAGCGCATGGCCCATCATCGAGGGCATCAACATCCATATCTTGAACGGCGACCTCTATCAGGCGCTGAAGGAAGCCAAAAAGCTGGTCGCCTACGAGCGGCAGCTTCTGGACTACGGTGAAGCGGTCCAGGCCAACGCCGCCGCCGAAGCAAAGCGTACGGCCTAGAGCCTTTTCCGTTTCGATTGAATCGAAACGGGGCTCCAGATTCTCGATTTGACGCGTTTTCCTGACGCGAACCGGTTTCCACTTCGCTTGAAAACGCTCCAGCCGCGCTGGCTACATCGCCAGCGGCGGGGCGCCTTCGATTTCCGGAATCACGCTGTCGTCAGCCGGCGCCCGCTGCGCGCCAAAATCCAGCACCGCCGCGATCAGCGCGTCGATATCGCAGGTGTCGGTGCGGTGATTGACGATCGCGGCGCGGATCGCGAGCTCGCCGTCGAGTATGGTCGTCGACGGCGCGGCAATCCCGGACTCCTGAATATCGATGACGATATCGCCGTTGACCCGGTTGGCGTCATCGGCGCGATAGCGGAAGCAGACGATGTTGAGCTGGACCGGCGCCATCAGCTCCAGCCGCGGCTCGGCCAGAATGCGCCGCTCCAGATAGGCGGCGAGCGCGCAGGTGCGCGTGATGACCGCCCCCAGCTTCCCGGTGCCGTAGGTCTTCAGCGTGAACCAGGTCTTGAGCGCCCTGAAACCGCGCGACAGATCCGGGCCGAGGTCGCAAGGCCAGGGTGAGTTGGCGGCAAGCCCTCTCGTCTCGCGGCGCAGATAGGCCGCGGGCGCCGCGAAGGTGTCGCGATGGCGCTCGCCGTCGCGCACGATCAGGAAACCGGCGTCATAGGGCACCTGCCCCCATTTGTGGAAATCCAGCGCGATCGAGCAGGCGTTTTCCAGACCGGCGAGCCGCGGCGCCAGTTCCGGCGACAAAACCCCGAGCGCGCCGTAGGCGCCGTCGACGTGAAACCACAGCCCCTGTTCGCGGCACAGCGCGCTCAGCGCCTGGAGGTCATCGATGGCGCCGATATCCACCGTTCCGGCCGAGCCGACGACCAGGAAAGGTTTTCGGCCGGCGGCGCGGTCCGCAGCGATCTGCGCGTGCAACGCGGTCACGTCGATGCGGTGGGTTCGATCGACCGCGATCGAGCGCAACGCGTCGCTGCCAAAACCGCCGATATCCATCGCCTTCGAGATGCAGCCATGCGCTGCCGTCGAGGTATAGGCGGTAAGCGCCGCGCCTTCGTCGCCGAGGCCGTGCTGCCGGACCGATCGGCCGAGCGCCGCCGTTCGCGCCACCAGCACCGCCATCAGATTTGCCATCGAGGTGCCGGTGACGAAAATCCCGCTTGCGCCTTCCGGAAAGCGGAACATCTGGCGCGTCCATTCGACGATCTGGCGTTCGACCTCGATCGGAATGTGATCGCGCCCGCCGAGATTGGCGTTGAGGCCTGCCGCCAGCATCTCCGCCAGCATGCCGACCGCGCTGCCGCCGCCATGGACCCAACCCATGAAACCCGGATGAACATTGCCGGTCGCATAGGGAAGGATGAAGTCGGCGAATTCGCGATAGACCTCGCCGAGATCGGTCGGCCGATGCGGAAGGTCTTCGCGAAAACGCGCGCGTGCGTCATCCGGTATCGGTTGCCAGACGGGGCGCGCGCGGATGTCGGCGTGATAGTCGAACATGTCGTCGAGCATGCGATGACCCTGGGCGCGGATGTCGTCCCAGTGCTGCGGATCGAGCGTCTCGCTCGATTTCGATTTCGGCGGCGCGTCGCGCAGCGTCGCGCTCACGCCGCATGCTCCCGGCCCACTTTGGCGCGGCGCGACAGCATCGCCGCGAATGCCGTGAAGATCGCGCGCATCTGCGGCGGCTTGTAGGGAAACAGCACCGGCGAATCCATGTTGTGCACGACGGCGGTATTGTCCGCCTCGAAGATCAGTAATTCCCCGCGATTGTTTTCGGCGCAGTCGATCGTGAAATAGTCGAGGCCCAACCGCTCGGCCATGCCGGCGAGCGCCGTCCGATGGCGGCGGGCGAAGCCGATGTCGAAGGTGCGCATGAAGGTTTCTTCTTCGAGACGCTTGGGCGCGCTGTCGGACATCCCCGCATTGAGGTACCAGATGTCCCAGCGATCCGCGACCGCCATGTGGCAGGCGTAAGGCCGGCCTTCGATGAAGACGACGCGGTACTTGCGAAACAGGCCGTCCTCGTTGGCGTAGTCGACGAAGCGGGAGACAAAGAATTCCTGCTCCGGCCGCTCGTCGAGATAGCGCGCGAGCGCCGGGCGATCGTCGAGCCTGGCGAGGCCGACGCCGGCATGCGAACCGCGCGGACGGGCGATGACGGGAAACGCAAGTTCGGCCGCGATGTCGGCGGGCGCGAGCCTGGACTGCGCCACGTCGGCCAATTGCTCGCGTGTCACGCCGATCGTCGCCGGGATATCGAGGCCCTCGATGCCGCGGAGCAGATGATGCAGCTTGTCGCGATCGAGATTGCCAATCAGCCGCGGCGGATTTAGCAGCGGCCGCGGCCAGCGCGCGGCCATCTCATCGATCTTGCGCAAAGCGTCGCGGCAATCCTCCGAATCGGACGCGATCACGATAGCGACATCATGTTCGGGGAGCGGCACGGGCAACTCGACTTGAGGGATGACATACAGCGTCAACAGCTCGATCCCGGATTCCTCGAGCAGAAACTCGATCGGTGTATTGCTGCCCATATCGGTTGCCGCCGCCAGCGCCAGCACGCGCAGCCGCGGCTGCTTGGCCGCGCATGGCGAACGGAATAGCTGGTGCGCCGCGAGCACCTCGCCCTGGATGGCAAGTCCCGCCGGCTTGTCACCGAGCAATTGCGCGATCAGCGACAGGTCGAGCCCCTCGCCTGCCTCGGCGGTGCCGTCGACCAGTTTGTTTATAAGGTCCCGCCACAACGGACGAAGGTCCTGGCCGTCGAACCTCATCTTCGCAAGTTTCGACATACCGATGCGGTCGGCGCAAAGCGGCTCGGTCGTTGCGATCCTCTCGTGGAAATCAGTTGGCATGCAAAGCTCCGCGAAGGACGAACGATGGTCGCGCCGGGTGTATGACGCGTTAAAGGATGAACTCACGCCGCATTGGCCGCCCTTGCAGCCGCGGGCGCGGCAAACTGCGAGGAGACATCGCCGTGAAACACCGACGGCCCGACATGATCGAGCCGGCTCTCGAGGTCGGCCCAGATTTCGCCGCCGATATCGGTCCAGCGCTTGCAGAAGGCAAAATCCTCGCTGAGATAGGTCCCGGTCTTGGGGTCGATCATGCACTCGAACAAGGCAAACCGGTTCGGATTGCCGGCGAGTTCATCCCGGGAATGCTCATGGAAGAATCGCAGCGGCGCATAGGAGGGATGCCGGCACATTTGCTCGAAGACGTGGCGTCTGATCATCAGGAAGCCGGTGCCGGCATAGCGCACCCGCGTAAAGCCGTTGACGGCGACCACGTGATCGGGATTTTCGATCTCGAGCACGTAATCGAGCGCGGCCGACGGCGTTTTCGCCCCTCCGGACTCCAGCATCCGCGTCGCCTTGTCCCAGTTGATCCGCTTGATCGGATAGACGCCGGCGACCACGTCGGCGCCGGATTCGATCAGCCGGAATACCTGGCCGGGCACAAACCCGATATCGGCATCCACGAACAAAAGGTGCGTCGCCGAGGGGTCGTCGAGGAACAGCGTCACCAGATTGGCCCGCGCGCGGGTAATCAGCGCGTCGCCGTCACGCATCAGAACCGTGAGGTCGAGGTTGGGCATGGGACGGACGGCACGCTGCAGGTGAAAGATCGAGCCGGCATAGATGCTGGACACCTGGCCGCCGAAGCAGGGCGTGGCCACCACAAGATGAATTTGGTCAGTCATGAATAGTTCCCGAACGGCGGACGCTTTCTGCATTCCTGACCAAACAGTAAATAGACGTGGTTAATGAAAGCCTAACGGCCCTGCTCCGCCGTTTACCGGGCCCCTCCCCGGCGATCACGCGCTTCTAGGCCAATGGCCGATCGCCGATTTGCCCAAGCAACCACTCGATCTTGGCGACGATCGCGCTGAGATGGCCAAGCTCACGCTGCAGATTTTCGCGGGCCACCTCTTCGCGGGGCGACCAGGTCTCGCTGACCAGGCGCGCGCCTGCCGAAATGCGAAGCACCGCCCGATGTCCCAACGCAACGGGTTGACCGATGAGGCAGACTTTTGCGGCGATCTCGGGCGCGCATCCCTGCGCGGTCGCAGGTACCCCATCACCCGGCTCGGAAAGCGCGCGATGGATTTTCCTGCAAGCCTCGAACGAGAAAGTACGGCCGTGATGCCGGATCGCAAACGGAAAGATCGTCGGCTGCGCCAGCTCTTCGTCGTCGAGGCTATCGTTTTCGCCCCTCCGCTGCGGCGGCAACAGCTGAAGCGACGGCGAAGATGCGATGATCCGCTGCGCGCCGTTTGCGAAGGTCGTCAGAGCCTGTCGCCGAAATGCGTCGGGCACCGCGTAATAGGCGCGAATTTCCTCGATCGCCGCTTCCCAGCGAAGCCATTGGCCGAAATTGGTCCGGACCGGAAAACCCGACCGCAGATTTTGCCAGTGCATCGGCCAGTCGCTGCGGCTGCTATATTCGCAGAGTCCCGGCGCGACTTCGCAGGCCTCATCGAGAACCGTCGCGAGACCAGCCGGCACCAGCAGCGCGCCGCTGAAGGGAGGGCCGGTGAAAAACTTCGAACCGGTGACGATCACCAGATAGCCGCGGTCGAGATATTTTCGCAACCGCGCGCGGCCAAGCCGCATTTGGCAGGCATCGACGACGACCAGCACCTGATCGGGCCAGCGCAGCGCGATTTCATCGAGGCATTGGTCGCTCGGCGCGCGCCAGCCGAGCTTTGAGGAATCCATGATTTGAAGAACGACGCCGGTCCCGCCGGCGACCGACTGCTCGATCGCGTCGAGAACTTGCAGGTCGGCTGCCGCGTCGGAGCGGAAATCGCCGTTCGTGTCGAGCAAGGGCAGCGCGACGCTGGTGACGGAATCCGCGAGACCCGTGATCGGCTCTCCCTTGCAAACGCTATTTCCATTCGCCGTCGCAGCGCTGAAATGCTGCCCGCGCGCGGTACAGACGGTTCCGCTTCCGGTTTGATCGGCGGCCAAAATGATGGTCGTGAGCGCTGGGCCGAGCAACGATCGCGCCAGCAGCAGCGCTTGCAGCTGCGCGTCGGTGCCCGACGGCGAAAACACCACATCGGCCCCGGTCCGGGTCAGCCCGAGACAGGCTTTCAATTCGTCGCGCATCGCCTCGATGCGCGCATCGAATGCGGCCTCGATGCCGATGACGATGGCGGAGCGCATCAACGACAGCCGCGCGTCCTCCGCGCGATCGTAAGCCGGCTGCGAAATCGAAGTCGCGGTGCTCGAGGCAAAGCTCAGCGTATCCGGACAAGGCAGGGCCTCGCAGCCATATGGATTGACCCCCCTCACCGGATCGATCTTCAGCCGGGGATCGCCGCCGCCGACGAGCACACGGTCGAGCGGCTGGAACAGCTCGGCCATCGCCGACGCCGAACGCCAGCGAGCCTCCGCGATCGGCATTTTGCGCGCATCTCCTTGAGCGCCAGCGTCGAGCATCCCTAAAATCCTCACGCCACGACAGCCGAACGTTGCCGCGCCTTAGCCGACCGGAAGGTACTTTGTCAGCGTCAGCTGGGACAGCATGGAGGTGGTCTGGTAGGAGGCCTGCAGCTCGGTCTGAAGCGCCAGGAGCTCGCTCGCCACCTGATCGGTAGAAACGCTTTCGGCCTGATCGACGATGCCCTGCAGCTGCCCTTGGGCTTGCGTCTGGCGCGCCGCGGCGTCTTTGATGGTCGTCTGCGCGGTCGCCAGATTGGCCTGGATATCCTGGATGGTTTGCTGCCCCGGTTGCGGCGCGAGGTTCTGCGCGATGCGCTGGCTGAGTGCCTGGACCTGCAAGGCCCCGTTCGGATTGGTGGGCGAGGTCGTCACTGCGGAGTAGACGGCCAGCGACTGAATCTGCGAACGGATCGCCTGTTCGTTGGCGCGCATGCCGTATTGCACCGTGACCGACTGGTCGATGCGCGCCGTCGCGCTCGCGCGCGCCGGCCCCGGGCCAGCTTCGCCGGTGTACCAGGCAACGGTATTCGCGGTGCCGCTGACCAGCGTCGTCGCACTGCCCAGCGGCGTCGTGCCGACCCGCAGCGGCGGCACCGCCGCCGTCGCGGTGGCGGGAAGGCCGAGCGCTGCGAACGCCGCCCCGTTCGAACTCGTGACCGACAGGCTGGCGGCGTTGTCGGTGTGCAGCGTGATCACGCCGCCGGAGATCGTCGACGGCGTCGAAGTGCCGGTGATCGAGTCGATTTTTGACAGCAGCGTCTGCACGCTGTCGGTGACATTGAGCTGGTTGCCGGTCGCACCCGAGTTGACGAAAGTGATGGGCGTGCCGTTGACGGTGATTCTGTCGCCGGCCGCGAAACTGGTGGTCAGCGAGTCCGTGCCCGCAAGACCGGACAACAGCGTCGCCCCGGTGACTGGGGCCGCCAGCTTGTTGGTGGCCACACCTCCGGTCGCTGTTCCCGAGGTATTGAAAAAGTCATTGCCGGCCTGGACCGCCGATGCGGCCACCAGCGAGGTATTGGCAAGCGTGCCGATCGCGGTGGTCAGCGCCGCCTTCAGATTGGCGGCGGTCGCCGTCGAGTTCGCGCCGATGGCAAAACTGTTGGCGGGCGGCGGGGTTGCGCTCGAAGCCGTGAGTTGAATGGATTCAGTGGTGCCGTCGGGCAGGCTGAACTTGAAACTCACGGTGTCGCCGTTGTTGGGATTGGTGCCGCCGAGGTCAACCGAAATGGCCGGCGGCGAGCCCGCCGGGCCGGTGACGGTCGAACCTGTCAGCTGCGACGAGATCGCATTCACCTTCAACCCGAACGGCGAGCCGGGGACATCTTCCGCCACCTGCACCGAGGTCGCCGTCGGCGAAGTAATGACGACGCGCCCCAGACCTGAGGTGCCGAGATCGGCTTGCTGGCGCTCCGCAATCACCTGCTTCAATCCGGCCTGGCCGACGGTTCCATTGAGAATGTCATCGGCGGAAGCAACCGACGGCGTATTGATCGCGCTGCCCGAAAACAGGTAGCGGTCGCCCGCCTGCATGTTGAGAATTCCGAGCATCGAGGACAGTTGCGAGCCCGCGGTCTGCTGACCGATGGTCTGGCCGGCGCTGTTCAGGGTCTGCGTCGAACTGTTGGCGCTGTTGAGAACCGTCGTTCCGATAGTGACCATCGCCTGCAGCTGGGTGTTGGCGACGCTGATATCGGTGTTGACGTTGCTCTGGGTGTCGGTGAACGCGGAAAGGTTGGCCATCTGCGACCGCGCCGCGATGGCGAATCCCTCGTTGGTTCCCATCCCGGCATAGGAGGTCGACTTTGTCCCGGTGGTCAGCTGCGACTGCAGCGTCGCCATCTGGGTTTTAAGATTCAGTATCGACTGATTGAGGATGGAGGAGGTGCCATAACTGATGCCATTGATTGCCATATCGATCGCCTTACACTCGTCGCCTTACACGGATCATCTTACAGTTGGACCTGTAGCAAGCTCGTCATCATGGTCTGAACCACGGACATCACGTGGGCATTGGCCGCATAGGTATTCTGCAGTGAAATCAGGTTGGCCATCTCGGTATCGATATTGACGCCGGAGGTGGAATTCATCTTCTGCTGCAACGCGCTGACGACCACATCCTGGCCCTGTTGAAGCTGGGTCGCGGAGGTCGACGAGTTGGCCTGCAGGCTCAGGAACTGCTGCATGTAGCTGGTCAGCGTTCCCTTGAACGGCGTCGTGGTCGAGCCGAGCCCGGTCTTGGGCGAGTAGGTGAACGTACCCGATGTCAACTGGGAATAGAGAAAGTCCGAACGCGTGGTGTCGCCGGCCTGCGTCGCCGGCGAGGTGTTGTAGACCGTGAGCTTGGAGGGATCGGCGAGCACCGCGGCATTGACCGTGATGCGTCCGGCATATCCGGTCAGTTGCGAGCCGGTCGAGGTGATCGCGCCGGTGTACAACGAGCTGGAGTCGGTGAATAGCGGGAGCTGCGCGTTACCGTTGGCCAGCGACGAAGCCGTGGTCGTCACCGAGGCGTTGTTGACGGTCGTCGTACCGGTGCCGGAATCGAGGACGCGCAAGGTCGATCCGGAAGGATTCGAAAACTGCAAATTGGCTCCGCCGAGCGCGGTGTTGAGCTGCGAAACCACCGACGCCATTCCGCCGGTAAAATTGACGCCGATCACCTGGCTGTTCGGCGCGGATCCGGTATTCGACAAGGGAAGCGCGGCCGGATCGTCGACGCGTACGATCGTGACGTTGTGCTGGGTGTGGGTCGCCGCATCGGTGTAGGTGAGATTGACGCTGTTGCCCGGCGACACGTTCGACAGATCGAGATCGAACCCGGCCCTGGACGGGAGCGTGGCGGAAGCGGCGGTGCCGGGGGTGGTCTTGTCCGACAGCGCGCTCGATATCGAAGCCGCCATCTGATCGACCTGGGTCTGCGCCTGAACCAGCGTCTTGTCGCGCAGCGTCAGATCGGCGGCGATCTGGCCGGAGCTGATCGAGTTGTTCGCGATCATATCCAGCGTGGCGCCGTTCGCCAGCTTGATCGTCAGCGTGCCGGCAGAGGAGTTGGCCGGATTGCTGCTCCATTGCGAGTTGGCGTTCAGCGTGCCCTGCGAGTTGAACGTCAGCGTCGAGGCCTGGGTGCCGACAAGCTCGACGCCATTTGACGTGTAGACGGAGGTCTGATTGTTGCCGGTGCTGGAGACGCGGATATCCATCAGCTGCGACAGCTGATTGACCGCCTGGTCGCGCTGATCCATCAGCGTCGCGGCGGTCGGGTCGGTCGGGTTTAATCCCTGAAGCTGGGTGTTGAGTTGCGCGATCTTGGTCATCGCCGCATTGGCCTGACCCACCGAAATGCCGATGTCCTGCTCGGCGTTGGTACGCAGCGTTTGAATACCCTGGGTGGTGGCATTGAGCTGCTGCGCCAGGTTCTGTGCCGCGGTCACGGTCGTGATCTGCGACGATGAACTGCCGGAGGTCGTCGACAGCGCCTGCACGGCGGCGGTAAAATTCGAGTAGGCGGTTTCGAGCGACCCGGCTTGTCCGGGGGTCCCATAGACCGATTGCAATTGGGTCAGAACATTCGCCATCTGGTCGGCATAGGCGCCGCCGGATGTTTCCGTACGCAATTGGGTCTGTATGTACTGATTGAGCTGACGGTTGACGCCGGTGACATTGACGCTCGCGCCGGTGTCGCCGGTGAGGACCTCGACCTGATTGGTGCTTTCGCTGACATAGCCGGGTGTCTGCGAGTTCGCGATATTCGACGACGTAATCGAAAGCGCGGCCTGGTTGGCACGCAAACCGGCCATCGCAGTGGCGAGAGCAGAACCCAAACTCATCTTAGCCGCTCCAGGTCATTACACGCTGACCTCTTGCCGAACCATCAACGCAGCACGTTCAGGAGATCCTGCACCATGGTGTTGGCCGTGGTGATCACCTTGGTATTCGCGGAATAGGCCTGCTGGGTCACGATCAGCTTGGTGAATTCCGACGCGATGTCGGTGTTCGAACCTTCCAGCGACGAGCCGCTGATATGGCCGGAGGCACCGATGATGGCCGGTCCCGATTGCTGGGTGACGGCGTAAGCGCCGCCGTCGAGGCTCTTGAGGTAATTGGTGCCGTTGAAGTGCGACAGCGTCACCGAGGCGAGATCGAGATTCTGCCCGTTGGAGAACGTGCCGACCACGATGCCGTTATTGTTGATGGCGACCGTTTGCAGCTGGCCGGCGGCATAGCCGTTCTGGATGACGGCGTTGATGGTGGCGGTGCCGCCGGCGCTGGCATATTGCGTCAGGCCGCCGGAACCAGTGCTGAACGACAGGTTGCCGAGCGACTGCTTTCCGACGGTGACGTTGGGGATGGTGACGGCGGGAGTGGCCGGACTGGTCAGCACCCCGGCCGCGTTGAAGGTGTAATTGGTTCCGGCATTGACCCAGGCGGTTTGCGTGCCCGTGGCACTCGGATTGGTCTGGTAGAACAGGTTCCAGGTGTTGGTGTGGGTACCGCCAAGCGCCGCGCTGTCGGTCTTGGCCCAGCGCAGCTGCAGGTTGACCGCGGTTCCAGTCTGATCGTAGGCCGTGACCGCGCCGCCGCTGATCGACTCGTTCAAGAAGGTCTGCTGGTCGTTGCCGATCACTGCGCCCGTTGCCGGACTGTTGACGACGGTACGCGCCTGCGTGACCGGCAGCGTCGCAAAGCCGAGCGCGGCCATGGCGGCCGTATTGCTACTGGTAACCGAAAGATTGTTCGTCGTACCGGTGTGCAGCGTGATGGCGCCGCCGCTGACCGATGATGCCGTCGCGGCTCCGCTCAAGGCGTCGATTTTTCCCAGCAAGGTGCCGATAGTGTCGGTCACATTGATCTGGTTGGGGCCGCTCGCGCCGCTGGCGACGAATGTCAGGGTCTGACCGTCCACCGTGATCGTGTCGGCGGGAGGCCCCGCCGTAAATCCCGCTGTCAACGTATCGGCGCCGCCGACGCCGTTCAAGGTCGTGTTGGTGTCGATGTTGCTGCCGCCCGCGGCGGTCTTGACGGCTCCCGTGGTCGTGGCGTCGGTAAAGCCGGTGGCCGCCGTGAGCGTCGGATTTTGGATGAAATCGAGCGCATTGAGGCCGCCGAGAGCATCGATCGTGCCGCTCGCCGAAGTGGCGCTGACCGTGGTCGTCGGCGTCGACGGCAGGTTGGCGGCATAGTTGATCGACGTGGTGGTCTGGGCCGGGATGAAATTGTTCTGGAACTGAAGCACCTGAGGCACGTTTCCAACAACGTTTCCGGTCTTCGGATCGACCGCAACGCCCATCAGGTAATATCCGGCGCCGTTGACCAGATTGCCGTTGGCGTTGGTCTGGAAATCGCCGCGGCGGGTATAGTCCGTGACGCCGGTAAAGGTGGGAACGTTGTCGATGGTTCCGCTGGATTGCTGCACGGAAAAGAAACCGTCGCCGTTGATCGCCATGTTGGTGCCGACGGACGTCGTCGAGACGGTGCCCTGGGTGGTGATCGTCGCCTGCGCAAAGGCGGTCACGCCGCCCGCCACCTGCCTGCTCGGCGACGTCGCATCCGGAATGAGATCCTCGAAGGTGGTATCGATACCCTTGTAGCCCGTGGTCGAGGCATTCGCGATATTTCCGGAGATGTTCTGGAGCGCGAAGGACTGCGCCTGAAGGCCACCCACCGAAGTATTGAGCGCATCGAAGATACCCATAACGCCGTCTCCAAATTCGATTTACGCGGCCGACCCGATCGGGAAACCAAGGCCGCACTCGAAGGAGCATGTCGCAAGCGCTATGCCAAAATGGAAAATGTATTTATTTCAGATGCTTAAATGAAAATGCCCCGGTCCAGCGACCGGGGCGGATTTGCCGGGTTGGGCAACAATTGCCGGGCGAGAGCGATCTGGTTGGGCCATGGACTTGTTCGAGGCGCCGCGCGTGAGCGCGCTGTCAACGCAATCCAAGAGAGGAACGCGCGGCCGTTGCCGCGCCGGGTCAGATGGTGCGGCGAGGCGGGCCACGCGGGACCAAGTCTGCGAAACCGCGCACGTCGATTGAGTGCACTGGTCACCGTAATTCGAGCATGATTCGAGCGACGGCGGCTGCCTCATCGATCTGCGGCCAATGGCCCGCCTGCAGGATGTGGAGGGAGGCGTTCCTGGACCGCGACCTCAGGTCCTCGGCGACGCCAACGTGCAAGTACGCGTCCGCCTTTCCCCAGATGAGCAACAGCGGGACGTCGGAGCGCCTGAAATTCTCTAGCCGGTCCGTGTTGGCCGCTATTTCGTCCAACAACTGGGAGGTCATCTGCGCGAAGGCAGGACCGGCACTGGGCCTTTGCGTGAAGTTCTTGTCGATAATTGGCCCCAGAAACTCATGGTAGTGGGCCTTTTGGGCCTCCGTCAATCCGACCTGCATTTGCTCGCGCTGGAAATTGAGCAGCCACGCGAAGTGCTGCGGGCTGGCGAGGAAGTGGCGGCTTAGGTCTTTCAGGTTTTTGGTGGCGAAGAGCTCAATAAATTCGGGAACGCGCAGGCCGGGCGCCTGACCGTAAAATGCGTTCATCAGGCAGATCCCGGCCGTCCGATCCGGATTTCGGAGCGCGAAGTTGACCGCAGCCGGGCCGCCCGCGTCGTGGCCGACGGGCATGACCTTCGCAAGGCCCAGCGCTGCAACCACGGCTTCCAGGTCGCCGACCTGTTGTTCAAAGCTGTAGGCGGCGCCCTCCGGCTTGTCGGAGGCGCCGAAGCCGAGAAAGTCGAACGCGACGGTTCGCCGTCCGGCTGCCACCAAATGGGGAACGAGGTCGTCGTAGATATGCAAATTGTCTGGAAATCCGTGCAGCAGCACGAAGGCGGGACCCTCCCCCGCGAAGTCGCGGACGTAGAGGCTGCCGCCGCCGTGCGGGACTCGATGCTCAATGAACGTCGGTAAGTCCACAGCTTGGGCTTCGGTCATGGTTTGGTTCCGTTCGCGGTTGAATTGGAGCCGAGCCTTGCCACCCCACCGCCTCGCCGGCGCCCCACGATATGGGCATATACCAGTGCCCGTCGATAGAACGATCGCGCGGCGTTTTGTGAATACCAGTCAAGAACCGAGGGGCGAATAGTTTGCTCGGCTTTCGTGCTGCAAAACGCCAATCGACGGTAAAGCAGCGCGGCCGTACCATCCTAGCGCTACTGTATCGCCGGGTTGGACGTCTCGCTCATTTGGCTGCGCGCAGTCCGGAAACCATGGTTCGTCGTGATGGGACGCTCACAATAATCCTTTCTGGCCTGCGGGAATTTCAACAGGCGCTGGAATTTTTGATCGGCGCAACGCTGGCGTATCTTGCAATCGTGGAGATCACCAAGCGGATATTCTACATGTCGGTCGCAAAAACCTGAATCCGAAGACCGACAAAGCAGGAACGAATTTTTAACATGGACCTGGGTGACCGCTTCTGGCGGCCGGCTCAATTGGTCAGCGCAACACTCTAATCTTTTAGCAAAGATGGAGTGTGGAGATGAAGCAGCGACGTCGCATTTATTACTCGGCGGCCCAGCGAACCGCGATCTGGGCTTGGCGCCAACGTCGCGTTCGGAGCGATCTCGCGGTGCTAAAACCAAGGTATTGGGTGCCCCCAACCAATCCGACATTTGAATAAACCTTCGCGCGGTCGAGCTGCCCGCCCCGATCAGCTAAGCTAGAGTCTCCTCAGCCAAGGTGCTCCGATGCGTTGGATGATTGATTGGATGGTCAGAGCCAATGAGTCCATGTTGGACGTGGCTATTGACGGGTTCGTGGCAATATTGGGGGCCTCTTTTCTTACGCTGGTCCTGCACGCCATCATCGAAGCGCCGCTGACGTAACAATTGCATGGAGAAGCGCAATGTTCGGCAGGCAAACCAAGTTCCAATCTGAGAAGCTCATGGCCGACGTTTGCCTCGGCATCATGATCGCTGGCGTAAATACACTGATCGTTTTAGGAGCGGCCCTCGCATTCGCGGTCATATGAAGGCCGCCTCAGTTGGCGGCCTCTGTCATTTAAAGCCGAACAAGTGCGCTAGTCTTCCGCCCATTCGCACACTCTCACATGGGCGCACCGGCTTTGAACTTGTCTGCTTTCGGGCGTAGAACGGAAGTGGTCGCCAACGGTCAGAATGACGCGAATGACCACTTCGGAATTGGGCTCTCGTCACGTATGGGACGCTCGGAATATGGCGTTGCGCGCCGAGCGCATTTTTCGCACCCCGCTAGGTTTGACAAAAATCAATACCAACTTGCGGCTTGGCATATTCCTGTTCTAGCGCAAAGCAGACATCATCGTTCTTCTGAGTGAGGTGGCGCACACATCCGCATCTGACATCGAACCCCTGCCTCGGAGGCTGCAACCAATCAGCAGGCCGAAAGGCCGATCAGACCGAGGAGGCATCCATGACGTTCACCAGACATCTTCGCA
>Ga0185299_10004914_pt1 | contig 15626 bp, 10 predicted proteins | sample PaiPotPPA55metaG_FD_128002 | JGI IMG/M metagenome (GOLD analysis project Ga0185299, IMG submission 128002) | Iron sulfur acid spring bacterial and archeal communities from Banff, Canada, to study Microbial Dark Matter (Phase II) - Paint Pots PPA... ...
TAGTTCCCGCATTTTTTGCCACCGTTGCCGGAACGGTTGTGGCTCCTGCCGGGCTGTAAGTAAAGATGCTGGTCATCCAGAGCGCGGGCGTGCTGGCGCTGTCAGCATCGAAGGCGTACACACTGTCATGCATCGTCGCAACGTAGACCACGTTATGAGCGCCCTGACCGGGAATATTTACGGCGGGAAGATACAGTGGATGCCCAACAATGTAACCGTCCACCGGCTGGGTGAACAGTTTTCCGAAACTTGTGCTGTTCACGTTAGACGGAGTAAGCACGGTCTCCCACAGGTTGGCGCTGGTTCGCGCGTTGTCATAGTGCCAAGTTGTGACTTGCATCTGTCCGAGGACTGTCAAGACGAGCTGTGCAGAGTGCGTGAGAGCAGCAGACGTTCCGCTTACAGTGAGCGGGAAGTCACCGGCAAATACTGTCGCCGGGACGGACACAACCACAGCCTGGCTGCTGCCTGCAGCCAGGCTGAAGGGAGAGGCCGGAGACGTCGTCGCGCCTGCGGGCAATCCCGCGAGCGTAACCGCTACCGAGCCGGTGAATCCGCCTTGAGCGGTGATCGATGCCGTAAAGGAGTTGAAAGCTCCGGCGTTCACTGTGAGAGCGGCCGGAGAGAGGACGATGTTGAAATCCGCCACAGGATCGACCGTCAGGGTAAGGCTTGCAGAGTGCGTTAGCCCCGCGAACTTTCCGCTCGCCGTTAGTGTGAAGTTGCCGGCTGCCACTGTCGCCGGGATGGAGAGGGTCACAGCTTGGCTGCCGCCCGCAGGTACGATGAACGGCGAAGCCGGAGAGGTCGTCACACCGGCGGGCAATCCCGAGAGCGTGACAGCCACTGAATCGCTGAATCCATTTTGACCTGTGATCGATACCGCAAAAGAAGTGGAACCTCCAGCAGTCACTGTGAGCGTGGAGGGAACCGTCGCGATGCTGAAGTCCTTCCCGGGGTCGACCGTCAAGGCAAGGGTTGCAGAATGCGTGAGGGCTGCGGATGTTCCGTTTGCCGTTAGTGTGAAGTTGCCAGCCGACACTGTCGGTGGAATCGAAAGGGTCACAGTTTGGCTGCCGCCTGCGGGCACGCTGAAGGGAGATGCCGGAGACGCCGTCGCGCCTGCGGGCAATCCCGAAAGCGTGACCATTACTGCATTGGCAAATCCATTTTGACCGGTGGTGGACACCGCAAAGGTCGACTGGGAACCGCCGGCAATGGCCGTCACCGTGGCCGGAGACAGAGCGATGCTGAAGTCTTTCGCTGAAGGGGAAGAAACTGGCGTCGGCGCACCCCCGCAGCCAACAAAACACAACAACCCGATGCAAACGATGAGAAGACGACTAGTCAGGATGGCAGGATATAGGATGAGACGAAAGTCCGCAAACTGCATCGAAGGCTTCCCTCGAAACCGGGGATTATATTCGGACGATGGATATTTTCATCTCCTCGCCGCGCTCCCATAGGTGTGATTACCATTGGGAACAGCACTCCCGGTGCCAGAAGGATTGCCCGGCTGGCTCGACACCAGCTTCCTGGTAAAGACAACATTTATAAGAAGATACGCTCAGGGCCTCTTGGGCGCGATCCGAGTCGGCTGGTCTCTCGGCGAGTCAGGAGGTTGCAATCATTTGCATCCAGTTTGACAAGTCGCCCCTGACTTGGTCGGGAGATCTGGTCGGGAGATCTAGTCGAAAGATTAAAGATAAATTCTGAATGCAGCTGCGTGGACTTCCTCCGTCCGGCCTAACTTTATGTCGCGAGACTGTGCTAGAAGCTGATCTTCAGGATCTGACCTCCGTTGCCCACGAACCATCCCGCTTCCGGATTCGCAAAAGCGACCGCCCAGTAGCCGCTCACGGCGGGCAGGCTGAACCAGGTGCTTCCTTCGTCGGGAGTCCAGGCCGCTGATCCGGAGTCGAAGTTGGGCTGCGTCTCGGCGGTGATGACGACAGTATGGTCGCGTTCATGGTCGTCTTCTTCGCCATCGCCATGACGAATGCCGCGCGCATAGGCCAGGCAGAAAATGGCTCCCTGCACCGGCGGCTTTTTCGTAAGAGTCCAGGTTTGGCCGCCATCGTTCGACGTTGCAGCCTGGGGGTTGTCGTTCGTGGACAAGTCGCCGCCACCCAAGATGCCATTCCAGGGGTCGCGGAAAGCCACCGAGAACCCTCCGGCGCTGGGTGAACTCGCTAGCGGAGTGTCATAAGCGTTCCAGGTGTCACCTCCATCTCTGCTGGCTAAGATCCTCGCGATGGTTGAGCCGCCAGTGGCGATCCACGCATTTTTTCGTCCTTCCGTCGCGATGCAGGTTCCACTTGACGAAAATGAGGCTTCCCCAGGCAACGCTGGCGGCATGTTGGCGGCGATCGACAGCCAGGTCGATCCATCGGTTGTTCGAATGTCCGGAAACACTCCGTTCACGGAATCGCTGTGGGTGATGCCACGATTCGGCGTCCAGAACGCAAAACAATCGTAAAATGCATTTACCGTTTCGTTGGTGAACTGAATGTTCCAGGTCGCGCCACCGTCGTCAGTTTTGTAGATGCGAAAATCTGTCGTGTTCGTCCCAATCGACATTAAATAGGCAACCTGATCGCTTACGCCCTGGACGTCACGGAATTGCAGGGCTTCGGCTCCCGGAACGACACCGGCTTTCCAGGTTTCTCCGCCGTCATTCGTAACCACAAAGGTACCGCCGGCTCCGGCTGCCCAGATCACACGGGTGTTCACCGGGCTGACAGCAATCAGCAACTGCGTAGTGCCGCTGTTTTGCGGAGTGAGTTTGGGTTGATGAGCTTTCCGGTGTTCTTGCGCGAAGCCGAAAGTTGCGGAAACAGCAATCAGGAAAACAATCAAAGAACGTTTCACGACAGGACCCTCCCCGGACCGGTATTCGTGGCGTGGAAAAGTATAGGAACGTCCGAGAGAAGGTGTCAAACCGGCAAGTCCTATAGCCGACGAAGCCGACGCAAACTGTTTAGCCAACCTTCTGGTTTCTGCCTAGCCATCTGGCGGATGCGCCCTCCTTTGCTATGCGCGATCCTATTCTCGGCGTTCACGAAAGGGGTTTTTACTAGACATGAGCAATTCAGTATTAGAAACAATCTCAAGCGAGTTTGCGTCCGCGGCGGAGAAGGCGGGCGGTAGCGTGGTTGCCGTCCTTGCCCGGCGCTGGATGCCTACCAGTGGCATCGAATGGAAGAAGGGTGTGATCGTAACCGTCCATCACGGGGTGCAGCGCGACGAGGACATTAAAGTTCTGCGGGATGGTGGTCGCAGCATTTCTGCAAAATTGGTTGGACGAGATCCCCGTACCGACATAGCTGTCCTGAGGATTGAGGAAGGATCTTCGGGCGCGCCCCGACTCGGCGACTCATCAAGCCTGAGGCTCGGCCATCTTGTTCTTGCGCTGGGCCGCACGCGGCGCGGGGAGCTGGTGGCGAGCAGCGGCATCATTGGCGGTATCAGCGGCGAGTGGAGGAGCCGGCGTGGGGGACAACTCGATCAGCACATCCGGCTCGACCTCGCCCTGTACCCGGGATTTTCCGGGGGACCGCTGCTCAACGCCAGAGGCGAGGTTGTTGGCATTAATACGAAAGGTCTAGCCCATGGACGAGCTGTGACGGTGCCAGTGGCGACCGTTAATCGCGTTGTCGACGAGCTCCTGGAAAAAGGACATATTGCCCAACCCTATCTGGGTATCGCGATGCAGCCGGTGCAGGTGCCGGAAAACATGCGCTCCAAGCTGCCTGCTCAAACGCGAGTCGGGCTGCTTGTCACGCACGTCGAAAACCACGGGCCCGCAGAAAAAGCCGGGGTGATGCTGGGAGATGTTCTTTTCGAAGTGGGCGGAGCGACAGTCGAACATGTGGACGCAATCCAGGATTCGCTTTCCACCGCGAAGATTGGTGACGTTCTGCAGATCAGGGTGATTCGCGCCGGCGAGATCAAGCCGGTTTCAATCACTTTGGGCGAGAGGGCTCGATAACGAATGTCGAAGCGAACCGGCGGAGGCGCGATCCGGATTGCGGTAGCGGCGGCCTCCGCAGTTCGCCGGGCTGGACTCGAAAGCATCATCGGCAGCCACGCCGAGTTCCAGCTGGCGGGAAGTTTTGCCACGGTGGCGAGCCTGGCGCCATTTGCTCGTAGTACCGAACTCGATGTAATTGTCGTCGACTCCAATTCGATCCACGACTTATTACTGGAGCCAACCCTGGAAGCAGCGATTGTTCTGCTAACGGAAGTCAGCGACGCGCGGTCGATCTCGCGCTTGTTGCGGAGCGGAGTGCGCGCAATTCTGTCGCGCGAGAGCGAGCCGGACGATGTTCTCTCCGCTATTTTTGCTGTCTATGATGGACTGGTGTTGCTGAGCATGCCTACTGCAGAAAGCTTGGCCGCCGTCTTTGGCGGTCAGCCGCTGCAGGTTGAAGATGAGTTGTCCGAAGAGATTACCTCCCGGGAAACCGACGTACTTAGAATGTTAGCGGAGGGACTCGTCAACAAAGATATCGCGGCGCGTCTCGGTATCTCCGAGCACACAGTCAAGTTCCACGTCAGCTCGATCCTTGACAAGCTGGGCGCTTCCACCCGCACCGAAGCGGTTACCCAAGGAATCAGGCGTGGGCTGATTCCGATCTGAATTGGGCGGACGGGACTGTGTTCTTGTGCAGTATCCCCTAGAAAGGCATTCATCCGTCATTTAATATTACGACCAGTTCAGAAGTTGTAGAGATGGCAGCAACCACGCAACCCAATCTGGAGAATGACCTCGGGTACGCAGGGAAGGCGGCGGGGCCCTGCGTGTTCGTACTGTTTGGCGCAGCTGGGGATTTGACCAAGCGCAAGCTGGCGCCGGCGCTGTTCAATTTGGGGAAGGCAAAGCTGCTGCCCGACAACTTCGCGGTGATAGGCGTTTCCGTCGACGACTTGAGCCTGGAAGATTTTCGCAGCCAGGCTACCAGTTTCCTGCCGGCCCGAACTGACTCGGCGGAAGCCTTGGCATGGTTCCGCGAGCGGCTGTTCTATGAGCGCGGCGACTTCGCCGATCCAGAGACGTTTAGGAAGCTTCGGGAACGCCTCGCCGCCATAGACCGGGAACAACATACGCAGGGCAACTACCTTTTTTATCTGGCCACCGCACCCAAGTTTTTCTCGCAGATTGTGCAGCAGTTGGGAGCAGCCGAGCTTTCGCGGCAAGAGAATGGACGTTGGCGCCGAGTCGTAATCGAAAAGCCTTTTGGACACGATCTGGATTCGGCTCGGGCGCTGAACCGCGATATCAAGAATGTGCTGCAGGAAAATCAGATCTTTCGCATCGATCACTATTTGGGCAAAGAAACGGTGCAGAACATCATGGTATTCCGGTTCGACAATGCCATTTTCGAGCCCATCTGGAATCGGCGATACATTGACCATGTACAAATCACGAATGCAGAAACCGTGGGCGTGGAACGGCGCGGCGGGTACTTCGACACGGCAGGAACATTGCGCGACATGGTCCCCAACCACGTGATGCAATTGCTTAGCTTAACCGCAATGGAGTCGCCGGTATCATTTCAGGCGGACGCGGTACGAAATGAGCAGGCTAAAGTTCTGCATTCGATTCAACCCCTGAGCTCGGACGACGTTTTGCGCTGCGGTGTGCGCGGTCAATATGGCCCGGGACAGTTGGGTGAGGAAAAAATATCTGCTTACCGGGCGGAGCCAGGAGTCTCTCCCGAATCGCGCACCGAGACGTTCGTAGCCTTGAAGATCAACATCGACAATTGGCGCTGGGCGGGAGTGCCATTCTATTTTCGGACGGGGAAGCGTCTGGCTCAGCGCCACACGGAGATAGCCATTCAGTTCAAACGCATGCCGTTTGAACTGTTTCGCAACGCTCCCTTTCACAAGTTGCACACGAACACGCTGGTTATCCAGATTCAGCCGGTGGAAGGAATTTCGCTGAGCTTTGGGGCAAAGATTCCCGGGCCCCTGCTGCGGGTAGGATCGGTGGATATGAGTTTTGAATATTCCAAGTATTTCGGAGCCGACGCTTATACCGGCTACGAAGTTTTACTTTATGACTGCATGATCGGAGACGCGACTCTTTTCCAGCGCGCCGATATGGTCGAAGGTGGATGGAAGTTAGTGGATCCGGTGCTCGACGTGTGGAAGGCCCTGCCTCCGCGCAAGTTTCCGAATTATGCATCCGGCAGCTGGGGACCCGCGGAGGCCGATCAACTGCTCGAACTCGATGGTCGCCAGTGGAGGAGAATTGAGCCATGATTCTTGTTGAACAATGATTCTTGCGGGTGAAATTGGCGCGACGCGCACTCGGCTAGCCGCTTTCGAAACCGAAGGCAGCCGGCTGCAATGCGTGGTCGAAAAAAACTACGTGAGCCAGCAGCGCGACGGCTTGTCAGGCATTCTTGCTGACTTCATAAAAACTGAGGGCATACCCGTTCACAGCGCCTGCCTCGGCGTGGCTGGGCCGGTGCGCGGGGGGCGAAGCAAGATTTCCAATCTGCCTTGGGTCATCGACGCGCGGGAAGTAGCCAAGCAACTCAGACTGGATTCAGTTGGACTGCTCAACGACCTGGAAGCTTTCGCATACGGAATCGATGGCCTCGAATCAAAAGATTTCATCACCTTGAGCGAGGGCACGGAAGAGGCTGAAGGCAACCGGGCGGTAATCTCGGCCAAAACTGGACTGGGGATGGCAGGGCTTTACTGGGATGGCTTCCGGCATCATCCTTTCGCTTGCGAAGGAGGCCACGCCGACTTCGCGCCCAGAAACGATTTGCAGATGGAGTTGCTGGCCTACCTGCAGAAGAAATATGGTCGCATCAGCTGTGAGCGGATTCTCTCCGGACCCGGGATCAAGAATATTTACGACTTTCTGCGCGATGCACATAAGGCCGAGGAGCCAGAATGGTTGCGGACACAGATGAACACCGCACCTGATCCTCCGGCCCTGATCTCGCAAATGGCGTTGGAGGGTAAGGCCGCGATCTGCGATCAGGCTCTGTCGATCTTCGTCAGCGTGTTCGGTGCGGAGACTGGGAACTGCGCGTTGAATCTTATGTCTACCGGAGGAATTTTCATCGGAGGTAGCATTGCGGCAAAGATCGTGCCCAAAATGAAGGATCCCGTGTTCCTGGAATCCTTTCTGGATAAAGGGCGTATGGAAACAATTCTGAAAGACATGCCGGTCAAGATCGTGGTGAATGACAACTCCGGCATGATCGGGGCAGCGCGCTACACGCTCGTCCAGAAAGCGTTTCGCACATCAAGCCGGGCTGCGGACTGAAAAAGTTCCTCCGGTGGATGCACGCTTTCCTGACCGCAACGGAGCGCACGAAGGGAGCCTCAGCACGAAGGGAGCCTCAGGAGGTCTGTACAGCGTGAAGTCGGCGTAGTCGTAAACCCTGTTGACAAGCCCAGCAAACGCTCCGGAAACAGCCACGGACGTTTGCTCGGTGGTTGAGCTTGCGGGTGCGCCGATCGGAACTCCTCCCGCCCGGGCGGCGACTGTCGGAGCCGTGAAGAGTCCTCCTGATGCGATGCTACCGCCACCAGCCAGCACCGACCATTGCGGAGAAAGAAGTGATCCGCCCTGAATGGCATCGAGTTGAACGGGGTGATCTCGTGCCGCTGCCACAACATAGAGAACCACAAAAAACACGGCTGGACTGACAATTTCAGCGGCCACCTTGGCTTTCGTTCACCGTTCGCAGAATCGCTTCATGGCGCTGCTCACCCCCGATCCCTAACTCAGAATGGATACTCGCGGAAACACGCTTCTGCCGGACCGGTGGGCGATCGAGGTGTTTTTTCGGGCGCGCAAGCAAAACCACGGGTGAAGGCGTTCGTGGGGACCTGGGAGAACGCTTTGCAGTGGCAGCTCTGGACGGCACTGATTGCCATCCTGCTGATCAAGTACTTGCAACTGCTACTTGCAACTGCGAGCCAGCTTCGGCTGGTACCTGGGCTCTGTTGCGGCAACAACTGTTTGTGTACCGGGATCTGTGGACCTGGATCGGCAATCCCTTTCAACCGCCGCCGGCGGTAACGCCGGCGCTGGAACCGTCATCTTTAGGGCTGGACTAACTAAATTTGGACAGCAGAGTTGGTTGCAGGGGGAGTTCTTGCGGAAATCTGGGCCACTCCAGAAGCAGGAGACCGTATCAACTTAGACAGCACCTTTGTCCAAAACGGCGACTCGCGACGGCCAACCAGCCCACGGCAGAGGTCGGAAAGTTGCATTATTTGCATTGATCTCAACGACGGCTACTCGGTTCGTCAGGTAATTCAAGACAGCGCTGGCGGAAGATGTTTGGGCCAACGATCCAATCCTGTTGATTGGCGAACAGGGCTTTCATTGCAACTGCTGGATACGTGAGTTAATCGGTCCTGAACCACGCTCGAGAGGTAAGAATATCCACTCAAGATCGCAAACAATTGCATATCCTGCTCGTCTACGAGGCACGCCTGATCGCTGCTCCAACATCAAGATGGGCTGAAAATATCTATCCTTAATGTATTGTGCATTCACCATTCTTAGGAATATCAATTGCTCGTAGACAGCCAGGGTCTTTCTCGGGCACTCGACGTTAAGCCCTCGATCTGTCCACGCTACTCCGTCGTCCTAGCTCGCTTCATCAGTGAGGTAGTCAGATGCCGGGCATTCGATGGTTCGTTACGGCAGCAACCCTCATCACTTGTGTTGCAGCTCGAGCGCAAATGGCCCCGTCTCTGGATGGAGAATGGGGACCTGTCCTTTCCTGGCCTTCTGAGGTCACCCATGCCAGCCTTCTCGCCAACGGCAGAGTACTGGTTTGGCCGCCTTATCATTTAGGAGACAACGCGCGGGTTTGGGACCCTGCAACGAATACTTTTGTCGTTTCCCCTAAAGCCGGCTATAACATCTTTTGCACTGGTCATACTCACTTGGCTGATGGGAGGCTGCTCGTGGCGGGTGGCCAGATCGGGTTCGTTCTTTACGGAGTGCCGAACGCCTCGATCTACGACCCAAGGACGGATACGTGGACGCGTTTACCTGACATGCAGTCACCGCGCTGGTACCCGACGAACACAATCTTGGCCAACGGCGACATCCTGGTCACCTCGGGACAGATCGATCCAGTCCGCGGAATTAACGGTCTGCCGCAAATATGGCAGGCCGCGACGTCAACCTGGCAGGATCTCAGTTCTGCACAGTTGATCGTACCGCTGTATCCGAGAATGTTTCTGGCTCCGAACGGCAAAGTGTTCTACGCCGGAGAAGCACCCCAGTCGCGCTATTTGGATACAACAGGTACGGGACAATGGTCGCTGGTGGCAAAAAGCAGTACGAATCGCGACTATGGATCCGCAGTCCAGTATGGGGACGGCAAGATCTTAATTGTAGGGGGAGGAACTCCTCCCACGGCGACCGCGGAGGTGATCGATCTCAACGCTCCGACTCCGGCGTGGCGCCCGGTCGGATCGATGGCATATTCCCGGCGTCAGTTGAACGCTACGCTTTTGCCTAACGGGCAGGTGCTAGTTACGGGCGGTACCTCCGGCAAGGGATTCAATGATCTAAAAACCCCGGTCTTCCCGGCCGAGCTTTGGGATCCTAAGTCTGAAAACTGGACTACTCTGGCAAGTCAAACAGGTTATCGTGGATATCACTCCGTCGCGTTGCTGCTGCCAGACGCGACCGTGCTTGAGGCCGGTGGCGACCCGAATCTCTCGACTGCACAGATATTCTCACCACCTTACCTTTTCAACGGTCCGCGGCCAGTAATCTCTTCTGCGGCAACCGCGGTCGGCTATGGAAGCACATTCACCGTCGGCACTTCGAACTCCGCCAGCATCACCCAGGTGACCTGGTTGCGCCTGGGGTCGGTCACTCACGCATTCAACCAGGATCAGCGCTTCAACAATCTTATTTTCACAGTGACCAGCTCGACACAATTGAGGGTGACTGCGCCAGCAAATCCGAATCTGGCGCCTCCGGGCTATTACATGATGTTCTTGATAAATTCTGCGGGCGTACCTTCCGTGGCGCACTTCATCCACGTTAACGCCAAGAACAATACGCCGCTGCCGGTGACCTTGGCACCTTCAAGCATTTTCATGCCGAACACGGTGATCGGGACGCAATCTGCCAGCGACACCGCCTCGCTCACCAATAACCGGACGGTGCCTTTGAACATCAGTAACATTGCCGTCAGTGGTGACTTCTTACAGACCAATAAGTGCACGTCGCCAATCTCTGCCGGTACATCTTGCACATTTACGATCACCTTCACGCCGACGGCAACCGGCCTGCGTTCTGGAACGATCACGATTACAGATAGTGCAACTGATAGTCCACAGGTACTGAACCTTGCCGGGAACGGGGTTGGTGCAGCAACCACATCGGTGACCTCGCACAATTTTTACCGGATTGCCGTCGGGACAAGTGCCTCGTACAGGCTTTATCTGCTCAACAACCAAACCGTTCCGTTGAACATCACAAGCATCACCGTGACTGGAGCCTATTCCCAGACGAACCACTGTGTCTCTCCACTCGCAGGGGGCCAGTATTGCGATATCACCGTGACTTTCGTTCCCGCCGCCGTTGGTCGAATTTCTGGAGTTCTGACAATAACAGACGATGCGAACAATAGCCCTCAGACTGTCGCTCTGACCGGAACAGGCAAATGAATTGAGGCGAGCTCATGATGCCCTCGATCGTAAGAAAACTAGCTGCGGCGTTTATCGGGATTTGGACCATGACCTGTCAAGCTCAGAACCACTATGCGGTCACTGACTTGGGCACGCTCAGCGGTGCAAGCACAATTGCGCGAAAGATCAATGCCTGGGGGCACGCGGCAGCCACGTCGGGAGAGCGAGACGGGGGCGGGGCTCACGCGGCCCTCTGGAGAAACTCCGCGTATAGTCTAGTCTCGTTATCTGCTCTCGACGACAGCGACCACAGCGAAGCGACAAGCATCAACAATCGCGGTGAGATGGCAGGTCTGTCGAACACGAAGACCAATATGCATGCGGTCCTCTGGAGCATCTCAGGTGCGATCAAGGATTTGGGAGCCCTTCCGGGTGACACCAGCAGTCGCGCGTTCGCTATCAATGACCGCGGTAAAGTCGTCGGCCTGTCGAGCGGTCCGCGGGGAGAACGTGCGTTCCTATGGACTCCCGACCACATGGTTGTCTTGGAGGTACCGCCCGGGACGAAGAGCTCAGAGGCGCACGGGATCAATAACCGGGATCAGGTGGTCGGGCATTTCCGCGGCCCGGCGGGAACGCACGCATTTTTGTGGACACCCGACTCCGCATTTCAGGATCTCGGCGTACTTCCTGGCTGCCAGACGAGTAAGGCGATAGGCATAAACGACTCTGGTGAGGTGGTGGGATCTTCATCGGGACCGTTCGACACTCGGTCCTTTATATGGACACCCAGAGAGGGAATGCAGGCGATTAGCGATGTACCGTCTGAGGAATTCAGTGAAGCATTGGATATCAATACCCACTCTGAAGTTGTCGGTTCATACGAGGGATCTTTAGGGAATCGTGCCTATCTGTGGACGCGGAAGAACGGTTTCGCCGATCTGAACACTTTGATTCCAGCAGGAAGCGGCCTTCTATTGACGATGGCAGTCAGTATCAACGATCGAGGACAAATCCTCGCTCTTGGGATGGCGCACCCCGATGTTTCTCCCGAACGTCGAATGGATGAAGATGAGGGGGACGATTTGCACAGTGTTGATGTTCACTCCTTCCTGTTGACTCCTAAAGCAGGCGGCGAATCTCCATGAAAACCTGCATTAATCGACCAACAGCCGACGGAGTGTGGCAGTCTTCAATCCATTTTGAGAATGTCGATTCGGTTCCTTAGCTGCCCGAAACAAAATAATCTGGGCAGACGACGTGTCCACCTTTGTAGTTCCTGAATCCGCCCGCGGGAGACAAACGACATGGGCGCTATGAGGGCCAGCGTAGACCGACAGCGGCTAACAAGAGCAAGCAGTACACCGGAGTTCGAGTTGCGGCGTGGCTTCAGGCCAACTCGCCATTCCAGAGCCCCGCTGGCTGTCGTTTTAGTTCTTGTCAGCATTGTGATCGTAAGGGGAATTTCCAAAGGCGAATTCAGTTACAACACAGATGAGACTCAGCATGCCGTGACGGGCTTATACGTTGCGGACCTGATCCGCGATCGTCCCTTCTCCCATCCAATCGAGTACACGTATCAGTACTATGCGCACTACCCAGCGTTATCGGGGGTCGTGCACTGGCCACCCCTGTTTTATGTGTTTGAAGGAATCTCTTTTCTTGTGTTAGGAACCAATGTAGTGGCGGCGCGGCTCACCATACTTATGTTCGCTTTGTTCGGATTGTTCTTCTGGTACCTTACCGTTGAAAGATTGCAGGGGGTATGGACGGCGACACTATCGACCGCTCTGCTCGCGTTTATCCCCAGCGTGCTTCTTTTCGAAAAAACGGTGATGCTCGAGATCCCCTGCTTGAGCTTCTGCATTACAGCGACGTACTTCTGGTTGCAATACCTCGAGGAGGAGCGCCCGGCCCACTTGTACTGGTTCACCGGATTCGCGAGTGCCGCGTTGCTCACCAAGCAGAACAGCATTTACCTGATATTGTTCTGCATTCTTTCGCTGGCTGCTCTACGAAAATGGCGACTCCTCTGGAACTATCATGTCGCGCTGGCGTTGCTGATAGGCATGGTACTGGTAGGACCGTTTTATACGCTGGTGTACCTGGTCCATTGGAAGCCGATCGCGATGGACTTGGCCGCTCGATACATTTCCGGCGTGGCGAGGCTAACTTTTTACTGGAGAAATCTGCCTGCGCAAACCGGATGGATGTTCCTCGTCCTGTCGGCGATAGGCCTACTCACGAGCCCACGCTGGGATAAACGGTCGACGACTATGGCGATGATTTCCTGGGTTGCGGCCTGCTATCTAACGTTCACCTTCATCGGCCACAAGGAAGCCCGCTACATACTTTATTGGCTTCCACCGTTCACTTATTTCACCGCAGGTTTGCTCACCAAAATGTTTCGTGAACGCTGGATGCGTACCGCGGCCGCCGCGTGCTCCATCGTGCTGCTTGCGAACGAAACCGTCACATCGTGGTCATTTCAACGACCGTACGTCACCGGTTATGCTCAGGCGGCCAAGCGTGTCACGGAAGCAAGCCGTTCGGCGGTGATTTTGTACGACGGTGATCTCCCGGGAAATTTCATTTTCTTTATTCGTGTCAACGATCCGAATCACCGTTTCATAGTCTTGCGCAAAGCTCTCTACGCATATCGCTTCAAGCAGCGGGGCGGTTCTATCGAACTGGTGCACAACCGGGAGGAAATTCAAGACTTGCTGCGCAAATATGGAATAAGATTCGTTGCCGTTTCTGACAACATTCCGCTCCGCTTCATCTCGCAAAGAGACCTTCGGGAAATGCTGTTGACGCCGCAGTTCCGCCTCCTTGAGGATTTTCGACTGTCGGATAGCCAGAATGGGGAGCACAGCGGCAATCTTCTGATCTACGAAAACTTGGCGTGGGCGCCACCTACCGAGAAGTACTTGGACATCAAAATGCTGACCTTGGATCGAGACATTGTCGTGCCGCTCGAAGGCTTCGATTGGAAAACCGGCGCTCCCGAACAACGATGAGCACTACTTTCGTCCTTTTTGTCCATACTCAAACCATAGTTAAACCATAATTTTCAGATTGCCGCACACCCTCCCCTAGAGCGGGAACCTGAGGGGACCTGGGGACTGGAAGCTGTGAAGAAATCGACCGAGGGACTCCGAAGCTGTATTGCGGAATCGACGAACGTTCGTACACTGCAAGAGTGACCAATCATCCACCGTCTACAGTTCCGCGACTGGTTTCCATCGATCGTCGGCAAATCCTGTTGCGCACCGTCGATGTTGAGAATTTGATCGACGAGAACCACAGCGCGCGTTCCGTTTGGGAGTTAGTAGGCCGGCTGGACTTGACTCTCTATCACGCACAAATTGCGGCGGTCGAGGGCCACGCCGGGCGCGAGCATACCGACCCCCAGTTGTTGATCAGTCTATGGCTGTACGCCTACAGTCGCGGCATCAGTTCCGCGCGGGAGGTAGCGCGGCAGTTCGAGTACGAACCGGGATTCCAATGGCTGTGCGGCTTGGAAGCGATCAGCCATCGGACGCTGTCCGGTTTCCGCTCAGAGAACAAGGCAGCTTTGGATGATTTGTTCGTACAAGTGCTGGGCATGCTGAGCGCCGAGGGACTGATCACGCTGGAGCGGGTGACTCTGGACGGAACCAAAATCAAAGCTAACGCGGGCGGCAATAGCTTCCGCCGCAAGGAGAAACTGGAAGCGCACCTAGAACTGGCGCGCGAGCAGGTGCGCATGCTGAACACGGAAGGCGAGGAGAAGGAGACAACCGGCAATCGGCAAGCGGCGGCACGGCGGCGAGCGGCGAGACAACGGGCGAGCCGGCTGGAAGCGGCGGTGCGTGAAGTGGAACGCCTGCAACAAAAAAAGAAGCATGATCGAAAAGAATTCGTGGCGCGGGCCTCCAGCACAGACCCGGACGCACACGTGATGAGAAACGGCGAGGGCGGCACGGTGCCTAGCTACAACGTGCAACTGCTCACCGACGTGACCCACGGCCTGGTGGTGAACGTGGAGGCGACTACCGACGCGATCGATTACCGCCAGCTGCAACCAGCGCTGGAACGGTGCGAGAAGACGCTGGGACAGAAGCCCAAGCAGATCGTGGCCGATGGCGACTACACCAATCACGCGTCGGTGCAAGCGGCGGCGGCTTGCGGGGTGGACTTCTATGGATCGTGGCAGGACAGCTGGAAGCCGGTGGAACAGGATGCGTACGGCCGCAGCGCCGAGTTCCTGGCCAGCGCGTTTCCCTACGATGCCAAACGGGACTGCTTTACTTGCCCTGCCGGAAAGATCCTCACTCATCACGCTCTGATGAATCGTGGCCACGGCGTACATACGCACGTGTACCGCGCGCCAAAAGCGGCATGTCCTAACTGCCCATGGCGCGGCCCGTGCGCTCCACAGAACGCGCGGCCCGCGTGGAGGCGATCCATCACGCGCCTCGAAGAACCTTTGACTACGACGGTGTTCAAAGCCAAGATGGCAACCGAAGAGGCACAACAAATCTACGCGAAACGCTCGCAGATCGCGGAGTTTCCGCATGCTTGGATTAAAGAGCGCTGTGGCTTACGGCAGTTCCGGTGTCGGAACCGCCTGAAGGTAGCCATGGAAGCCACTTGGGCGTGCCTTAGCTACAACCTGACAAGGTGGTTCAGCATACGACGCCAGCCCAATCTGGCAACAGCGTCCGCTTAGGCCGCAAAAACCGAACTCCCTCGCGTACTGGAAGCAGGATGTCCTACTCACGAGCAACTCATAACGCCGCGCAAACAACCCGATAAAGTCAAACCTTCAACAAAACTCTGAAACAAAAACCTATTTCTTCACAGCTTCCTGTCCCCAGGTTCGTCTTGCTCGGATAATCGGACATTGCGAGCTTCTCCAACACATGACTCAATCAGTACAGATTAAAATTCTGCTAGTGGACGATTTTTCAGACAGTTCGAAAGCACGGAAGAAGCAAAAT
>Ga0185299_10004920_pt1 | contig 15614 bp, 23 predicted proteins | sample PaiPotPPA55metaG_FD_128002 | JGI IMG/M metagenome (GOLD analysis project Ga0185299, IMG submission 128002) | Iron sulfur acid spring bacterial and archeal communities from Banff, Canada, to study Microbial Dark Matter (Phase II) - Paint Pots PPA... ...
AGTCTCTGGGTGCGACAATTAAGACTGACGTGACCGAGATTCCAAATGTCGGCACGTTTAGCATCATCGCAGATCCGACAGGCGCTGTGCTCGCTCTGTGGACGCCGGCCAAGCGCTGATCTCAGGAGTCGACGGGAGAAGATAGGAATCGAACCTACCAGTCCCCTTGCGAAGACCAACTGGTTTTGAAGACCAGCTGAGGCACCAGCCCCAGGCTTCTCCCACGTGAATCAAAACCTTGAATTACCAAGCTCGAAGGTTAAGATCGGCCGCTGCGATGACCTGCCGATTTAGGCTTTTGCCAATCTCCTGCCAATCTTGCGTTGGCAAAGGCTTCGTTAAGCCTATCTGTTGCTTCGTCTTGCAGTCCCGGCATGACGTGTGCGTAAATGGCCATTGTGATGCTGGTGCTACTGTGACCAAGCCTCTCCGAAACGACCTTCGGGTGAGCTCCCTGCCTCAGCAGCCAACTTGCGTAGGCATGACGCAAGTCATGGAACCGCAGTTTGGCTAGTTTGCGAGCCTTCAGTGCATCGATGAATGATGAGGTAAGATTTCTTGGACGCCATGGCGCGCCGTCGTCGCAGCAAATGACAAGATCGTGGTCGACATAGAGCGCGCCTTTGGCGAGACGGATCGCATTCTGCTTTGCTTTGTGGCGCCGGAGAGCCTCGATCCAAAACTGAGGCAGCGGTATCTGACGCACGCCGCTGCGACTCTTGGTCTCCTTGAAACGTAGGTCACGACCAATGCCCTCGAGAGAGCGACTCACCGAGACGATCGCGCGCGGCGAGTCCAGATCGATGTCGCTCCATCGTAGGGCTAGTATTTCGCCTCGGCGCATTCCCGTCGCGATGGCTAGCAAGACCGCGGTCTGAACTCTGTTGCCGGCGAGCGCATTGTATAATGCCACTGCCTGAGTCTCGTCGAGTACGGCCGGCTCTCGGCGCGCTACCCTCGGAGGGTCTACGAGGTCGATCGGGTTGCGACTGATCGATCGCCAGCGAACGCCGTGAGCCAATGCGCGCTTCAGGATTCGATGGTAGTGAATCACCGTCTGCGCCGAGGTGCCGGCACGAAGCCAAGAAGCGTAGGCTTTTTGAACGAGCTCCGGCGAGAGTCGTCTGAGATCAATGCCGCGAAACTCGGGGACGAGGATCCTTGTGACGATGTCATTGTAGCGCCATAGCGTTGACGGCGCGACGCGGCTCCGGACTCCGGAGTCTGAGATCCATTGCAACAGATGTTGATCTACAGTGACGCGCTTCGCTCTTACCGGAGTCCCCGAGTCGACATCCTCAAGCAATCGTCGCAGCTCGCGTTGTGCATCGCTCTTCTTGCCGTGCACGTTAGTCCAGGAGTACCTTTTCTTTTTAGTGTCTTCATCAATGCCGAGGTAGACCGCGATCTCCCATCGGTTACGACCACGCGACCGGATGTGGCCCTTCAAGGCACGATATCCAAGAGGCGCTGCAGTGCGAGCTTGGGCACGATGAATTTCCGGCCGACTCGGATGGCGCGCAATCTCCCCTCGTGAATTAGGGTGTAGATCGATTTACGATCTATCTGAAGAAGTTTGGCAGCTTCGAGCACCGAGAGGACATCGGGTGCGCCTTCAAAGGTCACGAAGCTGCGAACTCCTGAGCGGCGACGTTTGGCGGACATTAGCGTGCAACATACCGCGCACGCTGTCGGTTCTCATCCGCGTGTTTTCGAATGTGGTCGGCTTGATCGCATACGTACACGACGGTTCCCTAAGCAACATTCAGAACGCAGCCAACCTAGTTAACATTAGTCGGCAACCGCGCCCCGTAGAACAGCGATCAATTCTTCCTTGCTCATCTCAGAGAGCTTGCGACCATTGAACTCTGGTTCGGGGCCATCGTCGGCTGGCGAGTGGAGACCTTCGGCCGCAAACCAAAGGCGCATGACGGCCTCAAGGGCTCGCGCACCGTCGAGCATCTCACCGGCGTCGATTTGTTTTGGGCTAAGACGTTCTATGCGACGTGCCCACAGCTTAATGGCCGTCTGCGCTACGTGAGTCAGCTGTGAGAGGATGATGCGCTCGGGATAGGCTTTCCACCAATTCGGGCTGGACGTCTTAAGTCGACGCTGGCCCAGATTGATGCTCCACCTGCGGGGGTCGTTGACCCACTCGTATGGTCCACTGAGCCGATCCTTGCGTTGCGCTCTTTTCACGGCTAATCGAGCTTGGCGGCGGCGAATGCGATCAGGGCTTTTCGCGAAACTCGCACCGCTCTACCTACGCGCACAACGCTTATAGTGCGCTGTCGAATCATCGCTCGAAGTTTCCCTGGCGAGATCGCAAGGAACTTAGCAGCGTCGTCAATCCGCTCGAGTCCATCTTCCACCAGCTTCGCTTTTGTTTCCAATCTCATCAGTGATACTCCGAGGCAATTAGGTGCGCTACTAGACAATCTTATCTGCGACGTGCTCTGTGATTCCTTTTGAGTCATCCACGTTATCCTTAGAGTGTACACGTGTTTCGAGTATGACAACCCGGCCAGAGGGTCCACTGCTGGGCTCAACGGAACCTGACAGCGTACCAGTAATCGTTTGCCGGGAGATCCTTGATTGAGTGCTGAGGTTGTAACCGCCGGGGCGACTGTCGCTCTCGCTATCCTCGCCTTTGCGTCAGCCGTCTACGCTAAAAGGCTTTGGCTTGAGGCTCGGGCACAATTTAGCGAGCTGAAGCGATCCACCGACATGGACATAGCATTACGCATGCTTCAGCGGTGCGACCAACGCGACCTGATAATTGCCGAACAGCTTATCGAAGAATCCGGTCTTAGCGGCCAGCCCGTGGGCGGTCTCGCAGTACTCAGATGGTTGAAGGAGATGCCCGACGTCGAGCGTGAGCGCCTTGAAAAGGCAACTAACGTGGTTTTGCACGCCTACGAACATATCGGTATTGTGGTCCGGACGTCGCCCGCTGTTGAGAAAATCCTAGCAGATTACCTCTGCCTGCGCGCGCCAGTGATGTTCGATTGCCTTAAACCCATCATTAGTATCGATAGGCTCCGCTCCAAGATCGTTCACGCCGAGTTCGAAGAGTTTGTGGCAGTGTGCAGAGAGGTAGCCAAGTCGAAAAGTCCCGGTGCCGGAGCCTAGGTGCCGCCAACGCGGTTGTGATCATGTGCCTATCTGGCTGTCAAACCTTGACCTGGTGGGGGCGAACCGTTCATTCTTCGAAGGATGTAGAATGCAGCCTTCATGGTTGGGAACGTTGTTGGTGTCCGCGCTCGTGTCTGGCCTTGTATCATGGATCGTGGCAAGTATCACCACGGCGACCAAGCGGCGCGTGGACGAAGAGATCCAAGCTCTCGACGAATACTCAGCTGACCTGGAAGCCGCCCGACGTACAACTCAAAGAGCGATCAATTCGCAAGAACTCCACCACGGTGTTCTGGCGATCGATGCTCTACACTCGCTCTGCCGGACGATAGACACGCTCATGCAGAGGTTCCCGCAGACATCACGTGTTCGTGCGAAGACTTTCGGTGAGAACGTTCGCCGGGCTCTCGATGCTCCAGAAACATCTGACATGGGAGAGGCCCTTGCAGAGATGGAGGGGCTGCCGGAGTCAATCGAGGCCGAAATAAGATCCGTCGAAAGTGACCGCGCCAGAATGATTGGCCACTGAGCTGGTCCTCAGCGCATTTCGTAAACGTCGGCTCCCAACTTAACCGGGCTACCCTGCTTAACACGAGCACTATTCCATGAACAACGCTCTGACGGTCGGGAAGCTGCCCTGTCCGCCCATAGCGTTGTTGCCCTCCATCGGTTCAGCGACGATGCCCATAATGCGCACTGCCTGGTCCTTTTCCAAGGTACGAGAGTCAGCCTCAATCACTATTACTACGGGGTCTCCGTTTTCGTCCTGCCCGCACTCCGCGTTAAAGAAGTCCGCTTGAGGGATGTCGACAACCGTACAATGCAAGTCGACATGCTTGCCGACGAACTTATATCGGTTGCTTGCAATGCGGGCACCTGAAATAGACTCATCAACGGTTTTAAGGAACCGCTTCTTCTGTTCGGCCGGCGACAGAGGTTTCGGTGTGTTTGCTTCCGCAGACTGCTGCGGTGCAGATTGATTCTGGTCAGTGGAGTCACCACATGCGCTGAGAGCGCATGTTGAGAGCACAACAACAACAATTAGCATAGAAGTAAGTTGTTTCATCGTTTGCCGCCCTCGGTGGTTTGATTCGAGGTTTGAGTGGGTGCGAGCACGCACCTTCTAAACCAGCGGAACTTGCCCGCCACGATCAAGCTCTCTACGCCGACATAGGGATGCGCTACTTTACTCACCGCACCAAGCTGATGACGCTTTGCGTTGGCGCGTCTCGGATCGGCCATTCCTGGTATACGGCATAAGACCAGGCGTCGCCTAAGTGCGTGGTGGTGGCGCCGTCCTCAACTGAGACGACAAGCTGCTGGTTCGTGCCGGGCTTGTAGAAAGTTTGATTCAGGTCTTTGGCCAGATATTTGCAGCGTTCGTGAATGACCACACCGATCTGGCCTTTGGCGTTTTCCAACTTGCCATTGCCGGCTGCGAAACGATCGCGCAGCGCGGGGTTGGCCTGCGGGATCCTCGTCTCACCAACAAAACCAGCTTCCGCAAGGCGTCGGCGTACCGCGAAGAAGTCGGAGTTTCCGGTTTGCCGGTTGGTCTGCGTCTGACCAGTGGAGTCACCATACATGAGCAGTTGATGGTTCTTCCGCGCGATCACTGCGGCTTCACGAGTAAGAAATTCGTCGACGACCTTATCCACCACCGAGTGGCGCACCCTAATCTCATCCAACACGAACATTACTACACGCTGGTAGCCGGGAACGTCGATGTGGCGCCACTGAAACAATACGCTGCACATCGGATCCACATTCATATCGAGAGACCACCCGACAGGAAGGTACGGATCCCACTCCAATGGCGGTAGCTTGCGCTCGAGAGCCTGCGCCGGCGATAGTAAGTGCTTCTGCCGCGAAAACATACGCCACACGCGTCCCTTGCCGATATCGCCATATTCGCCGCCCAACTCAATGCGGGCGAGCTCCGGATCGTACTGCTCCTTGAGCCCGTCAACGTATGAAGCGGGTAGCATGTAGTTGTCAAACGTCGATGCCTGAAAGAGCGTTATCGGCGGCCGGCCAGTCCTCTCACTCGGCGTCGTCGTTCTCTCCACGAGCCAGTGGTCCGTCGTGTGCGGTGGGTTGGCTGTCAAGCGCAACTGGAGCTTGAGATCAGGATGCACATGTCGCGTATGGTCGGAGCCGCGGAGCCGGCCTATGAGTACGTTGTACGCGTGGAGGCTCCAAAGATGCGCTTCATCGACCCACGCGCGATCGATCTCGAGCGATCGGAAGAGCTCAGGGTCGTCGGACGTCCACACCTCGATTTTGCAACCGATGTCGGGGAGATAGACGACCTTGTCGCGTATGCGGTCGACGTAGCGAAACCCCAACCGCCGGCACGCCTCGAAGAATGTCTGCATCGTGCCTGACTTGAGCTGGCTGAAGGTCGAGCTGAAAATAAAGTGGCGAGCTTCAGGCCAACGCAGCGCGCCGAGTAGCAACCACTCTGAAGCAGCTCTACTTTTGCCCGCCCCTAATCCGGCCACGAAGGCCGCGTATTGGTCCTCACAGGTTATGAAGTCGTACTGAACGGGAAGCAGGTCGAGGGTAATGTTGGGCATGTCAGTCGTACACTACAGGACCGACCTTAATCGTGAGACAGTCGTTTACAAGGCTCCGCACGTTATCGTCTCGCGATTTCTTCCAAGGCGCTGGCCATCTTTGAGCCGAGCTTCACGATGTCGTCCAACGTTCGGCCGGGCGTCACGCCCTTTGACTTGGAGCGCACAACTGCTCGCCATTCTTGGATGAGAGCGAGAACGTCGCCGCGGTTCATGCGCCTGGGAGAATCACACTTGCAAGCGCGCCATACTTTTGGCGGAGCTTGCCGTGCGCGGATGCGAGGCCCTCAGCTTGCCCTCGTAGGTCTGCGATTTTGGTGTTGCGTCGGTCATACTCAGCGATTCGGTCGAAAGTCTTCTTGTCGAAGAGTACCTCTGAGGAAAAGTTGCTCGTTATCCCATTGTTCCCGGCAACTCTAACAAGACTGATCTTGTGCTTTTGTCGAGCGATTTGTTCAGCGTCTGGGAACTCCGTGGCGATGGATTGAGTCTCGGCCTCGATTGCAGACGCCAGCGCAGTGAGCTTCTTGGCGACATCCTCGTAGACGATGTGGTCACTAGCCATTTGAAGCCCACCGCACAGGTCTTCTAGCGCGGCGATCTTCTGACGCACTTCGTCACGCGCAGCGGGTGCGTCTGAGAACCTCTTTGCGCGGTCGTGCTCCGAAGCCGCAGACAAGCCCGCAAAGAGCTTGGCCCTTGCTTCCAATTCTGGTAGTTGCTTCTGGGCGACCGCGAGCTCGGCCGCATAGACTGCGCGCAGCTGCTCGATCGTGTCTGCGGCGGTTCCATTGCGTTGCTTGATCATAAGTCTTCCACTCCACTCTTAGGGATTGACCGTGATGATGCGACCAAACTTGCCATGCTTCTCCAGTATGGCGGACTTCTGATCAATGAGGTCCTGCGCCGGATCAACGGAAGCCGTCGCGTCGGCGCCGGCCGCTGGGTAGTTGATCGCTGATGTAGCCCTCGAACGCGGGATCTGAACCTCAAGCTCGTGCACGGCGACGTAATCCTTTGCGATCGTGATCGCGTCTTGCAGCCTAAGATTGTCCTCGACCTGTGATAGCTTGGCTCGCAATTTGCGCACCTTGTCTGCCGCGTCAGCAAACTCATACGCACGCGAATCTTTGAGCTCCCGCAGCCCTTTGCAGAGCTGCTCGCGGAACTCTTGGGTCACGAGCTCTTCATTGAGTGTGGCCCAACGAGCTTGGAGGGCCTCGGCTTCGGTGCTCATTCGTACTCCTTTGCTTTCACGCAGTATTTGGGGGTCGGCCGTTGTTGTTAAGGGTAAAATCTCATCCGTCTCGTCGCATGCGCGCGATGATATTCTCGATTGCCGTATCCGCTTCTCTAGCACTGAACTTCAAATTGCCCTTCTCGTCGCGCGCCATGAGATCGATCAGTGGAGGCGACGCTGGCTTGGGGTTTCCATAGTTCAACGCCTTCGCATGGGCGTGGGCAATAGCGTCAGCTTCTTTTTGGCTGTATTTTAGCGAGCCGTCGGCGTTGCGCTCCATGAGGTTGGGCGCTCCTGCTGAAAATCTCGCCGGGTTGGCGACGCGAAATTCATCGATTGCTTCCCAGAAAGCACCAGTGTCACCCGACGCGATCGCGTCGCCGTATGCGAAAAGAAAATCTTTCAGCACCAAAGGTGTCAGGAATGCCCCGAGTTTGCGAAGCGCGTCTTCGGCCTTGCTTGCGATCTTTGGATCGACCTGAGCCATGGTTTAGATGCCTCCCGTCGGGGCCATAGCCGCAGAAAGTTCGTGGTTCACTGCGCTCACGGTGCACGTGAGCCCGGAAGCGTCTCCGTCCTCATTCTCGCCCGAATCCCACTCCCACGTAACTTTTCTGGGGTGGTAGAGTCCGTTGGCTGATCGCTGCGAGCAGCCGGAAAGATTGAGCGTCCATTCGGTGCCCGCGGGAACCAGCGTCTGAAGTTCTTGCAGCGAGGGCGACCACGTAAACTCGACGATGAACTCGCGCCGCGTCAGATCGTCGCGAATCTTCGATGCCATTGCATCACACTGGTTTGCGTCGAGTCCTGGCACGTGAAAGACGTAGACCTCGCCGGTGTAGTTGCCGCCAACCGACGTAAAGCCAGTCTGGTTCCCTTGAGGTTGAGGTCCGCGGCTGCTCGGGTTTCCAGGCGTCGGTAGGCCCAGGATCGCGGGACTATTCTGGATGGCCCGCAAGCTAGCCGTGCGCACTTTGAGATGGGGGAGATAGCTCTTAACGATCACTTTGATGTTGCGCGAATGGAGCGCGTTGTGGATTACGCTCAGTTTCTCGCCGGCATTATTACCCCACACCTTGGAGATTTCCGGAACCTGCCCGCGCGTCGGCGGAGGTCCAACGATCACGGTGGTGCCCTGAACGCGAACGTCCCAGCCTAAGCCCTCCGCAAGCGCGGTGATTAGTTCGAAGGCACGGTAGTTGCGCGACATGGCGACATACTGGTATTGAAGAAGTTTGCCAGCAGGGACTCCATTTGGAAAGTCACTGGATACCGATGATGCCACCTGAGACGTGAGACCAAACTGGCTGATGACCCAGGCAATAAGCTTATCCACGGTTTGGTTCATCGGTAGGCGCGCCGTGATTCGCTGATCGATCAACAAGGCGAGGACACCCCGAGCGCGCAACTCGATCCGGTCCTCTTCGTAGCGTCCGTCCTCTTCTTCGAGCAACGCGTAGAGTAGGCGCTGAGAGGCGTTGGAGCGCATGATCTGTCCGGCCTGCCCGATGAACACCTCGTACGGGCACGGGCTCACGGTCTGAGACAGCGCACCGTAGTCGAGTGGCGCGTTCGCAATAAAAGTGTCAAAGCTCGCTGTGTCCGTGACGGAATACGCTGAGATTTCCACCATGCCGCGCCAGGTAGGAATAAAAACACCGTTGAGACGCAGCTGCATGATCGGCGGAGCAGTGGGGCTGGTTATCACGACGGGTCCGCCTCCATAGCGCGCATTAGCTCAGGTGCCTCTTGTGGGTTGAACCTCGTCACGATCGCGGCCAGGATACGCTTACCAGGCACGATGATTCCCACGGCCTGGCAGGCAACCTGCGCTCGTCTCACGACAAGCCGCACTTGATCCGGATCCTCTACCCACACTTGACCCTTAGCCATTGCGTGCGTATCTTACAACACGAATGGGTTGATAAACGAAAACAGCCGAGGAACGCACGATAAGTGCGGTTATCATGCTGCCCCGCTCTGCGCGTTTAAGGCAATGAGCGCCCGAATCTCCCTGTCGATTGCGGGTGCAAGCGACACAGAGAGGCCGGCACCTCGAAGGTTCGGGTGTTTGGCAAGAACACGCTCGTGGGCGGTGGCACCGTACTTTGCACGCTCTTCTACCGAGATCGGCGCCGGGGGCCGTGGATTGGGAGCGGGTGCAGGCCTCCCGTCGCGTATGCAAGCCCCGATGATCGCAAGCGGGTTAACCCCATCCGGCGGTGACTCAAGATAGGCCAGGCACCCTTCGGCGAACTCCACGCCGCGCGTCAGCGCGTTAGTAATCTGGCGACCTGTGAGCCGAGCTTGCCGCATGCGACCCTCAAGCTCCGAGTCTGGACTCTTTACGACGACGTCGTTTTTCTTCTGTCTTCTGTCTTCTGTCTTCTGTCCGTCACGGTGACCGTCACCGTCTATGTCACCCTGAGCGTCACCGTGACGCTCTTTGTGACCTCTCCACTTCCTAGTGCGGGCAGCCGCTGGGCTCTCTTGGGCTCGCGCGAAGTTGGGAATCGTGAGCACGCTCTCGCGACGTTCAATCAATCCCAGCGCGATAATGTGCTCGAGGGCTTTTCTTGCCGTCGGCTTGGGATCACCACTCATTGCGAGGATCTCGTCATCGGTGATAGGTACGGTTCCGGTGATCAGAGCGCCGTCGGCATCGCTCTCGCCGGCCAGCATCATGCACGTGAAGAACATGCTTCTCTGGCTGCCGTTGCACCGGCGTATCTTCGGATCGGTGAGCGTTCGGGTGGTCCACAGCTTCACCCAGGATCGTCCGAAGAGATCGAGTTGAAAGCGGCCTCTCCGATTCTGCGAGACCGAGGCCCGTGATATACTGGCAACTGAGTTCATGTGTCTCCCTTCCAGCCGTCGGTCTTGCAAGGACCGGCGGCCTCTTTTTTGCTGTTAGGCCGAGTCGGCCACGTCTGTTTCCTGAGCTGCGCGAATCGCTTGCTGCGCTGCCTCTTGCGATCCAAGCGCCTTGGCGATGATATCGAAGGCCGCGCTGTCGATGCCACGGCGCAGCGTGACTGTATAGCCGCCGTCGTTTTTGCTGATAAAAGAGTCCGTAGAACCGATCGCGCGCGCTCCACGTTGGAGTTCTGCAGCATGAACCGCCACGGAACTTGCATCCCGGAGCTGCTTGAGGCTCACGCCACCGTCAGCCAGCATCTCGTCGATCCGTCTCTCCGCGGCGTCAAGTAGCTTGGCGCCGATCGCGTCGTGCCGCTTCAGAACCGTGACATTGTCGTCGACCGCCTGCTCGATGAGTTTCCGCCCGGTTTCGGCCTGGTTAGCGTCGCGCAGCGCACGCCAGTTTTCTGCAGCCGCACGTTCACTGACAGTCTGCCGACGAACGCCGATTGCTCGAGCGACGTTGGTCAGATTCTCGCCGGCCAAGTACATGGTGCGAGCGCGTAGCCAATTGATGCCCTTGCGACCGCCGCGGGTGGATTGCTGGGGCAAGTCATTCATCATTCGAAATCTCGCCAAAACGGTGCAGTGGGTGGCGGCTCAAATCGCAGGCTAAGCTTGACGTTGAAGTCGGCCCGATGATTCATGGTCTTCAGCAACACGTCGACTTCGTCGGCTATGCGTTTGCGGATAGGTTCCAGATCGATCTGAATCTCTTGGCATCGTGCTTTGATGTCATGGCCCGGTCTAGGGCCATGCTCGCCTCGTCCACAAGCGTCGGGTGCGATCTCGAGGGAAGGGAAACGATGGCGAACACGGCATGATCTTGGCGGCCGCGTGCTGGCAATGTTGGGAGTGAGCCGTCTACGTCGCTCAGCGGGTGTAAGGCCGGTCCCAGGGGCTCGGAACGAAACTTACTGGAATGACTGCCCGGGACGGGGCGTGGCGCTTCTGTGATCTGAGTGCCGTCCCTCACACTGCCACCTCGAGGTTAAGCAATTGGCGGATCGTCTCGTCATCGATCCCCAAGATAATGGCGCTGGCAATATCACGGGCATGAACTTTCCGCCCCGCGCGGCAGCAAGAGAGCTTTATTTCAGCCAGCCGGCAGCGTACTGTGTTGGCGTCAGATACCTCGATAATCGCGACCCTTTTCTCCATCGTAACCTCCCGCCCGCAAAGGGCGATATCAGTCTAAGCGATGGCATCAATAGAAACGAATAGAAAACGAAAGCGCCCTATCCACGGGCTTTGTTGGGCGCGCGCCTAGTCCGGTGGAGGTCCTGGCACCGCTGTCGAACCGTACCGCTATGTTAGAAACGCTGAGACTCACATGCAGCCATTCGGGATGCGATCGGAAGGTCGAGGCTCCGGCTCCAGAGCCCGATCAGATTGACCGGGTCCAAGTTGTCCACGCGATGCCGGGACCCGATGGGGTTCGGGTGCTCCCGAATCTGATTTTTAAGAGCGGTCCCCTTGAGGGTTGGGTCTTGATTCCAGCCTTCGCTGCGGCGCAGTGCCCTGAGCACTCCGAAACTGCGCGAGCGTTGGCCCACACAAGCTAGGGCTGTATGCGACCCCTCTCCCTGTTTCTGCTCTTAGCTGCGTTCCTAGCATGCGCGCCAAACCCGCACCTGACTAAAGCCCAGCTTCTAGCGTGTGTGAAGCCGTATCCGGATGAGTACCGGATCGCGCGAGCGTACGGCGTGCCAACCAAAATTGAGACACTGCCTAGCAGCCAGTCGTATCCCGATGCGACCCACGCAGCATACCTTTGGGATTATTCCGGGGCGCGAGAGGCGCAGCACACGTTCTCGTTCACATGGGACGGACGATTTATCGTCGACAGTCAATACATTCCGCCACCCAAACCGCGCTAGTCTGTCAAAGAAACGGACCCGGCTTGAACCGGTCCCCTTTGCGTCCGTCTGGTGCGTCCTTTCTGCGGTGCGTCGCCGCGGGTATGCCTAAAGGTCGTCGTAGGTGTCGTCGTCGGTGTCGTCGTCGTCCAGCGGTGGCAGGCCATCCACTTCTCGAGCGGCATCCTCGGCCTCCCGTCGCTGGCGCTCTCTGTCCCCTGCACGCAAATCTTCCCCCGCCTGCTTTAATGCCTGCGCGAGGTCAGAGGCGATGTGTGGCCGGACATAATTGGCGATGCACTCGAGTTCGATCCAGTGCTTGCCCTCAAGAATCTTGGCGCGAATCTTGCGCTCCCGTTCATCCAAAGGCTCGCGGCTCCAATCAATGCCGCCGGTAGAAGCTCTCCTAACGATGTCGGTTGCCTCAGCAACAGCATCCGATTCCCCGCCTGAGTTTCTCGTCCGTAGATTGTCGTCAGTGTCAACGTCATCGCCGCTGTCGACTTTGAAGCCGGTTAACTCGAGCACGTGGCCATACAGCCCGGTCAAGGTGACCTCTTCTTTTCCGCCCAGCTTCATCGCGAACCAAGCCTGGTGAGCCTCCCTTTGGGTCAACTTGGCTCCCTCTGAAACAATGGGCAGAAATTTCTCAAGCGTGCGTTGCAAGCGACGGAGTTGTATGTTGCTTGAATTGATCTCCATCCGGACCCACCTAATATGCCGTTTTAGGTCTCTGATCAACAATTTTTGCAACTTGCTCCGGGCCTTCGTGGCCAGTGGTCGTTGGCGATCTGTGGTGGTCTGCATTAGTGGTTACCCCTTTCAAGCGGACAAGTCGCCGCCGGTCTGACTAGGGTGCGCGGAGCAGTCTTTTCAGACTGCGAGCAATTCTTTGGTGGCGCGCGATCGCAAAATTGAGCGCACGCACGCAGCATGCCATTTCTTGCCGCCCCGTTTCGGGGCGACTCCAAGGCGCACGAACTCCTCGCCGATCTGTCGCAGGGTGGCGCCGCTGGCAGCCATCACCTTCGCTCGCTCGAGTGCGGCCTGCTCTTGCGGGTGCGCGATTAAAGAGTCGCCGACGCGAGTCCATCCAAACGGCTCTGGGGAGTAGACGGCGTGGAGCCGGCGCTTGTGTTCCAACGCGAAGGCCGTGCGCTCGCCAATGGCCTCTCTTTCCCACTGCGCCACCGAGCCGAGCACGTTCGTCATCAATCTGCCAGCTGCCGATGCGGTATCAAGTGACTCACTCACGGAAACGAGATCGCAGTCGTAACGGCTAAACAGGTCGAGTAGGGTGCCCAGATCACGCACGGATCGAGTGAGGCGGTCTAGTTTGAGCACGATCAGCGAGCCTATCCGTCCGCGCTTGACGCCGTCGAGGATCTCGCGTAGGCCGGGGCGAGCCAGGGTCTTTGCACTCTGCCCATCGTCGATGATCACCTTGCCGAGGTCCCGATTAGTGGCAACGGCAAACGCTTTCAGCCGGGCCTCTTGAGCGGCCAGTGATACGCCCTCGCGGGCCTGCTCCTCACTGCTCACCCGCACGTAGCCGACCGTCTCTCGGACCGCGACCTCAACCGGCGCCAGCGCCTTCTTGCCCCTCATGTAAACCTCCGAACTTTTGCCGTCCGTGCCTTTGTATACAGTGTAGGTCTTATTGTTAAATAGTGCAATAGGTAGATAGCACCGCAGCCCTGTTTACCCGTGTGCCTATTTGCCTTGCGGGACGCGTGTGTGCTATAGTCCTGATATGAAGAAGAAGCGTCAGGGCCGGGGAGGGGTCTCTACTGGCACGAACCGAGTTGTGGCGCTGCTGCCCGATGATCTGGCTAAGGACGTGCGTACAACACGTGCGCAGCATGGGGTGAGCATCAGTGCGCTTGTCGAAGCGTCGCTTCGCGAATTGTTGCGCCGCCCAGACCTGCCAGACGTCCTCAAGAAATACGGAGCCACTGCGCGCCGATCTGCGTAGCGATTTTGAATCGACCCACGCATCGGGATGCAAGGGAAGGGGCGGCTTGGCCGGGACCGGGTTCCATTCGCGACGCTCAAACTAGAATCGGCGTGGGCCTGACGGCGAAGAATCCGCGCGTGCAGCCGATTGCTACGGCCTACACCGCTGCTCTTTTGATACCATCTTCTGCTCCCATCCCTACGTTAACAATCATCGCGCGCGAGGCGTAGGCCAACAGACTTGTGAAGACCTAGCCCTACGGGTGCTAACTGGCGGTAAGGGTCAGTGGCCTTTTTACCGTGATCGCAAAGCGCCGGAGGGTTCATGAGATCGTTTGCTCTTTGTTTTTGTTGTGCCTTGCTTTTGGCATTGCTGGCAGGTTGCGGTGGCGGCATCAGCGCGAGCACCCCGCCGAGCCTCGCAGGCAACACTTTGCCAATTTCGTCCAAGAGTGCTAGCAGCTCTTCGTTGCTGTACGTCTTGAGTGCCAATACATCCGGACCGTCAATTGAGGCCTTTCGCCCCACTGATGATGGCAATATTGCGCCCTTACTGCGACTCTTCGGCCCGAATAGCGGCTTAGTAAACCCGTTGGGAATTGCTGTTGGCCCCACGGGCGAAGTGTACGTGGCTGAAAACGGCACTGAATCGGTTGATGTATATCCTCCACGCCCGAATGGCGACGAACCGCCAACCGTTGCCCTAAACTGTGGCAGCGGCATTTTCAACGGTCCATACCGGCTGGCGATCGCGGAAAACACCATGTTCGTCACGAATAGCGGCACCTCGGGTCCCTTAAGCAATAGCGTGGTGATTTTCGGACTTCCGCCAGAATGTAGTTCAGCGAATGGCACCATTTCGGGCGCCGACACGGGACTTCAACAGCCTCGAGGCATTACGATAGACGACAACGGTCTGATTTATGTCGTCAATCCTCAAGATGATGGCAGTGTCGCCGTGTTCGCCCCTGGGGCTCGAAATGATGTCGCGCCCAAATTCGTGATTTCCGGCCCCAATACACTTCTTAGAAATGCCAACGGCATTGCAGTCGATCACAAGGGTAATATCTACGTAGTTACCGACCACGATAACATATTGGTTTTCGCTCCTGGATCAGATGGTAACGCAACGCCGTGCAGGAGGATAACGGGTCCGCATACCGGCCTTTCGAGACCTACAGGCGTTGCAGTTGGTAAAGCAGGCTTTATCTACGTTGCGAATTTTGCAGGCAACAATGTAACAGTCTATGGAGCGACCGCAAATGGTGATGCATCGCCAATTCAAACAATAGGAGGTTCAAACGCCGAGTTCAATTCTGTTTTTGACGTTGCAATCTACGAGCCTTAGACCTAACAACGGAGTGACGACGCTAAGACCATTGCGTGACGTTGCGGCTTGAACGCCCTTGCAGGGAGTCGGTTGCCAATCCGTTTGCCAATCTTTTCGCAAGTCCGGCTTAGGCCACCACAGCCCCACCTGGTTCCGGCAGTCCGCTGAAGCGTTGATGGCTCGGACACATGGGACCCTGCGGGAGTGTCTAGCTACGCGGCGGACTAGACACCACAGAATTTGAAGACCAGCTGAGGCACCAGCCCCAGGCTTCTCCCACTTGTCCTGGCCTTGGATTTGCAGCTTTGCAAATCCCGCGGAGCCCGCTGCTTGCAATGAGTCCATTATTGGAGTAAAATAGGTAAAAACTACGAATATGGAGCAGCAATGGTGCTTGACGCAATCCGGGTGCCCGCCCGCGAGGTCGACAACCTCAAGAAATTGATGCCGGCCGGCCTGCGTGCCTTTGCGCGCATCGCCGAACAATGGGAACTTTCGGCCAAGCAGCGCATGACGCTGCTCGGAGCGAGCTCGTCCACGTATCATAAGTGGATGCATGACGCCAGTCGCGCCCACCCCTCGCGAGATACCCTTGA
>Ga0185299_10004922_pt1 | contig 15602 bp, 10 predicted proteins | sample PaiPotPPA55metaG_FD_128002 | JGI IMG/M metagenome (GOLD analysis project Ga0185299, IMG submission 128002) | Iron sulfur acid spring bacterial and archeal communities from Banff, Canada, to study Microbial Dark Matter (Phase II) - Paint Pots PPA... ...
CGACGAGCGTCAGCGGGGCGGCGGTTGTTGTGAATGCCACCGGCGTATCCCAGTTGAAGCGGTAGCTCTGCTCGCTCGCTGGGACGCCAAACGTGTACCGCGCTACCGGCGATACCGATACTTGCTGCGTTGTGCGGAAATCGGTCAGATAAACCTGCCCGCTGCTCGTACTCGTCTCGCTCGACCAGAGCAAGTTTTGATCGAGCGGGTCGAACACAGACCACATGCCATCGCCCGGGGCGACGGTCATCCAGTCGCGATTCAGCACGCCGACTGTGTTGGGTACGCTCTGCGGTGCGCACCACGAGTCGTTGTCCTGCAGGCCGATGCAGACGTGATAGTATGGCACCACGTGATCGAGCCCGACGTGGTAGATTTGCGAAAATGGAAGATCGTACGGCTGCACCCAATGCTCGCCGCCGTCATGTGAGAAAATCAGTCCCTCATCGCTGCCCACGAGAATACGGCGGCCGTCTTGTGACCACCAGGCGTAGTGAAAGTCGTAACCTGTGCTCACGATGGTTTGCGAAAATGTCGCCGCGCCGTTGGTGGTTACCGATGCCCTACCTTCGAGATTGAGCACGCGACGCGGGTTAGCCGGGTCGGCGAAGACTCGAGAGAAATAAAACCCACGCCCTCCGACGAATTTGCTGGCCGGCATGCGCTGCCAGTGATCGCCGCGATCCATCGAGCGCCAAATGGATCCTTCCTTCGATTGGATTCGAGCGTAGACGTAGTTTCCGGAGGTGCTTAGCCCAATACGTCCGGTCAAACCCACCGGCAACCCGCTGCCCCAGAGTTTACGCCAGGAAACGCCGCCATCGTCCGACCGGTAAAGGCCGCCGCTTGGACCGCCGCTCGTCATAATCCACGGCTGACGCCGAAACTCCCACAGACACGCAAACATGGTTGCCGGTCGATCCGGCACGCGCACGATGTCGGAAACGCCGGTCGACGGACCAACATAGAGTGTGCGCGACCAATGGGCGCCGCCGTCAGTTGTTCTGAAGATTCCTCGCGACGTGTTGTCGCGAAATACTTGACCAAGCGCGCCAACGACAATGGTGTTGCTATCCCTTGGGTCAATCGAAATACTCGATATTGCGCCTGCGTCGTCAAGCCCGGCGTGGTGCCATGACCGTGCGCCATCACGGGAGTACCACACCCCGTCGCCGGCCGCGACCGTGTTGCGAGGGTTCGCCTCCCCAGTGCCCACCCAGACGATGTTTGGATTGTGGGTGTCAAGTGCGATCGAACCGATCGCGGCGACAGGCTGCTTGTCGAAAACCGGAAACCACGACGCACCGCCGTTCGTGCTTTTGAAAACGCCGCCATCCGCGCCGCCCGCATAGTACAATTGCGGATCTCGATCGCTGCCGGCAGTCGCCGTCACTCGTCCGCCGGATATGGCAGGCCCAATCGCTCGATAGCGCAGCGACGCCAGTTCATCGCCTGGCGAAGCCGCCGACACTGACTGCAACAACAAACATAGCATCAACCCCGTCAATCCCCTACCGATTATACGCGTAACCTCTACCCGCTTAAACATCGTAGAAGTGAAGCCTCGCCTTCTAGCGCTGATTCAGAAAACGAAGAACGTCTTCGCTGAATTGATCGGGGTCCTGAAGAAATGAGAAATGACTGGCGTTAGGTTGAATGAGAAGACCGGCACCGGGTATGAGCGCCGCCATTTCTTCCGTCTGCTCTCGCTTGATCGCCTCGTCATGATCGCCGTCGACGATCAACACGGGAACCCGTATCGATCGCAATTGATCTTTACTCCAGTTTGGTTGCGTATCCCACATCTTGGTAATTTGAGCGACGAACGCGTTGTATTCGTTCGGCGTAGCTGAGAGCTGCTTGTACTCGGTGCCCGCTCGCTTGACGAAGCTAGCAAACGTCGGGTTTTGCAACACGTCCTCTTTCACGCCGCCGGGATTATAGTTTGCCGCAAAAGCGAACACTCGCGTCAGACGATCGGGATGGTGAAGCGCTAAGTCGAGCGCCAAGATGCCGCCGTCGCTCCAACCCACGATCGCGGCCTTCGAAATGTGAAGGTAGTCCATGAGACCGACGACGTCGGATGCCATGAGGTCATAGCTGTAAGGAGCGGCGGTTCGCGTGCTGCGACCGTGTCCGCGGCTGTCCGCGACAATTACTTCGTATTGACGTGCCAGCACCGGGATCTGGTTACCCCAGTAGTTTGCGTTTGCCAATCCGCCGTGTAAAAGAATGACGGGTTTCCCAGCGCCGTACTCGGCGTAGAACATGTGGATGCCGTTGACGGGCGCGTAACCCTCGATTTTCGCGCTGGGGAGAGCGGGCATTGGCGGCAGCTGCTGCCAACGCGCTTTGGTGACAGCCGCAGACGGATGCGACGTCACAAGCGTGACGGCAATGACAAAGAAGCCGGCAATCGAGATGAAACGCGCCATCGAGGTGGGCGGGTGTTTCGATTTACCGGCTCCCGAAACCTAGACTTCCAAATCTCTCTGCGTTATGTCCGAAGCGTCACGGGCTGCTCGAGTTGGAACGTCACCTCCGAGCCCGCCGGCACGGTCACGTCTCTTTTTTGATTGATGCCGTAGAGCAAGCCGGCCGCCGCGCCAATAGCGCCGCCGCTGTTGGTTCCGAGCCATTTACCGATGATGTTTCCAACAAGCATCCCACCTGCCGTCGTGAGAGCCGCATGGCCGAGATTGCTTGAGCGCCGTGTTTGCACCGAAATAGGAGCCGCGGTAAGAGCTCCCCACGCGCCGTTGGTGAGAGCAATTCTATCGAGAACAAATTCAAGTTTTGGCTCGCGGCCTTGGCTGGCGGGGCTCACCCTGACAACGTGAGTGCGAACCTTTGCCCCCGCAAACTCTTCTGAGTCGTTTTGCGGATATGGTTGCACGACATCTAGCAGAAAGACGTCCCCGACGCGCGCATTCTGCGAGCTCACCGATTGCGTCATGATGCCGCGCATTTGCGTCCCCATCGCAATAATCTTCTCGCCTGTTTGTGCATGGACTGGCATCACGCCGCACATGACAATCGCGGCGAGCAAGAACAACACAATCTTCGTTGCAAACAACTTCATTGCCAACAGCCCCCCTCGTACAAGCACAACGCAAGATGAGGCGCAGAAGTTACGTGGTGGGGAGGCCGGACAATCAGGCGGTAGCTCCAAGCCGGCGCCGAAACTTGCAAGCGCATGCTTTGACGCTTCGCGAGTGCCTACTTCGCGCGCCGTTTCCGCCCAAAGACATGTCTGTCTCGCAGCGTCGCGGGCAGGTTGGAAGCAGCGCTCGCCAGGCGAGAACCCACGAGGTAATGTGTTTTTGGCCGCCGAGCGGTCAGCGCATGAACGATAGCCTGCGTAACTCGCTCGACTGACATGCCGACACGTTCCTGCAACTCCGACGCACGTAGGAGATCCTGGAGATCGGTCCCATAAAGAGCCACTCCTCGCGGGCCGAGCAGCTCTTCCATCTGCCCTCGCGCTTGGCGACCTTTACTCCAGATCGGCGTTGCCACCGAGCCAGGCTCGACGATCGAAACCAGCACGCCGCTCGGAGCTACTTCCATGCGTAGCGCGTCGGCAATGGCTCGCAACGCAAATTTGGAGGCGCTGTAGGGCGCGAGGAAGGGTGCAGCGAGACGGCCGGATATGGATCCGATAAAGACGATACGCCCATGATGGGCTCTCAGGTGTGGAAGAAATGCTTGCGTCGCCATGACTGCGCCAAAGACATTTACGTCGAATAGACGACGCCATTCGTCTATCGGCAGAAACTCGACAGGGCCGCCGATGGCAATGCCGGCGTTGTTGACGAGACCGTGCAAGCTCACTCCGCTCGAGAGAACGTGTGAGCAGGCAATTGTAACCGATTGGCTATCTGTGACGTCGAGGCGAATGGGTTGGATATTTGCATGCAGCGCTGCCATCCTCTGACCGTCAGTTGCTGAACGAAAGCCGGCAAAGACGATGAAGCCTTCGTGCGCGAGACCGAGCGCGGCCGCCTCGCCAATGCCGCTGGACGCGCCCGTCACCACCACGCCTTTGCGGTCGCGTTGCGTGGACATCGTCAAGCGCTTTGCTGGCTTTCGGCAAATTGCGCGCCCGCAAGCGTCTCGGCGTGGAAGTTGAACTGGTAGGCGATTATATCAGACGTTTGAGGAAACTGCGGGTGCGTGCGCTGCGTAGTCAACGTAAAACGATCTCCATCGGCTTTGAGCGTCCCAAGTCGCACCAGTCCGCGAAGCGCCGAGCGAACGAGTGCCTCAGGGCGGCGCCGAAGCTCCGGGTCCACAAAGAGCCGAGGCGGCAAGTCGCTCAGCTGGCGCACGACCGCCTCGACCGCGTCGCCGCTGCAAAATTCGGTAGGGGCACTCTGGAGCCACGTTCCAAGGAGAGCCGAGACAGTCACCGGTCTCAATCGTTTCAATTGGATGTCGAGCGGCACACCGTCGACTGCTGCATCGACTCGAAACAGCATGGAAAGGCGCCTGCCCACAAAAGGATCGAAGCTGATGCCGCAGATCCAGATTCGCGACAGAGGTGCGAGCTTGGGCAATATGCCGCGCAAACGTTGCATCTTGCCGTCGCCCGTATAGAAGGCCTCGGGTGCTAAAAATATCGTTGCGCCGTCGCGAGTCAACGTCTCAAAGTTTGCGAGATCAGTGTCCAGCTGTGCACGCGTCGCAGCGAGCGCTTCCGTACGATAGGGTTCCTTGAGATCGGAAAGGCTTGCTTTTTGTTGTGCGGCCGGAAGGTGAGGTGATTTCGAAACGTCGGACAACATTTTGAAAGTTGATCCGAAACGCGCCAAGGCGTCTTCGCGAAAAACGGCCGCTAGCGGCACATCGCCGTACAAAGTCTGCAGCATGTACGTCAAACTCGATAGGGCTCGCGCGTGCAACTCATTTTCGATGGGTTGCATGCCGAGCGAGCTGAAAAGCCATCCGAAATTTACGCCGCGCAGGGCAAAGCGCAGCCACGCTATGCGGTGTGCAAAGAAACCGGGTTCCCACATGCGGCGTGAGGAAACGGTGTAAATTGGATAGCGCCACGACAAAGAACCGGTTCCCAATGTTGCCACTACCACGGCAGATTCGATGTCGTGTTGATGGTTGATGACGATTAAGGATGGACCACGCTTATGGGGCAGGCCTCCCCAGCTGCGAATCCGGTATGCCGTTCGGTAGTAGCACAAGACGCAGATATACGTCAGCCAGCGCAGCGGCTGGATCCATAATGGAGCGATCCTGTTGAGCTTACTCGGGCTGTCGGGTCGCATGAGCCGTTGCACTGCGCAGCGCGCGGGCATCCTCATTCAGGCGATCCTGAACACGGGCGTCTCCGAAGACCAGGTCGGTGAGACCAGGAAAGGCGTTCACCAAAAAGACGGGTAGGTAATAGAAGGCAGGCACAACGCGGCGGCGTCGCGGACGTCGAACCGCGCTCACAATTGCATCCGCAACGACCTCTGGTCCCGGGAGGCCCTTCGTTGTGGCGTTGAACGAGGTTCGAACGAATCCCGGCTCAATGAGCGTAACGCTGATGCCAAAGCTGTGGACTTCGCGGCGAACGGAATCGCTCAGGCCACGCAAGCCGAACTTCGAGGCTGAGTAAATGCCCATAACGCCCGCTTCGCCCGCGACCGATCCTACGTTGATGATCGATCCGCTGCGCTGGTTCTTCATGATCGGAAGGACGGCGTGCATGGTCCGCGCGCAACCGAGCAGGTTAACCATCACGACGCGTTCGAGCTCCTGGTCGGTTGCATCGCACAATGATGGACTTGTGCTCACGCCGGCGATGTTTGCCAAAATGTCAACGCGCCCAAATGCTTGCAACGCAGCGGTGACCATCCGATCGATGTCCCCTCGGTTGCTGATATCTGCGACAACAGCATGAACGTTTGCGCCGGTCTCGCGCAGCTCAGTTGCGAGTGCCTCGAGTCCCGAGGACGAGACATCTGTGAGCACAAGGTTGGCGCCTTGTGCAGCGAGCGCTTTTGCGGTCGCGCGGCCGATGCCGCCGGCAGCACCCGTGACAATACCGGCCATACCGCGTAGAGACATGCTCGCGGTTTTACCGCATTTTTAGGCGTTCGCCTGCCTATTGGATTACGGCAAGAGTTCGATCATCCAGGCGAACACGCTTCACGCGTCCTATATATTCGCAACTTAAGCAATGGAAAAGCGAAATTTCGGCTCAACAAAACGCGCAGTCCCGGTTGTCGGCCAGGGCACGTGGAATATGGACGACGTCGAGCGCAAGGTTGCGGTTCGCGCGCTGCGCGCGGGCCTCGACCTGGGGATGAATCACATCGATACAGCTGAGATGTACGGCACGGAGGACCTCGTTGGAGAAGCGATCGCGGGCCGGCGTAGTGAGGTCTTTGTGGTCTCTAAGGTGCTTCCGGAGCACGCCTCGCGAACGGGAACGATCGCCGCATGTGAAAAATCGCTGAAGCGCCTGAGTACCGACCGCCTCGACTGCTATCTCTTACATTGGCGAGGCCGTTTTGCGCTGGCCGACACGTTCGCGGCATTCGAACAACTCGTGCGCGACGGCAAAATTCTTTCGTGGGGCGTGAGCAACTTCGACGTTTCAGATCTCGAAGAGGCGTGGAACATCGCCCCCAACTTCGCCTGCAACCAGGTTCTGTACAATGTTGCAGAGCGCGCTGTCGAGCACGCCGTGCTGCCCTGGTGTGAAAAGCACCGGATCGCCGTCGTCGCGTACAGTCCGTTCGGACACGGCCGTTTTCCAACCGAGAGCACGAAGCGAGGCCGCGTTCTGCATGAGATCGCCGCCGCTCACAAAGCAACACCCCGACAGGTCTCGCTGGCATTCTTGCTGAGAAGCAAGTCGGTCTTTGCTATTCCGAAGGCATCAAACCCAGATCACGCTGCCGAGAACGCTGCCGCCGGAGATCTTCGGCTCACGTCCAGCGAGATCGAGCGAATTGATGAAACCTTTCCGCGTGGGCGTGATCCCAAAGAACTTCCGACACTCTAGTCACTGAAGAACGATATCGAACACGACTTTCACGTCGTCTTTGACACGCACGGTGCCGCCAGCGATCTTGATGGGCGTGATCCCAAACGCCGTTTGACGTACCATTGCCGAACCCGTAAAGTGTTCCGCATCCTTTCTCACCACCTCAAAGACAATAGGATGAGTTTGGCCGCGCAGCGTGAGATCTCCGTGCACTGTCCAGTGTGCAGTATTGCTGGTATCAATCTTGGTCGAGTGAAACGTAATATCGGGATACCTGCTCACGTCGAGGACCTCGGGTCCCATCATGTTCGCCTGAACTTTGTCGCGCCGGCTGGGAGGATCTTGGACTCGCATTTTTGTCGCGTCGACTTTCACGTCAATGATCTTCGCGGTGTCGTCAAACGATCCGGAAGAAATCGGCGCGGTCACCTCATGGTTGTCAGCTGCGAATGCAAAAATGCCCTCCTTATAGACAAAGACCGTCATTTGTGAGTGTGTCGTGTCAATTTGGGCAGCAGTGTGGCCAATTTGGCTGACACCCAGCAGCGCAAGCGCGCAGCCCACTAGAAAGAACTTCAAAAAGAGTGTCATCAGAGAAACCATACCCGTCCAAGATGAAAGGGCACTGAAATTAGACCCCTCTTCGATGAGCTCGCGCGATGCACGCAATCACAAGCGCGATCCTACCGCAGTCTCCGAAGACAAACCTAGGTTCGCTGGCGGTCGAAACGTACCTGAGATGCAAGCGCAAGAGCCTCCTCAAGCGACGCACAGCGGTCGTTCTTGCTGGTCAGCCCAGTAATAAGCAGAAGTCGCTGTCCAGCCTCAAGTCGCGGCTGCACCAGGTAGAAATTTTGGCGGATCACCGACATCTGCCGGCGGAACGTGAGCAGCCGGTGAATCACTGCGCTGTCGAAATAGACGGTGTCCGCTAGCGAGACGATGACGGCGCCCACATCCTTGGCAGCCGCCGATAGCAACTCCACTTCCAAGCGTTGCACGCTAAGAAGATCGATCTCACCTTGGATCTCGACCACAGGAATGCCGTCAACGTCGCGCAGCATCAACGCGCTTTCTTGCGACGGGCCCGCGGATCGTGGGTGAAAGTCAAGGTGGTCCCTCCACTGCTCAGATTTACCTCAACATTATTCATCAAGCTTCGAATAATCGACAATCCGTAGCCCCGGCCGTCTTGACGAGCTGGACGCCATCTGCCTTCGTCTTCAATGCGTACGTGGAGCTGATCTTTGTCTTTGTTGATCCGAACGGTGAAGGGACCGGGAGTTTGCAAATATGCGTGCTCGATGACGTTACTGACCGCCTCGCCGACGGCAACTTGCAGAGAAAACGTCTGATCCGGGTTCAGATCGACCCCTTGCGCGAGCCTTCCGATTGACTGGCGCACGAGCGAGGCGGCAAGGGGGACGGCGGAATATCTAAGGTCGAGTTCCTTAACAACGCAATCGCCGACGGAGAGCGTCAAAATTGCGACATCGTCGCTACTCTGACGGCCGTCAAGTATTCTCTTCCGAATCGAGAGAGCGGGATTGCTTGACCGAGATTTGACTTCATCCGTAATGGCTTGCGCCAGGAGCGTTTCTCCTTCGGTCACATCGCGTGTGAATTCGATGAGTCCGTCGGTATAGAGCACGAGCAAAGAACTCGGAGGAATCGTGATCGTCCACGCGCGCCTGGTGCCATTGGGTTCTATTCCGAGCGGAAGCCCATCGGTGGGCAGCCGGTCAACGTTGCCGTTTTCCGTGCAGAGGATTGGAGGGGGATGCCCTGCCGATCCATAGGTAAACGTTTTCCCGTCGTAAATTCCAAAGATCGCCGTGACCATGATCGGTTCGTGTCGCACCAGCAGTAACTGGTTCGCAAGGTCAAGCACCGCCGACGGGTCGCGCATATACATGGCTGCAACACGGAAGGTTTGGCGGACCTCGCCCATGATGACGGCGGCATCCAAACCATGGCCCGCAACGTCGCCAATGGAGAGTGCGATACTGCCGTCAGCGAGTGGGAACGCGTCGTACCAGTCGCCTCCCACCTCCGCTTCATCACTTGCGGGCACATAGGCGGCATGGTACGCGCGCCCTGGAGTCTGAGGCAGCGTCGTCGGCAAAAGCGCAGTCTGCAAAATCTGTGCGAGCCGTCGTTCCCGCTTGTACAGGCGGGTATTATCGACGCTCAGAGAGACTCGTGCTGCTAGCTCGGCAAGTGCCTCGCTATCAGTACCTACGCGGCCTCGCGCGCCCAGGAGAATAATCGTGCCAATTTGCTGGCCGCGCGCTCGGAGCGGGAGGTCTGTGCGAGCTCCTACCTCTGGATCATTGGGCCAATCGCTCTCGGCGGCTTCGGCCGGCGCGCTTGCTAAGAGACGCTGTTCCGCGTCCGGATCGCGATGCGTGACCGCCATCACATGGTGCTGACCGTCATCGTCAATGACGTCAATGACGCAGCCGTCTGCCACGTGCGCAGCGATTGATCGTGCCACGAGCGGCAGGGTCGTCGAAAGATCAAAAGATGATGCGAGCGCTTTGCTCGCATCGGCTAGGAGACGAAGAGACGCATCTGGATCGCCAGGATTCATTGCCGATGATGTTTATGAATGTTCCGCGACCCACCTTGAAGCGCGCTTCTTAAGCGAGCAAGCCCCCGCTTGGGCTGGCCTTTGGTGTAGCGCAGAGAACTGTGAATTTGAGTTTTGGTCCGACGCGGAGTTCGGCTCCGAGGCATGGAGAACTTTATGGCAATAGCGACGACAACGGACGAATCGGCAAACAACGGCCCCCCACGTGCGCTGGCAGACGCTCGCCAGCAGCGACGCTTGCTTAATGCCCTGCGCGCGGTGGCCAAGGGCAATTTTTCTGTTAAGCTTCCTGTGGATGCGCCCGGCATGAGTGGTGAGATTGCCGTTGCGTTCAACGACATGGTGGAGTTGAATCAGAAGACGGTTCGAGAGTTTGAACGGATTAGCGCTGTGGTCGGTCGAGACGGCCGTATCACGCAGCGCGCGTCGACTGGCGCGATGCCGGGTTCATGGGCAACGCTCGTCCAATCACTCAACGCACTCATCACGGATCTTACCCAGCCGATCGCGGAGGTCGGTCGCGTCCTCGGTGCCGTTGCCAAAGGCGACTTGTCGCAGCGCATGGCGCTTGAGACGGAAGGGCGGCAGCTCAAAGGCGAGTTCCTGCGTTCCAGCAAGATCGTGAATAAGATGGTCGATCAGCTCAACGATTTCGCCTCCGAGGTGACGCGCGTCGCGCGTGAAGTCGGATCTGAAGGCAAATTGGGCGGGCAGGCTGAGGTGCCGGCGGTCGCAGGTACCTGGAAAGACTTAACGGACAGCGTAAACTCGATGGCGCGCAATCTTACGAGCCAAGTGCGCAATATCGCCGAAGTCACGACCGCGGTCGCGCTCGGCAACCTTTCAAAGAAAATTACCGTCGAGGCTAAGGGCGAAATTCTTCAGCTTAAAGACACGATCAATACGATGGTCGATCAGCTCAATGGGTTCGCATCCGAAGTGACGCGCGTTGCGCGCGAAGTCGGATCTGAAGGCAAGCTCGGTGGACAGGCACTAGTGCCCGGCGTCGGTGGGACGTGGAAGGACCTCACCGACAGCGTCAATCATATGGCCGGCAACCTCACGAACCAAGTACGCAACATCGCCGACGTGACGACCGCTGTCGCTAACGGCGACCTTTCCAAAAAGATCACGGTCGACGTGCGTGGCGAGATCCTCGAACTTAAAGGCACGATCAACACCATGGTCGACCAGCTCAATGGGTTCGCCTCGGAAGTCACGCGTGTTGCTCGTGAAGTTGGATCCGAAGGCAAGCTCGGCGGCCAGGCGCAGGTACAAGGCGCCGCGGGAACCTGGAAGGACCTCGTTGACAGCGTTAACTCCATGGCCGGTAACTTGACCAGTCAAGTTCGCAACATCGCAAAGGTGACGACCGCCGTCGCGAAAGGTGACCTTTCCAAAAAGATCACGGTTGACGTGCGCGGCGAAATTCTTGAACTCAAAGATACCATCAACACGATGGTCGACCAACTCAATGCGTTCGCGTCGGAAGTGACACGCGTCGCTCGTGAAGTCGGTACCGAAGGCAAACTTGGTGGTCAAGCCCAGGTGCAAGGCGTCGCCGGCACTTGGAAAGATCTCACTGATAGCGTCAATTCGATGGCCGGTAATCTGACGAGTCAGGTGCGCAACATCGCAGACGTCACAACAGCCGTGGCCAAGGGCGACCTTTCCAAGAAAATCACCGTGCGCGTGCGCGGCGAGATCCTCGAACTCAAAGGCACGATCAACACCATGGTGGACCAACTCAATGCGTTCGCCTCCGAGGTGACGCGCGTTGCGCGCGAGGTCGGTTCCGAGGGCCGCCTTGGCGGACAGGCGCGCGTGCAGGGTGTGGCGGGGACGTGGAAGGACCTCACCGATAGCGTTAACTCGATGGCGAGCAATCTGACCAGTCAGGTGCGCAACATCGCGGAGGTCACGACTGCCGTCGCAAAGGGCGACTTGTCGAAAACGATCGCGGTCGACGCGCGCGGCGAGATTCTCGAGCTCAAGGGCACGATCAACACGATGGTCGACCAACTCAATGGCTTCGCATCGGAAGTAACGCGGGTTGCGCGCGAGGTGGGTTCCGAGGGCAAGCTCGGCGGTCAAGCCCAGGTGCAAGGCGCAGCCGGCACGTGGAAGGACCTCACCGATAGCGTCAATTCAATGGCCGGCAACCTGACGAGCCAGGTGCGCAACATTGCCAAGGTGACGACGGCTGTCGCCAATGGTGACCTGTCAAAGAAGATCACCGTTGACGTTCGCGGTGAAATGCTCGAACTCAAAGATACGATCAACACGATGGTCGACCAGCTCAATGCGTTCGCCTCCGAGGTGACGCGCGTCGCCCGCGAGGTCGGATCCGAAGGCCGCCTCGGCGGCCAAGCTTACGTCCAGGGCGTCGCTGGCACGTGGAAAGACCTGACTGACAGCGTCAACTCGATGGCCGGCAATCTCACCGAACAGGTGCGTGGAATTGCTAAAGTGGTCACTGGAGTCGCGCATGGTGATCTCAAGCGTAAACTCACGCTCGAAGCGAAAGGCGAGATCGCCGCGCTTGCCGACACGATCAACGGCATGATCGACACCCTCGCAACATTTGCGGACCAAGTGACGACCGTCGCGCGCGAGGTCGGATTCGAAGGCCGTCTCGGTGGCCAAGCAAAGGTGCCCGGCGCAGCCGGCTTGTGGAGAGACCTCACCGATAGCGTCAACCAACTGGCCGCAAACCTCACGAGCCAAGTCCGCGCGATTGGCGAAGTGGCAACCGCGGTTACGAAGGGTGATCTCTCTCGGACCATTGAGGTTGAAGCACGCGGCGAGGTTGCTGCCCTCACCGAGAACGTGAACAAGATGATCTGGAATCTGCGTGATACGACGCAGAAAAACAACGAACAGGACTGGCTCAAGACGAACCTGGCGCGCTTCACCGGCATGTTGCAAGGTCAGCGCGACCTCCAAACCGTCGGGCGTCTGATCATGTCGGAATTGACGCCGCTCGTCAACGCGCATTGCGGCATATTTTACATGAACGAGCCAGGCAAAGATCAGGAGCCGTCGCTCAAGCCGCTCGCCGGCTATGCCTGCACTGAAGCTGAGTTGGAGCGAGAATTCCGATTCGGCGAAGGACTCGTGGGTGCATCCGCGCGCGAAAAGCGACGGATTTTTGTCAAAGATTTGCCTCCAGACTATCTTGAAGTCACGTCCGGTCTTGGATCTGGCAAGCCGTCCAATGTGTTGGTTTTACCCGTGCTCTTTGAAGACGAGGTGATGGCTGTTATTGAGCTGGCGTCGTTTGAAGAGTTCAGTGCGATTCACTTACTGTTTCTGGACCAGCTTCGGGAGAGCATCGGCATCGTTCTCAACACGATCGGTGCGAACATGCGGACGGAAGGGTTGCTTACGCAATCTCAGTCGCTCACGGCCGAATTGCAGATTCAACAGGAAGAGTTACAGCACACCAACGAGGAGCTCGAAGAAAAAGCACGCCTTCTTTCGGAACGCAACCAAGAGATCGAGCGCCGCACGCGGGAGATCGATCAAGCGCGTAGCGCCCTCGAGCAGAAGGCCGAACAGCTCGCGCTCACGTCGAAATACAAGTCACAGTTTCTTGCAAACATGTCGCACGAGCTGCGAACGCCGTTAAACAGTCTGCTCATCCTCTCAAAGCAGCTGGCTAATAATCCGGATGACAATCTAACGTCCAAACAGGTGGAGTTTGCGTCGACGATTCATGCGGCAGGCACGGATCTACTCACGTTGATCAACGACATTCTTGACTTGTCGAAGATCGAGTCGGGCACCACGACGATCGACATCACGGAAGTGAGCTTCAACGATATCTGCGATTATACGGAGCGCACATTCCGCCAGTTGGCCGACGACAAGGGCCTCGATTTTACGATTTCACTAGAACCCGGTTTGCCCGTCACATTGCGGTCGGACATGACGCGGTTGCAGCAGATTCTCAAGAACTTGCTCTCCAATGCGTTCAAGTTCACGAGCGAGGGTAAAGTTGAGCTGCGCATCTCACCGGTGTTGTCACATCAATTAAAAATCGCCGAGCCAGTGATTGCCTTTGAAGTATTTGATACGGGCGTCGGCATTGCGTCTGACAAACAGCGGATTATCTTTGAAGCCTTCCAACAAGGCGACATGACCACTGCGCGTAAGTACGGCGGTACGGGCCTCGGATTGTCAATCAGTCGCGAGATCGCAAGGCTACTCGGCGGTGAGATTGCTGTGGAAAGCACGATCGGGGTCGGCAGCAAGTTCACGCTCTATCACCCAGTCTCGTTTGAGCTGCCCTCCGTCGAGGACTCCACGGTTGATGGCTCAAGCGCGTTGGACCGCGCAATGCTCGGAGCGCTGCCCAGCGCAGCTGTTTACGACGGGCGCCTGCGCCACGTTGTGCCGAGTGACGGTGAGGTAGTCGACGACCGGGCCACGTTGCAGTCGCGCGATCGGGTGCTGCTGATCATTGAAGACAGCGTCGCATTCGCGCGCATATTGCTCGACCTTGCACGCCAGCGCGGCTTTAAAGGAGTCGTTGCGCGGGATGGCGCGTCAGCGCTCGAGCTTGCGAAGAAACACCACCCCGACGCCGTGACGATTGACATTCGGCTTCCGGACATGGACGGCTGGCAGCTAATCGAAAGTCTGCGCGCCGATCCGGCGATGGCCTCCATTCCGGTACATGTAATATCCGGTCAAGAGCATAAGACGCATGTGACTTCGGGCGGGCTCGTGACGCAGTTGCAGAAGCCGGTCACCGAAGAAGCGTTACAAGCATCTTTGGATGACCTGTTTGGCTTCGTCAACCGGGGATCGAAAAATGTCCTCGTCATTGAGGACGACCTCAGGCAGCTCAATGCGATGACCGAGCTCATACAAAAGGGTGAGGTGAGCGTTACCGCCGTCCAAACTGGCCATGAGGCGCTGGCGGCGCTCGCCAAAACACGATTCCAATGCATTATCGTCGATCTAGGTCTCCCCGACGTTGAAGGAACTGAGTTGCTGAAGCAGATTCGGGCGCACAAGGCTGGCAAAGGCATCCCCATCATCATTTACACCGGTAAGGAGCTGAGCCGGCAGGAGGAGTCCGTTTTAACCCAGCTCAGCGAGACCATCATCGTTAAGGATGCCCATGCTCCCGAACGACTCATGGATGAGCTCTCACTGTTCTTGCATCAAGTGCAGTCGAAGCTGCCGCTTGAAAAAAGGCAGGAAGTTAATTACGTCCAAGGCCTCTCACCTGCCTTGCATGGCCGCCGAGTGCTTGTAGTGGACGACGACGTGAGGAATATTCTCGCGCTGACCACTGCGCTACAAAGCCATCGCTTAGACGTCGTGCCTGCCGAAAATGGGCAAGCCGGCATCGAAGTGCTGAACAGCACGCCGGATATCGACGCGGTGTTGATGGATATCATGATGCCGGAGATGGACGGTTTTGAAACCATGCGGCGCATCCGGGCCAATCCGAAGTTCGAGTCATTGCCGATCATTGCACTCACAGCCAAGGCGATGAAAGGTGATCGCGACAGCTGCATTGAGGCCGGAGCATCGGATTACATCAGCAAACCTGTGGACATCGACAAGCTCGTCTCGCTGCTGCGTGTATGGCTATCTCAGTAGAACGAGGCCAAACGTCGGCCGCTTTCGGACCCACGATTGCGGTCGACGACGTTGAAATCCAGCTCTTACTCGAGGGCCTGTTTCAAGTTACCGGCTACAATTTTCGCGATTATGATCCGGCGCTTGTGAGGCGCCGGATTGAAGCGGCCATGACTGCAGAAAAAGTAACCACGGTTTCCGGCCTTCAGGCGAAAGTGTTGCACGACGCGGCGAGTCTCGACCGTCTCTTGATGATGCTGACCATCCGGCGCACCGGAATGTTCGCGGAGCCGGATTCCCTGCGCGCGCTGCGGTCACTGGTTATACCGCTCCTACGCACCTACCCGTTCCTACGAATTTGGCATGTCGGTTGTGCGAACGGCGAAGAAACATATTCCATCGCTATCCTGTTGACGG
>Ga0185299_10004923_pt1 | contig 15597 bp, 19 predicted proteins | sample PaiPotPPA55metaG_FD_128002 | JGI IMG/M metagenome (GOLD analysis project Ga0185299, IMG submission 128002) | Iron sulfur acid spring bacterial and archeal communities from Banff, Canada, to study Microbial Dark Matter (Phase II) - Paint Pots PPA... ...
AATAGCGCCCGTAGCGGCAGACCAGATTCGATCAGGTCTTTCGCGCGATGTATCATTTCAACGATGTGCTCACAAAACGCGCGCTCGCTGTATTTCTCCACAGAAAACAGCGGCTTTGCATCGTAGCATTGTTTTAAGTTGCGATACAAGCTGCGAGAAAAACTTCTCTTCATCAAAAAGCGCGTTAGTGAATCGGTCGCGCAGATGCGGGCGCCCCGAAGCCGTGATACGTTCGTAGCGGTCAGGATCAGCAACGATTCTGACCCGAACTGAGCCATCATCGTTCACGCCATCAAAATACTGGCGAAAGTCCATTCGAAATCTTCGGGCATGGCGCAGCTTTCCCATTAGTCCTCCTGAAGAAAAGTTATGATCCTATCTGTCACATCGCCTCGAGGCGGGTATCCACCGCCGCTGATCCCAAACCGTCCAGCGAAAATAAATTCCCGAGCCAACGGGGACTCCAAGTCCAATGAAGAGCCGTTCAACCGCGACTGGATTTCGTGGAAACTCGGGTTCGTCGGCAATCCCCATATACTTGTCTGCTCTAACGGTCGATAGTCGACGACAACCGCGCGGACGGCGTGTTCACCGTGGTGCTGGATTGCTTCAAGTATCCAATTGTTGACGTGGGGATCCGTGAAACCGTAGCCGACGAATAGGACGCGATCGTTTCGCTGCGCGGCTTGCTGAAGAGCTGAAAAGTAGTACGAGTACGGCACGGTCGTAAACTTCAGCACCTTGTTCGCTCCGGAGATCAAGGGAGCCGCGTCGTCGATCGCATCGTCGGTATACCTCGGCATCGGAGGATCGACGAGCGTCGGTCCCGCGTCGCCGATCTGAGCGTACTTAACAACCTGCCTTTGCGGGGGACCTCCTTTGACCGCGGACGTATCTTCCGCGCGATATCCGAACCGAACGCTACCGTGAAGGTGCGTCATGGTGTGAGCGTCGTCGTGAAACGCGTTTACGTATGACGCTCGATCGAACCCTGACCACCCCGCAGCCACCGGAGCGAAGCCGTCGCTCCACCCATGTGTCCGCTCAAAAAGATCGTCATAGTTCAGGTTAAAAGCATCGATGACGAACGCGTCGCCCACCTTTTCGATAAAGCTAGCCGTCGACTCAAGATAGCGCGCGTCCGCGCGAGCCGACCCTGTTATTACAAGATCGCGAACCACGCGTATGATTTCCCAACGCGTCCGCCACAACAGCACCCAATTCATCAGTGGGTCATATCGGGGCGTCGGATCAGTGAAAGCGGTCAATATCGGGCGCACATCCGCTAGATCTTGAAGCAGCGTCCGCGACGCGACGTACGGTTCGAGCGTTTCCACCGCATGTAAGATCGTCTCGAAATTATACGTTCGCCGGATCGAGCGCAGTGCACGATCAATCTGACGCACCGCAGGTTCGGAAGGTTGTATTCCCAACACCGCGCCCGCAGGAGTGGGTGGATCAGATCCGTTCTGTATGTAGTACTCTCGCATGTCGCCGCGAATGCGAGGTGACTGCATCGCGAGAACTGCCTCTGTGATGTCGCGCACTGAGGGTGCCCTAGCAGCGATCGAGGCCCCGGTTCCAATAATAACGGTTATGCGAGCTTTAGGCACTTGGGGTCTTTCCTTCCACTATCGGCGCGAGGAGGTTCAGATCTGTTGGTGACCTCCTAAAATCGGGACGTGGTGACACACATTGACTGACCGGTGCGAGCCAGCTGCTTAAGCCTTGGCGGTGGCGTGCTCTTTCGCCATGCTATTCATCGCGATCGTGCTCATAGCCGCTGCTGTGGTAACGCACCGAAGTGATGAGAATGCCGAATTGCAACGCTTCGATGGGAAGCTCTACGGGATCACCGTTGGTTTGGAAGCGTTTGGTGTACGACGACCGCTCGATGTGGCAAGACATGTACGCGCGGCCGTTCATTGAAATGGTGCGGTGGTCCGGGTATGACAAATGGAGCGATTGGTGCGAGTCTTTTTTTGAGCGCAGCCCTTAAATACACGAAGCGGCCAAGATGCGGAAGTACATCGCGAATTTGCTGCGCGAGTTCTGGTTGCTGTTTCAACGCCATCGCGGAGTAGCGCGCTTCAACGATAGCGTAGTCGGACTTATCGGGAGCCGGATTGTCTGTCGGGATGTAGCAGCTATCGCCGGAGCCGTCTTGAAAGAACGAGGCGCCAAAATGGTAGTGCATAATGGAACGTTGATCATAAGGCAGCAAATCATAGGCGGCGGTTCCGTTCGCGAAGAACTGTTTGATCGCGCTCATGTTCCAGTCCCAGTCCTGCTCGGTCCAGTGCTCAGCACTTTTTATTGCGTCCTTATTCCATTTACACGGCGGAGCTTTTGGATGTTGCAATTCGTGCATCAGTCCGAGAACGTGGCCGAACTCGTGAGCGACAAGAAATTGAAATCGCGACTCGACTGGCGGGCTGGTATCAAAGTTTGCTAGGTTAAGCGTAGGATAACCGACGGTGCTTGGGCGGCCTACCTGAGCCCAATAGCCTAACGACGTGTCGAATGTAACGCGTACGTCGTAGTTCGTATAGTAAAAGGGATCGGTGCTGCACGTTGGCAGCTCGTCGGGGTTGAAGGAATGGCCATACCTGAGCCGTCCAGCTGTAAGCCTTTGTAAAGGCCATTGCTGTTCAATCGTCGCGGCAATTCGCTTGCGCACTCCATTCGATGCGCTTTGGTCAAAGCAGATCGAAAACGCGTGCGGCATTGTCCAGGCTCCGGCGGCCTCGATTACTTGCTTCGTGCTCCATATTGAGATATCGGCATCCTTGGATATCGAGCGTAGCGTTCTCGGCCGTAACGCGGTGAGTGTTTCTGCATGTAAGCCCGCAGACCACCGTTTTGCTTCTACAGCAAGAGCCTTTAAGTCATGGCCAATCGCCGGTCGCGGAGCGCTGCTAGCGATTCCCAGTACGAGCACCAGAATGAATATGTACCGCATTGGTCAACAGCCTGGAGGAGCCCCTGGAAAACCGTGCTGCGGTCGAACGGGATCTACAGCAAGTATCGCGGGGTTAGTGCCCACACTAAAGACAATGGGAAATGCTGCCGGTGCTTTCGTGTCTGGATCTATCCCCAATGGCGGTACGCTCGTTACGGTCCCTTTGATTGCCGTAAATGATGGGATCCACACGCCTCGCGAAAACACGCACGCATCGTGCTGAGATCGTTGTGCAGAAAACGCCTGCTGTAGCGAAATTAAGCTGCCGATGCAGCTAAAGGCATCGGCAGCTAATTTAATTCCGCAGTTTGTTACAGCGGATGTGTAATCTTTGACGCCGGCTCCGGTAGCCTTTGCCCCCGTTAGTCCTGTTGTCTGGATGTCGATTGCAAGCTTCTCGCCGATGTAAGTCAGGAATAGCGAACGTATCGCATTGTCCGTGGCATAAGAACCGACATCCTGGTCCAGTACTTGTTGGTAGAGGCTCTTGTCACTAAGCGCTGATGTCAAATCTGTAAGATCAAAAGCTAGAATTGGTTGAGCACCTTTTTCGCTCACGAGGGATTTATTAAAGTCTTGGAATAGCGCATCACAAGGTTTAGCAGCGTTCTTTGGAGTGGTAGTGGGATTCGCAGGACCTGCGCTGGTCGACGAATCCAAAGTAATGAGCGAATCACCCGATTGATTTGTTGGTGGTTTCGCGGGGGAGGAATTCCCTGCGCCAGAATTGGCACCAGCGCCCGCTGGCTGAACGAGTATCCGATTCCAGCAACCTCTATAGTGCTCGAATTCTTGTCGCCACACCGCGATCTTGTTCGATGTCTTCGAGCCACTAATAGCAGACGCCACGTCGTAGATAATTAGATCGCGAATATTACGCAACGACCATGCGTACGTCACAGGGGCTACACCAGGTTTCGAGGCTACGCCGTCCGTCGTTGCATCGACAATGCCCTCTGCCTGACCTGAGCTACCCTTGCTTTTGCTGAGAGCCGAAAAGTATTGGGAGAGAACGTACAGGGCGCCGACGCCCGCAACGATCTCAGCCGTGCTTGTCTTCCCGTTAGGTGCTGAATAAACCGGAGTTGCCGGTGTCGAGAACAGTAACGAAGCCGTCATCAGAACGACGGCTGTGAAGCCTCTAAATCCCATCATTCGCCACCTCGTACACCTTGCTTCCAGACCAACATAATAGGGGAGCGTCTCGCTTGCACACTACGGTTGGCATGAGTACTGCTAGCGACATGCGTGTTGCGAGGAACGATTTCATGGTGATTCTCCCTGTTGCGAGCCAAGAACGACGAGCTTTTCCAACATTAGGCACCGTGAGTCCGTCACGCAGGCCTGAGTCCGACCCAAGATCGCCGCACCGCCTCCGTAACAAGAACCGCGCCGGTTTTGTGAATCTCAGCAATTGCCGACTGCGCACCTTGCAGTACGTCATTTATTGATGCTGTGCCCGAAAGATCGTATTCTGCGGGGGGCAAATGGTACCGCCGCCCGTCGTTCGCGCCAACCAGCCGAGAAAAACCGCGCAGCTCCATCGCGCTGTGGAGCACCTGATAATCGGCTTCCGTAGCGTAATGCAACTCCACCCGAGTCGTAAACCTCGCCATGTCATTCTCCCCTTCCCCGGAGGCCTAGCGCTTTGATGTAGCTTCTGGATCGCTCGGAGCCTGGAGCGCGTACCAGGCGTCGCCCCCTTAGTCGTCCGAATCAACGGTTCCTAGCCCATGTGGGCTAAGTTCTTATCTGTTTCTTGCCCGCCTCGGCGGCCGAAAGGGCGATACTCACCGTGCGGCCACTTCTTATGATCGCCGCAATTGCCGCATTTGGCCTTGCGTTCTCAGCCTGTAGCAGCGGCACTGGGTCCCCGTTCCCAACATCCACCTCGAAACCACGTTTTATTCACTCACCGAGGAGCCACCGCGTGCCCGTACCAGCTTACGAATCTCCGAGAGGGAAACCGCCAGGCATGTCCGCCAAAATGACATCCGTCCCGGCACCGTCGGCGATGTTCAATCGTTGCTCGGATTCACGCCCGTGCCGAACATCAAAACAGACCACACCCCGACGCGGGTCCTGATCCACTAAGGAATCCCTGTTTCTACGCTCCCCCTGACACTTGGCCAGCTCACCCACCGGGCGTCGGCCGAATGCGAATAGAGGCACAACTTGAGACCTCGCAGGGCCACCAACGCACGCGCAAGCGCACTCTCGGGCTGCTCCCCCATTTTTGCCACATGCGGATATCACGCGCTTACCAGAATGTGCCACTAAGCAGGCCCCTCATTGTGTGCAGCGTGTCCTGATTTTTACTCATAACAGACCCCTTGATCGGCCATCGGTTTCTTGCCTGTACCGGACCGCTTCTCGGACACCGACTTTGCATCCGGTCGAACCCCTTGTTGAACCCCAGGCTTGGGCCCGCTTTCGGGCCTCATTCTTCGTACGACTTGATCCCTAATGCGTGTACGCCTCATTCGCGCAAAACTCGCAAGGTCTGCCGTTCCTATCACGTGTGCCGTTTTCGCGCCCCAGGATGGGTTAACGGGCCGTGATCGACTGGTTTTCCAAGCGCGCATCCATGCGTTACGAGTGCCTCGATCTCCAGAGAACGTTAGTGCTATCGCAGCTCTTTGTTTGCAGGGTTGATCCACTTGTCGAGGAGGTCGCCGCCAGGCAATTGCACTCAGTTCAAGCCTGGGATCGCTTGACAGTCGGAGAGGCAAGCCACGGCGTCATTCAGCTGGTTCTCGAGGCACTCCCGAAGAGACTTAAAATCGGTATAACAGACAACCTGCAAAGCGACTTGCTGATCGTCAGACGGCAGCGCCCATCTCGTCGTGGCCTTCGGGGAGGCTCTGGGACTGCGCCGCAATCGATTGTCTCACGCGTGCGGGATTGCACTTGGGGTTCTTAGTGAGGTGTTCGAGGCGACGTCAAAGGCTTTATCAGCCGAACGAACGCCTTTTTCGCTCTTATGTGACGCGGGACACGGCTTCGCGCGCTAGCCGACGATTCAACGCTGAGGATCCGGCGCAGTCCCGAGGCGAGCCTTTCGAGGGCTGGATTCAAACGCTGCCGCTGATTTTCTTGGGCAAAATCGCCCATTTTAGGCGTGATGGAACATCTAAGTCAAAGGCACTAAGGCAGCGCTAACAGTTCTGAAACAGAGATCTTCAGGGCGTCAGCGATTGCACATAATGTGCGTAAGGTAGGGTTCGATCGACCTGCTTCTATTTTCTGATAGTGCCTCGGAGTGACGCCGATATCGTTAGAGAGTTCTTCTTGAGTCAAGCCCAAGCTGATTCTCCGGGCGCGGATCGCCCGTGGCAGTGAACGCGCTATCCGCGCGAAGGAGCCCCTCACGCGTTGATTCTCGCTTCAACCGGTCATATTTGACCACGGCATAAATGCCGTGTTAAGGTCGAGGTGCCCACTATGGAACGGAGGTCCTTGATGGCTAGTGTAAGGCTTATGAAAGGCCGTGGTACCTGGTTTCCAGCGGCCAAGCTACTTCTTGCGGGTCTGCTTTCGGCTTGTGGCGGCGGCGGATCGGGTGGCGGCGGCAGCGCCTTGCCGCCTCCGAGCGGGGGTCCCACGCCGACTCCGCCGCCGAGCTTTGGCGTTGCTGGTATCCTCACCGATGCGGACACGGGTGCCGCGCTCGGGGGAGCGACAGTCACACTGGGTGCGCTGCCCAACGCGACGACATGCAACAGGGCCCAGACCGACACGTTCAACGCCTGCGGCGCGCCAACGGCGCCTGTTCTAATAACCGCTACCAACGCCTCTGGTCAATTCAGCCTCGCCCTCGCGGCGGGTGGCACGTACATGCTCGCGATCGCGGCGCCGAGCTATGCGACGTTCCACCGCGTGGTTAGCGCGAGCCCCGCAGGTCGGCTCGCGACGGCGATTATCACCGCGCAGATCACGCATCTTACCGCGGATGAGATCGCTTGGCTGGCTGACTTCAACAACAGGCGTGCGACGATTTCGTTGCCGCATTCATTTCCAAACCTGGCGGTCGATGAGTACGCGGAGCGGCAGGCGCGCAGGTGGGCGGCGGACGTGGCGGCCGGCATTACGCAATACGGCGACGCGGGGTGGACCTCGTACGCCAACGCCTACGGCGCGAGCCCTGGTGCTATGTACATCGTCGGCGCGATTGGCGATCTCGTGCCACCGCCGCAAGGGCAGTGGTCGACCGCAGACGGCGCGTGGTTTGCTGAAAAGGCAAATTGTCCGGGTGGAAATTGGCAGACCTGTCAATTTGCTTCCAATACCGGACACTATATTGAGGCCAGCAATACCTCCGACGTGTGGGTCGGACTTGGCGAATCCTTGACCTCCTTCAACTATCCGCCGTTCGGACAACAGTACGCCTATGGAGTCATGATCATCGGAAATAACGCGGGTCCAGGACCTCCGTCGAACCGAATAGTCACATCGCTGGCAAGACTGCGTCATTAGCCTAATCACCCGCGAGTAGATAAGTAAAAAGAAGGCAATTATATACTTTACACCACAAGCCGGACAGCGTTACAATAGAAGCATGGCAAAGCGAATGCTGCCGTCCAAAAAGATCGCGGCTCATTTCGAGGACGAGGAAGCCGCTCGCCAATATCTAGAGCGCATCCGCTGGCCCAAAGGTCCGATCTGCCCTAAATGCGGCTCGGCCTCGAAGCCCTACGCGCTTAAAGGCGGACGCTATCGTTGCTCCGACAAAGACTGCCGCGCTGACTTTACGGTTCGCGTCGGCACGGTTTTCGAATCCTCGCATATCGCGCTGCACAAGTGGTTATTCGCGGCCTTTCTGCTTTGCTCATCAAAGAAAGGCATTTCGTCGCATCAGATTCATCGCATGATGGGCATGACATACAAGACAGCATGGTTTATGACGCATCGCATCCGTGAAGCCATGAAGGAAGGAGCTCTATCGCCGCAGTTTGGCGGTCCTGGTCGCATCGTTGAGGTGGATGAAACCTTCATCGGAAAAGCGAGAGATAAGAAGCCAGGAGCGTCAGGCCATTGGCACAAGCATAAGGTCCTCTCGCTCATTGATCGCGAGAGTGGACGTGCTCGCAGCATCATCGTAGATTCGTTAAAGGCGCGAGACATTGTGCCGATTCTAGAGCAGCACATTCATCCACAAACGCACGTTATGACTGATGAGGGGCTAAAGTATAAGCATCTCCGCAAGTACTTCGAGGATCACGGTGTAGTTAGGCATAGCGCCGACGAGTATGGCCGCTATGACCGCTAACTCCTGGATTCGACAAACACAATCGAAGGATTCTCAATCTTCAAGCGTGGCATGAAGGGCGTGTATCAGCATTGCTTCGGCGATCACTTGGCGCGCTATTTAGCTGAGTTCGATTTCCGATACAGCGAGCGCAAAATTAACGATGCCGAGCGCACTGATACAGCGCTACGCGGCATTATTGGGAAGCATCTGACTTATCGGCGGCCTCATTAGAAGGCGTAAGCGGTAGCGGAGCCAATAAGGCGGCCCGTCTTCCACTCTCCGTAGGACTGATTCCGATTCCTCGCTGACACTTTTCAGAAGACTCGGAATGAGCGCTTTTGCGGGTGGCGGCAGCGATTTAGTCTGTACCCATTTGCCGTTTTGATCTACTCTTTCGGCCAGCTTAGTCATGGTTGACCGAACAGCAAATAAAATCGCTCGCGCTGCTGGATCCGAATGCTGCGTATGGCTATGCATTACGTCATCTCTCCATGCGTAGCGCATCGGGCCCACATTGGCCGCTACGTCGGAGAGAAACTGTTTTGTATCTCGCCGCTTCTTCGTTGTCTTTCTGCCCTCGGGCATTTTGTTAATCGCGGTATCGATGGCAGGAATGAGCCGACCCCAATTCTCTTGGTCAACGGTTTTGAGCATTGGAACCCTGGTAACTCGTGCTAATGCCCGCAAGCCGATTTCGGCAACGCGCATCAAATGGAAAACGGCAGCCGTCGGATGACCTGTGGCTAAACAACATTCCGCCTCTGAAATGTCAAATTGCACCGACGGGAATCGGGAAACGACGGCTTCCCAGTTGGCGAGTGGTTTTTGATAGGACGCGGCATCATCCGGCGCTAGGTAGAGAAATCGGCGCAATGGCAATTCTGCACTAATTCGCTGCTGCAATTGGTTAAAGAGAACTTGGGCGGCGACGATCGAGCTATTTGCGCTAAGCCCGTCGTCAATATTAGCCAATTGGCGAACTACCGAGTCGAGGCCCAACCCTTCTGCCCATTTCTTAGCGATCACTAAGGTCACGGACTCCTTAAGACGCCGGCGGTCCTCGTCAGGAAGCGCAGCATGTTCCCCATCGCGGTGCGCAAGAAGCTTCAGACGATCATCAATAATCTCTACAAATCGTCCGATTTCGAAGAACGCCGCGGCATGCTGCTCTAGCAAGTCGTATAAACTCCAGAGCTGCCCGGCTTTGAGCGCCCGCCATGCTTTCCCGCGTGGTACACTATTTGTGCATGGGAAAGCGCGAGCAGCCGCCGATAGCCCTGAACATGAGGCGATACCGTTTGATGAGGTTGTTCTTCGCCTCCTAGCTGCTGGCCCGAATCATCGGCAAGCTCCGCCGCCGAAGCGCAAACGCCCTCAGAAAAAGCGCCGTCGCGCCCTAAATAAGTAAATTCCTCTGGCCGCATAGCGAGCCTCCCTAGTCATTGTGGTGCGAAGTATATAATCGCCAAAAAGAGGGACCTTCCGCCCCGCTCGCTCAGTTTTGAACCGCTCCGCTTGTGATGCTCAGCACATTTTGCTCCTTCGCAGCACACGTCAAAGCGGTAACTGTGGTAAGATTCCTCCCGCAGCCAGCTCAGCGGCCATGCCCCGACCGTTAGCGCGAGAAAAGGAAACTTCTGTGATGGCTCTTTGGAGTGGGGCTCTCGTGTTTCAACCTGGTACGGCTTCGCGATGGGCTATTCGCGAGCGACATGCTTGATCGGGAGGCAATAGGTTGGAACACGGCTCCGGATGTGTTGACCGTCCGCGAAGCGGCTGCGCTTGCCCGCGTGTCGCGAAACGCGATGTATGAAGCCGTGCATCTGGGGCTGGTGCCCTCGACGAACTTCGGTCTTCGGCGGATTCGCATAGCCAAGAGCGAGTTGGCGAAGGTTTTCCAGTCCCACGGAGAAATTCGGCGATTGACCGCCGCCTTCAATCACCTTCCGGAGGCGTAAAAGAAATGGAAGGTCATTTAGTTCAGCGTGGTAAGTCCCGCGTGTGGTGGCTCGTCTTCGACGTGCCGAAGGTTAGAGGTGAGAGGCGTCGGCAGCGTTGGGTACGGATCGGCAGAGGCACAAGATCAGAAGCCGTTCGACGGAAAAGAGAAACGCTGCGTGAATTCGATAAGGGGAACTGGCATGAAAATCGCGACCTCACGGTCGGCGAGCTACTAACTCTCTGGCTGCGCGACAACGAACATCGCCTTCAGGCGAGGACACATGAAGGATATGTTTCTAAAGTGCAATGCCATCTCGCGCCATCCCTCGGTTCAATCCTAGTTTCCAGGCTCAAGCCGACACATGTGATCCAGGCTTATGCAACTGCGCGCAGCAAAGGATTATCCGGCCAAAGCTGCGTGCACCTTCATCGCATCCTTCATACGGCGATGCATTACGGTATGAAGACGCTCCGCGTCGTTGGCGAAAACATCATGGACGCCGTTCCCGCTCCCAAACCCGACACGCGCGAGCCACAGGGCTTGAACGAGGATCACGTTCGCATGATCATCGAAGCTGCACGAGGAACACGACTAGAAGTACCCGTGATCGTGACGGCTATCACGGGGTTGCGTCGCTCAGAGCTGTTAGCACTCCAATGGTCAATTTCAATAGATCTGGATCGTAGGGTCATCGCGGTAATGAGAGCTCTTGAACAGACTCGCAAACACGGCGTTAGGTTGAAAGATACGAAGTCACGATCATCAAGGCGCCAAATTCCTATCCCGAGTGCATTGGTTGACGTGCTTAGGCTTCATCAAATTCGACAGAAGGCGAATCGCAGTGGAGCCTGTCAAAGCTCTAACGGGCTCGATCTCGTCTTTTGCAATGAGGATGGCTCTTTTTGGCCGCCCGACTCATTCACGGCTGCCTATTCCAGGGTGGCTCGGCTCGTGGGCTTGCAAGGGCGCCTGCGCTTTCACGACCTCCGTCACGCGTTCGCTTCTTTGCTGTTGCGTAATGGGACGTCTGTCAAAGAAGTGTCCGTTCTGCTCGGGCATAGCAGCGGGACCCTGACGCTATCAACCTACGCTCACTCGATGGAGGGCATGGGTCGCGAAGCCGTGGAGAAGCTTTCCCATTCGCTTCTCAAGCCCGGACAGGTCGCCTAACCGTGTTAGCAAATCGTTAGCAAGTCGTCTCGGGCGATTAACCGGCTGGGGTGACAAATGCGGCAAACCCGCATGAAAACGGCACTTGCAGGGCGTGGAGAGGTGGCAGAGTGGTTGAATGCGGCGGTCTTGAAAACCGCTAAGCGTGATGAGCGCTTCGTGGGTTCGAATCCCACTCTCTCCTCCAGAAAGCTCGTCACCACGGGCTTTTTCGTTGCCTCAGTCGGTGGCCTCAGACGTTACTGGAGAAGCCAAAAATGCGAGTTTGCAACCATTTTGCATATATAATAATACCAAGAAAAGAGGCCGGCTTGTGAACGGAAAGCAGTTCTTCGTGGGGATCTTTCGCTTCGTTTTCATAGCACTCTGGATTTCAACGCTCATGCCGCTGCCAGCAGCGCGCGCCAAATCCCCTGCGCTTGGTCTTCAGCTGGCGCCGTGCACACAGGGGCGTTCAAGAACGCCGGCAGAGTGCGGTACATTTGGAGTGTACGAAGATCGGATGGCGCGGTCGGGGCGCGTCATTTTACTGCGGGTCGTCGTCCTGAAGGCAAAGCATGCAACCCACAACGCGATCGCTTTGATTGCAGGCGGACCGGGCCAGAGCGCGGTGTTTTTTGCGCCGCTCATAGCCGACGGGGTGTTTGCAAAGCCGTTGTCGGTCCTGCGTGATCACTACGACATACTCTTCGTTGACAATCGCGGCATGGGCGGATCTCACCCATTCGCTTGCGATTTCGTGCCGCCTGGGGATCCCAAGTCTTATTTCCGCCAACTCTGGCCCGACAAGATTGTTTCCGCGTGCCACGCGAAAAACATGGCGACAAGCAATTTGAACCTCTACAACACGAACAACGCCATTGACGATTTGGACGACGTTCGCGCCGCGCTCGACTACCCAAAACTCGTGCTCAACGGCGGCTCCTATGGCACGTTCTTCTCCATGGTCTACATACGCCGGCATCCAACCCGCGTTGCGAGCGCAATTCTTGACGGAGTTGCCGCGCCCCATTTTGTGCCTCTGCCAGGCTCTCCGGATGGCGCCCAGACCGCATTGAATGACCTGATCGCGAAATGCGGCCGGAACACGGTCTGTAACGCGCATTTTCCCGCATTCGGCCAACACTTCAATGCCTTGATGCTGCGTTTCGATCGCGGTCCTGTTGCCGTCCGAGTGAAGAATGCGGCGACCGGGTGGCTCGAAACCGTCCCGTTGTGGAAGGAAGTGTTTGTCGATCGCTTACGCCAGGCGTTGTACGATCCCCAAAATGCGGCATCCATTCCATACGTCGTCGAACGAGCCTACCACGCCGACTACGTTCCGCTCGGCGAACTCGTTAATGGCATGTCAGTCGCACTCGGTCACGCCCTCGACTGGGGAGCATTTCTCTCCTACACGTGTAGTGACGAAATGCCGTTCATCTCGAAGGACGAAATCAGGCAGGCTGCGACCAGCTCCTTTGCGGGGGATGTTCGATTTCGTGCGCAGCAGCACGCCTGCTCAATTTGGAACGTGCGGCCGATGCCGCTGAGTTTCAACGATCCCGTCCGCAGTAATCTACCAATACTTATGATAACAGGCTCGGACGATCCGACGACACCCCCTCGCTCTGCCGCAGAGGCACTGCCATCCTTGCCAAACGCCAAACAAGTGCTCGTACGCGGCGCAGGACACACCACCGAAACTCCCTGCATCGACCGGCTCATAGTGCAATTCGTGCGCGCACGATCCGGGAAGCAACTCAACGTTTCGCGATGCAGCGCGGCCTTTACATTGCCCCCATTCGCGACGTCAGACAATTAACGCGATGTCTTTCCGCCCGTTCAATCAGGCTTCCATGCGGGGGCTCCCAGCGTACTCGGCGTTTCGCACGCCCTCCCGCATTGAGTCGGGACGAACCTCGTGCTTTACGCATGCGGTCGAGAGGCCACAGGTGGCTTTGCACGTTTTGGTTTTTTTAACGGATTGTCGGATTTTTGAACATTTTGCAAATACATCGCGATCTTCAGTAGTTTTTGCAACCCGATTTGCAACCAAACGCTGCAATACTAGATGATACAGAACGTCATCTGGGCAGCGAAATGGCACCGCTTTTGTGCTCAAAAGAAGACTCCGCGACACTGGACGAAACCAGATGTCACGGAGCCCTTCGCACTTGAAAACCGCTAAGCGTGATGAGCGCTTCGTGGGTTCAAATCCCACCCTCTCCTAATATATTTATTTTGAGCACGAATCACGCCGAAGAAAGGGCGTCAGACAACTGGGACTACTAGTCAAATTTGTCGCGATTGTAGTCGGCGTTTACCTGGTCGCGATTGGCGCAAGCGGGCGAACGAGCGCGGCCTTTTCTGCCGTTGAGGACAGTCTTAACAAGAGGCTGGACGACATTGCATTAAACGCGGAAGGGCAAGGCTTCAACGGAAGCGTCTTTATCGCGATCAATGGCAAGACCGTCTTAGATAAGGCCTACGGCTGGACCGGACCTGAGCGACTAAGGCGCGTCAATACTGACACACTTTTCAATATAGCCTCGGTTTCGAAGGCAATCACTGCAACTGCTATTCTCAAGCTCGTTGAAACTGGCAAGATCGACCTACATAAGCGGATCGGGGAGATTTTCTCTAGCGTTCCTGCCGATAAGGAAAACATCACGCTCGAAGAATTACTTCTTCATACGTCTTGCCTACCACATCAATACGCCGCCAACGGTCTCGCCTCCCGCGATGATGCGGTGAGGGCAATTCTTGCCACTCCGCTGCTGTGTAAACCCGGCGCTCGATTCAACTATACTGATGATGGTTACACTCTGCTGGCAGCAATCATCGAGCTGGTCAGTGGCAAGCGGTACTCGGACTTCGTCCGGGACAGCGTATTCCGCCCTGCGGGAATGGGGACATCAAGGTTCTGGGAAGAAGTTGATGATCGCACCGATTCTAACGTCGCCCGCATTGTGACTCTGCCGCTGGATGACCGGATGCGCGGGGTAAATTGGGGATACATTGGGCCGGGGGGCATATGGTCGAATGCCGAAGAGCTCGCCAACTATTTCGTCGCTCTTAAAGCCGGAAAAATTGTGACCCGGGAGTTAGTGTCCGAGATGCTGACGCCACGTGTTAAAGTTAGCGTTGGTTTTGCAGGTTACGGTTGGTATGTTGGCCAGTCCACCATAGGTACACCGCTCTTTTTTACCCGCGGAAATGAGGATTGGGGGCACAGCGCACTTGTGTTTTGGTATCCAGATCGCAAAATTCTACTGACAATCGTCACGAACGCTGGATTTGATCACGGCACGCCCGTTAGCCGCGTCCTCGCGAATAGATTTGAAGGCGTGCTCCTTTCGTCGCCGGTGCTAGAGCACGTTCATTAACCGCACTGAATTCCGTGGGTTCGAATCTCGCTCTCTTCTCCAGAAAGCGCGTCACCACGGGTTTTTGTTCCTCCCGGCGGCGGCGGTTCCCAAGAAACATCTGTCATACTTCTCGATCGACGAACGCCGGGCGCGGTGCCTGCAGGGCTACTGACGAGCGGCCCGTGAGGAGGCTTCACGGGCCGTTCGAACTTGGGAGATCGGGTTGGTTCTCGTATCTCCCTTACGGGCGGGGCTCGCTAACAATGTCGGTGAGTAACGTGACCGCACCGGTCCGTGCTAACAATCTCCCATCTATGGTTGTGCCGGTGAGTACTGAGACTGATGCTAGTGCCAGAATGGTCCCGTTGAAAACCGAGGCTGCGTTAAGAGTTGCCGAACTGCCGACCTGCCAGAAGATGTTACAGGCGTCGGCGCGGTTGATCAGCGTGACTGTGCTGGCGGTGGAGGTAGTCAGGGTTGATGCCATCTGGAAGATAAAGATGCTGTTCGGATTGTTCTGCCCATCAAGCGTGACGTTTCCGGTGATCGCCAGCGATACCGGCGCTCTGTAGACGCCAGGCGTGATGACCAAGCCGCCGATATCGGCCGGTAACGGATGCGGGTTCTTTCGTCCGGCTGCATTATTGTACGCGGTCGTCAAATCGAGTTGCGCCTGTGCAGCCACAGGATCACCGGCGTGTATTGAGCCGCCTGTCACGATGCCCGGCGGGAATCCGGTTACCGCTGTGCCCGGACTCACCCCAAGGTTACCGGTCACGAATGTTAGACCGGCGTTCGTGACCGTGGAGCCGGCCAGGACCGCGAAGGTGACGTCCGATCCCAGGGGCACCGTGTTCGCGTTTTGCTGGCATGACGGAACTGGCGTGGGTGTGGGCGTCGGTGTTGGCGTCGGTGTTGGTGT
>Ga0185299_10004924_pt1 | contig 15597 bp, 12 predicted proteins | sample PaiPotPPA55metaG_FD_128002 | JGI IMG/M metagenome (GOLD analysis project Ga0185299, IMG submission 128002) | Iron sulfur acid spring bacterial and archeal communities from Banff, Canada, to study Microbial Dark Matter (Phase II) - Paint Pots PPA... ...
CGCGATGGCAGGAGTAGCAGGTGACTTCGCGCTTGCCCTCAAAATTGTCTTTGTTGATGGCGAACATCATTTGGATCATTTTGCGCGCGACCACTTTCGGCTTTTTGTCGTCCTTGTCGAAGGCCATGTTTTTGTCCTGGCGAACGTGACAGTACTCGCACTCGACGCCGAGCGACGCGGTGATGAATTGCATGGCGGGCATCACTTGCTCGGCGGGAATGCCGTTCAGGACTTTGATGTTTTTGAATTGCTGCTCGGCGAGCTTTGGCGCGGGCGGCGCCTGGGCCGGAGAGGATTGAGCGCGAGCGCCAAGGAGCGCCAGTCCGGCGCTCAGAGTTGCTATCGCAAAGGCGACGCAACAATTCTTGGGGAAGGACGATCGATTCTCGTTGAAGGACGATCGGATCGGACTCGTTGGGCTTTTCAAGCGCATGAACGCAGGGTCTCCTCGAAAAGGCGATTGGCGAGTCTATCAAAACGGGAGCGCAACAGGCAGGGTGTTGTGCAGTATGGTACAGAGTGAAACGTTTGTTATTTTTAGACGTAACGCCGGAGAGACGGGTTGCGAGTTTCGTCGTCGCATGTTGTAGAATGCCGCATGGCTCTGGCGCTCCCTCCCAGTGAGCAGCTCAAGAATATACGTAACCGCTTGGGCATCACCACGCGCGACGTGGCCGAGTTCAGTCAGAGGATCGCGCAGTCCGAAGACAACGCCGAATACCACATTTCCAATGCGTGGCTGACGCAAATCGAAAACTCGGATTCGGTGCCAAGCGTTTTCAAGCTTTACAGCTTGAGCTCGATCTACCGCATCAAGTTCAGCGATCTCCTACTGCTGTATGGCGTGGACTTGCAGAACCTGGTCAAGCACCAGCTGACCGCGCCGCTGCCGAAGACGCATCTGACCACCCTAGAAGTTTACGACACGGACAAGACGGTCTCTTTCCCCGTGCGTTTCGACCGCTCGTTTGATGTGGACAACACCAACCTCTTGTCGCGCATGGTGGAAGTGTGGGGAGAAATTCCCATCGCGCTGATTCAGCATCTGGACATCCGCCACAGTTTGTACGGCTACATTGGGCTGCAGGACAATACGCTGTCGCCGCTGCTGCGGCCGGGCTCTTTCGTGCAGATCGATCCGCACGTGCGCAAGATCCAGCCGATGCGCTGGCGAACGGAGTTTGACCGGCCCATCTACTTCGTGGAGTTGCGCGACGGATATGCGTGTTCGTGGTGCGAAATGCAGGATGGATACTTGTTGCTGCTGCCGCATCCGCTGTCGGCACGCAGCACGCGCCGCCTGAACTACGGCGTGGAAGCGGAGATCATCGGGCAGGTCACCGCGGTGGCCATGCGGCTCACGGATCCTTCGGAGCTTGCTCCTGCTCCTGACGGAACCGCCAAATTGCCAAAGCGAGTCTGATGTTGGAGAGAAATAAGCGCGCGACCGCGGGGTTGACCTCCACGGGGATGGCCACGCGATAAGGCTCCAGCTTTTGCCACGTGCGCAGAACGTCCGCCGGGCACTCGTGCGAACAATCCAAATACATTTGCAACTGTTCGACTAACTGCTCCAGCGAATAGGCGGAGAGTTGGTAGAAAATCTGCCGGTGGGCAATTTCCAGGGCTTTGCTGGCAGCGTCGGGGCGGAAGCGCGCCGCGAGGCCGTCGTGATGGTACGTACCGGTGTTGTAGTCGCGGGTGGACGCGAGGTAGATGAGCCGGGCCAGGTCACAGGAAATTTTGGAGAGCGACCTCTGCAGGAGATCGTCGTAGGCGGCTTGCACGGGCACGAGCTTTACGGTGGTGGTCATCGGATTGGGGATAGCGGGTCCCTTAGGGTTTGGGTAGCACTGCGATACCACAATTAGGCTGAGCCTGCGCGGTGAAACTCGCGACCTGTGGTGACCACTTTGAAGTCTTGCTGAGCTTGCGCGAGGCGTTGTGAGAGCGTCTGCGCGTAGAGCGCGAGGCCGCTTACACGCTGGGGCCCGGCCGACTGAATCGCCAGGAGGAGCATGCCGCAGATGAGCATGAGCTCCGCGTACATTGCTACGAGTTTTATTTCCGTCGCGAAATGCAGATCGTGGCTCTGGCGCGTCGCCTCGGTGTGTTCGCGCATGATGCGGCGAATGGCAGTGGAAGTTTGCTGAACCCAAACCAGCGCGACGAGTTTGCGCTCCCGGCGGAAAAGTTTTTGCAGTTCGCGTGATTTCGTGCCGGTGACGAATTCCCAATCGACGGGAGAGAAAATTCTCGTGGCAATTTCAGGAGGACACGGATCGAGATCGGCTTCGTCCTCGAGCAGCGGCACATCCGATCTCGCCGATATTTCGCGGGCTGCGGCAGCACCCCGCGTCGCCAGCAAAAGCAGCAACAGAAAAAGCACGCTCCCGAGCAGCAGCGCAGTGGGAATGCCGATCATGAACCCACCGCCTTGGCAACGTAGCTGCGCGCGTCGTGCAGGCGGCGCTGGGTCGCAGTTGCAACTCGCTGGTAATCCTGTTCAAGATGGATTGTCTGCCCAGGCGCAGGATTGGCCTCATAGGACCAGAGGTGTACACACCAGACTCCTAAGGCTACGAGGTAAGAGGCGGAGTAGGCGTAGGCCCAGAAATCCTGGGACGCATCGGTAGTGCTTGTAAAGAATGTGAGAGCTATAACGCGCAGGCCGATGAAAAAACCATAGCCCAGTAAAATGCCCCGCAAGTTCTTTCCGAATGGTATGGAATAAAACAGGAATAGCGCTACGAGCGCAGCTATGCAGACGGCTTGCATAGCGCGAAGAGCGCGGTCCAGTTCCAGTGCGTTAGCTTCCAGCCACCATTGAGGGTCGTGGGCAGCCGCCTTTAAGCCCTTCGCCGCGGCCAAAACGAAAAGGACCAACAGAATGTTCCGGGCCATGGTGGCAGTTCCGGGATACGAGACCAATCCCACGCGGTACACTTCAAAAACAATCGCGCAGCCGATAAGGACGCATAAGAATTCGCCCGTCCAATGCACGTAGGGATAAAATTTTGGTTTCCCCTGATAAACCAGGAAGAAAACGAATTCTTGGAATACGACAAAGAAAATATAACAGTAAAAAACTGGGTACCGAAACCAAAGTTTGCCGCGGAAGGCCCGCGCTATCAAAAGGAGCTCAACCGTAATACAGGCCCACCAAATGGATTGGCTCAGCATTGGCCTCAGAGCACGCGTCAAGCAGGAACGTGATCAGATGCTAACACGACCAGGGGGAAATGCGGAGCATTTTCCCCCCGGCAATCGCGGAGGCACTCTTAAGATGCAATTCCAATCGAAGGACGAGGAAGCGGGGATCCCCCGTCGGCGGTAAGCGAAGGACGAGGAAGCGGGGATCCCCCGTCGGCGGTAAGCGAAGGACGAGGAAGCGGAGATCCCCCGTCGGCGGTAAGCGAAGGACGAGGAAGCGGAGATCCCCCGTCGGCGGTCAAAACGGCTGAGTGCAGCAGCAAACCTGGCATCAGGAGCGCCAAACAGAGCACGAAAATGATCTTAATCGAACTCATAAATCCTCCTCAGAGAGAGTGGGAAGCTAGACATGTGCTCGCGACGAGTGGCCACGAGTGCGGAGAAGCCTAAAAGAGAAGAGGGACAGAACGAAGTGGATCGAAAGCATGGTCGGAATTCCAACCAAAACTTAGGAACGAGTGTTCGGGAGTGTCCTGCCCGGGCGCTCTGCAGCTGGAGGAAACAAATCGGTCATTCCTCCTATCTGACTGATTGAGCACGAGGCTTCTTTAGCGGGGCAGGTAGCTAGGTCACTGACCAAGTGGGGCGATGTGAGAAAGCGCGATTTGCACCCGAAAAGGGCGAGGACCCGTTTACTATCGGCTTATAGTGCCAGGCAAGAACAGAAATCCCGACGTCCGACCGTCGCTCGCGCGGGGTGTAGCGGAAGTCGCGAATGGGCAGAAACTCCGGTTGTAAAAGCGAGCGCAGCGTTCTTTTTTTCGAATGCAGCAAGAGCACGAGCCTCTAATCGCGTGAGATGCGTTCTTGCTTCTCCGCGCCGAATGGTGTTGACCGAACCCGAGCGTGGCGGAAGGGGAAAAGACGTAGCGCGACATGCGAGGGGTAGACGTTGGGGGAAAAGAAGGACAGAGAGTGGTGGGAATGCACAAATCGCGCGTGTGGACACCAGATCGAATTTTTATTGCTCAACGTCGGGCATGAGAAGGCCAACCCTGCATGCTTCTGCGGCGGCAGCATGAAGCGTTCGTACGTCAAGCCGGATTTAAAGAAAGGCGCGAACGCCTTGGTAACCGATTCCGGCGGTGTCAGTGTGGCAAGTTCTGCAAATGTGTTCTTCCTTTGTTCGTTTTACTTCTTGCGTTGACCTGAGCGCAGGAGATCTGAGCTCCTGACCCTTCAAGTTTTCGTCACGGGCATTAAGCTGTTTGGCGCCGGAGGGAAGCTTCTACTCTTCTTCTTGCGCATCGTTTCACCCATCATGGCCTTACTTTCCACATCTCCCGCATTGTTGTGAGTAAAAACGACAGAGGCGACTTCCTGCAAAAAGCAGTCTCGTTGGAGATTGGGAATTACCGACCAAATGCTACACCAATTTTGTCAGCGCCTGTTGACGCGCACTGAGCCCGCACGACTAACCAGATGGGAAGGCCGGTCTCCACGGGATGCGATACGCTCCCAATTAATCGACGTGCTCGAAGCACAAGAGAAAGGAGACCGGCTGTGAGGAAGTGTAGCACTGTGGCGAAGCGTGGCAACGGGATTTTCAGGAAGCCCAAGCTGACCATCGGTTTGGATTTGGGAGACCGAACAAGCCATTACGGCATCTTGGATGAGGCAGGCAACGTGATTCTGGAGTGTAGCCAGCCAACGACACCGAAAGGAATCCACCAGGTATTCAGCAGGATCCCGCGGAGTCGCATCGCACTGGAAACCGGGACGCATTCTCCCTGGGTAAGCCGGCAGTTAAGCGAGTTGGGCCACGAAGTGATCGTGGCTCATGCGCGCAAGGTGCGACTTATCGGGGAGACTAGCCGAAAAGACGATCGGCTCGATGCCCGAACGTTGGCACGGCTAGCGAGAATCGATCCCGGATTGTTGGGTCCGGTGCGCCATCGCAGTGCCAAAGCGCAAATCCATCTTGCGGTGATCCGCGCTCGAGCGGCGCTGGTCAGCACGCGCACGGCGCTGGTGAATGCCGCGCGCGGGTTGACGAAATCCTATGGCGAGCGGCTGAGGAAGTGCGGCACAGGGCAAATGAATCGCGAGATCGCCAAGGGACTGAGCCAGGAGTTGCGGGACGCCTTGGAGCCACTATTGCAGGAAATCGAATCGTTGAACGCGACTTGACTCTAACCGGCCTTCTCATGGAAGGAGTTAGCTCTCCGGATTGCTACACTAAGTCCAAGTCTCCGCTGTTTGTGTGGGGTCGAATATCTTATTTTTCCGGCCTAGCCACGATGAACGGTTGGGACTGCAATTCTCTTCGATAGAAAGCTCGCGGGCGCTGTAATTGTTGTCTTTCCGCATTGTCCCCGCGCTCTTCTCCTTCCACGAAAGTAAGCTCTCGCCCTTTTGCCAGAAGTTCCTTGATTCTCACCTCTTGCATCTGTGGAACTCGGCTGGTTGCATAGTCGATCCATTCCCTTACCTCAACTTGGCCATCTTTCGGTGCAATGTCGGCTGCGTTCGTTTTCAGGCCCTCCTCGACCAGTGCGTAGGTCAAGTAACCGTGACCTAGTTGCGCAGCCTCCAGCGCCGCCTGGTAGCTCTGGGCGGCAGTAAGGATGTCCATGCCCTTTTCGTAAGCCAACTGGGCCAATCCCTTCGAATTCATAGGTCCACGTCGTTTTTCTTCCGCTTCGAGAGCCTGACCAGAATTGCAAGCATCGATCACCAGCAGTAGCTGACCTGCGTCCACTTCCTCGAGTGCTTGCGCTATCTCCTGGTCTGAAATGCTGTGCTGCAAAATTGTCTGCATACCCGCTTCGTCAAGATTGCCTCGCTCGCCGCTGTAGCCGAGATCGTGCGGAATCAAATAGAACCGAGACTGCTGTGCGGTACCGTGACCCGCGTAGTACACAATCACCGCGTCTTCGGGTTGGGCACGACTCAGGTTCTGTAGTGCCGGGGAAGCGCTTCCTCGTGAAGCACCCGCGTCGATCCCAGATAGGATCTTAAGTGCGAGCAGGATGTTGGCCTTAGTGGCATCTTGGTCTGAAAGATTTGCGACTTCGACGCGCGAAAACTTGCTGAGCCTCATTTGCTGTCGCCTGACTTCTTCGCCGAAGGATTGCGCGTCAGCAGCTGCGTACTTCAAGCTGTACTCGGCGTTAGCATAAGTATTGATACCCACGGTGACCGCGTAGAGTACAGCCGCACGCTTCAACGTCTCAGCGCCTTCGATCGTCAGTACGACATCCTGGCTCTTGATATTGTCTTGGTTGAAAGCGTAGGCCCTGAACTTGTTCTGCCCCGCTATGATCGGAACGGTCGCTTCGACGGTGACATTCGAAGCACCCCTGAGTACATCGCCACGCCAGACCTTGACTAAAGACCCGTTGCGAAAGAGCCGCACATCGCGAGCACCTGCGGGGGCGTTGGCAACGCTGAGTGCCAGCTTGACCACTCGGGTCGAAACAGGCGATGACGTGGATGAGGGCCCGTCAGCGGTAGTGAGAGTAAGATGCGGCTGCCGTCGGTCTTTCGTTGAGATGTCGTGGCTTGCCTTTGGCCGTTTCCCATGGAGAATGTCGGCCAGAAGCCCGGGATAATAAGACTCGTTGAAGAACAGCTCCACCGGAGCCACGTCGAATGTTTGCCCGGAGAACCTCCACAGAATGTGACCCCACGCTCCAGGTGAGCCGTCAAATAATCCATCGGGCGCGACTACCAGCCATTCCTTACTTTCGCCTCCCAATACGCCCACCAGATTCACCAGCGTGGCGAGTTTATTTCCGGAAGCAACGTCCCACAGTTCCTGGCTTCCGCTGTTATCGCCTACGGCGAGTATGCGGCCATTGGTACTGAAGGCGAGTGACTGGGCTCCGTCCTGGGTCGCTAACTTACGAAGCGATGCGCCGGTATGAACGTCGAGGAGCTCAACTTGTGTCCCGTTTCCGACGGCGAGAACGTCGCCCTTTGCACTCGCGCTCAAATTCTTTATTTGATCGCGGCCGGGTAGTTCCGCGATTTGTTTACCGGAAGTCGTTTGGTATACAAAGATCGCAGGCACATGTGCCTTATTGAACCCGGTGAATGCGATCTCTTCGCCATCGGAGCTGAACCCAAACGCGGGCGTAAAACGCGAGTCATCAGATTTTCCGGCGCTGAAGGCGTGCAGCTTCGCGTTCGACTTCGCATCGAACAGGTCGATTTCACTCGGATAGATGAATGGATCCTTGTTCGGATTTGGCTGGACCGGCGAAAATGTTGATAGCGCTCTTTTGAACGCCGCGCCAGCGTCGTGACTGTCTGGAGGCCCGGCTCTGAATCTCCCGTCCGGGCTGAGCCCGGGCTGACCGATTAAGCTCAGCGAAGCGAAGTCTGCGTCACGCGCTGGGACGCCGGTAGAGGTGCTCCAGATTTCCGTTCGCGTACTCTTCATTTGCTTGCGTCGGTATACGAGCCAACGTCCGTCAGGACTAAACGTAAACGCATCCGTCGCTCTGTAGTCGGCGGGTAGGGACGCTCCTTCGCTGGACACCCGTGCCATCATCGCGGCCAATTGATCCTGGTGGCTTTCGAAATATGCCTTAATTTCCTCAGGAGTCGATATGCCAGCGTTTTTCTTTAGATATGCGATCGCTTTGGGATTGTTCATATAGAAACGGTAAGCGTCTGTCTCCTCAAACGGAACCGTCTCTTGTGATGACAGAACGAGCTGATCAGCGCCTGATCGTAAATTGACCAGCCGGATGCCATTACCCACAATTTCTGCGATGTTCTGTCCATCTGGGCTGAAGCTCGCAAGAGGAGCTCTTCCATTTGATACTACGGTCGCGATGGCTCGGACGAGAGCTCCGCTGCTTACGTCCCAAACCTTCGCTTCGCCACCATTGACGACGCCTGCCGCCGGCCGCAGGGTTACAAGAGTTCGCCCATCGGGGCTAAAGACGAGATTGCCTTTGGCGTGGAAAGCGGCGGTGCCTGCGGCAAGGACATGCAGGTCAGGCCCTCGGAGTTCCCGAATTATCGCCCTATCACCGAGCAGGAAAGCTACCAGTTGACCGTCGGCGCTGAACGTCATAGTGGCTTCGTTATTGGCTTTTATTCCCGTGTTAACAAGTTCGTTGCCCGTCGCCGCGTCATAAATCTTGAAGGGTTTATCGTATCCCGCCACGCCCGCCAAGCGGCCATCTGGGCTGATCACGGCCTGTGCCATGCCGCCCAATACGTCGCGATGTTTCCCATAATCGATCGCGAATGAGGTCTTCGCAGCTCCGGTACTTACATCCCACTTCTTAATCGCGTCTCCGCTCACCGAGGAGAGCTCACGCCCATCTCGACTGAAAACCATACCTTGAATTGAGAAAGCATGAGCGCCAAACGTTCTCAACTTGCGGCCGGTCGCCACATCCCATAAGACGATCGCGTACTCGCCACCGTTGTCTAAGGAGAGCACATGGTTGCTTGCTCCCTCACCCGCCGCGAGAAGTTTTGCATCGGGGCTGATGGCGAGCGTGGTGATGTGCTTACTAGATTGAATCGTCCTGACAACACTTCCGGTAGCCAGGTCCCAAATCTTGATCGTGAGATCGTCGCTGCCCGATGCCAGCCACTTTCCGTCCGGGCTGAACGCCAGCGCACTAATGGGCTTTGTATGGCCGACCTGCAATACAAGGTCAGGATGAGTTGTGGGGGAGTCCGACAAGCCAGAACTTTGTTCAAGAGCGACGGTTGAGAAGAGCGTGCACAGCGGTAGGAATATCACAGACAACACACAGCTGTTCACGCCAGGGGCTCCATATAGCAATTACAGCGCTCGATTGTACAGTGAAATCGAGCGCATACTCGGCAACCGGCGTATGGCAAACGTCTTCAGCCCTATACGCCGAACCAGCTCCACCACAGATCGAACAACCCGCGCCCCATCTGCCGTCAATGTAGCGCAGTTGCGCGTTGACCCGTACACTCCGTTTTTGACCGCAGTCTTCAACTGAATGAAGTATCGCGGCAAATGACAGTCTGAAAGCTATACTTCTGGTTATGCAACCCGAGCAAGAGATATTAAACCGATGGAGCGGTTCCGCTCCGTTCTGGGAGAAGCACCGCGAAATCATCAAGCGGATGTTTGTGCCGGTTACGCAAGCTCTTGTCGAGGATGGGCAGATCGGCAGTCAGCACGTGGTGCTGGATATTGCTACTGGTCCTGGAGAACCTGCGCTGAGCGTTGCCGCCCTGGTCGGACCTGAAGGCAAGGTCTTTGGAATCGATCCGGTTCCCGAGATGGTTGCGGCTGCTCGTCGCGCTGCAGGGCTTCTTGCGGTTAAAAATGTGGAATTCGATGTCGCTTTCGCGGACCACCTGCCGTTTCCGGCCGATTCATTCGACGCCGTGATCAGCCGGTTCGGAGCGATGTTTTTTCCCTCCCCAGTCAACGCGGCCGGCGAGATGCTGAGGGTGCTCAAGGCAGGACGAAAACTAGCTTTGGCAGTCTGGCATTTCGCCGAAAGAAATCCTTTTCATTATTCGTTGTCGCGAGTCATCGACCGGTACGCCAATTCGCCATCACCTGCTCCGGATGCTTTGGATGCATTCCGCTATGCCAGTCCTGGCAAGTTACGAAAAGTTCTGAAAGAGGCTGGCGCGATAGATTTGTCTGAGCGACTGCTGCAATTCACAATTCAGGCGCCGCTCTCAGTTAAAGACTTTTGGACGCTGCGCGTGGAGATGTCTGACACGCTTCGTGAAAAAATCGCCGCGCTTTCAAAGGATCAGGTGGCGGAAGTGAACCGGCAGGCGCTCGAATCTCTTCGTGAGTACTCCACCGGCCGTGGGATGAGTTTCCCGGCTGAGGTTCTCATGGTGAGCGGTGCCAAAGGCCAGCCAGCGTAGATGAATGCCTTGACGAACAGAGGATGCTTGCAAAGCTCGGCACGTCTCAATGCCTGATTAACGCTCACCAAGAACTGACCCCACTCCCAATCTGTTGGCTAAGTTGACAACAAATAGGATATATGATAAACTATACGCCGGGAGCGCTGCTCTATCCTCTCCCGGAGCCCGCTGTGGGCTGGCGCCCGGGCTAGAGCGCGCTCCTTCCGTCAACTCTCAAAGGCGAGGCCACCGCGTGACTACAAACAGCTCTACGCCGCAAAAGCTGTACTTGCTGCAGTTGTCTTCGACGACCGTACCGATTGCCCCAAACCGCACGCTCGAAATGTCCCTGGGCTGCTATCTGATTCAGACGACCGACGCCAAAAATATCCTGATCGACACAGGAATTGGTCCAGACGCTCTTCTTCCACCGGGCAGACCAACGGGGCGGAACGTGAGCAACGTGATTGAACAGCTTGCCGCCCTAAATCTGCGGCCTGCTAAGATCGACACCGTCATCTGCACGCATTTCGATGTGGACCACGCCGGATACAACGACGCTTTTCTCCACGCCGAGCACATCGTCCAGCGCGAACACTACGAACTTGCGCGCAGTGGTTACCAGCGGCTCGCGGCCGCCCGTTCGCACTGGGATCACCCTGCCTTGCGTTACCGTCTGGTCGATGGCGATACCGAACTGCTCCCCGGCTTGATGCTGCTGGAGACTAGCGGGCATGTGGCCGGCCACCAATCGGTCCTGGTGCGGCTACCGCAAACCGGCGCGGTCCTGCTAGCGATCGATGCGGTGATGATGCAACACACGTTCACCCGGGACCGCAAGCCCTGGCCCAATGATGACAACGAGGCCCAACTCATCGCCAGCACGACAAAGCTACTTGATCTGGTCAAACGCGAAAACGTGGCGTTGGTCGTGTTCGGCCACGACGGCGCACAATGGCGAACCCTGAAGAAGTCCCCGGACTACTACAGCTAACTTTCGGCGAACTATTTTTTTTATTTTTTGCTGGAGTGCAATCGCGTCAGCCATCGCGGGGCACGACACATCGGGCCCGCTGGGAGTTATAGGGGTGAAAAAACGCTTGACATAAGTAATTACTTATATAGACTAGTACTTATATATGGTACCCACAATGTCGACCCTCGATGCCACCTTCTCCGCTTTGGCTGATCCGACCCGCCGAGCGATCCTTTCGCGTCTGGCGCAAGGCGAAGCGACCGTGATGGAACTGGCGGAGCCATTCAAGCTCTCGCAACCAGCGATCTCGCAACACCTGAAAGTGCTGGAAAGCGCGGGGCTGATTGCTCGCCGAATCGAAGGCACGAAGCGCCCTCGGCGACTGGCCCAGGCTGGTGTTGAAGCGATCGACGTGTGGCTTGCCATGTTGCGGGAAGCCTTGGCAAAAAACTACGACAGGCTGGACGAGGTCCTTGCCGAGATGAAACCAGAGAAAGGAAAAGAGCGATGAACAACACGATGAACAAGATGACCCTAAAGACCGAAGGCGATCGGTACGTTGTCGTAACAAGGCGGTTCGCTGCGCCGCCTGAGGCAGTGTACCGGGCACATACGGAGCCGAAACTGATCCAGAAGTGGTTACTGGGGCCGGATGGGTGGACGATGCCGGTTTGCATCAGCGACGCAAAACCCGGCGGGAAGATCCGTTATGAGTGGACGAACGGCAAGGGGGGCGGATTCCACTTGACGGGCAAATATTCCGAACTGGAGCCCTACAGCAGGATCGTTCATGTGGAGCGGATGCATTTGCCCGACCCGACGCCGGACAACCACGTAGAAACGAAGTTCGAGCCTGACGGCGCCGGCACGTTGATGACACTGCGCATGACTCTGCCCAATGCGGAAGTGCGCGCGGCTATGCTAGCCACCGGCATGGAGCACGGGATGGAAGCGAGCTACGCCAGGCTGGAACAGATGATCTAGCCTGCGGATGGTGTTCCTGAATGCCACGCCCTCGATGGTGGAATCCAAACCTAGCGTTCGCCTTTGAGGGCGTGTCTTGGTCCGCAATACGCCGAACTCTGAGTGTCACGTTTGTTTTCGCCCTCGCCTCGGATAGAATCATCGTTTTGTTTTGAGGCTTTGACGACGACCGACGGACCCATGAACGAAATCCGGCTACACAACACATTGAGCGGCGAGACAGAAACGTTTGTTTCGCAGAAGCCCGGCGAAGTGAGCATGTACACATGCGGGCCGACGGTGTACGACTTCGCGCATATCGGGAACTACCGCACGTTTGTGTTTCAGGACATTTTGCGGCGCTTTCTGAGGCTGCGAGGATTCCGGCTCAATCACGTCATGAATCTGACCGACGTGGACGACCGCATCATTGCGAAGGCGGCGGTTGCCGGGGTGAGCATTCGCGACTACACCCAAAAATTTGTGCAGGCATTCTTCGACGATTGCAAGACGTTGAGCATCGAGGCGCCGGAGCACTGGATTCGCGCCACCGATTACATCGACGACATGGTGAAGCTGATTCAACGCTTGCAAGAGAAGTCGTACACGTATGCGGGCGAGGGATCGATCTATTACCGCATCGCGAAATTTCCGGACTACGGCAAATTGTCGAAGATCGATGTCAGCGGGATCCAGGCCGGAGCGCGGGTGGACAACGATCGCTACGAAAAAGAAAGCGCGCGCGATTTCGCCTTGTGGAAGGCGCCGAAGCCCGGCGAGCATTTCTGGGAGACGGCGATAGGCCCGGGGCGGCCGGGGTGGCACATCGAATGCTCGGCGATGGCTATGAAACTTCTCGGCGAGACCATCGACATTCATACCGGCGGAATCGATCTCGCATTTCCGCATCACGAAAACGAGATCGCGCAGAGCCAAGGCGCGACGGGGAAGCAGTTTGTGCGCTACTGGATGCATGCGGAGCATTTGCTGGTGGAAGGCGAGAAGATGTCGAAGTCGCTGGGCAATTTTTTCACGCTGCGCGATCTGTTCGCGAAGGGCTACAAACCTTCGGCGCTGCGCTTTGCGCTGGCGAGCGTGCCCTACCGGCGTCAACTGAATTTTACGTTTGATGGATTGCAGCAGGCGGCCAGCGCGGTGGAGCGTCTGCGGAATTTTTCGGATCGGCTTGCGCAGGGCAAATTTCCCGAGGGCAAGCAGCCTGGGATGGCCGAGCGTATCGCCAAGGCCGCGCAGGATTTCGACGCGAGCTTGTCGGATGATTTGAACACGGCGATGGCGCTTGCCGCGATTTACGATCTGGTGCGCGAAGTGAACATCGCGATGGACAAAGGGGAATTCCGCCAGGGTGACGTCGCCGCGGCGCGGGAATTGCTGGCGGCGTTCGATCGCGTGTTCGCGGTGATCGCTGACAACGATGCCGAGAAGTTGCGGGCGCTCGGTTATGGCGACGAGAGCGGCGCACTGGCCGACGCGGAAGTCGAAAAAATGGTGGCCGAGCGGCAGGATGCGCGCAAACGGCGCGATTTCGCTGCTTCCGATCGCATCCGTAAAGAACTCGCGGATCGTGGTATAATCCTCGAAGATAGCCGGGACGGAAGCGTCCGCTGGAAACGCAAATGAAGCACTCTAAACTAAACAATTTGAAGCAGTTTACGAGCATCTCTTCCCCGGCCGAAGTACGCCCAAACCTCTACGGCGTAGACTAACGAACCCTCCTCTCTGGCCGCATGACCTTCGCATGTGTGTGCGTTATGCCGCCTGCTTGCAAGCCCCTCGCGTTTGATCCGTCAACCACCGGCCATTCTTCATCGAGGAGGAAGAAATGATTGCAACCACAGATAGGAAATTGGGTGCCACGAATATTTCAGGAACGAAACTGCCTGAGTCCAATGAAATTCTTACGAAATTGCCGAAGTTGAACATGCCGTTGCCGGGACCTAACGCGAAGCGCGTCGTTGAGCTCGATACGAAATATGTTTCGCCATCGTACACGCGGGATTATCCGCTGGTCGCGAAGCGCGGCCAGGGCTCGATGATCGAAGATGTGGATGGAAATGTGTTTTTGGATTTTGCCGCGGGTATTGCGGTTTGCGCGACCGGGCATTGCCATCCCGAAGTTGTCGCCGCGATTCAGAAGCAAGCGGCGGAACTAATTCATTTGTCGGGTACCGATTTTTACTACGAGGGGATGCCGCAGCTGGCGGAAAAGTTGAGCTCGATTTCGCCGGGCAAGGAATCGAAGCGCGTATACTTCGGAAATTCGGGCGCGGAGGCGATCGAGGCGGCCATCAAGCTGGTGAAGTATCACACCAAGCGCGACAAGCTGATCGCATTTGACGGGTCGTTTCATGGGCGCACCATGGGCGCGCTTTCGTTGACGGCGAGCCGCTCGGTGCAGCGCAAGGGATTTGGGACGTTGCTGTCGGGCGTGTTTCACATGCCGTATCCGGACACCTATCGCGGAACGTATGGCGTGCGTCCGGAGTGCGCGTCGGCGGACTGCTTGAGTTATCTGGAGAATGAATTGTTCCGGCGGCGTTGCGATCCGGAGGAAGTGGCGGGCATCTTCATCGAGCCGATTCAAGGGGAAGGCGGCTACATTCTGGCGCCCGCGGACTTCTTGTTGGGGCTGCAAAACATTTGCCGGAAGTACGGGATTCTGCTGGTGGCCGATGAAGTGCAGTCCGGTATGGGCCGCACGGGAAAGTGGTGGGCGGTCGATCATGCTGCGGGCGTCGAGCCGGACATCATTTGCACCGCGAAGGGCATTGCTTCGGGAATGCCGTTGAGCGCGGTGATTGCGCGCGCGAGCGTGATGGACTGGAAGCCGGGTGCGCACGCTTCGACATTCGGCGGGAATCCGGTATGCATCGCTGCTTCGCTGGCGACCTTGCAATTGCTGGAAAGCAAGTACATGGCGAACGCGAAGCGCGTTGGAGAATTCATTTTGACGCGAACTGCGGATTGGACGCAGAAGTTCAAAAACGTCGGCGAAGTGCGCGGACGTGGATTGATGATCGGCATCGAGCTAGTGAAGGATCAGAAGACCAAGGAGAAAGCACCGGAGATGCGCAACCGGATTATTCAGGCGGCGTACCACAAGGGTCTGCTGATTCTTGGGTCGGGAGACACGACCGTGCGATTCTGCCCGCCGTTGGTGATTGATGAGCAGCAGGCGGAGTTCGCGGTGAGGACGCTGGAAGAATGCTTCCGGGAAGAGGAAAGGAAGTAAGGAAGTAAGGAAGTAAGGAAGTAAGGAAGTAAGGAAGTAAGGAAGTAAGGAAGTAAGGAAGTAAGGAAGTAAGGAAACGGCCGATGAGTTGCGCCTTGGAAGGCTGGCTGTAATAAGAAAGAGAAAAACTTAACACAGAGGGCGCTGAGACCGGACACAGAGGTCACCGAGAAGTGTGTGCCAAGAACCCGTGGTTGCCTCAGATGTAACGTGGCAGCCGCGGAATTTTTGTTTATACTCTCGCGTGGAAGGCGCCTTCGGCGGGCCTTACAGCACATCGGAATGTTGGTTATAGGCGGCTGACGGACGATTTTGGTGCAGGGGATTTTGCAGAGAATGACGTGCCAATTTTCTCTAAAGTGATATTCGGAGC
>Ga0185299_10004926_pt1 | contig 15591 bp, 16 predicted proteins | sample PaiPotPPA55metaG_FD_128002 | JGI IMG/M metagenome (GOLD analysis project Ga0185299, IMG submission 128002) | Iron sulfur acid spring bacterial and archeal communities from Banff, Canada, to study Microbial Dark Matter (Phase II) - Paint Pots PPA... ...
AGGTCTTCGCCATGACTCACAAACTCGCACACCCTTCTATTTGGTTTCAAGTGAATTCACTCAATCTGGAGATGAATTCTCGGACGGACTCCTAGCCGAGTATAAATCTTTCTGCGTGCCAGAAAACTGCCAGCGTACCACGAGGCTGGCAGCGCCATGCTGGCAGCATGATTTAAAGAACACTCCTACTGTTCGCTATCCCCTTGCAAATCAGTAAGTTTCGCAGACTTCGGAAGCTTACACACTCTGGGCCACGTAATGCCTCTCTCCGGGGTGAATGGCGTCAGCCAAGAAAGGGATGCGAATGCTGAATGGAGCAAATCGAATTCCCAACCACACTGCTGAGGAAAAACGCTCTTGTTCTTCCCCGCTCCAAAACTGCGGGAGCGTGCTCAGCTCTGTTTCATTGAAGGCAACGTGAGGGCCCGATGAGTGCTAGCGCAGCCAGTGGCCGGGGAGAGGAAATCTGGCGGCCCAAAGGCAACCCTTGGATCATTGCGGTGGCGGTTTCACTGGCGGCGTTCATGGAGGTGCTCGATACCAGCATTGCGAATGTGGCCTTGCCGCACATCGCGGGCAATCTGGGCGCTAGCAATGACGAGAGCACCTGGGTATTGACGAGCTATCTGGTCTCTAACGCGATCATTCTGCCCATCAGCGGATGGCTGGTCGGATGGCTTGGGCGGAAGCGGTTCTTTTTGACGTGCATTGTGTTTTTCACAATCAGTTCCTTGCTGTGCGGGATGGCACCCAACCTTGCCCTGCTTCTCCTGTTTCGAGTCATGCAAGGCGCATTCGGCGGAGGCTTGCAGCCGATGGCACAGGCCATCTTGGGCGATACCTTCCCTCCCGAGAAGCGGGGGCTAGCCTTTGCGCTGTATGGAATCACGGCCATCTGCGCTCCTGCGATTGGTCCGACGCTGGGAGGCTGGATCACCGACAACTACTCTTGGCGCTGGATTTTCTACATCAATGTTCCAGTTGGCGCCTTAGCCCTCGCACTGGTTTATCAGCTGGTCGAAGATCCACCGTACATGGCCCGCCTGAAGCAACGGCTTTCCGGGTTCGACTTCATTGGATTTTCTCTCCTGACGGTAGGCGTGGGTGCCTTGCAGATCGTCCTCGACAAGGGACAGGAAGATGACTGGTTCGGATCTCATTTCATTACGACCTTGGTTGTGGTCGCCGCCGTGGGCCTGGTTTCCCTAATCCTTTGGGAATGGTTTCAGAAAGAGCCCATCGTTGATGTGCGCTTGTTCAAGAACCCGAATGTCGCGGCAAGCAACCTGATGTTCCTAATGCTAGGAATGGCCTTATTCAGTTCCACGGTGCTCATGCCGCAACTGCTGCAGACCCTTATGGGGTACCCGGCACAAAAGGCAGGAATGGTGCTTTCCGCCGGCGCCCTGGTGGTGCTAGTGGTGCTGCCAATGGTAGGCAAACTTACCACGCGATTCCAGGCTCGCTATCTCATAGCTTTTGGTTGGCTATGTCTGGCGGCGAGCATGTACATATCGTGTAAACAGATCGATCTGCTTATGAGTTTCCGCTCGGCCACCGTATTACGTGTGTGGCAGTATGTCCCCGTAGCCTTTCTATTCGTCCCCCTCACGCTGGCCGGATACGTCGGCCTACCAGCGGAAAAAACCAACGCTGCCGCCGGGCTCACGAATTTCATGCGCAACATTGGGCAAAGTGTCGGGACATCCGCTGTCACGACCCTCATCGCTCGACGCAGTCAGTATCATCAATCGGTATTAGCAGGTTATACGACTTCCGCTCGGTTTCACGACGCGACTACAGCACTCGCGATGCGCCTGACGACTGCCGGCTTGAGCGTGGATGCCGCTCGACGACAGGCACTGGCGCGAATGTACGCTTTGGTTCAGTCTCAGGCTGCAGTTCTGTCTTACGTTGAAGTATATTGGCTGCTGGCGATGGCATCGGCTGTTATGTTTCTCGCCTCATTTCTGCTGAAGAGAAATGAACCAGGCAAGAGTGAGAACGTCTCGGTGCACTAGAATCACAGGCGAAATGTATGGGCGCCGATGATCCTTGCTCGCCAAGCCGCCAGAAATACTCGCCAGCAATCATTCTTTGTTCCAACGTAACCCATTTCAAGTACCAGAAAATTGGCAGCGTACCACGAAGCTGGCAGCGCCACGCTGGCAGCGTGATTCAAACAACGCTCTTCCTGCTTGCTATCGCCTTGTAAATGAGTAAGTTCCGCAAACCTCGAAAGCCTGCGCGCTTTGGCCGGCGGGATGCATTTCTCCAATAGCGTGAGGCGCCAGCCATGAATGGAATGCGAGGCGTTAATGCAGTAACGAGTTCCCAACCTCGATTTTCAGGAAAACACTCCCGTTCTTCTGTCCTGGAAATCGATTCCTGGATGCCCAGCAAAATCCAAGCTATCTCACCCACTGTAGATCGCCTGATGCGACTGATTGAAGGATCGCAATGTATTCCGGGAAATGAGTGCGACGTCGAGTTGGCGCTCCGCGAAGCTGTGGGGAATGCCGTAATACACGGCAATCAGGAAGACCCAGAAAAAAAGGTTCACATCCGCTGCCGCTGCGGGCCAGGCAAGGGAATTTCAATCATCGTGACAGATCAGGGAAAAGGATTCGATTTCGGAAAAGTACTGGCTAATGGCATTACCGCGGACCCCGCCGCCGCGCATGGGCACGGCATCCCGCTGATCGGAGCATATATGGACGATGTGCATTTTGCACGAGGCGGTTCTGAAGTCCATATGAGCAAGCATTCGCGAAGCGCGTCCCATTCGTGAAGCTCGGGAGATTGCGAGAGATCGAAACTGAGGCGGCAAACCGGTTGGCGGTCGAAAACGGACCACCAGTGGACGGAGCACGAGTCATGGGAATGTTACGAATCACGATCACTGAGACGCTGTCAGAACAAAAATGGACGCTCGAAGGCCGACTCGTTCAACCGTGGGTTTCGGAACTGAAGTCCTGCTGGAGCAAAACGGAAACCGCACGTCAGGAACGCAAGTGCGTAGTGGACCTCACAGCAGTGACCTTCATCGACAAGAGCGGGGAAAAAACGCTCGCTGAGTTGTCGAAAGAAGGCGCAGAGCTCATCGCGACCGGCGCTTATACCCGGCACGTCGTGCACAACATCGAGAAAAAAAAGTCGAATCGTCAGATGTGAGGAAAAGAGCGCGCCATGAGCAAAAAAGAACTGAACTGGTTATTGCAAACGATCAAGGACCCCGCGACTGCGGAACGTTTCGTTCTGGCGCAGTACGAGCGCGGCAGAATTTCATTTCAGCTGATGGCCAAACTAGCCCGGAAACGCGGTTGGATCGACCGCACCACGAATCAATTCGCGATCACGACGACTGGTTACCTTCGAATTTTTGTTGCCTGATAGGAGTAGCCGCATGTTCGAGCAAAGTTTGCAGAATTATGAAGCCACAGCAACGGGCCGCACGCAACGCGCGATTGCGACAGAGGAAGATGGCTTTCTTGTCGCCGCAAAACGCGGTGATTCGGCTGCGTTCGAGATGCTTTGCAAACAGTCCGCAAGCACGGTCCTCCATATCGCGCGTCGAATGATGCGGAGCAAAGAGGACGCAGAAGATGTAATGCAGGAGTCGTTTCAGCTGGCCTTTATTCATCTCAAGAGCTTCAAAGGCGGTTCGCGATTTTCCACGTGGCTGTCCCGCATTGCCATCAACGCTTCGCTGATGAAACTACGCAGAAAGAGCCACTCGCGGGACGTGTCGTTGGATGAATCGGCCGATACCGAAGAGCCATCTTTCCGGCTGGAGGTCGAAGACCAGGGCCTGAATCCTGAACAACTCTATGCACATAAGGAACGGCAACGGATGCTCTTCGAGGCCATGAATGAGCTAGCGCCAGGAATGCGAAAAGCAATCGAGTTGCGTGAGCTTGGCGAGCGATCGACCGAAGAGACCGCGCAAATTATGGGAATTTCCGTGAGCGCCGTAAAGGCTCGAGTGTTTCATGGGAAAAAGAAATTACGCGAGAGATTGCAGGATCACCTGGGACCAGCTTGGGCGTCCGGAAGAGACACTTCACGAATGATGGGTAACACGAAAGTCAGCCTGCCAGGCCAGGTCGCGTGCAATGCATGTGATTAACGCGAGGAGGAAGGGAGGCTCTCATGGTCACGCTTCTGCTCCTCGGTATACTGGCGATTTTGATATTCCTGTGTTTCATCGGCCCGGATGTTATCGAGTCCGGACATCGCCGCTAAATCAGCATCGCCGAGATTCTGGAGACGGAAATAGAGATTCAGCACGCGGAAACACTGGCAAGGAGAAACGAATGTCAATCTTAATAATTTTGGCAATCGCGGCCGGCGTCCTCCTGGCGGCAGCGATTGCGTACACACAACGATCGCGCAAGAACCAAGAACCCATCCAACTTGGCGTAGGCAGGAAGCTCCGCCCGTAATATTTCGAAAACAAGAGGAGAAGACAGTGAGTTATGCCTTCGGCTTTCTTTATGGCCACGTATTGCGGCTGCGCTCTGGCGCCAATCTGGCAGCCGTCGCCGCTCTCAGCATTCTTGTTTCGGGCTGCAACCGAGGCCAGGCAACCGTAGCGCGGCCAGTGCCGGAGGTCGAAGTGGCCACCGTAGAAACGCGCGATGTCCCGATCTATGGCGAATGGGTGGCGACCTTGGATGGCTACGTCAACGCCGAGATTCGACCGCAGGTATCAGGCTACATCATCAAGCAAAACTACAAAGAGGGTTCGCTGGTTCACGAAGGCCAGGCTCTTTTCGAAATAGATCCAAGACCCTTTCAAGCGACGCTCGATCGCGCCAAGGGTGATCTGGCGCAAGCGCAAGCTCAGCTGGGCAAAGCAACTCTGGACGTAGAGCGCGATACACCGCTGGCCGAGGGCAGGGCCATCGCGAAGAGCCAACTAGACAACGAGGTGCAGGCCAAGCTTGGCGCACAGGCCTCGGTCGATTCCGCCAGGGCGGCTGTGGAGCAGGCGCAACTCAACCTGGAATGGACCAAAGTCACCTCTCTGGTAAATGGAATTGCGGGGATAGCGCAGGTACAAATCGGCAATCTGGTCGGACCCAACTCTATGTTGACTTCAGTCTCGCAAGTGGATCCGATCAAAGTTTTTTTTCCGATTAACGAACACGAATATCTGCTCGCACAAAAGAAAAGCAATGCCATTCCTGGCAAGCATACGATCAGTTTTTTCGGGACCTCAGTCAGACTGATCCTGAGTGACGGCAGTACCTACCCGCAAACGGGCAAAATCCTCCTGGCGGACCGGCAAGTGGATGCAAACACAGGCACCATTCGAATCGTTGCTGCCTTCCCCAATCCCGGCAACGTGCTGCGTCCTGGCCAGTACGGACGTGTGCGTGTCGAAACCGAGTTGAAGACCAATGCTCTGCTGCTACCGCAAAGCGCCGTTGCGCAATCGCAGGGAAGCTATCAGGTCGCGGTTGTCGGCAGTGATCACAAAGTTAGTATGCGCAGCGTGAAGCCTGGCGCGACGGTCGGCACCATGTGGGTTATTGACGAGGGCCTTGCACCGGGCGAGCAAGTTGTTGTCGGAGGACTGCAACAACTCAGGGAAGGAACGCTTGTGTCGCCCCGGCCCGTACACCTTTCCGGGAGAGGAAACTGAGAATGTCGAAGTTCTTCATCAACCGTCCGATTGTGGCCATGGTGATCGCCATCCTGATGGTGATTGTGGGAGCGGTCACGATCTCGAGCCTGCCCGTGGCACAGTTTCCAAACATCGTTCCACCGGAAATTCAGCTGCAGGCCTCCTTTGTTGGCGCGGACGCGCAGACGCTCGAGCAATCCGTCGCCACGCCCATCGAACAGCAAATCAATGGCGTGGATAACATGAATTACATGTATTCGCTGAACGCCACCGCCAACTCGCAAACTACCATGGTTGCGGATTTCGATCTGGCGACGGATTCGAACACCGATCTCATCCTCACACAGTCGCGCGAGCAACTGGCTGCCGGTCAGCTTCCTCCGGACGTTAACACCTACGGGGTCACCATAAGAAAGTCTGTGACCGCTCCGCTAATGCTGGTCGGCCTATTTTCCCCGAAGGGCACTTTCGATGCGAAGTTCCTCGGCAACTATGCATACATCAACCTCAATGACCCCATCGCCCGCTTGTACGGTGTGGGCCAGACGCAGGTTTTCGGCGCAGGGCAGTATGCCATGAGGCTGTGGGTACAGCCTGACAAACTGGCGAAGCTGGGCATCACGGTCACCGATATCGTCAATGCAGTGCGGGCGCAGAACACGGTCAATCCTGCCGGTCAGGTCGGTGGTGAACCGGCTCCCGCAAACCAGCAATTCACTTACTCTGTGCTGGCGCAAGGCCGCCTATCGTCACCGGAACAATTCGAAAACGTGATCGTGCGCGAGACCCCGGATGGTGGAACTGTTCGTGTGAAGGACGTCGCCCGCGTTGAGCTTGGCGCGCAGGACTACAGCGTTATCAGCCGCTTAAACGGTAAGCCCGCCATCGTAATCCCGGTTTACCAGCTACCTGGTTCCAACGCGGTCCAAACCGCCGACGGCGTTCGAAAGCTGATGGCCGAAATGAAGCAGCGCTTTCCGGACGACATGGATTACGCCATATCGCTCGACCAGACCTTAGCGGTGACAGAAGGCATGAAGGAGATCATTAAGACTCTTTTGATCGCCATCGCTCTGGTCATCCTTGTCGTCTACCTGTTCCTGCAAGACTGGCGCGCTACGTTGATTCCACTGCTTGCTGTGCCTGTCTCGTTGGTGGGCACATTTATTCTGTTTCCGCTGTTCGGGTTCTCAATCAATACGCTTTCGATGTTCGGGCTGGTCCTCGCCGTCGGATTGGTGGTGGACGATGCCATTGTCGTTGTCGAAGGCGTACAACGCCACATCGAGGAGGGCCTTGCGCCCAAGGACGCAGCTCGAAAAGCAATGGAAGAACTCTCGGGCCCAGTGATCGGTATCGCGCTGGTTCTATCTGCCGTATTCGTACCCACAGCCTTTATTCCCGGCATCACGGGTCGGCTCTACCAGCAATTCGCGGTGACCATCGCGATTTCGGTTCTGCTCTCGGCTTTCAACGCGCTTACTCTCAGCCCAGCACTCGGGGCCCTGCTGCTTCGACGCAAGAAGCAGACCAAGGGGCTGCTCAACCGATTCTTCGATTGGTTCAACCGCGTGTTTGGACGTGCCACGGACGGATATGTCCGTTTGTGCGGCGGAGTGATCCGCAAAACGGCCGTTGCAATCGTGACGCTGGCAGCTCTCGGCGTTGCCGCCGGATTATTCGGCAGCCGATTGCCTTCGAGCTTCTTGCCCGATGAAGATCAGGGCTATGTTTACGTCAATATGGACCTTCCGAATGCGACTTCGCTGGAACGCACCAGTGCAGCGGCGAATCAAGTTGAGCAGATGCTCGCCAATACGCCCGGTGTGCAGTACACGACCAGCGTTGTCGGCTTCAGCTTGCTCAGCTTTGTCAGGACCAGTTACAACGCATTTTTTTTCGTGACCTTGAAGCCATGGAGTAATCGCGAAACAAGAGAGGAACAGTATCAGGAAATTAAGCAGCGCTTGAACCAGCAGCTCAGCAAACTGCCGCAAGGAACCGCGTTCAGCTTCGCGCCGCCGGCAATCCCAGGAGTCGGCACTTCCGGCGGATTTCAGTTCGTGCTCGAAGACCGTGCCGGGCGGGACGTCCCGTTTCTGACAGCCAACCTGGATAAGTTCTTGGCGGCTGCTCGGAAGCGTCCCGAAATTGGCTCCATCAGCAGCACTTTTCTTTCGAGCGTTCCGCAAAAGTTCTTGGAGGTCAATCGGGAGAAAGTGCTTAAGCAAGGAGTGGCAATAGGCGACGTTTACCAGACCATTCAGACTTTCATGGGCGGATTGTTCATCAACTACTTCAACGATTTCGGCCGCACCTGGCAAGTGTACGTGGAGGCCGAAGCGCCTTACCGATCGAATATGGAGAATCTCGGTCAATTCTACGTGCGCAACAGCGGGGGCGAGAGAGTTCCACTGTCCGCGCTGACGAATTTTGAATCGCGTTCCGGCCCCGAATTCACGATGCGCTACAACGAGTATCGGTCGGCGCAAATCAACGGCAGCGCAGCGCCGGGTTATAGCTCGGAGCAGGCCACGGCGGCGCTGGAAGTTGTCTTCAAGCAAACTATGTCCCGCGAAATGGGTTTCGACTACATGGGCATGTCGTATCAAGAGCAGAAGGCACGGCAAGGGGTTTCGGCCTGGGCGATTTTTGGGTTGTCGCTGCTGTTTGTCTTTTTGGTCCTGGCGGCGTTGTACGAAAGTTGGTCGCTGCCGTTCAGCGTGTTGCTGAGCACGCCGGTTGCGGTATTCGGCGCATTCGCGGTGCTATGGCTGCGCCGCGCCGTGCTCAGTGCTTTCTATCCCGCGTACATGGTGCAGATTGAAAACGACGTGTACTCGCAAATCGGGTTGGTGATGCTCATCGGTTTGGCCGCAAAGAACGCGATTCTTATCGTTGAGTTCGCCAAGGAGGAATACGAAAAGGGAAAACCTCTGGTTGAAGCGGCGCTAGAAGGAGCAAAACTTCGTTTGCGTCCTATTCTGATGACCTCATTTGCGTTCATTCTAGGCTGCGTGCCGCTCTGGATTGCAACCGGCGCCGGTTCTGTGGCCCGGCAGATCATGGGTACTACTGTGATCGGTGGCATGGTCGCCGCCACGGCTATTGCCATCTTCATCATTCCGGCATTGTTCGTCCTGGTTGAGCGTCTGGCGAAAAGCCGCGGTGCCGCGCTCGGTCCTTCCGTTCCGCAGCCAAGCCCATCGGAGGCTGACTGAGGTGAGAAGACTGATCGCTGTTTCGCTGGTAGTGCTCCTTCTTTCGGGCTGTGCTGTGGGGCCCAACTATAAAAGGCCGAGCGTAGACGTTCCCGGTGCATACCGTGGAGCGTCGCCGCAACAAGCAACGCAGTCGGCGCCGGAATCCCTTGGAGACCTGAAGTGGTGGGAGGTGTTTCAAGACAAGCAGCTGCAAGATCTCATCCATACTGCGCTCCAACAGAACTACGACGTTCGCATTGCCGCAACGCGAATCCTGCAAGCCCAGGCGCAGGTAGGCATCACGCGCGCCGACCAGTTGCCGACGATCAACGCCGGCGCTCAGACCAACGATCAACGCTCCGCGCGCGCAAAATTGTTCCCAGAATTCCAGACAAGCGCTCACCAGGTGGATCTCTCGCTGGCCTGGGATCTCGATTTCTGGGGAAAGTATCGCCGCGCGACTGAGTCCGCGCGGGCAAATCTGCTGGCAACAGAATGGAACCGCGAAGCGGTCATCACCACGCTTGTGAGTGACGTTGCCGCAGCCTACTTCCAACTTCGCGAGCTCGACCTGGAACTGGAAATCGCGCGACGAACTTTGGCTTCACGCCAGGACTCGCTGCGGATCACACAAATGTTAGCGAACGGTGGGGCCACGTCCATGCTCGATGTCAGGCAGGCCGAGCAGTTGGTGTTCACCGCAGCTGAGACTATTCCTGATCTGGAGCGGCGCATCGAACAGCAGGAAAATTTCATCAGCACTCTTCTCGGAAATAATCCCAGTCCCATCGCGCGTGGAACGAAGTTGACGGAGCAACCGCACGCGCCGGAAGTTCCCGCAGGGCTTCCCTCCAGTTTGTTAGAGCGGCGGCCCGACATTCGTCAGGCCGAAGCACAGTTGATCGCGGCGAGCGCTCAAATTGGAGTTGCAAAGGCAGATTACTTCCCGCAAATCAGCCTGACCGCGAACAGCGGACTTCAGAGTTCAGCGCTTACCAGCCTGTTTACCGGGCCAGCTGGTTTGTGGAATTTCGGAGGATCGTTGGCGCAACCTATCTTCGCCGGAGGAAGAATTCGCTCCAATGTAAGGTTGACGGAGGCGCGCCAACACGAAGCTGCGCTCGTCTACCGGCAGACCATCCAGCAGGCTTTTCGTGGAGTTTCAGACGCGCTAGTCGAGTACCGCAAAGATAGAGAGTTCCGAGAGCAGCAAGAGCAACTTGCATTTTCCGCTCAAGACGCGGCCCGGCTTTCGGAGACGCGTTATCGAGGGGGCGCCACAAGTTACTTGGAAGTGCTGACGAACGAAACCAATTATTTCAATGCGGAGTTGGGTCTTGCTCAGGCTCAGTTGAATGAACTCCTGGGTCTGGTTCGCATTTACAGAAATCTCGGTGGGGGCTGGCAAAAACTATGAGATGAGTAGCGGGAAGTCAGCTCCTTCGCATGGATCGCACGAAATGCTCCGGCACACCGTGCAACATCGGCATCGGACGCCTGGACACTCGAATGGCCGTCGATTGCTATACCCAAACAGGCGTCAGTGCCGCCATAAAGCTCAGCGACCAGTGGTCCATTCTCGCCGGCATTCACGCGGGAGACGACATCGCGCCGTGGAACGCGGCAGCGCACCCGACCGGCATGTTCATGGCACGCTGGGTGTCCAAGAAACAAGGATTCTCTCTTCGGCGGTATTGACTCGATCCACAACGGCAAATGCAAAGCCGGACACGACAATCTCCAGCAGTTCAATCTCACCTGGACGCATCGCTTCAATGAGGCTGGCACCCTATTCACGACAACCGAGGCTTATTACCAATTTGGGCGCATCAGCCACAACTGCGTTGGGACCGGCGACAAGGCTGGCCAGCGTTGCCAGAAGAACCGCGGCGAAGCGTATCGAGTTTCTCTTGAACACGTTTCTCGCCGTCTGTGCGGAGACTTCGACTACTCTGTCTATGCTTTCCACTGGTATGTATCCCTCCTCTGCGTTTCAATTCGGCTCCGGTATCGCATTTGCGCTCGTGCAAGCGGATCAGTCGAGCTGCCTTCCCCATTCTGGTTGCATGATGCAACCGCTGATAGGATGCTGGAATCTGGTATAATGGTGCAACCAGATTTTGTGGCGATTAACTACGAGCAGCTATGCGACACAAATCCTTCAAAGCCAACCTGTGCCCCGTGGCACGCTCGCTCGATACCATCGGCGAATGGTGGTCTCTGCTTATCGTCCGTGATGCCCTCGGTGGCATACGGCGCTTCTCCGATTTTCAGAAGAGCTTGGGATTGGCAAAGAACGTCCTGAGCACGCGCCTCAAAAAGTTGGTTGCGTGCGGAATCATGGAACAGGTGCCGGCTTCGGATGGCAGTGCCTACCGGGAATATGCCCTAACCCAAAAAGGCCGGGAGTTGTTCCCGGTCATTGTTGCTTTGCGCCAGTGGGGAGAAAGTTATCTCTTCTCCCGCGGCGAGAAACGTCTTCAGGTTCTAGAGAAACGCACCGGAAAACCCTTTCGAGTGCAAGTACACAACGCGAAAGGGGAAATCCTTGCGGCGAACGATCTGGAACTGGTAACTGTTACGAATTGAATGGACGTTTACGGCCTCCAACCTCCTCCTAGCGACGCGCAGTTGCGACGCGGAGGAATTCTTACGCAAATGACTACTGGATCAGGGTATCCCGGGAGTTGGAAGGTCACCAAAGTGTATTGCTTTTCCGCTGTAGCATTCTCACCCTCCTTTGGACGTCAATGTCGTCGCTCGGGCCTTCCGAGCGAGCCCGCCAAAAAGTCTCCCGCCCTTCCTGTTAGATCTGGGCTCTGCCGCCGTCAACGAACAGTTCGATACCCGTGACGAAACTGGAGTCATCCGAAGCCAGAAACAATGCCACCTTAGCAACTTCCTCGGGCTCTCCCATGCGTCCCATCGGGATAGTGGACACAATCCGCGCAATCACGTCTGCAGATTGCCGATTCGCCAGCGGCGTATTGATCGGACCCGGGCTAACAACGTTTGAACGGATGCGGCGGTCCTTCAGATCTGTGGTCCAGGTTCGCACGAAAGAGCGAATTGCAGCCTTACTCGCGCCGTAGACGCCAAAGGCGGCAGTACCCTTAACACTCGCGACAGAGCCGTTGAGAATGATAGAGCCACCATCCTTCAGTAGCGGTAAGGCCTTTTGCACCGTGAACAGCGTTCCCCGCACATTGATGTTGAACAGTTTGTCGAAATGCTCTTCGGTGACGGCCCCAAAGGGAACAAATTCGCCAACGCCGGCATTGGCGAAAACAATATCGATTCGGCCTTTCACCTTGGAAACGGTCTCGTAAAGACGATCAAGGTCGGGAAGTTTGGCAACGTCGCCCTGAACGCCAGAAACATTACTGCCGATTGCCTCCACGGCCTCGTCAAGTTCCTTCTGGCGGCGGCCGGTGATGAACACATAGGCACCCTCTTTGACGAAAAGTTTTGCCGTAGCTAACCCAATTCCTTCTGTGCCGCCGGTGACGACGGCGATCTTGCCTTCGAGTTTTTTGGTCATTCTTTTTCTCCGTTGTTGCTCTGCCCTTCTTCCTAGGCTTTTACTTGACTGCGGCCAGAGACGGATGGCTGCGTGTGTCCCACTCTCCACCAAGTGCGCGGAAGAAACGCTACGAATATTTGTAAGCCAACTGGCAGGCTAAACCTCTTGTCGCGTTTCGTTAGCCATTACAGAGTTGAAGCAACCGACTCCGATCGGAGTTCATAGAACGGATAGTCGGTGTACCCGCGAGCGTCGAAGGTATAAAACGTGTCCCGGTCGTAAGCATTTAAGGGGAGGCCGAGGCGGATGCGCTTGGGCAAGTCCGGATTCGCGACGAAATGCCGCCCGAAGGCGACCAGGTCCGCATCGCCGTCTCGAATAGCAGACTCGGCGGTATCCGGTTCAAAACCTCCCGCCGCAATGATCTTTCCGGTGAAAATCTTTCGCAGTCTCGCGGCCGCACTGGGCCCTTGACCCTCGGCGATGAGGACGTTCCCTTTGATGCGTGGTTCGATCATGTGCAAGTACGCGAGTCCAAAGCGATTCAGTTGCTTTGCGACGTAATCAAACAACGCGAGCGGATCGCTGTCCGATACCCCATTCCAGGTTCCACTGGGCGCGATGCGTGCACCGACACGGTTGCCGCCCCACACCGAGACCATAGCGTCTACCACTTGAAGCAAGAAACGGGAGCGATTCTCGATCGAACCACCGTACACGTCGGTTCGTTTGTTGATGCCATCCTGCAGAAATTGATCGGGCAGGTAACCGTTACCCGCGTGAAGTTCAACGCCATCAAAACCCGCGGCTTTTGCGTGCTCGGCGGCTTTGCGATAATCCTCAACGATTCCCGGGATTTCGGTAATCTCCAGTGCGCGATGAGGCGAAGGCTGCTGCCAGCCCTTAGGCGTAGATTCTTGCATCGTTGGATCTTGCCAATACTCCGGGTTGACCGAAGAGCTGACCGGGGTTATGCCCTTCGTCGTGTCCACATGCGAGGCACGCCCCGTGTGCCAGAGTTGGGAGAACATGTACCCCCGTTTCTCATGGACTGCGTTCGTGATTCTCCGCCACCCCGCGACCTGCTCGTCCGAATACAGGCCGGGTGCACCGAACCATCCGCCGCCCGCAATCGAAATCGCAGTCGCTTCAGAAACTATGAGCCCACCTTCTGAGGCCCGCTGCGTGTAGTACTCGAGCATCAAATCTCCTGGAATGGCCCCCGGCTGAACGGAGCGCGAACGCGTGAGGGGAGCCATTACTACACGGTGCTGCAATTCCATGGACCCGACTCGGACTGGTATGAACAGCTTGTTTGCACTTTGTGTTTTCATGGACCTCGGCTCTCCCAGACTAGTACTGCCATTGTGACGCGCGTTTTTGAAGCGATTCCCGCGCTCTCCACCTCAAACAGCTCTATTTCTTGATCGACCCATGCTGACTGGGCATCACGCCACATCCGCACAGCGCTCAGGGCGACAGCAGATCACCCTATGTGATGCAGCAGCTGGCTCCTGGTAGTCTCTCTGAACAATACTTTGTAGGTTTAGGGGCGATGCTTTCGGCGTATGAGAGGGCGAATTGGCGAACCGGCGTTCGTTCTTTCGATGCGGTCGCCGCGACGGAGAGCCTCTGGCAGCCCTTTGCCAACTCACAGCTAAACCCATGATGGATTTCCGATTATCGGGTGTTACTTGACGCACGAGCGACCAAATCGTCCAATTTCGAAAGCAAAAGCTTGAGGATGGGAGACTGGTTCGACTTTTTGTAGCCGAGGACAAGATCGACGGTTGGCGCATCGCCTTTGAGAGGACGACTCGTTACCGACGACGGCAGAAAGTTTTGCGCGTAGGCAGGTAACAGTCCTAAGCCGCCCGTCGAGGCTATCAACGACATCCCCATGGCGAGGTGGTCCGCCTCGTGCTTTGGCGTGATATTAACTCCGGAGCGCTTCAGGTACTTATCGACGACCGCGCGAAGGACCGGAGCGGTATTCGATACGGCCACGAATGTCTCGCCTATCAAATCTTTCGGGCTTATGGCTTTGAGGGCTGCGAGACGGTGGTCACTCGGCAAAATCACCATCAAGGACTCCTTCACGAGGACGCGGTAAGCCAGCTCCGGCATACCTCTTTCCCGCCGAAGAAACGCCGCATCGATCTTTCCTTTCAACAGGCCGGCCGCAAGCAGAGGAGAGTATTGACTCGATACCATCACGTCTATGTTAGGCAGCTCGTCGCGTAAGATCCGCAACGCTTCGGGCATCCACTTCAATTCGTGTCCGGTCAAAAATCCGATCGTGAAGCATGGCTTGCCGGGATGAGCGACGCGGCGAGCCGCTTCGCTTGCTGCGTCTGCTTGCGATAGCACCAAGCGGGCGTGATCAAGAAAGGTTCGACCCGCGGGCGTCAACTCAATCCCGCGCGCGCGACGCGTCAGCAATTGCGCCCCTACCTCGTCTTCCAGATCTCGAATCTGCCGGCTGAGCGATGGCTGTGACGTGTGCAGCCTTTGCTCTGCTGCCACCGTGAAACTTCCGGCTTCTGCAATTGCGACAAAATACCGAAGATGTCGTAGTTCCATTTCAGCTCCCATGCTTCCGAGGCATTTCTTCCAGTCTAACAAAGTATGCTTCACCGGCGTTACCGACAGCGAGCAGTCCAATCTAACGAGGTGTTCTGAATGATCCAAAGCGGTTTGGCAGACGTGGCAGTCATGCGCGACCTGCATGGGAGATGGAAACAGCAAGGGGAAACGGTTTTTACTCAAGGAGAAGAAACAATGTCAAAGAAGCTCGAAGGGAAAATTGCTCTCGTCACGGGTGGCTCGCGAGGCATCGGTGCTGCAATCGCCAAGCGCCTGGCCGAGGACGGAGCGAACGTTGCCATCACTTACACGAAAGGCGCGGACGCAGCCGCGTCCGTTGTCAAAGAGATTGAACGCTCTGGTCGAAAAGCAATCGCGATTCAGGCAGATGCCGCCGATGCCGCCGCGGTTAAAGCCGCGGTCGAAAAGACGTTCGCAACCTTCGGTCGACTGGATGTGCTGGTGAACAACGCTGGCACAGCCATTCCGAAACCGTTCGAGGAAGCGACGCTGGAAGAGATGGATCGCGTGCTTGCCATCAATGTCCGTGGCGTGTACGTCGCGACTCAGGCCGCGCTGAAGCACATGAAGAGCGGCGGTCGCATCATCATGATCGGCTCGGCCGTGGGTGAACGTGTCGCGGCACC
>Ga0185299_10004931_pt1 | contig 15580 bp, 10 predicted proteins | sample PaiPotPPA55metaG_FD_128002 | JGI IMG/M metagenome (GOLD analysis project Ga0185299, IMG submission 128002) | Iron sulfur acid spring bacterial and archeal communities from Banff, Canada, to study Microbial Dark Matter (Phase II) - Paint Pots PPA... ...
TGAACTGAAAGTCATCAGATCAAAACATAATGCGCCGGCTGGGATAACACCTTCTGCCGTAACCCCCGCGGAGAATGCGCAAGCTGTGGCCGATGGTGTGCTTCAGGCGCATGCTTACCGGGCAAATAGACAAGCCGACGAGGGACTACTCGAAGTCTACGACTTACGCACCGAAGTCGACAAGTCCGTAGATGTGTTCGCTCATGTAACCGTGCAGACAGCAGTTGCCAGATGCAACCCGGCGCCAACACGAAACATACGGCCGGTCTTTGGCGAAGCAGCGCACGCCCGTTCGGCTGGATATGAGTAGGTCAGTTCACTTTCGCTGAAGCACGAGCAGTGTCTCTGGCAGCTCGGCTCGCCCGCCCTGCTGTGGAGATGCCCGCATCGAACGGAACGGCTCAAGCTCGCGCACCGTATAGCCTAAGACGGGCGCTATCTCGGCGAAGATTCGAGCGACCGGAACATCGACACCCGCGTACCGACTGTCTCCAACCACCATATAGATTCGGCCAAACCGGCGAAGATTTCTTGCCAAACCTGCGAGAACCGCTGACATGTCGTCGGTATAAGCTGCAACCATTTCCGGAATATATCGATTCCAAAGCCTTGCTCGCCCTGCTCTGAGACGCTTAACAGTTTTCAGCAGACTAGGGCTGAGTATCTCATTAGCTGTCATGTCTCGACGAATCTGGACATGGCTACGTATGGTTGCATTTCTGAGACGAGCGTTTGCCTCCCGGCCAGTAAGGTAGCCAATCGTCCACAGCTCAACATTGTAGACATCAGTGTAGTCGAAAGAGTTCGGGTATGGAGGAGAAAAGACCGCTATGTCGAAAGGCCCCGTCGTGCAAGCCAACCGTCGAGCGTCTCCACACTCGACACGGTATTCTCGGCATCTCCGATCCTCGAACCGTCGCAGATCATACAGCGCTTCAAGGACACCCTTCTTGAACAGATCATCTACTGCGAACGGATCAATTGACTTATTGGTCCATCCACTCCGATACCGTCGCCCCTTGCCGCTCACCGTTACGTTGCTGGTCGGCACGGCCACCGTTGCCAAGATAACCCGGAAGAGCCGTCGGAAATTGAGATCGCGACCTCTGTTGATAGCTTGGCGATAGGCTGCGAGGCGCCTCGCGACACTCCTTGAAAAAATGTAACGCCCATCAACGCCAGGCTCAACGAACGTCTGAGGAGCACCCGGAAAGTAGGGCTTGTCAGCATCTGGATTTTGAAATACCGCCTCGACAACACGCCCGAATTCGACGGCAGCTCGGTCGAAGTCATAAGTCGCAAGCTTGGCCTCAATCAATTCGGCCAAGAACGGATTCACCTCAATCGTCGTCGGTTTCACACCTAAAAACTGTGCGGCGAGCGCCGTCGTACCCGACCCGCCGAAGGGATCGACAATGTGCCGCGCTGGCCTTTTCGTCTCACTCAGCGCACGCTCCACAATCTCTGGCGCAAAAGCTTCCTTGAAACGCCGCCATCTCTGAAAAGGAAGCACTGGCGATTCCGCATTGCTGCCGAACGTCGCAATCTCGCGGTCGCCTGTCCATTCGCGAAAGCCGACACAAGGGATCTGGGTACTTACATTCACTGTCAAATCACTTCGTTTTTGTCGCTTATGAACTAAGTCCAAAGATTTGGTCTTCGCGGCATCCTCCACTTATTTGTAACTCCGTTTTAAAATTGTGCTTAGCAGTTTGCAGAGATGCAAGCGAGGCCCAAGAATAAAATCACGTAGATATCGTCTTTCCGAATGCTGCGAGGGAAAGATTCCGCGGCAGCCCGTTTGATCATGTGGAGGACATCGCTCCGGGCCATCGAATTCCTCGTCAGCTTGTTGCTCTTGCGAATGCTCCAAAAGAGTGGCCCTTTCTTGTCCTCGCCGATTCCGGCAGCGAGGATCAAGGTGTCGAGATACTCATCGAACGCATGATGGCACGGAGCTCGTGCCGTTTGCCGCCTTTCCGAAACGTTGGTCGTCGTGCTGAATCAGAGACTGTGCGCTGCAGCAAGACATACAGGGCGCCATCGCATTCGTGCTCAGCTCATAACGCCCTCGGTGATAGACGAAAGGGAAAGGAGAGTTTTATCCCTGGGAACTGTTGTCCTCGCTGTAGCCTTCAATTCCCCCCCAACAGAAAAGGGCCATTTTTTTCGTCTTCCCAAGTACCTTGATAGCGATAGGTGTATCGGGTTCGGTGATGTTGATTTGGCCAGACTTCACAGCTAAAAGGCGTGGTTCAGGTCGTGTCGGTGAGGCGTTCCCCGCGGCCAGCAGGCGTTGCAAACCATCGGGATTGCTTCTTCTTCGATGATGCGAGAAACCCGAGCCTCCTACTCAGCTTGTGAACCGCTCGCCTCAATCGCTCGCAGTACCTCTTCTTCGAAGGCTATGTGCATCGAGATCGAATATAAAGCGGCCGGGCCTGTAATCACTACTGCACTTGCTGCACTTGAAGCTTCCGAACGACTCATCTGCAGTGAGCGGAACGAATAACCAGCGGCAACCTTGCGCCTCTAACCTGCCCAGGTGCTCGATGAACGCTTGGGTATTGTGGAGTAGGGGAGCTTTGTCCCAGATCTGCAAGCGCATCTTCCTTCCTGGGTCTGTTCTATACCCGTTCGGCTCTTATGGAATTTAGTGATCGGATCGCGACCAATCTAACGGCGCTGGCACGGCCGGCCGCAGCCAGCCGTCAAAGATCCTCAACGTTAGTGGAGTAAGCCACCGGACTGCCAATCGGGACCGTGCGGAGCGTTTCACCTCCCCGCTGATTGTCACTTGGGAATGAGTGGCGTAGAGCTTTGTGCGCTATCTGGCGCATTTGTGGCAGCGGGATGTCCATTTGGTGCTTGCTTGTGGTCAGCATCCGGCCCTCAATCACTTTGCTGGGGGCAGAACCAGCGCTCCCGCGTTGTAAACGACTTCACCTCCGACCAGCGTCAAAACGCTCTCCGTCGCCGGCAGTGCATTGACCGGCACGGTGAAGATATCCTGCGACAGCACCGCGAGGTCTGCAAGTTTGCCCGGCGCAATCGTACCCTTCTCCTGCTCCTGAAACTCAGCATGCGCGGAACCGCGCGTGTAGGCCTCGACGGCCTGTTTGACGGTGAGTGCCTCAGAAGGCCGCGTGGGATGGATCGCGGCGAACATGATATTCAGAAATGGGTTGAGTGGGCCGTCCGAGCCCAGCGCAAACGGAATACCGGCTTCGATGAGCGAGCGCGCGGGCACATAGTCAACTCGCTCGCCATAGCGCGCGACAAAGATGTCCCGGAAAGCGAAGTGGCTTGGATTTTGGACAACAAGCACGCCCAAATCGCGCGCTCTGGGAATCAGATCGGAAAGCAGGCCGTCGCCGTGTTCGATTCTAACGCGCCTCGTTCCCCATTCGACGCGCTTCACCTCCGCTTCCATCGCGTTCAGAAACGACTCGACGGTCTTGTCGCCGACCGCGTGCACCAGCAGAGGATCGTCCATCTCCACCGACTCGCGGAGCATCGCGCGCATCTCCCGCTCGGGCAGATAGAGCTCGCCCGACCAACCCTGCCGATCGCGATACTCAGTACGAAGCGCAGCGCGTCGCTCAAGCGGCGTCCCATCGAGCAGCCACTTGGTGCCAGTAACGGTTATCCTCGAACTGGCTTGAGACTGCCTCGGCAGTTCGCGGCCCTCGTCAAGGTCACGCGCATCGGCATTCGTGGGCGGAAATCGAATCACGCGAACGCGAATCGGGAGTTTGGCGCGCTCGAGGGCGCGCACGTACCTGGCGGTCGACATCAGGGTAAAGGTCTGCAGCGAAGTGACGCCGAAACGCGTCGCGTCACGGGCGAGCTGTTGAACGCTAGCAATCGCGTCGGCATCCGATACTTTGTCGGCCAGTTTGCGCCACGGTCCCCATTGCGCGTAGCCGAATAACTTGCCGGTAATCAGCGGCCTGCGGTCCAGGCGCTCACAGCAGCCGCCCAGAGGATCGGGTTCTTCCTCGGACATGGCGAGCGCGGCCATCGCGCTCGTGTTGTAAACGCTGCCGTGGCCGAAATACGCATTGAGCCTTACCGGATGCTCAGGGGCAACGCGATCCAGCTCAAACCGCGTCGCGCGCGGATCATTCACCACTCCAATCCCATGTGTGCCGAGGATCCAAGTCCCCCTTGGCGCTTCCTTCACCGCGGTGGCGACTGCGTCGAGTACCTCGTCCCAGTTCGGTTCCATGCTGCTCAACGGGAGAATGGTCGCTCTCGGGTCGGGCGTGTGATGAAAGTGCGAATCGTTGATGCCTGGAATCAGAACGCGGCCGGCGAGATCGATACGCCGCGTGCCAGTATCAGCCATTGCTTCGATTTCATCGGTCGTTCCGACTGCCGAGATTCGTTCCCCGCTGATCGCGGCCGCCTGCGCATAGCGGCATGCGGGGTCGGCGGTAAACACCTTGCCGTTCAACAAGATCAAATCGGGACGAACTGGGGTATTGCTCACGGCCTGCCCTCCGCTGGCAATCAGACTGATCGTAACGATTTGCAGACTCAGGCCTAACCTCCCTCAGCCGCGCGGCCGGGACGCCGCGCAAGCCCTCCCGGCTTCAGGAGGTTTTCGGACGATCAGGGTGCGGCACCAACCGTTCAATCTCCTGGTGCAGCAGCGCGTTGGAGGCGACGAAGCCTTTGAGTTTCACCGACGGTTTGTTGAAGAGCATCTCGCTGCCGTCGATATCGGTGATGCGGCCGCCAGCTTCGACGACTAATGCCGCACCCGATGCAATGTCCCACTCACTTTTGGGTGTGCGGGTAAAGGTGGCATCAGCGCGTCCGGCAGCGACGAGCGCGAGCTTGTAGGCGACGCTGCCGATTGGATTTACCCGCAGTTTTCCCTCATAGGTCTTCCATTCGCCGCGTGAAGTCTCACTGCGGCTCGCCAGCACTGTGGCGTGTTCCAATGTTGGCGTCAGGGTGACGCGCACCTGGCGCGAATCCATGTAGCATCCGCTGCCGCGCGCGCACCAGAACATTTCGCGCTTAATCGGATTGTAGGTCACGCCCAGGATGGGATGACCGGCTTCGGCGAGTGCAATTGCGATCACGAACTCCGGAATGCCTTTGATGAATTCCTTGGTGCCGTCGAGCGGATCGACGATCCACACTCGATGGCAAGAAAGCCGGTCGGAGTTGTCAGCGGTCTCTTCCGAAAGCCATCCATATTCCGGGAAAGGAGCGCGGAGCAGGCGCTTAATTTCGTGGTCGGCATCGAAGTCGGCGGTGGTGACAGGGTTGTCTTTGCCCTTCTGGTCAATTTCAAATCCACGATCGCGAAAATACCGCTCGAGAATATCGCCCGCTGACAGCGCGGCCTCGCGTGCAAGGTCGAGTTCGCGCTGCAAGTCCGCGGAGGGTGGCGTCGCTTCGTTCGAAGGCATCCTAATGTTGCTTCCTTATACTCGTCTTGCTGCCGCTTTCATGCGAGGCTGCCCACGGCGTACTTTTTCATAAGCATCCCTCAACTCCTGGAGCATTGCCTCGCGCCGTTCATAAAGGCGGCGTGGTTGGCGCGGCTTGGCGCGCGCCAACGCATAGGCGGTTATCAGCGGCAGCGCCACCGTCGCGTCAACGTAGCATACAACGGAGTCCGGCAGCCGCTGAGGATCTATCTTACCCCAACTGACCGCCTCGCTGGGAGTTGCGCCGGACAGTCCGCCGGTATCGGGCCGCGCATCGGTGACCTGCAGGAAATAATCGTGACCTTTTTCCGCTACGCCCATTACCTCCTGGATTTGTGGCTCAGTCTGCAGCACAAAATTTTTGGGCGAGCCACCACCCAGGATAAACACCGCGCTCTTCATTCCGTGTTTCTTCGCCGAGTACACAATCGCCGCCGTCTCGTTGACATCGGCCAGGGGATCGAGCCGGAGGTTGCGCCCCTCGAACTGCAGCAAGGCGAGATTCATTCCTATCGAGGAATCGCCGGGTGACGAGGTATAGACCGGCACTGCGTGATCATACGCTGCCGCCAGCAGCGACCGCCCCTTGAGTTTAAGCACGCGCCCACGTTCGGTCACATAGCGCCCCGCCCGAAAGTGGAACTCCGCGGTGCTCATTGGCTGTTGGAATTCCGCGTTTGCCGCGAGCTGCCGAAAAAAAACATCGGTAGAAAGCAGTACCTCGTAATCGAAAAAAATGTCGTAGATGCGCACGACACCGGACTTGCGCAAGGCAATATCATCAGCATCCGACGAACCCTGGAACATTTTGAGGCCGATGCCGAAGTGCGTATCGTGATAAATGTTGGCGCCGGTCGAGACCATCCAATCAACGAAGCCGTTTTCGATAAGGGGGATAAGGCATGACATGCCTAATCCGGCGGGCGTGAGTGCGCCGGTAACGCTCATGCCGACGATCGTATCAGGCGCGAGCATTTTTTCGGCGAACAAGCGGCACGCATCGCGCAGGCGGCGGCCATTGTAGGCGAGAAAGGCGTGGTCGACGAGTTCGGCTGCACTCATATCACCACGCACGGGCGGTGGCGCGATGGTTGTGCCACGCAGGAAAGGATTAGCTGAGGACTTCCGGGCCATTTTCGGGCGTCGCCTCGATGCGTTGAGCGCCGCGCGGCCATAAATGGGCTCGCTGCGGCACGCCCACAATGGTAGCCGCCGTAATCCGCCGATACCATCGTAACGCCGGTCGCATCATTTCCTGAGGCATTGGAGGCTCGTGCCGGATCGAACCGCACCGCTGAGATCCTTCGCCACCGGGGGTCAGTATCAATGTTCAGCATATGGCGCGGCCGTTTGCCAGCGGGCGATACTGCCCCTAAGATAGCGCGGGGATCGATCCGCCGAGGGGACAACCTATGGCGATAATTGCACTCACGCAGCATTTGGGGACGCGTGCGTTTGCTCTCGGCCGCCTCACGGCTGAACGGCTGGGCTATCGTTTCTTAACCGCCGACGAGCTAATCGCGCAGGCCTCGTACGTCTTCAAGGTCACGCCTGAGGAACTGGTGATAGTCGACGAGCGCCGTCCGCATTTCTGGGAACGGCTCAAAACCGACACGCAGCGCGTTGTCGCCTTCTTCCGCGCCGCACTGCTAAAGGAGATGGCGACCAATAATCTCGTCGTCGCCGGTCGTTCAGTCACCTTTCTGCTGCCGGACTGCGGATGCGGGCTGCGGGTTCGGCTGACCGGCCCGTTCAAGGAACGGGCGCAAGAAGTAGCCCGGGAGGAAGGACTCACGCCGGCGGTGGCCGAGCGCCGGGTGCGCGATTACGACCGCGAGGTGCGGGCCCGGGTGCAGACGCTGTTCAACTATGACCTGGATGACCCGGCCAACTTTTCACTGGTGCTGAATACTTTTGCGATGCCACTCGGCACTGCCGCGTCAATGCTGGCTTCGCTGGCAATCGAATTAGATCACAGCACGCGGCCAGAGCAATGGGCCCGGATGGGCGATGCCGCACTAGAAGCGCAGATTCGCGCGGCGCTTATATTACATCCCAAGATCGGACATGCCCCGGTCGAGGTTCAATGCGCCGAGGGCGCGGTCCAGATCAACGGTCCGGGGCTAGTGCCGCCATGGGACGATCTGGTGAATGAGGTGGTGCGTCAGGTCGATGGAGTGATCTCAGTCGAGGTGGTCGCCGACGAACAACCGGTAACAGTCCGCCCAGCGTGACCGATACCTGTCCCGACAGGGAGAGGAATGATTCGCGGAATCGATCACATCGTCATTGCCGTGCGCGATCTCGAGACCGCGATCGCGGATTACTCCACTCTGGGATTTACCGTGGTGCGGGGCGGGCGGCATTCCGGGCTCAATACTCATAATGCATTGATTGCTTTTGTTGACGGCTGCTATTTCGAGCTGATTGCTTTTCCGGGCTCGCCTACCGCGGCGGCGCATTGGTGGTACGAGGCTTTGCAGCAGGGCGGCGGCCTCACTGATTTCTGCGTACAGAGCGACAGTGTTGAGGATGACGCGGCAGCATTTCGGCGTGCAGGCGCCGCTATCACTGCTGCCTTCACAATGGGCCGTGAACGGCCCGACGGCTACCGAATTAGCTGGGAGTTAGCAGTCAACGAGGGCGACACGCGCGGGCTGGTGCCGTTTTTCATCCGCGATATCACACCGCGAGACGAGCGCGTGCCACGCAAGCGCATCCATCACAACGGCGCCGCCGGGGTACAAAGCCTCGCCATCGTGGCCGCCGGCGTGAAGTCAATTGGGCTGATCTACGAAATGGCTTTGAATCGGTGTGGCGAACGCATCGAGCGTGACGATTTGCAAGCTGACGGGGTGCGTTTTGCGTTAGGCCGGCACGAAGTTCAACTCATCGCGCCGCGCAATGGTGCGGGCGTGGCAAGCGAGCGCTTGCGAACGCGCGGCCCGTCGCCGCTTGAAGTGAAAGTAGGCGGTGGCGCGACTCAGGGCCTGCTCGACATGAGCCGCGCGCACGGAGCCCGCGTCGTGCTGGCCTGACAGGAAAAGGTCATCCGCTCCTCCAAAATACTTGCCCTGCATCTTCTTGCAGCCGCCAATTGAGCGGGGCCAATTGTGGATTGGCGCCGTGGCGCCGCTTGCGCGTGGCGTGGTGAGCAGCGGACGATGAGTTCTGGGATGAAGATTAAAGCCAGCGAGACATTTCTGTTCTGCATCGTATGTAGACCATTGGACCAAAGCCGATGAACGCGGCGACCATTTTCAAATCGGCGCGGGCAGGAGATCGGGCCGCCGCCGTCGCCGAATGGCTCCGCGCATTGTCGCCCGGCACGGAAGCTTTGATCGTGGCGCCGAACTGGGAGGCGGCGGACGATCTCCTGCGCGCGCTTGCCGATGAACGGGGCGCGGCCTTCGCGATCCATCGGCTGACTCTTGACAAGACAATTTCACTGCTTGCCGCAGAGACACTGGCTCAACGCAATTTGGCGCCTGCCGTCGGACTTACTGTAACTGCGATCGCCGCGCGGGCTATTCATAGACTCGCGCACTCGAATGCTCTAGGCCATTTCGCGCCCATTGCCGACCGTCATAGCTTTGCCTCTGCGGTCGCGCGCACCATTACTGAGTTGCGGCTATCGCGTATCAGGGCTCAGCAGCTTCGAGCGGTTGATACGGCAGGCGCGCCGCTTGCCGCCCTGCTGGAACAATACGAGAGGGAACTCGCGGAGGCAAAGCTTGCGGATCGGGCGGCGATGATCACGATTGCATCGGAAGCGATCGCGGGAAATCCCGCGCCCCGTTACGTTGCTCTGCCGACGTTGTTTTTTGATGTGCCGATACGGAGCCGCGCCGAAGTGGACTTTATAAGTCAATTGGCGGCACGCGCCCCCAAGACAATGTTCACCATTGCTGCCGGGGACGCGCGAACGGAGAATTACGCGCGCATTGTTTTCAAGCGTCCGATAAGCGGGACGGAGCCCATGCGGCCGGAATCATCTCTCGTCAGGCTGCAGGACAATCTGTTTGAAACAATCACGTCAGCGGAACAAGCGCGTGACGAGTCAGTAAAGATCTTTTCCGCGCCGGGTGAAGCGCGCGAAGCCGTCGAGATCGCACGCGAAATCCACGCGTGTGCTCATGCGGGCGTCGAATTTGATCGCATAGCGATCTTGCTTCGCGCGTCCACGCCTTACAATGCGCATCTTGAGGAGGCGCTGGCACGCGCTAGCGTGCCAGCATATTTCGCACGAGGGACATTGCGCCCGGAGCCAGGGGGACGGGCGCTGTTGACCCTGCTGAATTGCGCGGCAGAACGCCTTTCGGCGCGACGATTCGCAGAGTATCTCTCGCTCGCACAACTGCCCGATCCTGATCGCCGTACCGATTCAGGGACATCATTCGTGCCGGAGCACGACTTGATGCCGCTGCCCGAACCTGCCGCTACTAGCTCACCGCCCTCACCTGAGCGCGCCGTCACCGTCGATGATCCTCTTCCGGTGGTCGAGGGGAGCGTGCGGGCCCCGTGGCGATGGGAGGACCTGATCGTCGAGGCGTCGGTAATCGGAGGACGGGAGCGATGGCGGCGGCGCCTCGATGGGCTCGAAGAGGAGTTGCGGACCAAACTGACTGAAGTCGAGGACGAAGCGGCGGCCGCCCATTTCAAGCGGCAACTCATTGATCTCGGCCATCTGAAGCAGATTGCGCTACCGATCATTGACGCTCTTGGCACTCTGCCGCGCGGCGCGAATTGGGGCGAATGGCTTCAGGCGCTGACGGCGCTCACCGATCTCGCGATTCGCGATCGCGATCCGGTTTTGGCAGCGCTGGCAGAGTTGGAACCAATGGCGCCGGTTGGACCGATTGCCCTCGACGAGGTCCGGCTGGTGCTCGCCGAACGGCTGGGGAAGCTCACGCGTCAGCCGCCGCGCCGCCGGTACGGCAGCGTGTATGTCGCCCAGGCGGAGGATGCATACGGGCTCTCGTTCGACGTCGTTTTCATTCCCGGCCTGGCCGAACGCCTCTTTCCGCAGAAGCTAATCCAAGATCCCATTTTGCCGGACCGCTTACGCGAGACGCTTGGCAGTGAGCTTGCCGTGCAGGACGACCGGCGCATCAAGGAGCGTCTTGCGCTTAGGCTCGCGGTCGGCACGGCAGCGCGATCGGTGGTGCTGTCCTATCCTCGCATCGATATCGATCAGGGCCGCCCGCGTGTGCCCTCATTTTATGCGCTTGAAGCAATGCGTGCCGCCGAGGGCCATTTGCGCGGCTTCGAGGAATTGGGCCTGGTTGCGTCGGCGGTGCGCGAACTTAGGCTCGGCTGGCCTGCTCCGGCAAATCCCGCCGAAGCGATCGACAACGCGGAATTTGATCTTGCCTTACTCGACAAGCTGGTCGATGAAGAACCCGAGCATACAACTGGTGCAGCCAGATACCTTCTAACCTCAAAGTATTCCAATCCGCATTTAACTCGTTCGCTGCGCGCGCGGGGGCGGAGGTGGCGCAAGCGCTGGAGTGTCAACGATGGCCTGATTAGTCCGGATGAAGAATATCTGCGGCGCGAGGCGGACTACCCAGTTGAAGCGGCAAAGGGGGCCCTTCAAAAGCACGCATTAGCGGCTCGCTCGTTTTCGGCGACCGCGCTGCAGAAGTTCGCCGAGTGCCCATATCGCTTCGCGCTATACACGATTATGAAGCTCGAAGCTCGCGAGGAAATCGAGCCGATCGAAGCCATCGATCCTCTCCTTCGAGGCGCCATGTTTCACGAGGTGCAATTCGAGGTCCTTTCACTCCTGCGTGAGCGCGGCACACTGCCCGTTACCGAGAAGAATCTCGATGCCGCGTTGCAGCTCGTAGTTGAGGAGCTCGGCCGCGTGGCCGAAAGACAAAGAGAAAAGCTGGCGCCGGCAATCGATCGCGTATGGGATGACGGCATCGCGAGCATCTCGGCCGATTTATCGGAATGGCTCCGCCGCTCGGCAGAAAAGCGGGATGATTGGGACCCCTATCGGTTCGAGTTGTCATTCGGACTGCACGACCGCGAGCAGGCCGATCCCAGGAGCTGCGATGATCCCATCGTAATCGCGGGCGGACTCAAGCTGCGAGGCTCGATCGATCTGGTCGAGCGCGACCCTACGCGCGGCCGCCTGCGCATTACAGACCACAAAACTGGAAAGGCCAGGGCCCCGTTACAAGTCGTGGTCGGCGGCGGACGCGTGCTGCAGCCCCTGTTGTATTCGCTGGCGGCTGAAAAACTCCTGACCGAGCCCGTGGATTCCGGACGTCTGTACTATTGCACGCTGGCGGGTGGATTCGAGGAGCGCGAGGTGGAGTTGAACGACGCGGCCCGCGAGAAAGTCACGGCCGTTATTGAAATCATCGGCGACGCGCTGGAAACCGGGTTTTTTCCGGCGGCACCCGATGAGCGGGAATGCCAATGGTGTGACTACCGTATGCTCTGCGGACCATACGAACAGCGACGATCTTCAATGAAGCCTCCGGCGCGTCTGATGGCGTTGCGCAAACTGCGGGCGCTGCCGTGACTCTGGCCGATCAAATCGCGCGAGAGCGAATCGTCCGGGATCTCGACATCACGATGATCGTCGAAGCCGCGGCGGGGACTGGAAAAACCACCGAACTGGTGAGACGGATTGTCGCGGTGGTAGCCTCTGGCAGGACGACCTTGGACAAGATTGTTGCGGTCACCTTCACGGAAAAAGCCGCCGGTGAACTCAAACTGCGTGTCCGCGAACAGATTGAAGAGCGGCGTCGAACTACGGCCGAGGGCGCGGAACGCCTGCTCCTGGATGGAGCGCTGGAAAAACTGGAGGAGGCACATATTAGCACCATCCACTCGTTCTGCCGCGACCTCCTTGTGGAGCGCCCGGTCGAGGCCGGAATCGATCCCCTGTTCGAAGTTGCGCCGCAGGACGAAGCCGATGCGATGTTGCGTGCCGCCTTCGATCGCTGGTTTGAACAAGCTCTGCAATCGCCGGGGCCCGGACTAAGGCGAATGCTAGCGCGGGCCGAGGGCGATCGCGAAGAAACGCCGACCGGCTGGATCTTTAGTGCAGCCCTGGAGCTTTCGCGCTGGCGCGATTTTCCTGCTCAATGGGACCGGCCGCCGTTTGAACGGGAAGCGGAGCTCGAAGCATTGTTCACCGAGATGAGCACGATTGGCACGCTTGCCGATCTTGGATGTCCGGGCGACTGGCTGTATGAGTCGCTCGCCAAGATTCGGTTGATTGCACGCGAGGCGGTGCGCTTGGAGAACATTCGTGGGCGGGACCTGGACGCGCGCGAAGCGACCCTGATGAAATTACTCCGGGGGAAGCAAAATCACTGGAATTGGAAGGGCTTCGGCGGGGATTTCGGCGAAAACACGCGCTCCGACGTGCGGCAGCATCGCGCCGAATTTCATAGCAGGCTTAAAACCCTAAGCGAAAAGGTTGGCGCAGACCTGGCACCGCAGCTCAGGGATGAACTCCAGGCCGTGATCGATCGTTTCCAGGAGTTGAAACAGCGCGCGGGCAAGCTCGACTTCATGGATCTGTTGTTGCTCTCCCGCAACATGATTCGCGATCATGCCGCAGTCCGCGTCGACCTGCAGAAGCGCTTCACACACATATTCGTCGATGAATTCCAGGATACGGACCCGTTGCAGGCGGAGATTATCCTGTTACTTGCGGCCGACGATCCAACCGAAAAAGATTTCCGCCGCGTACGGCCAGCCGCCGGAAAGCTCTTCATAGTTGGCGACCCCAAGCAGTCGATCTATCGCTTCCGCCGGGCGGATGTCGCAATGTACCAGCGCATAAAGGCGCAACTCGTGCGAGGCGGCGCGGAGCTAGAGCACTTGAGCGTGAGTTTCCGCGCACGGCCCGAGATTCAATCAATGGTCAACTCCGCCATCGCGCCTTGGATGGCGGAATCGGAAACCCAGGCCCACTACGATCCGCTCAAGCCCGCGCGAGAAGATTTGGCGCAACCCCCTATCGTCGCGCTGCCAGTGCCGAAGCCCTACGGACGCTTCGGGAAAATCACCAACTACGCGATTGACGCATCATTACCCAAGGCGACTGCGGCGTTTGTGCAATGGCTGGTTCGCGACAGCGGATGGAAAGTCACCGAAAGCAACCAGCCTGCGAAGCTGGTGGCGATTGAGCCGCGGCACGTCTGCATCCTGTTCCGCCGGATGACGAATTTTCGCACTGATGTCGCGCGCGAATACGCCAGGGAGCTGGAGGCACGGCACGTGCCGCACGTGCTGGTCAAAGGCAGCTCCTTCCAGGAGCGCGAAGAGATTGAAACGATGCGCAACGCGCTCAACGCGATCGAACGCCCCGACGACGAACTCTCGGTGTACGCGACGCTGCGCGGACCCCTATTCGCATTCAGCGACGGCGAGCTGCTGGCGTTCAGGGAAACCATCGGAACGCTGCATCCGTTCCGCCACGTTGATGAAGCAAACCCCGCAGATGAAGCAAACGACTCGATCGCAAAGATCGCTAGTGCACTCGGGATATTGCGCGAATTGCATCGTGGCCGCAACCGCCGTCCGCTCGCCGACACCGTCGCGCGTCTGCTCGAAGCGACTCGCGCCCACGCGGGCTTCGCAATCTGGCCGACCGGCGAACAGGCGCTCGCAAACATCTCGCGCCTGATGGATCAGGCGCGCCGCTTCGAAAGCCGCGGCGGGACTTCATTTCGTAGTTTCATTGACCAGCTCGAACGCGATGCTGACGCCGGAACCCTGGCTGAGGCCCCACTTGTCGAAGAAGGCACTGAGGGCGTTCGCTTGATGACTGTGCACGGCGCAAAGGGTCTCGAGTTTCCGGTCGTAATACTGGCCGACATCACGTGCAATGAGATTCGCGAGGAAGCGCAACGCTACATCGACCCCGAGCGCGGGCTCTGTGCGCTGCGAATCGCAGGATGCGCGCCGCAGGAATTACTCGACCATTCCGAGGATGAATTACGCCGCGAGCGCGAAGAGGCAACTCGGGTGCTCTACGTGGCCACCACGCGTGCGCGTGACTTACTGGTAGTGCCGGTTCTTGGCGATGAGCCGTGCGAAAAATGGCTTGGCAAACTCGGTGACGTTTTGTACCCGGGTCTCGATAAGCGCCGCACCGCGATTCGGCCAGTACCGGGGTGTCCCAACTTCGGCGACGATACCGTCATTGAGCGGCCCGCCAAAGCGCCGCCGAAGACAAAGTCAATTATCCCGGGACTGCATAAGCCGGCAACCGGTACACACCGGGTCATCTGGTGGGATCCCGCGTGTCTTAATCTCGAGGCTGACGATGCGATGGGATTGCGACAAGAGCGGCTGCTCGCAGCTGATGAGAGCGGCAAAGTCTCGCAGGAAGGCGTGCGCGCTTATGAGGATTGGTTCGCACGGCGCGACTCGATGCTCAAGCGCGGCCAGGCGCCGCTCCGCCGGCTGCAGACTGCCACTGAGCTGGCGCGGCGGGCAAGCCGCGGTGATCTGGTGATTGCCGAAGCTGGGGAGATCACCATCGAACAGGTCGCCCGCGAGCCCACCAGGCCGAGCGGCCCCCGCTTTGGGGCCCTAGTGCACGCAATACTGATGAGCACCCGTGCGAACGCGCGAGAAGAGTCGATTGCGAGCTTTGCCGCGATGCACACCCGGATTCTCGGCGCCTCGTCCGCCGAGACCGCCGCCGCTACCCGGGCCGTCGCGAAAGCTCTCGCGAGCCCGCTGATGCAGCGTGCGGCGGGCGCGGCGGAAATTCGCCGCGAATCTCCGGTCGTGATTCGGCTGGAAGATGGTTCGATGGTCGAGGGTGTCGCAGATCTGGCCTTTAAGGAAGGTGAAAGCTGGACCGTGTTGGATTTTAAGACGGATGTTGAGATACAACACCGGCTCGACGAGTATCGTGCTCAATTAGGACTCTATGTTCGCGGCATTAGCGCCAGCACGGGCCTTCCCGCGATCGGCGTCCTGCTGTGGTTGTAACGCCTGGATGACGTTATCAGTGGGCCCACAGCTCACGCCCTGAATGCGATTAACCAGTCTTGTTGGATTGGTAACAAGGGAGTTCGCTTGCGCGTCCGAGTACAATTTCATGCAATCAGGCTGAGTATTCGAGCGGCTAGGTCTCACCCTTC
>Ga0185299_10004933_pt1 | contig 15575 bp, 10 predicted proteins | sample PaiPotPPA55metaG_FD_128002 | JGI IMG/M metagenome (GOLD analysis project Ga0185299, IMG submission 128002) | Iron sulfur acid spring bacterial and archeal communities from Banff, Canada, to study Microbial Dark Matter (Phase II) - Paint Pots PPA... ...
GGCCGCGCGCTCGACCGGCTGCGCAAACAGCCCGAACTGCTCACACCATTCCTCAGACATACCGGCCTTGGCTGGCCGTGAGCAGCAACCCAGCCGATCAGCAATCGGCATTAGGTACTTCGACGCGCAAGGCATGGCTGCAGTATTCGTGCCCGATGCGTCCCGTCGAGAGGAAGCCGAACGGCGAACCACGGTTCCTCACGGGAGATCGTCAGCGGACGGCGCCAGGAAGCACCAGCCGAGACCTCGAATCCACTCTGACACGGAAGAGATCATTCTGAACGAGCCGGCCCCAGACACTGCCGCTGCCGCTCTGGCTCCAGCTCACCCTGCAGTGTCGAGGACCATGCCCAAGCCCTGAGAGCGTGTCTGCCAGATTGTAACGACGATCGGCGCAATTCGTCACAGATGCGGGCAGCGAGGCAGCAGCTTCCACGTTGCTCGCGCGCAGAGACCGGTGCACCTAACACCAACGGTGGTGTACGGCCGTGAATCGGCGCACGTCACCGCAGTCGGCCACCAGTGACGGAACTGCCCCAGGCTGAGGGCAGCGCGTTCGTACAGGCCGCTACGGATCAAATGCACTGTCGCAGTCCTGTCAATGGACGTGTGGCAATCCCCGCTCGCGGACATGAAGGCCCACGCAGTGGCGGACATGTGATCTCCCCGCTCGGACATCAGACTTCCCCGGGCGGACAGTAGTTCTCCCCGGTGTTGCGATGCCGGTGGTGTCCTCAGGCGAGCCCGACGGGGGCTGGTCGTAGGGGCGATCCGTTCAGCTCGTGCCGGTCGGCCTGGTCCCACCACACGTCACCCTCGTCGGTGAGGTAGGGGTGGAGTCCTTGAACGCTCTCGCCGCGGTAGAGCGCGCCGGTGATGGCGTCCAGGAGCGTCGGCAGGTTCGGCCATGCGTCGGTGAAGTCGCCGCCTCCGCTGTGCCCCGCCCAGCCGAGGCGTCCGCGGTCGGGTCCCGGGCGCAGGTCGATGATCTGGAGGACGCCGTCGGCGCTTTCGGCCCATGGGATCCACTGCGGGTGCCACCACGGTTCGTCTTCCCACGGCCGGGGCTCGAGGCCGTCGTTGTCGGCGGCGATCTCCATGCTCGTCTGCCAGCGTTGCGCGATGGTGTCGGCGGCCAGCGGGGTTGCGTCTGGGATCAGGCTCGACCAGCGGCGCATCCCATTGTGGCGGGTGAGCGACTGGACCAATTCCGCGGGCAGCGGGGCGCCGAGCAGGCGTTCGGCGGCGTCGATCTCGTCGCGGTGCGCGGGCGGGTTGAGGTGCTCGAGGCCGGCGGGTGCGTGTGCGGCCAGCCACGTCTCGATCCGCTGCCACGAGACGTCCACCGGGGTGATGCTCTGGTCGGTCACGTGCTTATCCTGGCGTACGGGTCGGACACGGGTTCGCGCCCTAGCCGAGCGCGACAACGCCGTTGCCGCTGAGCGCCTCGGACAGGCGGTGGCTATCGCCCGTGGTGGTCACGACGTGAGCGTGGTGCAGGAGCCGATCCACAGTAGCCGTGGTTATCTGACTACCGCTGGGGTGTGTCTAGGACGTCCACAACAGTCACCTTCAAGGCCTTGATGGCATGTCCTGGACTGGTTATCTTGCTGTGCTTGTGACGTATGCAGCCTTCCGGGTCCAGCGACTGGTCATGCCGTCGGGGACCGAGTCGTCGACCGTGCTGGGCGACGGCGTGGTGGTGGACCCTGCGGACCGGTTCCTCGCGCACCTGACCGCGATTGACCGGTCGCCGAACACCGTGCGCGCCTATGCGCACGACCTTCGGGACTACTTCGAGTACCTCGACCTGCGGCGGCTGCGGTGGGACGGGGTCGCGCTCGAGGATCTGGGTCGGTTCGTCGCGTGGCTGCGGTTGCCGCCTCAGGCTCGCGTCGGCAACGTCGCGCAACTGCCGTGGGTCGAGCCGTCGCTGGTGTCGGCCAGCATCAACCGGAAGTTGTCTGCGCTGGCGTCGTTCTACGAGTTTCATCATCGCCATGGCGTCGGGCTCGGCGACCTGCTGACGCAGTGGCGGCCGGAGCGCCGCGGCGGTTCCTGGCAGCCGTTTCTGGCGCACCTCGGGGAGCGGCCCGAGCGGCACCGCGTCATCTCGCTGCGCACCGAGCGCCGCCATCCGCGGGAGTTGTCCCAGGCGGAGATGACAGAGTTGATCGCTGCCTGCGGCCGGCTCCGTGACAAGTTCCTGCTCTCGCTGCTGCGGGAGACCGGTCTTCGGATCGGCGAGGCCCTGGGACTGCGGCATGAGGACATCGACGCCCGCCGCCAACTGGTGTCGGTCAGGGCGCGGGAGAACGTGAACCGGGCACGGGCCAAGACGTGGTCGCGGCAGGTCCCGGCGGGCCCAGGGCTGTTCCGACTCTACAGCGACTACCTGCATGAGGAATACGGCCTGCTGGACTGCGACTACGTGTTCGTCAACCTGTGGGGAACGCCGCTCGGCGCCCCGATGTCGTATGCCAGCGTCGACCGGCTGGTGCGCCGGCTTCGGGGGCGCACCAGCATCGACTTCACCCCTCACCTGTTCCGGCACAGCTATGCCACCGCGTTGCTTCGCCGTGGGGTTCCCGGCGAAGTGGTCCAGAACCTGCTCGGTCACGCGAGCATCAGCACCACGATCGACACATATGCGCATCTGGAAATCGAGGACGCCCGTCGCGCACTGGTCGCGGCCGGATTCCTCCACGAGGGCGGGGAAGGATCACGATGAGCGGTCTGGCTTTGATACCCGGCGGAGCACAGGAGGGCCGAGTAGGACTGGCCGGGCTGCTGCGCCCGGAATTCGCCGCGCCGATCATCCTGGTCGACCCGGACAACCCCGTGATCGGCGGCCCGTTGTGCCTGGTGCCGGTCTGCGCACGGATGGCCGTGGTCTACGGCAAATGCAGCGCGCACCATCAGCGCTGGATCGAGGCCGGGCGGCCCGAGGATCTCGAGGCGTGGGCCGTTTCGGTACCGGCGGCGCGGCGCTGGCTGACGCCGCCGAAGGCCTGTGCGATCGCAGCGTGCCGCCGCAGCCGCCGGGAACACGGCATGTGCCACTCCCACGCCAGCCGCTGGGCCGATGCCGGCCGCCCGGATCTTTCCTCCTGGATCGCCGGCGGTGGTGGAGGACGCCCGCTGCCCGCCGGTCCTGACTGCCGCTTCCCCGAGTGCCCGCTCGAGGCCGAGGGCGAGGCCGAACTGTGCGTTCACCACCGCGACCGCTGGATCCGTGCGGACCGGCCCGAAATCGAGACGTGGCTGCTCGGCTGCGCGACTTTCGGGATGGACCGGTTCGACCTGCGGGAGCTGCCGGACCCGATGCGCCTGGAGATCGCCTATGCGATCCAGTGCCGCGCCGATGAACGCCGCACCATCACCCGGCCGCATTCGATCCGCCGGCTCGTGCGCGCCCTGCCGGGTGCCGGAGCCTCCTCGCTGCTCGAGCGCAGCCCCGAGCAGTGGATGGCCTACCTCGGGTTCTCCAGCGAACGCGGTCACATCGAGCGCAGGTTCCTCCTCGATGCGATCGGCTATGTGCGCGACGTGCGGGAAGGCACCGGCTGGGACAACGAGTTCCCCCGGGATGTCTGGCTGCTGCGACGCCTCGGGTATCCCGGGCGCGACGCGAGGTTCCGCTTCACCGGCATAGAGCCGCCGTGGCTGAGGGAGCTGACCAAGCGCTGGGTCCGCTGGCGCATGTCGACCGGGATCGCGCTGCCCACCGTCGGCGCGGACATCCGCGCGATCACGCAGTTCTCCCAGTCCTTCCCGGCGCTGCGCCGCGGACCCCAGGCCCTGACCCGCTCACTGATCGAGACCTACCTCGCCCACCTGTCCGAGCGCTTCCCCAACCCCAAGAGCAGGACCGGCCAGATCACCAGCCTTGCCGGGCTGCTTCGCGCCGCCAGGCAACACGGCTGGGAACCACGACTTCCCACACGGGCCGAGGTCCACCAGGAGGACTACCCGCGCTTGATGCGCGGCGCCCCCAGGGCACTGTCGGAGTACGTGATGGTGCAACTCGAACACCCCGAGACCCTCGCCCGCTTCCCCGACCCGCGCGGCCGACTGCTGGCCAGGATCCTGATGAACACGGGCCTGCGGGTCGGCGACGGCGCCAAGCTGCGCCTGGACTGCATCACCCGAGACGGCCAGGGCGCACCCTACCTGCGCTACACCAACCACAAGATGCGCCGCGACGCGTTCGTGCCCATCGACACCGACCTGGCCGCCGCCATCGCCGACCAGCAGCAGACGGTGCTGGCCGAGTTCACCGACCCGGGCTACCTGCTCCCGCGCCGCAACCGCAACCCCGAAGCCAAGATCCCGTTCAGCACCGCCACCTTCCGCGGACAGCTGGTCGAGTGGCTGCTGGCCTGCGAGATCAGCGACGAGACCGGGCGGCCCGCGCACATCACCCCGCACCAGTGGCGCCACACCTTCGGCACCCGCCTGATCAACAGCGACGTCCCGCAGGAGACGGTCCGCCGCCTGCTGGACCACGACTCTCACGCGATGACGGCCCACTACGCCCGACTGTCCGACACCACCATCCGCCAGCAGTGGGAGAAGGCCCGAAAGGTCAACGTCGCCGGCGAGACGCTGGCCACCGACGCCGGCCCGCTGGCGGATGCGGTCTGGATGAAGAACAATCTCGCCCGCGCGAAGATGGCGCTGCCCAACGGCTACTGCGCCCTGCCGCTGCAACAGAAGTGCGAGTTCGCCAACGCCTGCCTCACCTGCCCCGTATTCGTGACCACCCCCGAATTCCTGCCCCAGCATCACCGGCAGCTCGAACAGACCCGAACCCTGATCGAGAGCGCCGACCGCAGCGGCCACCAGCGCCTGGCCGAGATGAACCGCACCGTCGAGCGCAACCTCCTCGCCATCATCAGTGGCCTGACCGCTGCCGGCGGTTGCTGCGGAGGCGAGAACAACTGCTCCTGCTCACGAACCGAGGACTCCGATGCCGGCTGAACACCCCCATCACCTTGCCGACCATGCACGCCAGCGCCACCGGTCGACTCTCGAGCGAGCCGAGAAGGCGCTGACCGAGATGGCCGACGCCGGCGAGCCGATCACGCCAGCCCGCCTCGCGGAGCACGCCGGGGTCTCCCGCTCCTGGATCTACAGCCAACCCGACCTCCGCGACCGGCTCCAGCGGCTGCAACGGCACCAGATCGACTCAGCCGCTAACCGGCAGTCCGTCACCCGCGCGAGCGACGACTCGCTACGACGCCGCCTCGAGCTCGCTCACCAGCGCATCAGCGAACTACGGGCCGAGAACCAGCAGCTCCGAGACGCACTCGGACACGCCCACGGCCAACTCCGCGCCACCCGCCTCACACTCGAAGCCAGCGGGTCGACGGTGACCAACGTCGGAACTTGACGTGGAGAAGGCCACCGCGAGTCAAGCGATGACACAGCCTCCCGCGCTATCGTGGTCGACGACGAATAAAGGTCGCATGGATCACCGGATCAACCGCATCCGTCGCAAGCTCGCGTCCATTCCCTACCAGGTGCACAGGAGCCACTCCTTCGGCGAGGAGAAGCACCAGTTCCAGCGAGGCCAGACGCTCACGGGCCGCCAGGTGGCTGAATTCGAGCGGCACCTCGGGCTCGAACTGCCCGTCGGCTACCGCGATTTCCTACGCCACGTCGAAGGCCACGGCGCCTCACCTTTCTACGGCATCATGCCCTGGAACCAATGCCGCTTGTTCACGATGAACCCCCCAGGCTCATCGCCGAAAGGCCGAGGTTTCACGCCGGCCGACACCGGCCATCGACCCGGAGACCTCTTCCTCCACATCATCGAGGCCGGCTGCTCGGACCTCGTCCTCATCGGGATGACGGGTCCGCTGACCGGTCGGGTGATCACTGGCAACGGGGACGGCTTCTGGGGGCCGGACGTATCGCCGACCCCAGACTTTCTCGCATGGTATGAGCAGTGGCTCGACGCGATCGCAGCACAACTCGACGACCGCAAGCTCCACCTCATCTCGCCCGATATCGCAAGGGCCGGCGGACAGCGGGCCACCGGTCGGTTTGACACCGCAGCACGCCAAGAAAGCTAACGTCGTGGACACCTGTCCAGAACGTAAAGAAGCTGGTCACACTCGAAGACCAGACGACGAGGGTCGAGATAACGGCGGCGACGGTGGCGTCTCCGAAGGCGCCGGCCCAGTCGGCGATGCCGACGTTGGTCGTCAGGATGGTGGAGGATTTCAAGTACCTGCGGTTGATGACCTGGAACAGCGCGGAGGCGCCGTCCTCGGGCAACGGTAGGTAGCCCAGCTCGTCAACCACCAGGAGCCGCGGTCCGGCATAGAAACGCATGCACGTATCCCAGCGTCCTTCCAACGCCGCGCGGTGGCACCGGGAGGCCAGTTCGGCCGCTGTGGTGAAGTACACCCGGTGTCCGGCCTCGACCGCCGCGCGGGCGAGGGCGACGGCCAGCATGGTCTTGCCGACCCCGGGCGGTCCGACGAACAACGCGTTGGTGGCCGTGTCCAGGAACCGCAGTGTCGCCAGGTCCCTGATCAGCTTCTCGTCGACACCGGGCTGCGCGGAGAAATCGAAGTCTGACAAGGTCCACGGCTCGGGCAGGCAGGCGAAGCGCAGCCGGGAGGCGAGCTTGCGCGCGTCGGTCGCGGACACCTCGATCTCCAGCAGCCGTTCCATCGCGGTGGTCAGCGACATCTGGTCGGCCCTGGCCTGGTCCAGGATCCTGGGCAGGGCTTCGGCGGCGGCGTCGAGTTTCAGGTAGGACAGGTGCGCGCGTAACTGCTGGTAGCGGCGCGCCTCGCTCATCTGGGCCGGCGAGGTGCTCACCCCTCACACTCCTTTGCATCTTCATCGGTGGGGGCCGTGCGCAGCCGGTCGGCCACGTCGGCATAGGTGGACAGGTCGACCACGACCCGTTCGGCCGGAGAAGCCCTGGCCTGTCCGCGCAGCAGCGCGGCCTCCTGCATCGCCGCTGACGAGGGCGGGCGGCGCACCTTGCTGCGGCACGGCGGGGCACTGGAGAAGGAGGCGAGTACCGCCCGCTCGAGCGCGACGACGTGGCCTTCGTCGCGCACCACCCGGCCCGCACCGTCCATCGCGCGCTCGTGCGCTGCGATCACGGACCCGGCCGCGGTCGCGATCCGGATGACCGGTTCGTCCAGCCGCCAGCGCACCGTGACCTTCGCCCCGGAAAGGCCCGGGGGCACCGAGTACTGGTTGCCGCGGAAGTGCACCAGAGCCTGCGCTGAGACAACCCGGGCGACCTCGGCCTGCGCGGGGAACGGCGCGTTGGGCAATGCCAGCAGGACCTCACCCTCGGCCAGAGCGCCGACCGTGGTGCGCACCCCCTCCACCGTGCGCCGACGGCTGTCCATGCGGAGCGCGAGCTTGTCCACCCCCGACTGCGCGGCCTGCATCGTGCTCCCGTCCGGGACCGTGTGCCACCAGCGCTGCGCGGCCGAATGGTTGGCCTTTTCCACCACGCCCTTGCGATTGCCGCGGCGCGGCGGGCAGATGTCCACCCCGACCCCGTAGAACTTCGCCACCCCGGCAAACGCCGCGGTCACCTGCCCGCTGGAGGGGTAGCAGACGGTTGCCATCCGGTCGAAGCGCCAGCGCCGGGCGGTGGCCCCGAGCCGTCGCAGCACGGAGTCGAGGGCCTCGACGAAGTGGGCAAAATCCTCGGACTCGGCCAACACCCCGCGCCAGCGACCGGAATGCGCCAGCGAACCGACCAGCAGGTGAGCGCGGGCCCCGCCGCCCCAGTCCGCCGGCGGGTCCGGCAGTTCGACCCAGTCGAACTGGATCTCCGCCCCGGGCGGGTGATCGATGATCGCGTGCTCCCGCCCGCCGGTACGCTGGCACGGCTCACAGTGCGGCCGCGCCTCGTAGCGGCGCAGTGCCCGGGTGAAGGTGGAATACGCCCCCGAGTAGCCGAGCTCGACCACCTCGTCGAACAGCGTCGCCGCCCACAGATGTGGATCGTCGATCAGCCGCTGACGGCAGTACGGCAGGAACCTGGCAAACTCGTCCAGCGGCGCGGCGCGCACCCCCGGGGTCCGTTCACCGTTGAGGTAGGCCCTGATCGTTTTCCGGTCGCGACCGAGGTGCCGGGCGATCGCAGAGATCGTCCACCCCTGCTGGCGCAGTGAATGCGCATCCACGTCTTCCTCCCACGCCAGCATCCGGGCCTCCGACCGTGCCGGAGTCGTTGCACCCGAGGGATAGCCGCGGCCGTGGCGCCGGACACCGGGACGGCGCAAGATTCACACGAACGACGGGGAGATCCACAGAGCAGCGCTGTCCCACAACCGAGCATCACCAACCTCCCCACCCGGGGAGATCCAACGAGCAGGTCTGGCCTACACGGTGAGCACCAACTGGGGAAATTCAAAGAGTCTCATCAGCGTGTCGGGGTCCAGGGCGACGACGGTCCGCGCGCCGATGTGCCACAGGGTCTGGGCGCGGGCTCGGGCGCGGCGCAGCCAGCCTCGGACGGTGTCGGCAGGCAGGCCGAGGTCGGCGGCGATCGCCCGGTGTCCGGTGCCTTCGGCGGCGCGGCCCAGCGCGGCGAGGATGGGTCCGGCCGTGTAGGCGCGGTGTGGGAGCAGGCCGGCGGCCAGGATGACGTGTGTGTTCTGACATGCGGTGCACCGCGCGCGGTCGGGGCGTGCGGTGACGGTCGTGTCGCGGAGGTCGTGGACGGTCCTGGGTCGGGCGTGGCCCCAGGGCCGGAGCGGGGCGCCGCAGTCGGGACAGGGCAGTCGTCGCGCGGTCAGGGCCCGACGGCTCGCCGCGGCGTCCACGACTTCGATCATGTTCATCCGTTCAGGGTCCCCGAGCCGGCTGCCGCCGGGAAGGGGCCGCCGGTGTTGCACTGTCCCCTGGCGGCCGCTTGATCGGCAAGCCGCGCCGCTGCGCCCCACCCGCCGACGCGGTGGCGACCAGGCAGGCCCGTAGTCCGCAACGATCCCTGCTCATGATCGGAACCCTGGGTCCGTCCTCACCGACACGTCGCAGACGCAGGTGCCGGAGGCTCGCTCTCCGTCGGCATGGTCAGTGACGGTTCAACCCAAGAGCATGGTCGCCTTCGACGGCGGTCAACAGTCGTACGCATATGGTCCCCCTATTCGGCCCGCTGTACATGGCATGTCCAGCCTGGTCGCTTTCAAGGTAGCGGCACGATCTGACAATGCCGCGCCGAGTACAAACCGTTGGCGACCCAGAGACAACACGCCGGTTCCCGGCGAGATCTGCAGCTGCACAGCCACGGCCGCGGGCTCATCCGATCGAGTGAAAGGTGTCGAAATCTGGCGCTTGTGACGCATGGGGGAGATTTTATAGCGGTATATTAGAGATGTTGCAGCGGGGTGGAAGCCGCAGCAGCGACACCAACGCAAATCTACGAAGGAGATTGAGATGAACGAGGAGAACTCGGGCACCACGCCCGTTCGGGACCGTGAAGTCACGCTGGTGACCCAGCTTTCGCAGGAGGACCGTACCTTGGTCGACCGCGTGGTGCTGGGCGAGACCGCCGCGCACCAGATCGACGGCGACCCGTGGGCTACGACGCTGCTGCGGCGGATCAGCGAGGACGTCATTGTCCGGGACTACCTGTGCACGTTCGCGCACACCGAGGAGGGTGCGCGCCGGGTCCTTCGCCTCGCTCTCGGTCTGTCGCGGATGGCGAAGCGCGAGGGCGCGGCGGGTGCGGCCACGCTGGGCGCAGCCGGATGGTGCGCCCTGTCCCTCGGTCGGTGGGAGCTGGCGGACGCGCTCGCGCTCCAGAGCCTCAACGCGGTCGAGAACTACCCGCTGGCCATGCTGGTCCGCGAGGCCATCGCGGAGCGCTGGTTCGCCGACCTGCTCGAGGTCGAGCCCGACGTGACCGAACGGCTCGTCCGCCGGTGCTCGGCCGACGTCCTGCACAAGCTGACTGAGCCCCGGGCGTACGTCCGCCTGGACTGACGGGGTGAAACGGTTGTGGGCTGGGGCGCTGCCTCGGCCCACAACCGCCTTTCCCGCCAATGTCGCGAATGCGGAGGGTGCGTGCCTGCGTGCTGTGACGCCCCGCCGCTTCGAGGCGGACCACAACGGATGCGGGCCGACGAGGAATGCCGCTCGCGCGGGTGGAAGCCTCGTCGGCCCTTCACCAACGCAGGCCACGAAGGGGCCTGCAGTTTCCCAGTCTAGGCCGTAAGCTTCGGGCCGTTCCGGATTGTCGGGACGGCCCGTTTCCCTGTGTGAAAAGGAGGGCATCGGTGATTCCCGCAGGTGCCGATCCGATCGACGCCGCCGAGGTCGCCCACATCCTGGGGGTGAGCCTGAGCGTGCTACGCAACCGCAAGGTTGTGGACCAGCCCGGATTTCCGACGCCGCTCAACCCTCACCGCGCTCGCGACCGGGTATGGGACCGGGCGGAGATCGATGCGTACGCCTCGGGGCATCCGCTGGCGTCAAGACCCGAGCCCGGCGCCGAGGACTTGCTCGACGATGCTGAGGCGGCACGGGCTATCGGCGTGTCGGTGGAAACGTTCGTCCAGCAGACTGATCGCCTGTCCGCGCAACCACGCTCCATCGAAGCTCACGGGTTGCGATACTGGCGCCGCGGGGATCTGGTACGCCGTCATGAGACTCCACCTGGCCGCGTCGGCAAGCCGGTGGGTGCGACGGACCTGAACCCCAGGCGCCGACGTGGCAGGCCGCCGCAGATCGCTGCCGACGCCGCTGCGCGGGTGGAAAGCCTCGCCGGCTATCTCGCCCGGCTCGCCGCCGAGGGCAAGCCGCAACCTGGAACAGCCGAGCTCGCCGCCCGATATGGCGTCAGCACACAGACCATCCGCCGCTGGCTTGCTCGCATCGAACCCGACCCGTCGAAGTGAGGGAGCAGGCCAAGGCCGATTGATCGCTGTCCTGAACAGTCTAATCCCAAATGGCACGAACACACCTTTTGCAGTTAATCTGATCATGGTCGTCGTATCAGATGCGACGGCGTGGCCGGAGCGCGGAAGGCGGTGATCAGGCTCGTGATGACGATCCACAAGATCACCGCTGGGGACGGTTACACGTACCTGACCAGGCAGGTCGCCGCCGGGGACAGCAGTCCAGAGCGGGGGAAGTCGGCGGCGGAGTACTACACCGAGACCGGCAACCCGCCGGGGGCCTGGATGGGGCGGGGGCTGGAGGCTTTGGGGCTGTCTGGGCGGGTGTCCGAGGAGCAGATGACAGCCTTGTTCGGGCTCGGCCTGCACCCGAATGCCGACGCCATCATGGCGGAGTACCGGCGCGAGCACGTCACAGCAGGGATGGACGACCGGCAGCTGAAGAAGGTCAACGAGCGGGCCCGAAAGGCAGCGTCGCTGGGACGTCCGTTCCCCGAGTACCGGGATCTCGGCCCGTTCGATGAGCGGGTGGCCGAGCGGTTGGAGGCGGTTAGGCAGGAGACCGGCCGGGAGCCGACCGGGGCGGAGGAGAAGAAGGTCAAGCGGGAGGAGGCTCGGCGTCAGCGGCGGGCTGTCGCCGGGTTCGATCTCGTGTTCACCCCGGTATCCTCGGTCTCTCGGCTGTGGGGGTTGGATCCGCGTGCGTGGGTGCGGGTGGTGATCGAGCAGGCTCACTACGCGGCGCGGGACGCCGCGTTGAAGCTGCTGGAGGAGCACGCCGCGCACACTCGGACCGGCTCATCCGGGCAGGCACAGATCGAGACGCACGGCTTGATCGCGGCCGTGTTCGACCATGCGGACAACCGGCTCGGGGAGCCGAACCTGCACTCCCACGTAGCGATCTCCAGCAAGGTTCTCGGGGCCAACGGGAAGTGGCAGGCGCTCGATGCCCGTGGCGTGTACCGGATGACGGTGGCCGCCTCGGAGCTGTACAACACGCGGCTGGAGGCCGAGTTGCACGCCCGCCTCGGAGTTGAGTTCGAGGTTCGCCCGGACACCGCGGGCAAACGGGAGCCAGTGCGAGAGATCGAGGGTTTCCCGTCTCGGGTGCTGACCCACTTCACCCGGCGACGGTCCGATATCGAGGCGAAGTATCAACGGCTGGTGGCCGAGTTCCGGGCCGCGCACGGGCGCGATCCCTCGTTGGCGGCGTCGCACGAACTGGCCCAGCAGGCGACCTTGGCCACGAGGAAGGGCAAGAAGCCGCCGCGGGCGTGGTCGGCGATGCGGGCCGAGTGGAGCACGGAACTAACCGAAGTGTTCGGGTCGGAAGCGCTCGGCGAAGTGATGGCGGTCGTGCCCGAGCGCGGGATTGGCATGGCGAAGCCGGTCACGAGCGGGCAGGTGGATGTGGCGGAGATCGCGGCCCATGTGGTGGCCGAGGTCCAGGAGTACCACGCGACCTGGACGCGCTGGAGTTTGCTGGCCCAGGTCGAGCGGGAGCTGCGCGGGACTCGGTTCACCAGTCCGGCCGAGCAGGAGCGGGCCGTCGATCTGGTCGTGGACGCCGCGTTGTCGGCGTGGTCGCTCTCGACCGAGCCGCCCGAGTTAGTGGCCGAGCCGTCGGCGCTGCGTCGCTCGGACGGGTCGTCGGTGTTCACCCAGCATGGGGCCGGGAGGTACACCAGCCAGGCGATCCTGGATGCCGAGGCCCGGTTGGTGGACGCGGCCGGATTGCCGACTACGGTCGGGGTGGACGGGCAGACCACGACCGCCGTGCTGGCCGGGCATGAGCAGCGCACCGACCGGCCGCTCGACCCCGGACAGCACGCACTCGTGAAGGCATTCGCGTGCGACGGGCGGCTACTGCTGGCCGGGATAGGACCTGCCGGGACGGGCAAGACCACGGCGATGAAGGCGCTGGCCGAGGTGATCAAAGCCGGGGGAACCGGGCGGCTGGTCCCGTTGGCCACGTCCGCCTCCGCCGCCGGGGTGCTGGCCGAGGATCTGGGCATGCCGTCGGAGAACCTGCACAAGTTCCTGTGGGAGTGGACGAACGGCAAGCACGCCAAGTCCCTGGCCAAGGGCCGGAAGGTCCCGCCAGCGGCGGAGTTCTTCGCTTTGAGGCCAGGGGACGTGGTCCTGGTGGATGAGGCCGGGATGGCCGGCACGTTGAACCTGGATCGGCTCGTGAAGATCGCTGCCAATCGTGGTGCCGTAGTGCGCCTGCTGGGCGACTACCGGCAGCTTGGCGCCGTGGAGTCCGGCGGCGCCCTACGGCTGATCGCCAACGAATCCGGGGCCGTGGAGTTGACCACTCTCTACCGATTCACCAGCTCCGTCGAGGCCGAGGCGACGCTCAAGATCCGTGTCGGGGACACCGCCGGACTCGACTTCTACCAGGACGCCGGGCGCATCCGGCACGGCTCCCGGCAGTCCATGACCGAGCAGGCGTACGCGGGTTGGAAGGCGGACATGCTGGCCGGGCGCAAGGCACTGATGGTCGCGGCCACCAACGCCGATGTGGCCGAGTTGTGCGCCAGAGCGCGCGCCGACCGGGTAGCCGCCGGGCAGGTCGAGGCCGACGGGGTGCGGTTGCACGACGGCAACGCTGCCGGGTTCGGCGACTGGATCGTGACCCGCGACAACAATCGTCGGCTGCGTGCTGGGGTGCGTGACTTCGTCAAGAACGGCGACGCCTGGAAGGTACTGGAGCGTCGCGAGGACGGTGCACTGGTCGTCGAGCACTTCGAACACCACGGCCGGGTCCTGCTCCCACTGGAGTACGTCGCGGCGAACGTCGAGCTGCTCTATGCCACCACCGCGCACCGCGCCCAGGGCTCGACCGTCGAGCGCTGCCACGCGCTGGTGACCGAGGAGATGGGCCGGGAGAACTTCTACGTCATCATCTCCCGCGCCCAAACGGGAACGACCTTGTATGTGGCCACGCATGAGCTCGCCAGCCTCGATATCGACGAGCACGTGGACGCCGTACCCTTCGACGCGGACGCCTACGCAGCCCGGGAAATCCTAGAACACGTCGTGGCCCGCGAGACCGCCGAGGTCTCGGCGACCGAGCAGATCCGCACCGCCTACGCCGAGGCCGGATCCCTGTTCACGCTCGTGCCCCGCTACTGCCACGCGCTCGATGTCGCGACCGACACTCACTACAGGCAGGTGGTCGAGCGGGTAGTGCCGGAGCTGGCTGAGGAGATCACCATGGACCCCGCTTGGCACGCGGTCCTTCGCGCCCTGCGCGAGGCCGAGGCCGGCGGCTGGGACGCACCGGCGCTCCTGAAATCCACCACCCGGCGCCGCGAACTGGCCAGCGCGCAATCTCTCGCCCAGGTCATCTCCTGGCGCCTCCACCAGATCATCGACCACGAAGTTGCGCCCACGGTCGGACCCGAACCCACCCGAGCCGACGCGCAACGCTACCGCGCCATCCTGGCCGAACTCGCCCCCGCCATGGCCGCACAGATCGGCCCGACCCCCGCACCCGAGATACGAGCCGCGCCGACCAGCAGTGGCACGGACCGGGAGCGGGAGTACCTGCACGCCCTGCATAAGACCCTGGGTACAGTCCGCGTCAACCACGCACGCAACGACGCTTCCTGGCCCGCACTGCTGCTCGCACTGCGCCGCGCCGATGACCTCGGACACGACCCAGCCGACATCCTGGCCGCCGCCGTCGACCGCCGGACGCTGCGCAACACGACCTCGCCCAGCCAATCCGTCGCCCTGAACATCCACCGCCACCTCGATGCCCGACCCGACCCCGCGCCCGAGGACCCGGACACCACGTGGCCTCACATCGCGCGCCTGCTCGCACAACTCGACCACGCCGGGACCGCCCCCGCCGCCGCGCTCACCGAAGCCCTTACCGCCGTCGAAAGCGGCCCCGGCCAGGCAACGCTCACAGCTCTGACCGCGCAGTTGCGCATTGCCGCGCGCCGACTCGACGACGTGCGGTTGCCCGCCTGGCTGCGCACCGCACAGCCCGTCGACGACCCGGAATGGCGGCCCTACCTCGACACCCGCGCCGACCTGATCCGCCACCGTGTCGAGGCCCTCGCCGAGGCCGCGGTTACTACTCGCTCGGGCTGGACCGCCAGCCGCGGTGGGGAGCCGACCGATCCGGCTGAGCGCGAGAGGTGGCTGCGCCACCTGTCCGCCCTGGCTGCCTACCGCGACCAATACCAGGTGGTTGACGACGACCCCGACCACCCGCTCGGCCCGTACCCTGAGCGCAGCAAGGTCGGCCACCGCGCCTACTGGATCGCCGCCGCATCCCTCCTCGCGCTGCGCGGAACCCGCGCAGACGCCGACCCGAGCTGGGGACGGCTGGCCGCCGACCGCTACCGGACCCTGAAGCAGGACGAACAGCTTCGCATCGCCGTCGAGCTCGCCGGGCAGCTCGGCCCGGACTGGCTGGGCGATGCCCGCGACCCGGCTGCCGACGCCGACCAACCCGTCTACCAAAGCCACCTCGCCGCCGTCCTCGTCGAACACGGACACCTCGACGAGCCCGGCTCCGGTCCAGCCGACGGCCAGAGCGCTCGCGCACCGAGCCCTGCGGCGCGCACCAAGCAGCGGCAGGACCGTGCAAGCCGCACGACCCGACCACGTCCGCAACCGGCGCCCGACACTCGGCAGACCGAAGTGCCCAACGCCAGCCGAAGT
>Ga0185299_10004935_pt1 | contig 15575 bp, 13 predicted proteins | sample PaiPotPPA55metaG_FD_128002 | JGI IMG/M metagenome (GOLD analysis project Ga0185299, IMG submission 128002) | Iron sulfur acid spring bacterial and archeal communities from Banff, Canada, to study Microbial Dark Matter (Phase II) - Paint Pots PPA... ...
CGCGGGCCACTTACGCCGGTGGCCAACGCTACGCCGTGACTTGGACGGGCGACAACACCAGTTCCTGGAATCACCTTCGTTCCACTACCGCGATGCTGCTGAATTTGGGACTTAGCGGATTCGGTCTCTGCGGCGCCGATGTCGGCGGCTTCATCGGAACTCCCGGACCCGAGCTGCTCACGCGGTGGACCGAGCTCGCCACGTTTCAACCGATTGACCGCAACCACACGAACAAGGGCTCCGGTGACAAGGAAATCTGGGTGCACGGTCCGGAGCAGGAAGCCATTCGCCGCCGGTACATTGAGGAGCGTTACCGTTTGCTGCCGTATCTCTACACGGTCGTCGAAGAGCTCTCCCGCACCGGTATGCCTATCGTTCGTCCGCTGTTCCTCGAATTTCCGAATGCAACCAAAGATAATCACCCTCTGGACCTGGACGCCGGCAACGAATTCTTGTTTGGCCCGGATTTGCTGGTGGCGCCCCCGCCGTTTCCAGAGCAACCGGATAGCTATCCACTGAAACTTCCATCGGGAATCTGGTATGACTATTGGACAGGCACAAAAATTGCCGCTACCGCGAACGACCGCCACGCCACCCCGAGCAGTCTGCTGATTCAACCAAAGCTCGAGTCCCTGCCAGTCTTCGTGAGGGAGGGGTCGGTCCTTCCCATGCAACCTGTGATTCAAAGCACGGATGAGACCCCACGAGGCGATTTGACTCTCCGCGTCTATCCTGGAAAGGACTGTCACGGCTCGCTCTATCTCGATGATGGCAAGACGATGGCCTACAAACGTGGAGAAAGCTTGCGAATGCAATTCTCGTGCGAGGAGACGCCTGAAGGCGTCGCCCTTCATATCGGAAATCACCAGGGAACATTTCACCCTTGGTGGAAGCAAATCCATGTTGAAGTGTACGGTTGGGATGCGGCGCGCGGTGGCGTTGACGTGAAGAATGGACCAGACGGGCCGGCCGCGGCCGTGAATATGGAGCGGCACATGCTCGCAGTGGATCTCCCCGATGACGGGCAGGGAACCGACGTGGAAATTCGAAAGTCCAATTGAGGGTATCCTGCCAGGGCAACCGCTGCCGGTGAGCCGCGCAGATCGCCCAGCCACCGTTTGCACAGGTTTTAGGGGAGGTACTTCAGATTGACCGCTGGAGGCATGACCAGAGCAGCGTTGGCATCCCTGGTCTGTGCCATCGCGTTGCTAGCGCAAGAGGTAGAACCTAAATCCGGCCCCATGTTTTTCGTTAGCCCTGGGAAGGGTGTGGACTTCATTCTTCGCAACTCACCGACCTCTCGCAAATATCTGATTGAGACCATGCCCGGTGGCGTTGCGCTTCTCGATTACAACAACGACGGGCTTCTGGATATTTTCCTCGTGAATGCCGGCCATGTTTACGATCCAATGAGCAAGCCTCACAATTTCGATCGTCATCTCCCAGACTATTGGAACCGCTTGTACCGTCAGAACAAGGACGGCAGCTTCACCGACGTTACGGTAGCCGCCGGTTTGGCGAATGCCGGCGATACCAATTACGGTATGGGCGTGGCCGTCGGAGACTACGATAATGATGGCTACCCCGATATTTACGTGACTAACTTCGGAAAAAACATTCTGTATCACAACAATGGCGACGGGACATTTACCGATGTAACGGCGAAGGCCGGTGTTGCCGCCGGTGGCTGGTCGGTTTCGGCCGGATTTCTCGACTACGACAACGATGGAAAACTCGACCTCTTTGTCACCCGCTATCTCGATTGGAGCATTGAAAAGAGCAAAACCTGCGGTTCGGAAAGCCCCACGTATTGTCCGCCCGTCGAATTCCCTGCGATCTCGAACATTCTCTATCACAACCGGGGAGACGGCACGTTCGAGGATGTCAGCGTGCCCTCTGGGATAGCCGCCAAAAAAGGTCACGGCCTGGGAGTCGCGTTTGCGGACTACGACGGTGACGGCTACACCGACATTTTTGTCGCCAATGACGTCACCAATCAATTTCTCTTTCATAACAATGGCGACGGTACTTTCACCGAGACTGGCCTGGACTCCGGTGCCGCCCTGAGCAGTAACGGTAAAATGCTTTCTGGCATGGGCGTGGTCTTTCAGGATTACGACAACGACGGGCAACCCGACCTTCTCGTCACACAGCTTCCACACCAGCCTTATGTCGCGTACCACAATGAAGGCCACGGTGTGTTCAGCGCCCAAGAGCTGGAAACAGGCTTCGGCACTCTTTCCGGCAATGCCTCGGGCTGGGGAGTGGGCCTGGAGGATTTCGATAACGATGGATGGAAGGACGCCTTCATCGTTCAAGGGCATGTCTTCGACAACGTGGCGAAATATGACAGCTCGCTTAGCTATCGGCAGCCGCCCTTGTTGGCCATGAATCGCAACGGCCACTTCGAGAAAGCCGATGCTGGCTCGACCGTGCCGGTGGCGGGGCGAGGCGCCGCATTCGGCGACTTGAACAACGATGGCTGGATGGATGTCGTAACTACCTCTCTCGGCGAGCGTCCGCAATTTTTTGTGAATCGGGGCGGGAAAGCGCACTGGCTGACAATCACCCTGCGCGGTACCAGAAGCAATCGCGACGGCTATGGCGCTCGCGTCACTGTAAACGGTCAATTGCGGTTTGCGACCGCGACGGGCAGCTATCTCTCCTCCAACGATAAGCGCTTACACTTCGGCCTCGGTTCCTCCGAATATGCAAACGTAGAAATTACTTGGCCATCTGGAAGTCATCAAAAAGTGGCAAGCGTAAAAGCCGACCACTTCATTGTGATTGAAGAAGCGGCACAGCCATGACCGGATGCTTCTTATTTATCTATTTACTTCTGCAGCCACAATCCGCCGAGCCCACCGTGCCGCAAGAGGCGCTCGTCATTATGCAAGCCGGCGCCGATGCGGAGAGTCGCCACGACCTCGATGCCGCCATTTCCGATTTTCGCAGGGCCACCGAGTTGGCTCCTTCTTCCGGCATGGCATTTCTCAGGCTGGGCAATGCTTATATCCAAAAGCGGGTTTATTCGGCGGCGATTGCTCCCTTGAGAAAAGCTGTGGAGTTAATCCCCGGCTCCATTGCTGCTCACCAATTGCTGGGATTTGCCCTGTTGGCGCAGGGCTACGCCGCAGAGGCGATTCCACATCTCGCAGCCGCCAAGGAGTACGGCGCCTTGGGAATAGCACAATTGCAAAACAATCAGCCCGGCGACGCCGTTGGGAATCTGCAAACCGCACTAGCCAAGAATCCCGGCGATCCCGATCTCCTCTACTATCTGAGCCGCGCGGGCACCGCGCTTTCCGCGGAATCCCTGGATAATCTGGTCTCCAGGTCTCCAGATTCCGCTCGTGGGCATCAGGCGCTGGGTCAGAACCACTACGCAATGAAAATGTATCCGGAGGCGAAGCAGGAATACGCGAAAGCGATAGCGCTTCGTCCGGATTTGCCCGGCCTACGGCTTGAGCTGGGGCAAGTCTACGCAGCGGGCTCGGAATGGGAAAAAGCCGAAGAACAATTTCGTGCGGAGGCCGACCTACAGCCCGGAAGTGCCGAAGCCGCGTACCTGTTGGGAAATGCCCTATTGCAGCAGGGAAAAATGAAAGAAGCCGCGGAGGAATTAAAGCGTTCCGATGCTTTGCGGCCAGATATGCCCGAAACCCTCTACGCGCTCGGCAGGTCGGCAGCGGTTAGTGATCCGGCCCTTGCGGAAAAGGCCTTGGCTCGCGTGATTGAGATGGAGAAGGACACTCCACTGGCCGGGGAAGCCAGCTTCGCATTGGCCGGGATTCACCGCAAACAGGGCAAAATCGAACAGGCGACGAAAGACATGCAAGATTTTCGCCGCATCCAGGCGCTCCACGCCACAGCCAATCACTAAAGTGAACGCAGCATTTCTGGCGGGAGGTCCATCAGTGACCGTCCCGCACCCGCACCCAGTAATTTCTCATCTAAAAAGAGTGAAACCAAAACCCAAAGCCGTGACCAAGCCTGGAGCGCCACTAACGCCGCGACCCCGTGTTACCGGCCATCGGCTTCCTCTGATTCCAGAGAATACCGATGAAGCGGAGTTAACCGTCGAGGGCGGCCCTGTTAAGCTGACCAATCTGCAGAAGGTTTTCTGGCCTGATTTAGGACTCACCAAGCGAGATCTGCTGCAATATAACACCGACGTATCGCCGTGGCTTCTCCCTCACCTGCAAGACCGCGCCATGGTCATGAAGCGTTATCCGAATGGGATAGCCGGCGAGTTTTTCTTCATGAAGCGTGCGCCGCTGCCACGACCCCGTACGATTCCCATTTGCTCCATTGAACATGGTTCGGGCAATGTCATCGGTTTTCCCGTAATTCAGCATCTCGCCTCATTATTGTGGGTCGTAAACCTCGGTTGTATCGACTTGAACCCATGGTATGCGCGATGCGATGACGTTTACCGGCCGGATTACCTGCATTTCGATCTCGATCCCGTCGCCGGCACGCCCTTTGAAAAGGTTCTGGAAACCGCGCTGCTGGTCCGCGACGCGCTGGCAGCGTTGAAGATCAACAGCTATGCCAAGACTACAGGCTCGCGAGGCATTCACGTCTACGTTCCGATTGTGCGTGGACCCATGCAGAAAGAAGTGTGGTCCTTCGCTAAGGCCTTTTCGAAGGATCTCGCGGTCAAGAATCCGAAACTAATCACCGCGGAGTACCGCGTCGCCAAGCGCCCCGCCGCGCACGTGCTGGTCGACTACAATCAAAACGCTTGGAACCGGACGTTGGCCTCGGTTTATTCCGTTCGGCCGAAACCCGCGGCAACCGTATCTACTCCCGTGACCTGGGAAGAAGTGGAACGCGGTGTGCGTCTTGAGGACTTCACAATGCTCAACGTACCCAAGCGGCTCACGAAAATCGGAGACTTATGGAAGCCTCTCCTGGCCGATAAAGGGCGCGTGGATTTGAACCGCCTGCTATGACGTTGCCCATCAAAAAGAACTACGCGCCTATGGAGGCGGAGCCGGCCGCGGAACTACCGGAAGGTTTGAACTGGCAGTACGAGCCCAAGTGGGACGGTTTTCGGTGCCTCGCATTTCGCGATGACCAGCACATTGATTTGCAATCGAAGTCCCAGAAGCCTCTAACTCGCTATTTTCCGGAACTCGTCGCGGCCCTGGCGGAGTTAAAAGCCACCAAGTATCTCCTCGATGGAGAGATTATAATTCCCGTAGACGGCCATTTATCCTTCGATGATTTGCTGATGCGCATTCATCCAGCGGCCAGTCGCGTTAAGAAATTGAGCGAAACGACGCCCTCCGTGTTCATCGTCTTTGATCTGTTGATAGACGACAAAGGGTCAAGCCTTGAGAGCCTCCCGCTTGTTGAGCGCCGCCAGCGGTTGGAAGTATTCGCCAAGAAATTTCTGGATGACAAATCATCTGTCCGCCTTTCTCCCGTCACCGACGATCTGCGTGTCGCGCGCAAGTGGTTTCACATGGGCGTGGGGCTTGATGGAATCGTCGCGAAGCGGAAGGACCTTCCGTATCAATCCGGCGAACGTACCGGCATGCAGAAAATCAAAAAGCAGCGCACCGCCGATTGCGTTGTCGGAGGATTCCGGTATCTGGAGAAAAAGAAACAGGTGGGCTCGTTGCTTCTTGGCCTCTATAACCGTGATGGACAACTCGACCACGTCGGATACACGTCGTCCATCCACGCCGAAGATCGTGCTTCCCTAACCAAGAAACTCGAAAAGCTCATCAAGCCGCCGGGCTTTACAGGAAAAGCTCCCGGTGGCCTGAGCCGTTGGAGCACCAAGCACTCCATGGAATGGCAGCCCCTCGACAACAAGCTTGTGGTGGAGGTGCAATTCGATCACTTCACCGGCGGGCGCTTTCGTCACGGTACGAAATTCTTGCGCTGGCGTCCCGACAAAGCCCCCGCGGACTGCACGATGGATCAGGTGAAACGCGAAAATCGCTCGGCATTGACACTGCTGTGATGTTTGCTCACTTTCCGGAATTTCTTTATTCTCACGAAGTGAGGTCTCGTTAGCGGCCCGCGCTGTGGCGGCCGCTGACCGTGGCGGGCGCATTTTGCAAACGATAAGGCTCTGGCACGAATTCCCAAATGCAAAGCAAAAGAATAAAACTGGTCGGCCACGCTCCAGCACCGAATGCAAATCGGAAGGCTCTGGCGTTTCGTCTCGAACCCATGCCACGCAGGATATTCCTCTTGTCCCCCGCCAATGCTTCGGGTGTGCGCGCAAGGTTGATCCTGGGAGAGTCCGGGCGTTCGCTCCTAGCTCAGCGGCTTCGGGGTGAGGGAGCGCCTCTTGGAGAAGTCTTTAGCTTCATCAGCGGACTCTATTTTCGCGGAAAGCTGACCTACGCGCGAGCCTATGCCGATCCACCCCAGGGTCTCCCAGGTGTTCTGGTGATCACCACTTCTCGAGGGCTGGTCTCGCCTGACAAAGTGGTCACGCTCGATGAACTGTGCGAGATCTCTTCGGTTCCGGTAGCAGCAACCGAATCACGCTACCGCATTCCTCTGGAGCGCGATGCAAAACTTCTTTCTACCGCGATGGGCGAAGAGTGCGAAGTCGTGCTCCTCGGTAGCATCGCCACGCCTAAATATGTGGAACCCCTGCTCGCCCAGTTTGGCGCTCGCTTGATGTTTCCCGCCGAATTTGTCGGACGCGGCGATATGAGTCGTGGCGGCCTGCTGCTCCGATGCGTGCGCGAAGGAGTTCAGCTGCGATATGCCCGCGTCGCAGAAGCGGACCGGCAGGGCCGTCGCCCTGCGAAACTCACTCCTTTGCCGCGCCGCTAGGCCGCTAGAACCACGAATGAGCCCCACAGCGCAGCCGATCGAAGCGATAATCTTTATAGGCGTTCAGGCCTCCGGAAAGTCCACCTTCTATCGCCAACGATTCTTTGACACCCACGTGCGTATCAGTCTGGATATGCTGCGCACGCGACAACGAGAACAATTTCTTTTCAGTGCGTGCCTGGAGGCGAAGCAGCCTTTCGTTATCGATAATACAAATCCGTTGCCTGCGGACCGCGCCCGGTATATCGAGCGAGCCCGCGCATCTGGCTTTCGCGTCGTGGCCTACTTCTTTCTCACTTCCCTTCGGGATGCAATTCGCCGAAACCGCCAGCGTGCCAATAAGAAGCAAGTTCCCGTTCCAGCCATCGTCGGCACATTCCGAAAACTTCGACCTCCCGCATTGGAAGAAGGCTACGACGCGCTCCACACGGTAACCGTGGCCCCTGAGGACACATTCGTTGTCCACCCAGGAATCGTTGCCGCTTCGCCGTCTTAGGATCGCGTCGCCGAGCGTATCGGCTGGTGCGCCGACCGATGAAGCGTTCGCGTTTCAGCGATAAATCTGAACAAGCAAGGCAGTATCGACCGCGAACCAGCGAACCGTTTTGGAGGGACAGCTTTCGCCGCGCGTCAATTGATCGAGAGGCCGCGCGCCCAGACGTTGGTGATTTGCAATCCATCATCCAGCAGAACGATGTCGGCGTCAGCCCCGGTACGCAACGCGCCCTTCTTGAACTCCAGGCCGAGAAGCGTCGCGGGATTGGACGTGAGCATGCGCACGGCGTCGCCAAGCGGAATGCCCAAGCCCACGATGTTGCGCAGCGCGCGGTCCAGCGTAAGCGTGCTGCCCGCGAGTTTTCCTTCCGCGTTGCGGCAGACGCCGTCCGCGACCGTCACCTCGAATTTGCCCAGCATGTAAGTGCCGTCGGGCATGCCCGTCGCGGAAATGCCATCGCTAACCAGAATCACGCAGCCCGCGCCCTTCGCTTGCAGCAACAAGCGCATCGCGGCCTCCTCAACGTGGACCCCGTCTGCGATGAGTTCTGCTGTGACGTCGGGAGTCGTAAGCACCGCGCCGATCACGCCACTGTCGCGATGGGAAAACGGGCGCATCGCGTTGTATACGTGCACCGCGTGTCGCGCTCCTCGCGCTATCGCTGCGCGCGCCTGCTCATACGTCGCGTCCGTGTGACCCATCGCCACCACTAAGCCCGCTTTGCGTGCCGCATCGATGCAGGGTGCAGCTCCCAGCAATTCCGGAGCAATGGTGAGAATGCGCGCATTCCCGGAGGCCGCCTGCAAAAACCTGTCCAACAGCTCCGCGGAAGGCAGCTGGATCCACTCTTTCGGATGCACGCCGCGGCGTGCCCCGCTGATAAACGGCCCCTCAAAGTGGATGCCCAACACTTCCGCGCGCGGTTCATCCGTTTCGTGCTGCTTTGTGATGAAGCGCGCGATGCCTTCGACGCTGCGGCAGATATCGTCAGCACTCGCGGTAACGGTTGTAGCTACGAAAGAGGTCGTGCCGTGCCGCGCGATGGTGCGCGCAACCGCCGCCATGGCCTCGTCCGTCCCTTCCATCACGTCGTGGCCACCCGCGCCATGGATGTGTACGTCCAGAAACCCGGGGATTGCGGTCTGCTGCGTGGCGTTGATTTCCTGCCCGCCCGTCGGCAGGCTTATACCTTCTCGCGGGCCGATCGCCTCGATCATGTCGTCGCGGATCAGAATCCCCGCATCCAGAATTTCAGCGGTGGGAGTGAATGCTCGTGCAGCATGCAGCAGAATTGTGGTCATGGGCAGGACAACATCGTAGCGGAAATCAGAGGCGCCGCAAAAGCAAAACAGGCGAGGCCAGGCCTCGCCTGTCGGGATCGTACCCCGGGCCCCGAAGTCGAATTCGAGCTACTTATCTTTCGCTGGCGCCATATCAATAGCGCTGAGCTTCAGCGTGTCCCCATTAATCGAGCCCTTGACGGTCACATGGTGGCCGGCGTGCTCGGCGACTTTATCCTGATCATCGATGGTGTAGACCTTCTTGTCTGCATCGTTCACGAACACATATTTGGCTCCGGCCTTCGCGCACTTGATGGTGCACTCGCGCGCTCCCTCATGCGCGGCTTTTGCACCGCACTTGCTGTCCGTGATGTAGCCGGTCCAGCTGCTGTCAGCCGCCACGGCTATAACGCCCAAGCAAAGTCCAAGAGTCACTGAGATCGCAAAACGCATTTTCATGATGCACATCTCCCTTCGAGTCAAACTCGACGCTCCAGGCGAGCCCCGGTTTTCAAACGGTTCTCGCCCAGGCATTTGAAATCCACGAGGCCTATATTACACCCGCCATCCCTTGTACGGGCGGGGCTTGCTCCGCCCGGCCATTGCGTCTTGACGCAGCCGCTTTCTACGAACCGAGATACCCGACATGCGCATCGCGCCCACGCCCCGTGGGAGTACGGCACCGCAGTGCCAACCTTTGCGAGTGAAAAGTAAAAGGGGAGGGTCCTCTCGAACCCTCCCCCAGTGTGCTCTCTCAAGTATTACAGCAAACCGAATTACTGACCCGACGTCGAAGCACTCGCCGACGTTGTACCCGCCGGCTTCGGGACGCTTAGATAACCCGACGCCGTCGTCTTCGATACTTTGTTGACCACCAGTTCCAGCGCCGCGTGGCTTCCGCCGGTGTAGAAGAAGATCGGCTCGTTAACCGACCGGTTCTTTTTCTCGAAGCTCTTATCGTCCGCCAGCACGTTAATGGTGTACTGGTTCTTCTTGGTATTGGTGTCTTTGAGCTCGACCTGAATCGATCCCACGCGTTCCGCGCCCGATTTGCGCGTCACGGTGAACTCGAAATAGTCGCGCTGACCCATGCGCCGCAGTTGATCGATTTCATCATGGTTGCGTGCGATCAACGTACCCATCTCGCTGCGCGCCATCTGGATGCTGTTCTTGGTGGCGTCGAGGTCGCTTTTCACGCCATTGACGTCGCCATTCAGCTTGTTAACGTCATCGGTGCTCGCCTTGGTGGCCAGCTGGGAATTCACCGAACTCTCCAGGCTGTTCAACTTCTTGTCCACCGCCACCGTCGACGTCTTGGTTTGCTTGCGTGCGGCGACCAATTGCGTCTGGGTGAGATTCAACTTGTCGGTGACAACCCTCAAATCGCTCTGCAGCTGCTGATTGATTTCATCTTCCTTGGCAAGTCGTTGCGACAACGCCTCCGTCGATTGCTTCACCGCAGCCTCGGTTGACTGCTGAATATTGTTCACATGATTGAGCGCGCTCAGGCCCACGCCGAGGCCGAGCACCGACACGCCGCCCAACACCGCCACCGCCAAGCCTACCCAGCGCGGCGAGCCCGCCTCGGTGTGCGCATTGGTTTGATAGATCGGTTCCTGGAAATCGCTCATAAACTGCCTCCCTTTCCCTCATTCGCTATGCCCCTTAAAGAGGAGCACCTCCTACACCAAACACCTTAGCTGCCCTGAGAACCGGGTAATTCCAATCGCCAAAACGGGTTGCGATGAAAGTCGAGCTGAGGGGGAGGGGTTCTTTTAAGTACTAGTACTAGTAAAGATTACCGGCTGCTTTACACTCCGGTAAATTTTGCTTAAGAAAACGGGAAATCCTAAGAAAACATCAACAAAAAAGAAAGAGGCTGTGCACGAATTGTGCACAGCCTCAAACCTATTGTTTAGAAAGACTTAAGCCCTCTGGTTCTAGGCCGCTGTTCGCGCCACGTCTGTCTCGGGAGTTCGTGCTAACCCAAAATAGCGGTCCAGCGTGGTGTTGGCGGCCTCGAAAACAAGGTGGCAGTCGCGGCACTCGCCCAGGTGCCGTTCAATCTCGCTTTCCACGGAAGGCGATAGTTTTCGTTCTAAGTACCAACAAATCAAATGGATGGTGTCCTTACAACTCATAGATCCCCGTCTCTGGACGTCCCTTGGTCTGGCTAGCCTGTCGCTGGTTTATAGGTGCACTTCGCCTACCAAAGAACCTGTCCGAACGGGCAGCTTTAATGGCTGTCGATTCAGATGCTTAGACTGGCATCGAGGTTAGACGATATTGCCGCGGGAATTCGCCTTGGAATCTTTACACGTTGAATCGGCAAGATTGTGCAAAATACGATACACAAAATTGATTAGCGACTTGGGACGATCGTCATCTGACGCAGAGCAGCGATACGGTCTTCCAGCGGAGGATGCGTGCTGAACAAGGAAGTCCATCCTCCTCCGCCCAACATCGGCTTGACGATACATAAAGCTGCGGTTGTGGGTGCCAGTGCGGTTGTCGGGATGCGCTGATTGTAGGCACCGAGCTTTTGCAGGGCACTGATCAGACCATACGGTTGGCCGACCATGCGGGCGCCGGTCTCGTCCGCCGAATACTCGCGAGTTCTGGAGAGGAACAATTGCAGCATCAGGGCCGCAAAGGGCGCCAGAATCATCATGGCAATGGCGGCGAAGCCGCCTCCTCCTTCGCGGTCATCGTCCCGTTCGCCTCCATAGCCACCGAAGATCATTCCCCATTGGGCCATGTGCGCTAGATAGGTAATCGCTCCGGCGATGGTTGCCGCGATGGACGTAGTCAGAATGTCGTAATTGCGCACGTGCGAAAGCTCGTGGGCGATCACGCCTTCTAGTTCCTCGTCATTCATCAGCTCAAGCAAGCCCTGCGTTACCGCCACCGAGGCGTGCCGGGGATTACGGCCGGTGGCAAACGCATTGGGCGCCTCCTCCGGAATCACGTACAGTTTCGGCACCGGCAAATTGGCTTTGGCCGCCAGACGTTCCATCACGGCGTAAAGACGCGGCAGTTGCTCTCGCGTCACGGGCTGCGCTCCGCTGGTCATCAACGCAATCTTGTCAGAAAAAAAATACGATATGGCGTTCATCACCACAGCGAACGCCAGCGCGATCTTCATCCCCGTGGGGCCCGCGAGAGCGTTGCCGGCGACCACCAAGATCACGCTCAGTAGGATTAGTAGAAAACCTGTTCGAAGAATCTTCATGAATTCACCGTAATTCTATTCGCACGCCGCTCGGTACACCGTACCACGCTCAGCAGACTGCACAACTGTCATCCTGAGCCTATCCGACGAGGATAGGCAAAAGGACCTCAACTACAGCCTCCGTCGCGGCGTTTTCTGTGCCGAGATCCTTCGCTCCACTCAGCATGCTAGGTGCTTGGTATCTAGAGTCGATTCAGCGACGCAGCACCCGGCGCAGTGACTCGTCATGGTGTTACCGCAGCCGCGACGGGCTTTGCTTTGGTGACGCGCTCAAACCGCATCGCATCTTTCTTCCCATCGCGATCCACGCGAACCACATCGCCTGGCAAAATCTTGCCTTCCAGGATTTGCAACGCCAGCGGATCCTGGATCATTCGCTGGATCGTTCGCCGCAGGGGCCGGGCGCCAAACGCCGGATCGTAGCCTTCCCGAACGAGTAGCTCCTTCGCCGCTGGCGTCAGCTCCAGCAAGATCTGGCGTTCCGCAAGCAGCTTTTCCACGCCCTTCAGGAGCAGATCCACGATGCGCTCCAGGTGTTCCTTGCCCAGCGGATTGAAGATCACGATTTCGTCGATGCGGTTGATGAATTCCGGCCTGAACGCCATGCGCAATGCATCCATCGCTTCTTTTCGCGCGCGTTCCGGATCGGTTTTCGACAACTCAAAGATGGCCGTCGAGCCGACGTTGCTGGTCATCACCAGCACCGTATTACGGAAATCGACGGTGCGCCCCTTGCCGTCTGTCAAACGCCCGTCTTCCAGGATTTGCAGCAATACGTTGAACACATCGGGGTTGGCCTTTTCAATTTCGTCGAACAGGACCACCGAGTACGGATGCCGCCGCACCTGCTCGGTGAGTTGGCCGCCCTCTTCGTAACCCACATAGCCTGGTGGCGCGCCGATCAACCGCGAAACGCTATGCTTCTCCATGTATTCCGACATGTCGATGCGAATCATCAGCTTCTCGTCGTCAAATAGAAATTCCGCGAGCGCCCGCGCCAGCTCCGTTTTGCCGACACCCGTAGGTCCCAGAAAAATGAATGATCCGATCGGCCGCTTAACGTCCGACAAGCCCGCGCGACTCCGCCGTACGGCGTTGGCCACGCGTTGGAGCGCGTCCTCTTGCCCGACAACGCGCTGCCGCAGGCGCTCTTCCATATGCACAAGCTTTTGCGCTTCGCCCTCCAGCAAACGGCCTACCGGAATGCCCGTCCACTTGCTGACGAGTTTCGCGATGTCCTCCTCGTCGACTTCTTCTTTCAGCATCGGCGAGCCTTTTTGCAGGGCTGCAAACTGTTCTTCCGCCTTCTTCAGTTCGCGTTCTGCCGCGGCAATGCGTCCGTAGCGAATCTCCGCCACTTTCGCAAGCTCCCCGGCGCGTTCGTATCGCTGTTCTTCAGCGCGAAGCTGCTCGATCTGCTCTTTCAGTTTACGGATCTTGCTAATAGCGTCTTTCTCAGCCTGCCACCGCGCTTTGCGGCCGCTGGAATCTTCGCGGAGTTTCGCCAGCTCCTTTTCAATCTGCTGGCGGCGTTCTTTGGAGTGAGCGTCCTTCTCTTTCAACAAGGCCTGACGCTCGATTTCAAGTTGCATGATGCGCCGCTCGATTTCGTCGATCTCTTCCGGCAGCGAATCGATCTGCATGCGCAGGCTCGCTGCGGCTTCGTCGATCAAGTCGATGGCTTTGTCAGGCAGGAACCGGTCGGAGATATAACGATGTGAAAGGGTAGCCGCCGCCAGGATCGCCGCATCCTTGATGCGCACCCCGTGGTGCACTTCGTAGCGTTCTTTCAGCCCGCGAAGAATCGAGATAGTGTCTTCGACGGTCGGTTCGTTAACTAACACCGGCTGGAAGCGGCGCTCCAGCGCGGGGTCCTTCTCGATATATTTCTTGTACTCATTTAGCGTCGTAGCGCCAATCGCGCGAAGTTCACCTCGCGCCAGCGCCGGCTTCAGGATGTTGGAGGCGTCCATCGAGCCTTCCGCGGCGCCCGCGCCAACCAGGGTATGCAGTTCGTCGATGAACAGAATGATCTGCCCTTCGGCTTCGGAAATTTCCTTTAGCACCGCTTTCAGACGCTCTTCAAATTCGCCGCGAAACTTTGCGCCGGCGACCAACGCCGCCAAATCGAGGGCTACGAGTTTCTTGGTCTTCAGCACGTCGGGAACGTCGCCCGAGACTATTCTCTGCGCCAGCCCCTCGACGATCGCGGTTTTCCCCACACCAGGCTCGCCGATCAACACCGGATTGTTTTTCGTGCGCCTCGCCAAAATCTGCATCACGCGCCGGATCTCCTCATCGCGTCCGATTACTGGATCGAGTTTCGATTTGCGCGCCAGCTCCGTAAGATCGCGCGCGTATTTCTCTAGCGCCGCATACGTCGCCTCGGGATTTTGAGAAGTCACGCGTTGATTGCCGCGCAAACCGGTGAGCGCCTGCAGAATGGCTTCGTGCGAAGCTCCATGGCGCTTCAGCAACTGTCCTGCAGGATCGCGATCCTGTCCCGCAATCGCTAAAAACATATGCTCGGTCGAAACGTACTCGTCCTTGAAGTTGTCGGCTTCCTTGAACGCGCGCTCCAGCACATCGTTCAGCGCCCGCCCCATGTTCTGCTGCGCGTAGCCGGTAACTTTCGGCAACCGGTCCATCTCGCGCTCCAACTCTTGCATTAATTGCTCGCTGCGGATTCCCAATCGTGCCAGCAGCGGAGCGACCACGCCGTCCGCCTGCGCCACCAGTGCGGCCAGCAAATGCGCCGGCTCGATCTGCTGGTTCTCGTGGCTTGCGGCGACTTCCTGGGCACTTTGCAGTGCCTCTTGTGCCTTCACAGTCATCTTTTCAAATCGCAACATTTGTTTTTCCTTCTTCTCGTCAGAGGTGGATCTCTGAGCGCCGGACGGAAGTCCGGGCCTTAACTCGCTTCTCTGACGAAACGGGGCTGGCAGACTCGCCAGCCCCGCTATCGTTCCACAGGAATATTACGGGCACCTTACTTGGCGGCAGTTGTCTTACTTAGCTCCCGCCGCTGCAGCCGCCGCGACCGCAGGAGCGTTGACGTTCACCTTGATCTGCTTTGGCTTAGCTTCTTCGCGCTTCGGAATCACCAGCGTCAAGACGCCGTTCTGATAGTCGGCCTTGATGCCGTCCGGGTTCACCGTGTTTGCTAGCGCGAAGCTGCGGCTGAACGCACCGTAGGCCCGCTCTACACGCAAGTAATTGTCTTCGTTCACCTTCTTCTCAAACTTACGTTCCCCGCGAATGGTCAGAATGTTGTTCTCCACGCGAATGTCGAGGTCCTTTGGATCGATATCGGGGAGATCCGCCTTGACCACCAGCTCGTGTTCGTTCTCGTAGATGTCCACAGCCGGAGCCCAAGCCGTCAGATTGGATTCCTGCCCGGTGCGCTCGAAAGTGTCATTGAACAAGCGATTAATCTGGTCCTGCAAAGTGGAAGTACTGCGGAAATTGGAAAGCGCTCTCATGGTGCAACCTCCATCATTCATATCATTTGGTATGTGACTACATCGCAATAATAAAATCTTAGCGTGTTATTGTCAAGCAGAATTTGGAATGTCGGTTTGTCCTTGTAAGTAAATGAAAAAAGGAATCTTAGGCGTTGCTAATGGAACGCTGCCTCGCCGGCTCACTCGAGTAACTAGAGTGAAGCCTGTTCCGGCCGACGTCCTCTCGGAGGGATTCCTGATAAACTGCGCCGATGCGTTTGGATGAGCTCGATTATCACCTCCCTCCCAGCCAA